>Ga0207421_10006792_pt1 | contig 12385 bp, 12 predicted proteins | sample SodLakKL_010_SED_4_FD_187542 | JGI IMG/M metagenome (GOLD analysis project Ga0207421, IMG submission 187542) | Alkaline sediment microbial communities from Lake Tanatar, Kulunda Steppe, Russia - 8KL_010_SED (SPAdes) (version 2) | ecosystem: Environmental > Aquatic > Non-marine Saline and... | reverse complement strand
CACCGGTGACGACGTTGTCGCCCTCGGAGGCGAGCAGAAACGTCACCAGGTCGAGGGCGGCCATCCCCGACCGGGTCGGGACCGCACCCACGCCGCCCTCGAGTGAGGCGAGGCGTTCGCCCAGCTGGGCAACTGTCGGGTTCAGCAGCCGCGAGTAGATGAACCCTTCCTCCTCGAGCGCGAACAGCCGGGCCGCGTGGTCCGGATCGTCGAAGACAAACGACGTCGACTGGTGGATCGGCGGCGCGCGCGCCCCCGTTGTCGGATCGGGATCGGTGCCTGCGTGGACGCTCCGCGTGTTGAAGCCGGGTGGACTCTCCTCGGACATGCTCCCCGGTTCGACGCCCCCCTACCTAAACGCGGCTTTCGAGTCAGGAACTGCCGGTGTTGGCGAACTGTCCCGCTGTTTGCGAGCCAGAGAGCTGCTTTAGGCGAGCTATCACCCCCGGAAGAGGCTGGAGTGTGCGGGTGCGAACGCGGCCGGCTCCTCGTGGCCGCGGTCGCAGACGGCCCGTCCCTCGACGCCCGCCGCGAGGAAGTCGGCCAGCGGCGGGCCGACCTGCTCGGGCTCGACGAGGAAGGCGTCGTGGCCGTGGTCGGAATCGACGACGTGGTGGGCGACAGGTGTGCCGTTCGTCCGGAAGACGCCAGCGAGCTCGTCGGCCTGCTCGACGGTGAAGTGCCAGTCCGCGGTGAACGACATCACGAGCGCCTCGCCTGCGAACGCCGCGAGCGCCGTCCGGTCCGAGCCCCGGCCTGCAGCGAGATCGTACTCGTCCATCGCCCGCGTCAGGTACAGAAACGAGTTCGGGTCGAAGCGGTCGACGAACAGCTGCGCCTGGTAGTCGAGGTAGGACTCGACGTCGCGGTACGGGAAGAAATCGAGCGCGCCGTCGGCCGGAAACTCGTAGCCGTCGTGGTCGCGGCCGGCGGTCCGACGGCCGAACTTCCGGTGCATCGACGCCTTCGAGAGGTACATCACGTGACCGACCTGCCGGGCGAGCGCCAGCCCGTCGCGAGGCGGATCGCGCCCGTAGTAGTTCCCGCCGTTCCAGTTCGGATCCGCCCGGATCGCCCGGCGCGCGATCGCGTCGAGCGCCAGACACTGTGGGTCCAGACGCGGCGCGGCCGCGATGGGGGCGACGAGGTCGACGTCGTCGGGGTAGCGCGCCGCCCACTCGAGCGCGTTCATCCCGCCGACGCTGCCGCCGGTGACGGCCCGCAGGCGGCCGACGCCCAGTTCGTCGAGCAGCCGGCGCTGGGCGCGCGTCCAGTCCGCGACCGTCACCGGCGGGAACGCCGTCCCCCAGCGGCCGTGATCGCCAGACGCCCGCCCCGCTGGCGCGTGGCTCGCGGGTCCCGACGAGCCGTAACACGAGCCCGGCACGTTCGCACAGACGACGTAGTAGCGGTTCGTGTCGATCGCCTTCCCCGGGCCGACGATGTCGTCCCACCACGCCCTGGCCTGACCGGCCTGTCCGGCCTCCTCGCCCCCGAGGTCGGCGACGTTCTGACTCCCGGTGAGAGCGTGGCACACCAGCACCGCGTTGCTCCCGGGCTCCGCTCGACCGTCCGCGGTGCTCGGGCCTGCGCTGTCGCCGTCGAACTCCCCGTAGGCCTCGTAGGCAATCTCGAGGTCGGGAACCGTCTCCCCGCACTCGAACGTGAACTCGCCGAGCGAGACGACGCCGGCGTCGACGCGTGTCATCTCCCGAGCGTACACCACCCGGACACATCCGAACTTCGTCACCGGCGGATATTACCACAGTCTCGTGCTCGCGGCGAGAACAGACAGAAAGCATTTATTTCGGGTTCTCACAGTTCGAGTATGCTCGCGCCCTCCACAGACGAGACGACCCGAAGACGAACGCTCGTGCTGGCCGCCGGGACGGTCGCGACCGCGCTGGCCGGCTGTCTCGGCGATAATGACGACGGTACTACCGACGACGGCTCGGACGGCTCCGGGGAAGATTCCGACGGTACTACCGCCGACGGTTCGGACGACTCTGAGAGAGATTCCGACGGTGCCGCCGACTCCGATAGCTCTGATGGCGATTCGGACGACGAGCCAGACGGCCAGATCGGGCTCCCCGTCGGCCGGACCGCCGACGGCGTCGAGGTCGAGGAGCCGGCCCAGGTGGTCGACGCGCTGGCGGCCGCTCTGGCGCTCGAAGAACGCGAGGTGTCGGCCGATGCTGCGGCGCGAACCGTCGAGGTCTTTGCGTCCGTCTCCGAAGACGAGCTCCGAGACGCGCTCGTAGACGCCGGCGTCGACCCGGCTGACGCCGAGTTTCGTCAGGGCGTCACCGCCGACACGCGCGACCTGATCGTCGAGATGCTCGAGGAGCGCTTCGACCGGGCGGAGCTCGCGGTCGACGTCTCGACGACCGACCGGGACGGCCAGCCGGCAGTCGTCCTCTCGGGCGAGGACGCCGACAGCGACGAAGCAAGGGGGCTGCTCGACCCCATGCACACCGAGATCGTCGCAGGGTACCCGGACGACGGCGAGCTGGTGCTGGAGACAGTGCTCGATCAGGAGGGGTTCGCCAGCGTCTCCCCCGCCCGTGACGCCGACGAGACGAACCCGCAGCCGAACGTGGCGGTGGCGCTGACCGACGACGCGGCACAGCAGTTCGCCGATCGCGTGATCGAGGCGGGGTTCACCGACGACGGCGTCGGTGCCTGTGAGTTCGACGCCGAAGACCACGACGAGCCACGCGAGGACCAGTGGTGTCTCTACACGGTGATCGACGGCGCGTTCGTCTACGGCGCCAGCGTGGGGCCCTCCCTCGCCGAGGTCATCGAGGCCGGCGAGTTCGCCGACGTCGACGAGCCGGGTTTCATCATCCAGACCGGAACGCTCGATGAGGCAGAACGCATCGAGCACGCGATCGCGTCCGGCCCGCTCCCGACGGAGATCGAGCTCGAGGGGTAGGCTCTCAAGCGACGCCGCTACGCTGGCTCCGCGTCGAAGGCCACCTCGTGTATCGTCACCGGCCCGTCGTCGGTGAACCACTCCTCCGGCGGGGGGTTGTGGTGTGCCTCCCGGAACGCCTCGCTCTCGGTCCAGCCCTCGAACGCCTCCATCGACTCCCAGTACGTCACTGCGGCGTGCGTCTCGGTCTCGATGTGGCCGTGGTCGACCGGCGTGTGGAACTCGAAGCGGACGAAGCCCTCCATCTCTTCGACCGCACCCATCCGCTCGCGAAAGCGCTGCTCGAACGCCTCTCTGTGTGCGGAGTCGACGTAGAACGTGTTCGTGACGACGATCATGCCGTCCCAACGGGCCGGGCGGGGAAAAATCGCAGGGTCAGATGGGCTCGACCGAGACCGACTCGACGCCGAGATCGCCGTCGACGACGACCGTCGCGCTCCCCTCGGCAGTTTCCACGGCGAGCCTCACCCGAAACGGCTCCTCAGAGCGGACAGAGCCAGTCACCCTCGGAGCTGTCTCGCCGGCGTTCGCTGCCGGCAGGAGCCCCAGCTCGGTCAGGGCCGCGGTCACCCGTGGCGCAAAGCGGAGCGCGTTCACCGCGTCGATCGTCACGTGCCAGGAGCACGTCTCACAGCCGAACTCCGCGGTCGGGTAGCGCTCGCCGTCGAGGCGCTCACGCGGCAGCTCGACCGTGGTGTGGCCGGCGCAGGCCGGACACTGTCCCGTCCGGGCCAGCGCGACGTCGTGCATCGCGCGGTGTTCGAGCGCCGCGAGCAGCTCGCCGCCCTCACGCCCTCGCAGGCCGTTTTTCGGGAAGCCGTACGAGAGCCCCCACCAGTCCGTACACTCGGCGCACTCGACGGTGAGAAACTCCTGTTCGTACCGGCCGACCACCCGCCCCGAACAGGACGGACACGCCGCTCCGATCTCGAAGGTCGCTCGCGCCGTGGACGCAGTCGGTCGGTTCGCGAGCGCAGTCTGATACAGCGCAACGGCGCTCGCGGTCGGGACGTACCGGTCGTCGATGCGCTCGACGTAGACCCCACGGAGCCGGTCGAGGTGGTAGTTGAACTTGCCGCTGTCGTCGACGCCGACTGCCCGCATCAGCTCCGAGTAGCTCATCCCACGACTGGCTCGCGACTCGGCGACTGCGTCCGGATCGAGCGCCGACCACCGCTCGAAAAACGCCTCGAGGATCGACAGCCGAAGCTCGTGTGAGAGCAGCGAGAACGCCTCCATCCCGACGCCGCCGTCTCCGTCGTCCATGTGCGTCCGTCTCTCCGCTCCCAGAAGAGCGTACCGCCGTCTCTCTCGCGAGCCGACTTCTCCCGGGATCGGATATCCCTCTCCTGGAAGCTGACTTCTTCCGAGTCCCGACGGCCCTCTCCCGGAAACACGCCACTCCGACGGGATGGCACGGCTCGTGCCAGCACAGACTGTGAACTCAGCTTCACAAAGAGTATAGGTGCAAGCGCAACGACGCCTTGACCGATGGCGACCCACGAGTCACCGGAGTCGAGCTACGTGCGACGTCTCAGAAGTCGTCTCGGGAATCTCACGGCGTTTCACCTCGGGATGGTCGGTTTTCTGGCCGTCCCTGGCTGGCTGTTCGAGTCGCTCGCGTTCATGTCCGTCTTCGGGGTGTTCTTTCTGTTTTTCCTCTGGCCGCTCGTCGCGCCGCTGTTCTCGTGGCTCGATGACGACGAGCCGGAGCCGACCGACTGGATTTACATGGGTGACTGGCGGCTGTGGGCGAAGGCCTACCTCATGATCCCGGTGACGTTCCTGAACCCGGTTGTGCTCGTGCAGGATCTGTTGCAGACGCTCGGGGCGGTTCCGGCGGCGGCTCGCCACCGTGGAAGCGTTCCCGATCCGGACAGCTACGAGCAGCGAGTCTCGTACCGGCTCCCGGTCGAGGGGACGTGGACGGTCGTCAACGGCGGTCACGATCAGGACGATTCACACTCGTGGTTCCCGATGACCCAGCGCTACGCCTACGACTTCGTGATCACCGACGAGGACGGGCGCTCGCGACCTGCGGGAAGCGCCGCGCGGGTCGAGAACTACTACTGCTACGGCGAGCCGGTGCTCGCGCCGGCAGACGGCATAGTCGTCGACGCCTACGACTGCGACCCGGAGCTGTCCCGTGCGGACGGCCTCTCTCATCCGCTCAAACGCGACATCCGCGGCGGCTTCGTCGTCCTCAGACACGCCCCGGATGAGTACAGCAGCCTCGTTCACCTCGTCCCTGGGAGCCTCGAGGTCGACGTCGGCGAGCACGTGACCCGGGGGCAGACGCTCGCGCGGTGTGGCCACTCGGGCAACTCGAGCGAGCCCCACCTCCACTTCCAGCTGCAAGACCACCCGACGTTCGAGTTCGCCGCCGGGCTCCCGCTCACGTTCGACGACTGCATCGTCGACTCGCCGTTCGAGCGCATTCCCGAGGACGGAGGGCTCCCCGACCTCTCGCCCGTGGCCGAGAGTGGGGACGGCCACGGCGAGCGTCGCTCGAACGCAGCAATCCGACGAGGACAGCGGGTGCGCGCTGACGAGCAGAGCGACGAGGCCGCGACGGTAGCGAGCGAAGCGGCGGTCTCCGAGCGCGTGCGTCGCTGGCGGATGCCGCTCCTGTCACGGTTCGCACTCGGGCTGGGGGTCGCCGGCGTCGTCGCCTTCGTCGCCGGCCTGTTCGCGTCGGGGCTGACCGTCGCCGCGCTGCTCGGCGGCGGTGCCGTCGCGGGCGTGCTAACCCACGTTCGCTTGCGCTGGGCGGGGTACACGACGCGACAGGGGTGGGCAGGGAGCCCCGCTGCGCTGGCTCTCCTCGGCACGGTCGTGGCCGCCACGAGCGGCGGGGTCGTCGGAAGCCTCGAGACGCAGACCGTCGGCGTGGGCGCGCTGCTGGTCGGATTCCTCGCGTGCATCGTCGTCGGGGAGTACGACCGCCGCTGGCTCTCCAGCGTGTGTGAGCCGACACGAGCGTCGTGAGCGCTGGCCCAATCGATTTTTACCCGCTGCAGCCGGAGCATCTGCCGTGCTCACGAAAGACCTCCTGCGGGTTTCTCGGCGGGGCGGGGGCTACCGACCCCGGTTTACCGACGCGAGCGACGAGGCCTTCGCCGCCCGCGTTATCGGCTGCTATCAGGGTCACGTCGGCGAGCGCCGGGAGACGCTCAGGGAGGCGCTGGCGGAGATCGAACGCGAGAGCGACGACTTCAAGCTCGTCCGCGGGTTCGCCAGCCTCGTCGACCGGGATGCGACCTGGGAGGTCCGGGCGGCCGTCGAGCCCGAGCGGGCGCGCAAAGCGGCGTTCGAGGCGGGCGAGCGAGTCGGCGTCGTCACACCCGAGGAACGCCAGAAGGCGCTCGCGTCGGCATCCGACCGGCTCGGTGCGAGCGCCGACGCCCTCGAGTCCTCGCTCTACGCCGACCTCGACGCCCGCGAGGTGCTCGCTTCGGTCGAGCCGCGCTGGTCGCCCCCGGAGCTCGTCGAGCAGTACAACCTCTCGCTCGCCCAGACCGCGCTGTTCGACGCCACCGAGGTTCGGGTGCGATCGAGCGATCCCCGGGCGGTCATCTCGGCGCTCAAGCGGCTTCGCCTGCTGTATGAGGTGGTGCACCTGCCCGAGTCCGAACGCCGGACCGTCGCCGAGACCGACCGCGAGATCGTCGTCACGGGGCCGGACGGGCTGTTTCGCAACACCCGCCGGTACGGGACGCGCTTCGCCCGGCTGCTCAGAAGCGTCGCGAAGACCGCAACGTGGCGGCTAGAGGCGACGATCGACGACCGCGGCACAGAGCGCGAGCTGGTGCTCACCGACGAGGACGTCGCGGTTCCTGGCGTCGAGCCGATCGCGGAGGTCACCTACGACAGCGCGGTCGAAGAGCGCTTCGCCCGCCGGTTCGAGGCGCTCGATCTCGACTGGCGGCTCGTCCGCGAGCCCGACGCGATCGCCGCGGGCGAGCACGTCGTCGTCCCCGACTTCGCGTTCGACTACGCCCACGGCGAGTTCCGGGTCTACTTCGAGATCATGGGTTTCTGGACCCCCGAGTACGTCGAGAAGAAGCTCTCCCGGCTCGAAGACGTCGACGCCGTCGAGTTTCTGGTGGCGGTCGACGAGAGCCTCGGCGTCGGCGAGGAGATCGAAGCACGCGATCACCGAGCGATCCCCTACTCGGGTCACGTGCGCATCAAGGACGTGCGTAACGCGCTCAGGCGCTACGAGGAGGCGTTGCGCGCAGACGCCGTCGAGACGCTCCCCAACACCATCGAACCCGAAGCCGACGTGGTGGCCCTCGAGGCGCTCGCTACCGAATACGGCGTCAGCCGCGAAGCGCTCGAAACGGTGTCTTTTCCTGCCCACGAGCGGATCGGGGGGACGCTCGTCCGGCCCCAGCTGCTGGAGGAGCTCGACGCCGAGATACACCCGGGAATGAGCCTCGGCGAGCTCGAGACGCTGCTCGAGGGATACCGGCTCCCCGAGACGAGTGCCCTCCTGGGTGCGCTCGGCTACCGCGTCGAGTGGGACGGTCTGAGCGGCGGCACCGTGCGGCGGGACAGCCCTGAGGACGGAGAGTGAACGGCGCGAGCAGTGCCAGTCCGTCCAGCGCGCCGTCTGATCGCACGCCGTGAGCGTGAGCGCCTGGTTTAAGTCGAGTGCGCTATAACGCCCGAGCGATGGAGTGGGAGACAGACCGGAGCCTGCAGCTTCGCCTGGCTGCGGCCTTGCTCGTGTTGGTGCTGTTGCCGTTTCTGTTCACGACGACGATGACCGCCGCGTTCAACCACGCCGTCTTCCCGCTGGCGGAGGCGCTGACCGACGCCGAGTTCGGCACCATCTCGCTCGACCGCCGGCTCGTGGCCGTCCTCACGCTCGTCGGCCTCGCCGTCGCGTACTCCCGGGGCAGTCGGGTGGCGCTCGACTCGACGAACGCGAACGTCATCGCCCGTGAGGACGCGCCGGCGCTGTACGGGCGGGTCGAACGCCTGGCAGCCACGGCCGAGATGCCCGCGCCGGACGTCGCGCTCGTCCGTTCGAGCGCGCCGAACGCCTTCGCCACCGGCCGGTCGCGCGAGGACGCCACGGTAGCAGTCACGACCGGGCTGCGCGAGCGTCTCGACGACGACGAGCTCGACGCGGTGCTCGCCCACGAGCTCGCCCACATCAAAAACCGCGACGCGACGGTGATGTCGGTCGCGTTCTTGCTCCCGACGGTCACGTTCGTCGTCGCCACACTCACCTACCGCGTGCTCACGAGCTTTCTCAAGAGCCTCTCGTACATGCACGCAGGCAGCCGGGACGCCGGGCGGGCGATCGCCGTCGTGATCGTCCTGTTCGTCGTCACGGCCGCCGTGACGATCACGATCTCGGCGATCTTCTGGGCGGCAAGCTTCGTGCTGTTTCAGTTGCTCTCGCAGTACCGCGAGTACGCCGCAGACCGCGGAGCTGCGGCCATCACGGGCGACCCGCTCGCGCTCGCCTCGGCGCTTGCGACGATCGACGACGAGCTGGCGGCGCTCCCGGATCGCGACCTCCGCGCGCTCGACGGCGGGGCCGAGGCGCTGTACATTGTGTCACTCGAGCTCCCGATGTTCAACGACGACGACGGAGACGACTCGATCCTGAGCCAGGAGCTGTTTCCGAACTCACACCCCCCGACCGCCGAGCGCATCGAGCGGCTCCGCGAGCTGGCCGGCAACGCGGGACGGTGACGGCGTACAGAGGGAGGTGCGCGACGCCGGCGAGCTAGCGCACCGGTCTGTGCCACGTTGTTGGACTGCGATGGTTGCGTTCGGGCTGCAGTCGAGGCGGGCGTGGACACGCCCGGCTTCAAGCGGCGAACACGCGCGCGAACGCGTCGGAGACGTGTCCACCGCAGTGGTGACAGGCTGGAATCGAGCGATCACGTCAGCTGGGGACGACGGAACTGTCGCGAAGGATCGAGAAGAGTGTTTTCCGAATTTCGACCCACATTCAGAGGGAGTACCGTCCGTCCCCAGGACGGTCTCACCGCACAGTGTGGTGAATCCACCAGGAGTGTACTCCGTCAGCGCTAGTCTCCGGCACGCCGATCCGAGCGCGATGGCGGTGGGATCTGCGTCTCCGAGCGGGGCGTCTCGGGCAGGACACACCGGTCGGGCTCGTCGTTGACGTGCGCGTACTGCTCCGGCGCGTTGGCGAGCGGGTGGGCGGGGTTGCGGTCGCCCGAGATACGCGCGGCGCGGACGTCGTCGAAGTCGCGGAGACGTGTCTGGATACCTCGCCAGTGAAGCCCGGTCAGTCGGGGCACCGAGATGCCGTGTGTGGCGTCGAAGCGGGGGTTTCGGTCCGCCAGGACCGAGGCGTTGACGTTCCCCGCGAGCTGGTCGTGGTCGAGCAACACCCCGACGCGGGCGTCCGACGGCGACCGCGCCGCCAGCACGTCCAGGCCGAGGTGGAGCGCGCGGTACTCCGCGACGTTGTTGTTCGGGCAGCGGTTCGGCAGCGACAGCCGCGCGACACGCTCGCCATCTCGTGTCTCGATTACGGCACCGAGGCCACCACCAGTCTCCCTGAACGAGCCGTCCGTGGCCAGGTAGAAATCGTGATGGTGGGTCTCCGGCGGATGGGCAATGTGCGGAGTAGGTGCCTCGTCGAACAGATCACGCAGTGACGGCCGACCGTATGCGGCCATAAGTTCCGTTGGACGTCAGTTTATTTAAGCCTACGGTCGGTTCGGTGACGGTACACACAGGCGAACATCCCAGCGTCGGCCGTCGCTGTAGGCGCGGTCGGACGTCACTCGCGGCCGTACGGGTGGCCGAGGTAGAGGGCGACGACGTTCGCCGCGACCAGCGCGACGAACGCGAGCGTTTTCGACTGGGAGTCGAGACCGGTAGCCAGTAACGAGAGGTGCATGAACGGGAGGACAACCGCACTCCAGAACGCGAGCCGCTTGATCGGTCGGAAGAACAGCCGAGAGAGCCCCGGCTGAGCGAGACGGCTCGGGAGGAACGCGGAGTCCGTGATCGAGGAGCCTGACATGGGGTTCACCTACTCTTCCCTACGGACCTACCCCTCATATAGTGGGCCGAGTGTTCGGTTCGTTTCGGCCCGTTTTAGCGCCGATCCGAACCGTATTGCATCCCCTTCGGACAGTTTATAAGCCGGTCTGCGGACAGGAGACGTTTTATACGCGACGCTCGTCCCGTTTCGAGATATCGTCGAACGAGAGTTCGCCGAGCGTCGAAATCGCGATCTCGTGCGGGCCGACAGCGGTCTGGACTGTCGCTCGTTCGCGAACCGAGGCGGCGACGGCCACGCGCCAGTCCGCCACCGCGGCCACGTGACGCTCGTGGTGACGTTCGACCGTGTACGTCTGCGCCGGGTCGGCGCGGAGTTCGTCCTCGGTCTCCGCGGGGCGGGGATATGGGGGTGGGGACGCCAGCAGTACCGACGGGTCGACGTGGACCGGCGGCGGCTCACCCGAAGGCTCGCCATCGGCGACGACGTGGAGGCGGGCCCGCATCCGCCCGCTGAACGGCGGCGTCACCCGCAGGACCGCCTGCCGAGCGGTGGTTCGGTTCAGCTCGAGTGTCGCCACGACATCCTCGACCGTGACGGCGAGCGAGCGGATCGCGGTCGGATCCACGGACTCGACCATGCCAGACAGTCGGTCCGAAACGTCATATGGCTGGCGGGTGTGACGCCGCTGCGCTCGCGAACGCCGCGGTCGCGGGACAGGGCGGCCGTCCAGAACAGAGTCCTCGAGAGAGCGCCGTTTCTGGAATGCGACGGTGCCGCCACCCGTGTCTCCGAACCGCACGGTGCCCGATACTATTTTATCATCCCTTCTCGTTGGGGCCAGTGTACAGCGGACAGGTCGATCGATTCGCTCCACTCGCGGACGGTTCCGGCGTGCCGGAGCGAGCGATGGTGCCAGGACAACCCAGCAATGACAAACGAACTTACGATCCTCGTCGTCGACGACGAGCGAGAGATTGCCGATCTGTACGCGACGTGGCTCGGGATGGAACACGAGGTGCTGACCGCCTACGGCGGCGAGGAGGCGCTCGAGACGATCGACGAGCGCGTCGACATCGCGTTTCTCGACCGGCAGATGCCCGACGTCTCCGGCGACGACGTGCTCGAGCAGCTCCGCGAGCGCGGCTACGACTGCCGGGTGGTGATGGTCACGGCCGTCGACCCGGATTTCGACATCGTCGAGATGGCGTTCGACGACTACCTCACGAAGCCGGTGATGGGCGAGGATCTCTCCGAAGCAGTCGACAGCATGCTCGAGCGCGACGAGTACAACGAAACCCTGCAGGAGTACTTCGCGCTCGCCTCGAAGAAGGCGGCGCTCGAGGCCGAGAAAACACCCGCCGAGCTACAGAACAGCGAGGCGTACCAGGAGATGGTCGAGCGCGTCGAGGCGCTCGAGGCCGAGGCTCACCCAGGCAAGGCGGGCATCGAGGACTACGACGCGCTCTTCGGCGAGTTCCCCGACGGGGAGTGACCGGAGTATTTTAGGCGTCGCCTCCGACGGTGTCGTATGAGCGCCAGAACGCGACCACGACTGGTTCAGACGACCGCGCACTTCGACGACACCGTCTCGCCGGGGGTGGGCACGTGAGCGCGAACGGGGCAGCCGACGTCGAAGCGGTGGCCGCCGACTGCGACCTGCTGCGGGCGAGCGTCGGCGAGCACGCGGCGGGGGTGGCGACGGTGACGCTCGACCGGCCCGAGGCGCGCAACGCGCTGAACGCCCAGCTCCGCCGGGAGCTAAAGGACGTGCTGGCCGCCATCGAAGAGAGCGACGTGCGCGTCGTCGTGCTCACAGGCTCGGCAGCGGCGAACGCGTTCGTCGCGGGCGCCGACGTGGGCGAGCTGCGCGAACGCAGCGCGATCGAGCAGCGAGAGGCGTCGAAGCGCCCGCGGGTGTACGAGGCCGTCGACGACCTCCGCCAGCCGGTCATCGCGCGCATCAACGGGCACGCACTCGGCGGTGGCTCCGAGCTCGCACAGGCGTGTGACGTACGAGTCGCCCACGAGCGCGCAAAGCTCGGCCAGCCCGAGATCAACCTCGGCATCGTCCCCGGCGGCGGGGCGACCCAGCGCCTGCCCCGGCTCGTCGGCGAGGGCCAGGCGATGCGGCTGATCCTCTCCGGCGAGCTGATCGACGCCCGCGAGGCTCACGAGATCGGCCTCGTCGACGTCGTCTGCGAGGACGAACCGCACCTCGACGAGGAGGTGTACGGGCTGGCGGCGTCGATGGCCGAGAAGAGCCCGATCGCGCTCGAGATCGGGAAGAAAGCCGTCAAGGCTGGCTCGCGAATGGATCTTGAGGCGGGGATCGAGTACGAGGCCGAGCTGTTCGCGACGCTGTTTTCGACCGCCGACAAGAACGAGGGTATCGACGCCTTCTTCGAAGACCGCGAGCCCGAGTGGCAGGGCCGCTAGAGAATCTC
>Ga0207421_10006789_pt1 | contig 12388 bp, 8 predicted proteins | sample SodLakKL_010_SED_4_FD_187542 | JGI IMG/M metagenome (GOLD analysis project Ga0207421, IMG submission 187542) | Alkaline sediment microbial communities from Lake Tanatar, Kulunda Steppe, Russia - 8KL_010_SED (SPAdes) (version 2) | ecosystem: Environmental > Aquatic > Non-marine Saline and... | reverse complement strand
ATGAGTGGCTTGCCTCACTGGTGCAGAAGGATGAGATCATGGGGCTTTGTGACAGGTTGGAGTCAGGGGGGTGAGCAGGGGGTTTATACGGTAGTAGGGGTTGTAGGGGAAGCCTGGCTATTTCCACTCAACCCCAGAACCCAGTGGCAAATTAACGGTTCTTCGCCAAAATCCTTGTTCTTTAGCCACAAAAAATTGTATCTTGTATAAATCTATCCATCAACATTTTGATGGATTTCCCGATAATCCCGATGCGGATTCCACATATGCGGTACGACATAAACCGATCATAACAATCAGCCCGTATAAATACTTACAAACCAACCAACTGGAGACTTAACCATGACACTCGAACAATTACTTGAAAAAAGCCTGCAAATGGACCGGCTCAGAAATCCGGACACATTATTTTCCGAGCTTAAGCATGTAGAGCCATCAGTACTGGAAGAATGGCAAGAGGAATGGCGACCCAGGGGTGATTTCTGGCCTGTAATCACACTTCGGTTCTTGGTGTTGCAAAAATTACGCAACAATGAAGAAGTTAACCAAGCTGTCATTGATGAATTAAAAGCAGATATTGAAGCCAGGGATATAGAATCACATTATCCATTTGAGGCGGATTTTCTTGAGAGTTTAAAGAGTTACAAACAAAGCGACAGGGGTATGTTTCCCCAGTGGAATGACCCTTTTCGAATACTTTACCAGTTTTTTTACACAAAACAGGAAAAGCTCGAAACGCACCAATTGCTGGAGGATTTAGGGAATGATATTATTTTGCGCCACCAATTGGATAATGCAAGAGTGCACACGGTGGGGTTTGATGGCGCACAAAATTATGGTGACTCCGGTGCCTGGGCTGCAATCATACCAGCAGAGGCCAAAGGACCCCGGCAAGCATACCAAATTTTTTACGGTGTCAACCAGGGGCAGTTGGAAGGTGGACTGCTTAAGGGCCATAGCTTGAGAGATAAAGCACTTACAGGTGAGAAAAAGGATTATAAAAGTTGGGAAGACTATTTGCAAGATGTTGATCGGTTTATTGATCAGTGGAGGCAACTAAACAGCAAGCTCGATTTTCATTTCACACAAGATGAAGAACAGTTTAAGAAATGTTTAAAGGGATCCTCAGCCAGAGAGCTTGAAATATATTTTTCGATGCTGGATAAACTGATTACCGACCTTAGCATCCCCAATGAAGAAAACATTGTGTTTCTGGTCGAACCACAGAGCAAAAAAATGATCTTTCAGGTAGGCAAACGATACTGCCTGAATCTGAAAAAAGATGAATTTCATTTTCTTGCTCCGAAGAAATACAAGCTGGACGATGTTAAGGTAACCGATAAGGTACAGCACGATGAAGCGCTGTTTTACCGGGGTGCCAACTCAGCGGCTGTGCAAAAGCATTACAAGCCCATTGCTGAGGCTATCCAGCAGGAGTTGGAGAAAGAAGAAAAACCAATTTCAAAGAACAAGGACAATACTGCCTTCAGGCGAGCTGTCTTTGATAAGGAATATCGCAAAACGCTGACCAATGCAGATGGTAATCGCATAACCCCTAATGTGGCAGACCCTACGAGTGATGAAAAAATCAATCTCATTCTTTTCGGGCCTCCCGGTACCGGTAAAACTTACTACACCGTTAATGAGGCGGTAAAAATCATTAATCCGCAATTCTATAAAGCACATAAAGACCCAGGGTCAAGAAAGTGGCTGCGTGAAGAATTCAACCGCTTACTGATCAAAAATTGGGAAGACCCCAAGGGGCAGATTGCCTTTTGCACATTTCACCAGTCGTTTTCCTACGAAGATTTCGTGGAGGGTATAAAGCCAAAAGCAGGTGAAGACGGAGAGATTTCCTATGAGATTGAGTCTGGAGTATTCAAGCGAATATGCGAACTTGCAGAGAGCAATTACAGTGCGATAAAAGTAATAAAAGGCGGTAAGCTGTCCTGGTCTCCTGAAAAATTTAAAAAAGCATCATTTTTTAAAATATCTCTTGGAGATGTGACGAACGAAGGTGATCAGGAAATATATGAGTATTGTCGCGACAATAAATGTATTTCCATTGGATTTGGACAGAACAATGATTTTTCCGGTATGTCAGAACAGGAAATTGAGGATAAATGTAAAGAGTCATATCTGTCAAATGAGGCGGCCCTTCAAATGAAGTACTTTATCCACCATCTTAAAAAAGGCGATTATGTCCTTGTGAGTCACGGAAATAAATATTTGCGGGCTATGGGCAAGGTAACAGGTGATTATTTTTATAATGATAATCCATCGATCAAACACAACCACTTCCGAAAAGTGGAATGGCTTTTTGTGGATGAGAGAATTTCAGTTGAAGAAGTCTATGATAAAACTTTTACTCAGAACACGCTATACAAGATCGATAAAAGCGGGCTTAAAAAAGAATTTTTTACAGGGGAGGGCCAAAGAGAGAGCATAGAACAGAAAAAAGACAAACGATATGTACTGATCATTGATGAAATCAACAGGGGCAATATCGCAAATATCTTTGGAGAACTCATCACCTTGATAGAAAAGGACAAAAGGGCAGGTCAAAAAGAGGCATTGGAAGTAGTCCTTCCCTATTCAAAAATCCGGTTTAAAGTCCCGCCAAACCTGTATATTATCGGCACCATGAACACGGCAGACAGGAGTATTGAAGCACTGGACACCGCCCTTCGCAGAAGGTTTTCATTCCGGGAAATGGCTCCTGAGCCTGAACTGATCAAAACAACGGGGACCTTAAAACCAGGTGGTATCATTAAAAATCCACATAACGGTGAGGAGATCAATGTAGTAAAACTGTTAAATAAGATCAATGAGCGCATTGAAAAGCTTATTGATAAAGACCATAAGATCGGGCATTCCTATTTCATGCATATCACCAACCTGGCTGAACTAAACACTGCTTTCAAAGACAAGGTGATTCCTTTACTGGAGGAATATTTCTTTGGTGATTTTGGGAAAATCGGTTTGGTTTTAGGAAACAGCTTCGTGGAAAGAGTAGATCATGCTGATTTTGATTTTGCCGAGTTTGCTGGTTATAATCACGATGGCGGGGTTACCCAGGATCTGGCAGAGAGGCCTGTTTACAGGATCAAGAAACCCCATGAGCCTGGTAGTTGGAATTTTACTGATGTTTACTCAGATAAGAAAACATCCTGATCGGCTTAGCAATCAGCTATTTACCGGACAAAATCAATGGCCCAAAAGAATGAATACACTGGCTTTTGATCTTAATAATTTGTTATGGCACAGAGATTAATCCGCGTATTCGAACATGAAAAACTTACCATCCATAAGGATGACAAAGGGCGTTTTCTTCAATCTGACGAACTGGCCAGATTATATGATTTCAATGATCGTAACAACAACATCTATTTTACAGGTATCAGGAACGGTGTAAAATTCTCCAATTATGTGGGTGTGATCCAGATAGGGAAACTAACCCTGGAGATCTTACCAAAAGCCGATATAAAGAATCAGCAGACCGAGGATGACTACAATGTCTGGCAGGCGGTGTTATTACGCATGCTGGCAGCCTGCAATCAGGTTAATGTACATTCCGCTTCCGAAGCAGCACTATCAAGACGCTATCACAGTCTTCTTGATTTGTATTTCATGATTTACCTTGACGAATTGAGCCAGCTCATTCATTGTGGACTAATCAAGAAATACCGTAATACCAGGGGGAACCTATCATCATTAAAAGGTCGCATTGTATTTTCAAAGAACATTCAGCACAACATTGTTCATAAAGAGCGGCTTTACACAGAATACCAGTTATATGATTATGAACATTTACTCAACCAGGTGTTGCTGAAAGGGTTAAACCTATTGCGCATAGTGTCTCAGAATCCGCTGATCACTGACCGCATTCACAGGATAAAACTTGATTTCCCGGAAATTAGAGAGATTCCCATCACAGAGAATCATTTTGAAAGGCTTCAGCTAAATCGCAAATCGGAGCCATATCGAAGAGCACTGGATATTGCCCAAATGATCATTCTCAACTATAAACCTGACATCAAATCGGGCAAAGAAAACATGCTGGCCCTTCTTTTCGACATGAATAAACTTTGGGAAGAATACGTATACAAAATGCTGCTAAAGGAGGCCGATGAAACGACATCTGTTAGCTTCCAGAACCGGAAGAAATTTTGGGAAGACAAAAGCATTCGCCCTGATCTTGTGGTGACCGTAAAAAATCAGGAGGGTGTCAAAAAGCAATTCGTCATCGATACCAAATGGAAGGTGATTGATGCCAGCAATCCGTCTGATGATGACCTTAAGCAAATGTTTGCCTACAACGCCTATTGGGAAGCAGACAGAAGTATGTTGCTCTACCCGAAAACCAGAGAACAAAGTGAAAAATTTGGTGTGTTCCATAAAGCAATACCCATGCAAACCCGCTGCAAGATTGGTTTTGTTGACGTTTTGGATAAAAATGGGGGTTTGAATAAAAAAATCGGCAGAGAGATTCTGGAAAAGCTTTATGGTGGATATTCCGGTGATACTGCCCCCCATTCCGGACCAAACTGAACTCCCTGAAGATTTCGTTTCTCAAGGAAGCTGGCTCCATTTGAGCGCTATATCTACTCCCTGAGTAGAATGGATAGTCCAGTGAATAAAAAACTTGCCTATCACTGTACTCTTGTTCCCGATTTTACTGTATTGTTGTTCCCATTTTGACTGTAGTCTGGTTCCCAAATTCACTGTATTTGGAATTCCTGGTAACAGCTATATCTAATTCCGGACCATATAGCCCTCCTCAGATGATGAACGCATGATTATTAAACAACACTACATCCTAAATCGCACTGTTTGAGGTGCTATTATTTGAGGTGTATTTTTAGTTGTAGCTATCCCAGGCCGCTTTAAGGGCATCTTTTACCTCCTTTGCCAGCCAGTCTGGGGCAATGACCTTTGCTGCATTACCCAACATCATGATGCGCTGCCGGAATTCGAAGTTTGGAATGATGTGCAACCTTACCCTGAGCTCATCGTCATTATCCACAATGATTTCCTGGGTGTCATGCAGCGGAAGTGCCTTGACATACTTTCCCTGTATTGGCGTAAAAGAAACAATCACCTCAGTTACCTTATTTTTTGAATAAGTCAACCCAACCGTGTTTGCAAATAAAAACCTGGGATCTTTGTCTTTTTGCAACTTGTAGGTCTTCTTCAGGACAGTAAGATTCTCCATCCGGTCAATTCCAAAAGTACGAAACTCTTTGATTTTATCTACCATACCAACCAAATACCACCGGTACATGTATTCTTTGAGCAAGTAGGGCATAATCTCATATTTTGCACGATATCCCGTGGAAAAACGCTCATAATCAAATGTCACCTTTCGGCGGTTCCTTATGGCAAACAACAAAGGTCTGATCTGTTCAATGCCTTGAAGACTCCCCTTTGACTCAAAGTCAAAATATTCCGTAACGTCATTGCCTTCCTTGAGGCTCTCGATAATCAATTCAGATGTATTTGCAATTTCCAAAAAGCGCAAAAGGTTATCCATGTCTCTGCTGGCATAATTTTCAATGTAATATCCATTTCTATGCCTGTCGTAAAGAATGTCTATTCCGAAATCGTAACGGATTTGTTCGAAGTCCCGCTGAATGGTTCTCTTGGACAGCTCAAATCCATGCTCATGCATGAACTGTTTTACGTCTGCAAAAGAAGGATAAAGGTTGCTGCCAATCTTTTCAATAATCAACGAGAACCTTCTGATGGTGCTGTGTTTCGACATCTTGGTAGTGAATTGGTAGTAAGGGCTCGGACATTAACAAGCCCTGGGGTGCAACAATAAATGCTCAGCTCAGATCAATTTACAAAATATTTCGCTAAAATAGATCTTTCATGGCAATGGGTGAATCATACGCTCATAATCTCCCCATCATTGAGTTCAATAACCGACGATGTAAAAACGCTTTTGTACAGTCCGGCCCCAAAGGTATGTATCGGCACAATGGTTTTGGGTTGCATGGCTTCAACCATTTGCTTTAATGTTTGCGTGTCGGCATGCCCGCTGGTGTGTATGGTTTGCATGGTAAAACCACGACTTATAAGGTAGTCGATGAATTGCCTGGTATGGGGTTTTAACAAGTACCCTTCCCACATGGAGTAAATCAGGTTACCTCCTTCAATTGCCTCTATGTGCTCAAGGTCTTTTTGCATCGAAGGTCTGACAAGCATAACAATGTCACCAGCCTGCTTGCCAATTTCATCCTTTGTGATTTTGAATTCCTTAAATTGATACAAAATTTTCTCATCTCCTTGTCTGCTCAGTTTCCGACTTGTATAAAATGGGAACATTACCCTTAAGTTCGCGAAACCAGGTGAAGGATGGGGAAGTGCTGCAAATTTGCTTAGCTCCTTAAGAATGGTTGCCACGTAAACATCCACCACCATTAGCTTATTTGCACGCTTGCAAGCCCTATAAATGGAAACAAGCCTGTCGATGTTTTGACCGGAGACATATGCCAGGTTAATCTTGTCGCGCGTCCTGAAAACTTCAAACAATTCTTCTTCAACAGCCTTTTCCTTTTTAAACGGTTTGCTGTCTTCTGAAATGGCAGTGCCTTCAAGTAACAACACATCGACATTTTGCGGCGCATTGTGCAAAAACCATTTAAATACATCTTCTTTTCTTCCGTGCCCCCTGAAGTCACCCGAATAGAAAATGCTTTTCCCTTGCGCTTCAATTAAAAACGAGTACGCATCAAACGCAGAATGGTCTGCCCAGTAGGGGGTAATTGTCAGGTCACCAACCTGAAATGCCTTTCCTTTTTCAAAATAACGGATATTTTCAAAGTGAATGTTTTGCGAAGAAAACCGATTATTGATTTTTATGATTTCATGAGAGGCTTTCCCTAAATAAAAGGGCACATGTTTATCAATATGGTTGATGAACCCGTAATGATCCTGGTGTGCATGGGAGATAATAACGCCGTCAATCATGTTGCCTTTTCCATCATATAAACCGGGGATGTCTGGTAAGACGCCAATCTTAACCAACTCCTGGCGTGAGCGGTTTTGATATTGACTTAAATTAAAATCATTTCCATTTGAATCTACCAGCGGTATGCCAAAATCGATCAGGATCCTGCTGTTTTCGGTCCAGATCTCAACACAAGAACCACCAATTTCCCTGGTGCCACGATGGATTTTAAAGCTCAGTTTCATAGGTAGCCAAATCAAGTGTAAAAAATTTGATGCCAAGTGCCAGTGCCAGGGCTTTTTGCTTGGGTCTTTCTGTGGAAAATAATTCTTCTAGCTCATCATTTGCTCTGCAGGGAGGAATAAGCAATACAGCTGGTTTTACAGATATTTTATTCATATCGACATGACTAGAAGTCTTTTCTAAAAGGCTCTTATAGTCAGCAAGCAACTTTATCTGGTCGATGATACGATAATATGTGTAACTCTCAAGACTGGCCCTAAGAAGCGTTTCATTGTTTTTTTTGTGTTTTAACTCAATCAGGTACAAGGTGTTGTTTGTCTTGTTAAAGGAAATCAAATCAATCTTTCCAACGCCTTTGTTGGCCCTTGTATCTTTTAACGGCACCTGGTAGTCCATGGCATACCCAAGCTCATCCAATGAAAGCCCTGTCAAACGCTTTGCAAACATTTCCTCGTTCCGGTTGCTTTTAGAGATAGCCATTTCTATTTCACTATGATTTTCCGTGTAATAGGGACTTTTCCTGGAAATGGATTGGATGTTGTCGAACGCCTTCAAGTTTCGAAGGAGTTCATTCGCAATTACCTCGCTGTAAGGCTCATTCGTGTCGTTGGTGCGACCAGTCCAATTCACACATTTTGAATTGTAGAGTGTCTCAATGCTTCCCAGTTCATTTTGTAATGTGGCGATTGTTTGTTTTTCGTTGTAAGATCTCATTATTGCATTTTTTGATGAATAAAATTGTTTTATGTAAACCTATGATAATTATTTGTATTTATTATGGTTTTATTTTATGACAAAGCCCATTTTGGACCTCTTTTCTGCCAATACTTCTTCATTACAAAACGTGATTAAATCCGCTGGTTTTACTTTTTCTCCACGGATGACCTCGCGAATTTCACTTTTGCGAATGACGTTGTCGATCTGACCACCTGAGAAATCATATTTTTCAGCCATTGCCATGCAGTCCTCGCTCTTTAGGAATGGCAACTTTGACTTCCAGATTTTAGCCCTGATTACATGATTTGGTTTTTGGAATCGGATCTTAAACAGGAACCTTCTTTCAAAGGCATTATCAAGGTTGTTTGTCAGGTTTGTCGTGGCAATTAGAATGCCATCAAAATTTTCAAGCTCCTCCAATATTATGTTTTGAATGGCGTTTTCTGTCTGTGCAACACTATAGTTGCCAATTTCCCTTCTTTTTGAAAAAATCGCATCCGCTTCGTTGAAAAACAAAATAGGGGTGCGTTCACACTCCTCGGCAAAGGATTTGTACTCTGCAAATATCTTATTAATGATTTTCTCACTCTCACCAAACCACGCTGACTTTAACTGACTGATCTCAACTTTCATCAGCTCCCTGTTGGTTTCCCTCCCCATTTGTTTTACCACCTCTGTTTTTCCAGTTCCAGGTGCACCGTGCAACAAAACCGTTATTCCTGTTGCCAGGCTTTTCTTCGCCAAACGTTGTTGGGTTTCTTGTAGTTTCTGTTCGTGCATTAATTCCTTCAATAAAAACAGTTGATCCATTTCAGCCTCGCTGAAGTAGAGTTTTCTTTCCTGGATGTCAGTTGGCTTTATGACGTTGTCATTTTTTTGCATGTTAATGAAAAGCTTAATCCCACAATCATTTATAAGATCAATCGAGCGGTTTGATAATTTCATTTCGGCATCATTGAAAAATCCAGACACAACAATTTCAATCAATTTATTCTTTATCAGGAAATGGTCACCTGTCAGAAACTTTTGCATACGACTTACCTGCTTCGTGGGTTTGTCAAAAATGGAACTAACTGTTATACCAATGTCTGTCGATCCATTGCCCAGTAATGTTTGCCAAAGCAGATACAGGTAAATCAACGAGTTTTCGGTTCCCAGTTTCAGGGCGTCTATTTTCTTGATCAGCGGGAAGTGCCCATTCCTTGATAATAAGTCATCAGTTTGGGAAAACAGATCGAAGGTCGCAATCTCTTGCTCATTTCTTTGCTGCACCAGTTCAGAGAGTTTTTGAAGAAACAAAAGAAAGTCAGTCATCTTTTCCTGCCGAAAATCTGGCATGGGTTTGTTTTTCAGGATGGCTTCCGAAATTTTATCATTAATGGTAAACTGATCATTTGCTCCAGAGAGGTTAATTCTGTGGCGAGACTTTTTCTTGTTAAAAACTCCCCTGGCATATAAATGTTCCAGGTCATCACTATGTTTTAGAATTGCCATGGGATTGCAATTCAGATAATCAATCAGGTCATTCAAGTCAACCGAGTCCCCTTTGTAATTCAAGGCGAACACCAGGGCAATGAAGAAAGCCTGATTATTTGTGGTTCTGAAGTAAGTCGAAAGTAAAGATAGTTCATTTTCAATTTTCTTAAGATACTGACCTTCAAGCCTGCAATCCTTAGAAACTTCATATACTTTCCCAATGCTATCCAGGATTTTTATTTTGATGTCTTGCGCCATATTTAACCCTTTTGGGGAAAGATATGGACGGACTACGTCAACCGGTGACGCAGTGAAGATATTTTTAAATTATTTCGATGATTTTTATTATCCCACGAAGTCCTACTGATATGATGATAATTTGGTTTGTTTTATAGCAAACTCATTTATAAAACATCCATATTTAAGGCTTCAGATCTACTTTTAGTGTCTTGCATAATTCAGTTACCCAACCCCCAGGTTTTGAACAAAATGCAATGGGTTTGGGTGTTTGTTTCTTATTCATGCTGACAAAAGAATGAATATAAATATTGAGCACATGATCCGGGACAGGGTGTTGTTTATCCTCTCCTTTAAGGTAGGTTTCAATTCGATCTACAATAGTTGATTGACGATCTCTTCGCTTCAGGCCAACTGAGGAACAAAAAACGAGATTGATAGGTCTGATGAATCCATGACTATGATAATATGCCAATTTGAGTTTCTCATTATCTTTTTTGATTTCATCTAGCATGTTCTTATTCCTTGCATTATGAGGATGGATATATTTAAATTCGATTGCATAGCACACTTCACGCTGAAACCTGCTCGGTAAAGTCTGTTTGCCTGATTCTGAGTTATAAGTCTCGTCTTTTAATCGCTTAATTGCCTTGGTATTATCTTTATTGATTATGTGCAATGCTTCTGCTTGCTGCTTCTTTTCTAAATCGCTTTTCCGTTTATTTCGATCCTCCAAATGGCTATGATCATATTTTACAAACTCACTGTTGAGGATTGCCAAATCATAGTTTCCTCTATCGCCATGTCTGGCTTTCTGATTCAGGGATGTTGGATGTTTTTTATCATTTAATAATGATAAATTATACCCACTTAGAAGCTGACTTTTCCGATATCGAAAATTTGTTGGATACTCAAGGTGAACAAGAGAAACTGGAAATCCATTAGCAGTGGTTGCTGTTAATAATTTACTATTATTCTGGAGTAAGTCGCTTTGCAGGCTACTGTGCAGGCCTGCTTCAGTAAAATAAAACAAAGGTCGTTCTCTAAAACGGTTGATGGTTTTGCGGATACTGTCATAGACAGCTGCATCAAATGGGTTTACTTCGGTCATAATATATTAATTTAAGATTGCTTTTTTTATTCTAGTAATAGCTAAAGTGGATATTCACGAATACAATAGACCATCACACTTAAGCAACTATTTTCTTTCAATCACTATCCCCGAAATAGAATAATAAGCGTATGACGTGTTTGGATCATCATCAGTTGAATCTGTTTCAATACTGGTTTCAAAATCGGTAAATGATGGGGAGATTATGAGCGTATGATTTATTACAGGCTGTGAATAATGTATATATAGCGCCCAAACGGCGTCACCTGTAGCGGAGCAAGTAGAGCCAGTGTCACAGGCTGACAATTCTGTAATTCAAATCAAATAATTTTTTGGTTTAGGGTTCCTCAGAGACTCAGAGACACTACTAAGCTCAACAATTCTTTTATGTTTTCCTGGCTCGTTTGGGTCTGGAATATGAGATAATCTGGTTTCAAGTCAATTGAAAAAGTTTAAGTGCTGTTTTTTCAACTTACGTTAGCAAGTACACTGCCCCTACATTTTTATAAAGAGGTTTGAAAATCACTTAATTGTTTCCCATCATATTTGAAATATAAATAGTGACATTCAATTTTATCATTTCCGATTAAACAAGCCTGTTTTGCAAATGATTTATCTATAAAATCATCGGGCATGGCACAAACAGCACGAATTGTTAGATTTCTGGGGATTGCACCACTAAAACCAAATATTTTATACCAGCTCCCACCACAATCCGATCGTAAAAGTTCACGAATAAATACTGCATATTGAATGGCTTGTTTAAGGGCATCTTCGGGTGGTTCTTTAGAATTATTCTCATCTTTCACTTCAATAACTGTCAAATATGTAGCACGACCTTTCCCTGTTCTCGCAAAAATATCAATTCCACCACCATATTGGTTGGCATATTTTAATGCTTTGTGGTCGCTCGCACTTATAGGAGTTGGCATTCCAAACCTATTACCGCAAATTCTTACTGGCTGAATTCCAGTTATTTGTTTGTTATTACTTTTTTGTTTTGAAAATTCTGACAATAATAAATTTTCGACATTGTGTTCTTCATTCTTTTTGTTCTTATCATTATCATTCCGCGAATTGGCTCTATTCTTAAAAAACTTTCTGAATTCACTTACTTGTGTTTCTCTCCATGAAATGTCATTTAATTTAATGTTGCAATTAAAATCGCGTTGATTTCTATTTTCTTGCTTTTCTGTAGATAAGGTAATATCATTTTGGTTTGCTTTTAATGTTGCTACACTTTGCCCTCGATACCTAACATCTAATAATAGTTTCTTTTTTGCACTCTTTGCATTTGTAGTTGAAATATAAAAATAGAGTGGTGGAAATTCATTAAATCTATTCCTGTTTAATTTAATAACATCAATATTTGCAAGTAATGTCTCGGCATAACCTTTATAACGATTTTTCCATTCAGAATTTTTTAAAAGTAAAGCTTGTGCTTCTTTGATTATAGCTTCAATATTCATTTTTACTTTTTGTTATGTTTTTTTAAGTTGCGCACTCAATTTGTCTTGTGCTTTTATAGAGTGACGGCTTTGGGGTAGGTGCTGTTGAACTAAATCCCGCCTACGCGGGATAGCTTTTCCTGTGTAAATATATTGAATTCCTCGTATAACACTGTGTTAACTATTCACCAAATCACAGTA
>Ga0207421_10006788_pt1 | contig 12388 bp, 20 predicted proteins | sample SodLakKL_010_SED_4_FD_187542 | JGI IMG/M metagenome (GOLD analysis project Ga0207421, IMG submission 187542) | Alkaline sediment microbial communities from Lake Tanatar, Kulunda Steppe, Russia - 8KL_010_SED (SPAdes) (version 2) | ecosystem: Environmental > Aquatic > Non-marine Saline and... | reverse complement strand
TTTTTCATCAACAGTTATCCTGAACGGAGCGTCAGGGAATTTATCGCCGTCACCGTCCAATACTACTAGAGTAGTATCAGAATCACTTATACCGCTAGCTAATTCGGACTTTGCCATATTAGAAGCATTTAACCGTGGCATTATTTCACCTTCCAGTCTGTTTCTTCAAAATCAATTTTTGTCCAAATCGTATCCACAAAATCTTTAGGAACCCACCTGACCCTAAGACCATCCAAAGTTAATTCTGCAACACCAACATAATCTATCTCCCCAGAATAAATAGCCCCCGGTAACATGAATAATTCTGAACTACCTTCAAAATCTATCTGACCGCCACGAATAACAGAACTTACTAAAGTCAATTCTGACTTACCTTGAAGGTTCAATTCACTTAATCTATTTCGTATAGCATCAATACTCAAATCAGAACTACCCTCATAATTAATATCTGAATCTACTCTTTTAACACCGTCCAATTGAAGATCAGAACTTCCGTAAAGTTCCAATTCACCAATTATTTTCAGAAAAGCGTCCAAAGTTAAATCAGATTTACCCTGAAATTCTGCTTCAAATAACCTTTGCCTGATACTATCGAGTGATAAGTTACTACTACCGCTTAAATGAATGCTGGGAGTTACAATCAAACCACTGTCCAACTGAAGTTCTGAGGTTCCTTCATAACTTATATCAGTGTTGTAAATTGCTGACGGTTTCATTTCCAAATTGGAACTACCTTCAAATTCAATTCTTACAGGACTCACTTTACGTCCTAAAAGAGTTAAAGTGCTGCTTCCCTGATAATCAATTTCAGGTATTCTGAGTCTATAAACATCTACAAAACCTAATTCAGTAGCACCTTGATAAGTAATGTCAGTTAGTAAACGGCGTACCGAATCCAGCAGTAATTGAGAGGAACCAGAAAAACTGACAGAATTCGGTACGCGAGAAACGCCCTCCAGAGATAATTCAGTGAAGCCAGTAAAATCTATACTACTGTAAACAACCTGAATCGAAGGAGTATCATATGTTTTGAAGTTAAATGTACTAGAGTTAAACATTCAATTTACTCCTCTTTAATTGTTACGTCACCTTCGCGAAGTACAAACTGGTCATGTTCTTCAATTTCCTTACTTTTAGAAAATTCCGCATCCAAGAGGGCTTCTCCATCGTTTTGAGAATCGTATACCCAACCGTAAGTTACGTTACCCCAATTACTTTCTGCCACAGGAAACTCTATAAGTGAATCATTTGTTGCTTCCCCATTTGTAGGAGCACCAAAGCTAATTTCCTGTCTCTCATAATCTGCTGCGGATACTTCTTCATTTGCATCAGTATATAATGCAAGGTAAATATCCCCCGGAGAAGCAACCGATTCCCCTCTGAGAAAATGATCTATAACAGCATTAGCTAACCATGTACTTTTATCAGACATAATTACCACCTAACCTTTTCAATAATCTCACCTGTACGTTCAATATACTCCGGTCCTCTGGGATAAGGAGTATCATCCTGCTGCATACGGTGAATTCTCAATTCTTCTTTTTTAATTTCGTATTCCTCTTGAAAATCTCTCTTTGCTTCCATCTCATCCCGTTCCATTTGCATATTCCTCATCGCACCATAAAGTGCGTAAAGTTCATGAAACTGTTCCGGTATTACGGGTTCTTCATCTGTCTTACCTTCGAATTTGGGGATTTTACGGTAATAATAAATTGTTATTTTACCTTCATCTTCAAGTCCCTGAAAGTAAAGTTGATCTCCCCAAAGTCTATAACCATATCTGGTGTTGTTGAGCATACCTACACGGGGTACTGGATCATCTTCAAACCAGACAAAACCCCTTCTGACTGGTCTATAAAAATCTTTCGGCATACCAACAACCTCGATTGCTGGATCATATTCCATTTCAGCCATACCTTTTAACCGAGCAGGTTCAGTTATATCCGACGAACAGGCATTAAACCAACCAACTACGCGGGGAGGAAGTTTCCCCTCCCCGGTAGTTCGTTTATGATCTTCATTATCTGTCATATCCGCCAGAAGTCGGGCAATCTCATAGAGCGTCATATAATACCCTCTTCTTTCAATTTATTAAGAGCAGCGTCCTTACCCTGAACTTTTTTACCGTTTATCTCGTACCAAGGGCCAGCGTGATGATGTTCTTCCAACACTTCTTCAGGGTTAGGGGTAGACGCCGTATTTTGCTCCTTAAGGAGATCACGTATTTCCATCAATAAATCGACTACATCACACTTATATCTTTCTTCCATTTCCTTTAATGAGTATCTTCGTGACATCTACCCCTCACCTCTCATTAAGATTACTCGGTTTCTGTGTAGTCGGAACCAACAAGTCCTCTCCAGTCGGAGTGTCCGCAGGAGAACCGCATACGTCCAGTGAACTTCATGAAGAAGCGGTCAATATCTTCATCACTGAAAAACTCAGGGCGTATTCTCCAGAAGAACAGTAAGTTATCGAAGTCAGGATCTCTCAAGAACCAGTAATCTTCTTCATGGTCGAGATAATCAAGAACAACCACGTTATTTATGAGAGGGCCAATCACGTTCTTATCGTTATAATTTGTACCGTGTTTGTGAGTTGACTCAGTAACTTCCAGTGCGGTATACTCTAGATGATCGGGAACAATTACTTCCTTACCAACGGCCTGAATCTTAAGCCCTGCACCGTCCACCTGACGTCTCATCAGGGTGCGGGCTTCTTTCAGGCCAGTATCGGAAAGTTCATCATCGATCTTATTACCGCAAGTTCCACCTTTTTCAAGCGGGTGATCGTCAGAAAACAACGGCTCGCCATCATAACCATCTACAGTGAAACCTTCATTCAGAATATCGGCTGCTGCAACTTCTGCTCTCGCTCTAGCACCACGGGCAAGTGCTTCAGTTTTATTGGTACCTTCACCGCGAGGTCCAATAACATCGTAGAGATCATCTTCAGCAGCTTCAAAGGGTACCTTGATACCCTTACTGTAAGTTTCGTGCTTATAGACAACCTCCTCACCCGGTTCATAATCTTCATAATCCACGGTGTCTTGGTGCTTATCCCACATACCAAGGGAAGCAGCGTGGAAATCAGTTTCCTGTCTCTTTTCCGAACTTTCTACAGTAAATACTCGCGGGAACTGCTCTTCTTTTTCCGTATATTCCTCGAAGAAAACCTTACGAAGTTTCGGTTCAAAGAGCTGTACCCACCTTTTAGGTGTCATAGTAGTCATTAAAATTCACTCCCTATTCTGTCTCTTGCGTAATATCACCTTTATGGAAATAGACTAGTTCTTCATCTTCATTAATCCAAACAAGTGCAAACGGTCCACTAGCTTCCATGTCTAACTTCTGAGCATCGCCGTCAAAACCAAACCCTTTATAAAGATCATCAGGGTCTGTAGGATCATTATTATCTTCATCCCAAGGTGCTTTGTAGACAGTGTCATAGTGCATAACAACTTCTACATCTTCACCTGCCTCAGCAGAATTAGTGGAAACTCCGATAAAATCATCCGGGTCCACTCCTGCTGGTTTTACCTTTCCGTCGTCAATTTCGAGGCCTTGTCCAAACTCAACATCCGATTCTGCCTCAAATGTCCTTTTGAGAGGACTGGCAGGCCCTGTAACCTGATAAGCATATCTAATAACCACTTAGGGTCACTCCCCTTCTTCTTGTATAGCCAAGTAATCATCCAAGTTATGTGCGTCTCTCATACTTGCAAACTCTTCGGCAGACATACCTGCCATTTTTGCAAGTTCCATCTCTTCTTCAGAAAGATCATATTTTTCCATCTCTTCTTTCACTCCATCTTCTTCTGCACCCAAGCCACCTTTACTTTCGAGGTTGGCTACTACCTGCTTCTCAGTCTTTTCTTTAACCTCATTAATCTTATCCTCACCTTTTACAGCCAGATAAGCTTGTCTTAAGTCTACTCCCGTTTTATCTGCAAAGTCTCTAACTTCATCCTTAACATCGTCATAATCGGAAAATAGCGAATCCTGCTTTAACTTCTCCTCTTCCAACATTCGTCTGGTTTCCAAGGCAACCTGAGCAGCAGCTTGGGTAGTCTGCTGAAGGTTGTTCATTTGAGGATTCATTTGTTGTTGTTGATTCTGCTGTTCCATATTACCAGCACCGCCCGTCTTTTGCTGTTGTTCAATGTACTGCTCAATCTGGTCACTGGTCATACCTGTGGCCTTTTCTAATTTACTGACCAGATTTTTATACGGTTCATATTTCTTCTTCTCCTGTTCCAATCTGCTCTGGACAGCACTGGAAGCTTGTGACTTTGGTATGTACTCCTCATCTCCACTCTCCCCGGCGTCGGGAGTGTTAGTTTCGCCCGTTTCAGTGGATTGAGTTTCCATTTCTTCTCTGCCTTCAACTTCGCCTTCTTCACCTTCACCATCAGCAAACATTTGAAGATTAATCATAAAATACACCTCCGCGTGTTACGCTCGCCAGCGAATTTCGCCCGTTTACCCCGGCGACGGGTGCTGTATTATACCCGCTTGGCGTGTACTTTCACGGGTGCTCCTCCCGGACCCTCATAACCACAAATGGGGCATTTTACCCCACCTCTGTGCCGGAAAGCTACCCGTTCACATTTCTTACACGTTGGCAGGTCATAAACCCGATTAGCAACATCGGGTCTTTTAGCAAATCTGTGTTGCAAAGCATGTTCAATGTACTTTTCGTTAGGTCCTTCTTTTGGCATTCTTACTCTCATAGTGGGAAGCCACCTCCCTCATCCATCGGAGGTCCACCTGCTTCTGCTCCTCCACCGCCTAATAATCCCATCATTTCTTCCATAAAGTCAGCTTCCATTTGTTGCTCTGGTCCTACGTCCAGAGGTTGGACAGCGGGACCTCCCTCTTCTCCTTCTCCTTCTTCTTCCTGTTGCTTTCTTATAAATTCACCTACAGGATCATAAGGATCAATGAGTGGGAAACTGAGAATCATTTTGAGCACTGACCTTGCTTCTTCAACTGTTATAAGACCGTACTGAGCGAGTTCGAGTGTAGCTTGGAAGAGGAACGCCTTGTTATTGACAAAACCTCCACCGATATTAACAGATATATCGAATTTGGCTCTTCTGGTAATCGGATTACCTTCCTCATCAAGCAACGGTTCATCATCTTCATCCAGAATCTCAATTTCCTGAAGATCACTACCTCTAAACGAAGCAAGTTCACTTCCTACTTCCTGCTCTTCTGTCCAATATTCAGTTATGTAATCAGTAATTATTGTAAATACCTCATTAAGACCTTCTTTAGTCAAGTCCTTTAAGTGCATGGCCTGCTTCATACCCTGCTGTTGCAACGCCATAATAGCTGACGCTGCTCTAAGAGATCCCGGTCTACGGCCCTGCACAATATCTTCACGAGCTGCTATATTAGGTGCTTCCACATCCCGTGCTTCTACACGTCTATTGTTGATGTACGGTGGCATACTTGGCGGTTCAACTACCCTGAAACCATCAACATCACGTGCTGGAATATTGAGGTTAGGTTCATTAGTCCAGATATTAGGATTAATACCAGAATTTACTCCAATAACCTTCTGAATATTACCTGTAAGTCTGGCATTAGTCAGCATTTGATGGTCAAGTTCATTCATAATCTTCTGAGTCGGTATAAGATCCTCAACCATGCTGGAACCCCAAAGCATTCCCTCTCTGTGTCGGCAGGGAACATAAACAAAGGGGTATCGGTTGATACGATAATAACCTTTTTCCTCTGCATCCTCATCATCGTCCGAATCGTAAAGAACTGTATCCTGAGCAACCACTACTTTACGTAATTTATCATTATCTTCAAGACTCCACCTCTCCAAAACCAGAGCTTTATCTCCAGCAACTTTCTGCAAAGCACCTGAAGAATCGTGTATCCCCGGATCCATAGAAGGGGTCTGAGCGTCAATTTTATTAACTTTTGACCCATACACTGCCTTAAGGTACTTGAGTGGCCTGACAACGGCGTGTATGATATAGTCGGCCATATGTAACTTATCCGGATCTTTAACTTTGGGGTCGGGGAAGAAGTTAGCTGGATTCACTGGCTCTATTTTTGGCATTCCAATAACCCCAGCAGATTGTCCATCAAAATAAACCTTCCAGACTGCACCGCCAAATTTACAACGCATTCTTTCGAACCTGTCACGCTTTTTAGCCATTTTATTCTTTTCCCAAACCCATTCAAGTGCCAACTGGGTTCGGGGAGCATGTGCCCTGTCCGATCTGTTCCAGCCTTTTACCATAATCTCGAAGGGGTCCATAACCAGATCGGCAACCATGCTCTCCACGTTTGGTTTTACAATATTTGTAGGAATTACTTCTTTATCCTTTTTACGTTCCTTACCGTGAAGCCAATATTCCTCGTACTTTTTCCAATCACTATGAAGTCCGAGACCCTCTTTATCCATATATGAAGCTTGATACTGCTGATTAACTTCCTGTGCTAACTCATCAATTTGATTACTCATCAGTTACCCTCCGAGATCTCTCGAATTCTTCCTGCATACGCTGGAGATTGGCCAATTGCTCACTGTAACTTATAGGATCATGCAAATTTTTCGGATTGTACTGAGCATAATTTTCTTCACTTTCTTCCTGTCTCGGTTTCTGTTGTTCTGAGGATTGTACGGGTGTTTGCGTTTGCTTCAAAGCCGTACAATAACCAACATAACCACTCATAACAACCGATACCAACCACAGAAAATATATAAAAGCCATTTCAGCTTCCACGCGGTTTTACCCCCTCTGAGGGAAATCTGGCAAAACTATTTGGATCAAATGAAGCGTATTGGGCTGCCTGCACATCAACATCTCCATCTTTTTCCAACCAAGGATCTCCCTGCGGATTGTCAAGTAATTTCATCTTCTTTCTTTTTGGAGTAACCGCATCAAGCGGTTCACCGTACATATCCCTTACGGCTAAAGAAATACCCCAAGCAAATAATCTATCGTCCTTGGAACCTCCAGAGCGTTTCTTACCTGAAGCTTCCGCTCTACCTCTATTATTTCTTACGAAGGAAAAACCTTCGGATATAAGTCCTAATGAATTTATCACCGACGGCATCTCCCGTACAAAATCCTGCATAAATGAAACTACGATAGGTCTGGTTTGCACGTTCTGAGGCCAACCTAATCTTCCATCGTCATGTTTATAAAGTGAAGGATAAACTATAACCCTGTCAAGATGCTGTATAACTGCATGGCCGTTATTATTCCTTTCGGGAACTATAAGAGCCATATTGTAAAATCTACCCAATTCTGCCAATTGTTCGGCAAAAGTGGTAGTATCCACCTGATTGACAAGTTCTGCTACCTGCTCACCTGTGTCAGCGTTTATAACACAGCCGACTGAATTATCTCCGTTTGGTAAGCCCTCTGCCACGTCTGCTCCCAGAATATAGTAAGTGTTCTTTCTCGGTTTCTCATATATTTCCAACTCGCCTTCATGATCTCCGACAAACTGTTTACTGTCAGTCCAAGTCATTCTACCAACAGGTTGCGGTATTTGCTCTCTTCGTTCAATAAGATTTGTTTTAGAGAGAACTGTAGTCCCGGCAGGAAGAAATTCACCATGCTTCCTTGCAGCACGTTCGTCCTCGGAAAGTTCCTCGGTCAAACGCTTCAGTTCTCCTTCATCCAAAAATGGGTTATCCTCCCATGAAATCTGTATCACGTGAATTTCGGGGTCTGTTTCATTAAGGAATACCCGGCTGTAAGGCCAAGTCAATCCTTTCAGAGGTGTCATGGTCAGGATTATTTCACCTTTCCTGTCCAAAACACGTTGACGGCCTTCCTCCCATATACCTAAAGGACATTCCTCGTCGAACCAGATCATATCCAAAGCTTTTCCTTGAAAAGCATCTCTACGGGATTCATAAGACTTGAAAGTCAATCTGGATTGATTAGGGAATTCTATAGTATCAATTACTCCGGCTTTACGATTTACTTCCTCGCATTTATCCAGTATTGGTTTCGGCAACCATTCCTTAATGATCGGCTGAACAACATCCCTGTGAGTATCCCAACTGACCGTGGCTGCCCAAGCATCAACTTCACCTTTTATCGGGTAATACTTCTCGTACCACCACTCCTGATCTTCTTCACACCAGTCCTGAATGTAGGGTTCAGCATCCCTGCCTAAAAGAGTCAGTATACAGCGAGTAGCCCCACTAACTGTTTTGGCGGTTCTGTTACCACCAAAAATAGCCACCAGTCTCTTATCAGACTTGACGGCTTCTATCTGTTTCAGGTGGCGTTTCTCACCCTGATTCCAGAAACGGAGTTTTTCCTCCCGCTTCTTTTTGGACATAAGTTGTTTTACGAGGTTCAACTTGTTATTTTTAGGCAAAAGGATTCCTCCCTACTCTACCCTATTATACACAGTGAGCGGTGACACCTTTTACCAGAACAAAGCTTGAATTTTAGTGATTGCTCTATCGTAATGGACCCGCACTGTCGAACGGCTGACTGAGAGAATTTCGGAAATCTCTGAGTTGGAGTGGCCGTCAATCCGTAACTTCAGAACCTCGTACTGACGGTCTGAAAGGAAGCCCTCGTAGGGTTCGAGGACTTCCTCGGGAGGAGGGTCATGAAAAGATTCTTTTTCTGGCTGAGGAAATTTATCTAAATCGGCTGGATCAACAGAGAAATCCCCTACCTGCTCACCCAGCACGTCGGGGGTGTAACCATGCTCCATGTAGAAGATGGTCCAATCAAGATCCCGGAGTGCCTGTCGGTAAGGCCAGCTGTTATTCGAATCCTCGATAAGTTTGGAAATGTTATCCCGCGTTTTTCTGTATTGCCTAAGGAGTTCGTCAGACATCTATGTAATCCTCTTCCTCTTCCTCTTCATCCTCGTCCTCGCCCTGAGTGAGTTGAAGTAAGAGCATATTGAGTTCGCGGAACGACACATCCTCAAGAGAATTAGTTTCACCATCATCATCGTATCTACGCATTTTGGAAGGTCTGCCCCAACCGTATTCCAGAATCATTCGGGCTGCCTGCAACCTCTGGTTGGGAGAGTTGCTATCGTCCATCATTATTCCATGGATAATACTGGACGCTTCCCCGGTGTGTGGTTTGAAAAACTTCCTGACCTCGTGAGGGTCAGGTTTTTTCGTTTTGGCAGTTCTTTTAGGAACTCTCCTACCAGTTTCCGCGTCAAATTTTATTATTTCACCATTTTTATCCTTTTTAGTTATAAATTCACAATCATCATCTTCCGGCATTTTTCTTCCTCCTATTGAAAACGGTGGAATTATATTCCACCGTAGTCTGATTTTATTATATAGAAATTATTCCCATTTGTCAAGCCCTATTTTTAAGCCAACGCCTGAACCATTCGGGAGCTGATGAGATCAGAAAAGTGGACCGCCCACGCTTCAGGTGTATTCGGTTCAACGGGAGACCCCCATTCCTTTTTACCGTGATGTGACAGAATAATATGCAAAACATCAGGGTGAATTTTATACTGTTTGCAAATATCGTAACCACCGACTATATGATCCTCATTCAATCCTCTTTCGGTAAATTCAAAAAATCCCTTATCCCATTTATAGGTTAAAGTTTTTCCAATATCATGCAAAACTGCCCCTGCAACTACTTTATCATAATCCAGATCAAACTGAGCGTATGTTCCCAGAGCCAGCATAAGAACCTCGTAGGTGTGAATCGCCAGACCGCCTATGTAAGCGTGGTGGTAATAAGTGGAAGCAGGACTCTTGTGAAAATACTTCGAATCATTGAGTATATCACTGACCATACGGTATATACTTTCATCCTCAATGTGTTCTACAAAATCTTTTATTTCAGAGATTTTTTCATCCACTTCCTCGGAATCGGCTGACGGCAAAAATTGTGAGGAATCATCGTCCGTAGATTGTATTACCTTGATATTTAACTGCGGTTCGCCCCGGAATTCATCCTCCTCAGCAGTTATCAGTACAACGTCACCTTCCTCAACTTCAGAATCCACAAGATCGGCGTTATTCCAGACCTTAGCATCAATTCTTCCATCTTCATTCTGAAGTGTTAAATTAAGGTAATTACCTTTGCCCGGGTCGCGGAACGGTCTGAGTTGTTTTTCAACTGTCAGATACTTTTCGTCTACCAACAAACGTAATCACCTCACACCAGTGGGTTGGGTGCGGACAATGGTAGTAAGTTTCAGTAAAACTATACTTCTGACCTATCGTTCCGCAAAGCGGACATTTGATCTCTGAGGAGTGATTCAATTCTCGGTTTTTCCCAGTTTTCGGGTTTGAGCAATTTTCCATCCTCACGGTACGCTCCTCCCTCTTTTTGCATATTTGAATAATGAACCTCATTAAATATCGGCCTGATATCAATGCCGTAGGAAATAGCTGTTCCATAAACAACGTACAGCAAATCCGCCAGTTCCTTGGCTATATCCTCAAGGTTCTCCTCATCCATCGACTGAAAAAGTTCCTTCAGTTCCTCAAGCATTAATTCTTGCCTGAAGTCCTTTTCCACTTCATCGATTATCTCCGGGCCTGTATCAGGTGAATTAAATCCGAACCTCGTATGAAAATCTTTAACATTATTATACGGTGTTGACATTTCTATACCTCCTACCAGTAATAGATACAACCTTCTGTGTCGCATTTCGGACAGATATCTTCCAGAACAACCGGGTAGACTTCATCTTCAAAAACTTCCAATTCACCTTCCCAGACGTGACCACACTCAGGACATTCGTAATCTCCATCTATTAGCCAAATGGCGGATCCTCCTTATCTGATAAGTGATAGCACTTCCAGTTACCCCAAGTTTCCTACCGAATTCGGCTGCCGAATCAGCACTTTCATTGATTAAATAATCGTAAAGCACCTTTTTACCCATATCATTTAGTTTACTATCAAGATAATTTAGCACCTTTTCGATTACATCCTTGTTGTCTATCACTTCCCCCGGTTCCGGGCTTTTACCTGCGAAGGTTTCCTCCCAAGTTCTTTTGGTTTTTCCTTCTGAGTCAAACGTCATATCCTCCAGAAAATGTAGTTCGGCATCTCCTCGTTTTCTGGTAGATTGTTTATTCAGGTAACTGATGCACATATTCTTGAAAATCTTGCCGTAAAAGGTAGAAAAAGCACTTTTATCCGGGTCGAAACCGTTTATCGCTTTCGCCATTGCTTCGTGAGAAATACTCTCAAGCTCGTCCATTGGTATGTAAAATTTATAACGGTATTTACTTATAAAATGGTATTTCAAAGCCCAGCTATCTCTCGCCAGTTTATCGGGATTCAAATTTAACCTCCTTGTGCCTGTATCGCTTTCATTTGTTTTTTGGCTTTTTCCTTTGCCCGGTACCTTTCCTCACGGCTACCGGGATTGTAAGTGTACTTCTTACCTTCTTTTCCGTACTGGTAATAACCTACTCTTTTTCCGTTTCTGGTGGTATATCCCCTTCGCAGTGGCATTCCAACACCTCCTCAGGAACCCATGCTTGTCCATCCCACCTGTACCTGCCTCGTCTTATTTTATCTATCACTTTGAGAGCATCTTCCACTACCTCCATGTCATGTTTATAATCGCTCCGCTGAGCAGGGTGTACATCGTTTGGTTCAAAATACTTGTTATTAACGTATCCTCGTAGCACATAACAAGCTTCTTCAAGATCCTCTATATCACTCTGAGTTATCATAACGTGCCCCCTCGAATATCTTTTACTCTCCTATATCTCTGAATCTTTCAGAGACAATTTCTTGAGATCATCAAAACCAACAACTGTACGAGAAATCATCTTGTTATCTTGATACTTCTCCAGATAAAAACCGCTAGCAGTAGGTATTAACCGAAACCTAATCCCTTCTTTTTTACGCTCTACTTCAAACGACACAGTCATTTCATAAAACTTGTTACTTATTGAGTTAATCATTTACCTCCTCTACATATCTCTTTCCCTCAGGGAACACCAGAACTTCTCCCTCAAGTTTCTCAGCCAAATCCACAGCAGCGGAAATGGTTTTAGATTTATAAGAATTAGATTTCCCATTGAAATAATGCCGTACCCAAAACTCTCCAGTATATTTACCGGGAGGTAAAAAACTTTCCGAAACATGTATCAGATCAATTACCACCACACCATCCGGAAACACTCTTGGCAAAAATGAATCCCAAGTAAACTCCAAAGCGTCCTTCAAAACACGGTACCCTTCTTCCCGCTCATTAATCTTCTTTTCCATTACAGCGTGAATAATTGCCGTATAAATGGCTATTCCCGCTAAAATCAGTAAAATCATCACTGGATCGGTCATTTTACCCCCTCCACTTCATCCCCTTAAACCAACCTGCAGGACATTCTTCCTCGTTAAAAATTTTAGTCTGGCAGCTTCCTCATCTCTCATTCAT
>Ga0207421_10006785_pt1 | contig 12392 bp, 11 predicted proteins | sample SodLakKL_010_SED_4_FD_187542 | JGI IMG/M metagenome (GOLD analysis project Ga0207421, IMG submission 187542) | Alkaline sediment microbial communities from Lake Tanatar, Kulunda Steppe, Russia - 8KL_010_SED (SPAdes) (version 2) | ecosystem: Environmental > Aquatic > Non-marine Saline and... | reverse complement strand
CAGCGTCGAAAAGACCCGTGACTTTCCGTCCCAATTTTACAATTGGTTTGGCTTTATCATAATCCTTATATTCGTCCAAAAAACGCGCTTGTCAAATATCTGGGGCAATTTTTTTAAAATTTTTCCGTCTTGGCACAATGCACCATGCACCATGCTCCTCCAGTAATGCGTATATCGGCCCAGACAGGATTGCCAGATCCAATGTGCAAAACTCAGGATGCCCGAGAATACTGTCCGTCCAGGCAAGTATGTTACACCGAGTCGGCCCACTAAATTGCTACGAGAGATCAGCTATTTCATGGTAGGTAAATGACCGGGATTTACCGTTTGCACCTTCCCAGTATATAGAGTGCTTATCAGTCCTTTTGTACCGATTGCAGGCCTCAAAAGGAAAATTAAACGAACGGGAAATGTCTTTTGAAAAAACGGCAAGCTCTTTCTACTAGGCAAAATCATTTTGCAACGCTTCGAAACCGACCTTTCTGTCATACATTTCGCTTACCTCATCCTGTTGTGCAATCGAACAATAGGCGGTTGCTTTTCTTCTGCCCATCCCGCGGATTTCCGGGTACACCTCGGAATGATCATTTTTCAGGGAGTTTGCCTCAGGTACTCCAGTGCTTCCTCGCGGGTTGCAAACATGTTTGCATCAAGGCCGCGCGCTGAAAATTCAGAGACCATATGCGCCCTGGTTTCCGGATTCGTGGTGTGCCGCGCGACCTTATCATAATATTTTTCTATAATCCGGCGCCCCATTTCCAGATAGGCATCGAGCAGTTCATCATGAATGCGGAACGCATCGTAGTTCACGACCGCATTCAGTTTTTTTCCCGCCCTGAGACAATGATCAGCCACGAGTTTCCTGACGTTTTCAATATCCTCATCATTTTCCAGCTCAATTCCGTTAAAATTCAGATACAGAATATTTTCTTCGGGATCATAGCAAAGCCGGGTTTCAAGCTCCTTGAGCAGAAACTCTTTGCGGATTTTCATCGTCGGGGGTTCGAATATCCTTTTCTCCATGGAAACGGTTTCACCGATCTGAGGGGTAAAATCCATATGCGCAAGAATATCTTTTTCGATATCGATGCCCGGAGCCACCTCGGTAAGCTCCAGTTTGCCGTTTTTCAGAATGAACACGCAGCGCTCGGTGATGTAGTAAACCTCTTGCCGCCGTTCTTCGGAAAACTGCGAGGAAAAGGTAATCTGGTCACAATTTTTAACAAATTTACGGATCTTTCCCTCCTGAAGGATCCGGACTTCTCCATTTTCAACGGCAACCCGGATACCTCCGGTGGTGAATGTCCCCATAAAAAGAACCCGGCCCGCATTCTGGCTGATATCGATAAACCCCCCGCATCCGGCCACCCGCGGCCCGAACTTGCTTGAATTGACATTCCCGTCCGGATCGCACTGGGCAAACCCAAGGCAGGTCAAATCCAGCCCGCCGCCGCCGTAAAAGTCAAACTGATCCGGCATGCTGACCACGGCCTCCGCATTGACGGACGAACCGAAATCAAGGCCTCCCAAAGGCATTCCGCCGATTATTCCGGGCTCGACAGTCATGGTCAGATAATCGAGGATCTTTTCTTCATTGGCAATTGCAGAAACCGCTTCGGGGTAGCCGATTCCCAGATTGATGACGTCATAAGGCCTTAATTCAAGGTTTGCCCGGCGGGCCATGACCTTGCGTTCATCGAGCGGAAGCGTCTGGATGGAGGTTAAAGGCGACCGGAGTTCGCCGCAAAGGTCCGGTCTGAAAGCCGTACCAAAAGTCTGCATATGGTATTCGGGACGGGCCACCACGATATAGTCCACCAGTATGCCGGGAACGACCACCGCTTTTGAATAAAGGCTTTCCGCATTGGCCAGGCGTTCAACCTGAGCGATCACGATGCCGCCCGAATTTTTTGCGGCCATGGCCATGGCCAGGGCATCCACGGTAAGGGCCTCCCGCTCCATGGTAATATTTCCACGGGTATCCGCTGTCGTCCCACGGATGAAAACGCAGTCAACCGGAAACGATTTCATGAAAAGCCATTCCTGCCCCGCCAGTTCCACAATCTCCACAATATCTTCGATTGCCTTTTCACTGATCTTGCCTCCTTCAATGCGGGGATCGGCAAAGGTCCCGAGCCCGACTTTAGTGAAAACGCCTGGCCGGCCGGCTGCAACCGCCCGGTAAAAATTCGTAAGGATTCCCTGGGGCAGATTATAGGCTTCGAAATCATTTTCCAGGGCAAGCTTGCCGATCTGTGGCACCAAACCGTAATGACCGGATATAACGCGCTTGAAGATCCCTTTCAGTGCTAACCGGTTAAGACCACGCATGTCCGCATCTCCCGGCCCGGAAGAATGAATGGCGGTGATATTGTCCGGTTTGCCTGTTTCTGCAAACCGTTTTGCCAGCATAAGGCACAGTTCATCCGCTGTGCCGGACCCCACGAAACCTTCCACGCCCAGCACCCACCCATCCTGAATCATGCTTACCGCTTCTTCGGATGATACCAGCTTGTTTCGCCGCATTCCTTACCTCTTCATTTCCATGGATTGATGTGGCCTTCCGCTGTGAACCCGTATTTCGCGTCTTATTTTGCCCGGGACCGGGCATAACAAAGCCCACCGGTGATTTCGATCGTGGTGGCATTGATGGCCTCGTTTTGAATACAATGAGCGATGAGAGCCACGATTTCAGAGGGTTCGATGAGACGGCCCAGGCAGACGTCCTTCAGCATCGATGCCAGGGCATCCTGGTTCATGTTTTGCAAAATACCGGTATTAACAAAACCAGGGGCGATTCCGATCACCCGGATGTTTTGAATGCCGCGCATCATGAATTCACCCGCCAGGATTTTCGGCATTTGGGCCACCGCCATTTTGCTTGCGGAATAATTGATCTGTCCGACCTGTCCTTCCTTGCCGATGGACGATATTGTGAAAAGAACGCCCTTCCAACCGTTATCCGCCATGACGGCGGATGCTTCGCGGACACTCAGGAAGGTTCCCGTCAGGTTGACATCGATTACCGACCGCCACTGTTCCAAGCTCATCCTGCCTGTCACCCTGCCGGTTTGCCGGTCGGTTTTGATCATCAGGCCGTCCCGAATGATGCCTGCCGACGGAATCAGCACATTCAGACGCCCGAAGGTTTCAACGGTTTTTCTTACAAATTCCGCCTGATCCTTTTCCGATGTGACATCCCCGGTGATCCCGATGGCATTCCCACCTGACTTTACAATATCAGCAACCACCTCATTCACACGGTTTTCCTCAATATCGCATACGGATATGCGAGCTCCCATTCCTGCAAGCCCTTTTGCGCATGCCTCTCCGATACCGCTGGCGCCGCCTGTAATCATCACAACCGCATCTTCTGTTTTCACAATCCACTCACTCCTTTTCACCCTGTTCTTTATTTTACCGGATAATACCGGCCGGCACGGTAATCAGCTGTGGAAATACCATCAATATGGCAATGCAGACGACAATCAGGATCAAAAAGGGAACGATACTGCGGTAAATATCAACCGTTGTCAGCTCTGCCCCCGCTATACCCTTCATGTAGAAAAGGGCGTAGCCGAATGGAGGGGATAAAAACGATGTTTGCAGACATACGGCAACCACAACCACGAACCAGATCGGATCAAAGCCGAGACCGATGGCAATGGGCAGAAAAATCGGAAAGGTGATATAGACGATACCGATCCAATCGATAAACGCGCCCAGAACAATAATTATGCAGAGCATTGCCCAGAAAGTACCCCATTTGCCAAATCCCAGCCCCAGGATGAACTCGGAGAGAACCTTTCCGCCCCCGACCCCCATAAAGACACCGGTAAAGCAGGTGGCCCCCACCAGAATAAGCATTACCATGGATACGGTTTTAGCCGTTGAAAAGGTGACTTCCTTGAGCATGGACAGACTGAAGCGGCCGTAAATCACCGTCAGCAGAAGCGCTAAAAACGCACCCACTCCCGAGGCTTCGGTAGGGGTTGCAACCCCCGTGAAAATGGATCCCAAAACGCCGCCGATCAAAAAAAGCGGCGGCAGAAACGATATGCAGGCCATTTTCAAGCGGGCGCCGATCGGCACCTTCTGCCGTTCTTCAAGGGCGAGGGGCGGCCCCAGCTCCGGGCGGAAAAAACACAATACAAGTATATATATGATATACAATACAGACAGAATCAGGCCCGGTACGATGCTCCCGATAAAAAGCCTTCCCACCGAGAGGCCTGAATTGTCTGCCATAACGATCAGCATAATACTTGGCGGAATAAGGATTCCAAGGGTACCCCCCGCACATATGGTGCCGCAGGAAAGCCGCTTGTCATACCCGTATTTATTCATAAGGGGAAAGGCCAGCAGGCCCATCGATACGACCGAGGCGCCGACAACACCCGTGCAGGCGGCAAATATAGTGGAAACGACCACCACGGCGAGTGCGACGCCTCCCCGCAGGGGACCCATCAGGTAACGCATGGAATCGAAGAGCTTGTCCGCAACACCGGATTTCATCAGGAGGTTTGCCATGAGAATAAACATGGGAACGGCAATCAGGATAAAATTATCCAACAAGCCGATGATGCGGTTGCCAAACAGCAGAAAAGCGGTTGGCCCCCAGGAAATGTAACCGAAAATAACGGCCAGTCCGCCAAGCACAAAAGCAAGGGGGTGACCCATCAACAGACCGATGATCAGCCCCCCGAACATCAAAATCGTCAGCAGTACGGGATCCAGTTCGATCATTGGCCGTTGTCTCCTTTTGTGAAGTAAAGCAGCCCCTTTATCAATTCGCTTACACCCTGGACAAGCAGCAAGAAGGCCGTTACCGGGGTGATGGTTTTCATCAGCGGCATGACCAGTGGTATCCCTACGGATGTTCTTTCCTTGTATTCCCATGACGATGCCGCAGATTTCATGCCGACGTATAACAATATGATAATAAATGGAAAGAAAAACAGCAGGTAGCCAAGCAGTTTCAATATGGCCTGGACCCTGGGAGAAAAGCGGATATATACGATATCCACGGCCACATGACCTTGGTGGAGAAGCGTATATCCCCCCAACACCATGAAATGAATGGCATAAAACAGGCTGGTTACGTCATAACTCCAGATATTGGGTGCATTCAAAAAGCGCCTGGTAATTACCTCGTATACGCACAGGCCCATGACAATCCAGATCAGCCAGGCAAAACTCTTGCCGATCCAATCACTGATGGCGTCCAGGATCCTGGTCAACTTCTGTGCAAACATAATCAATGCTTCTCCGAAAATAGGAAGGTGGCTGCCAGCCCGATAGGAAATATTCCTTTTCTACGGACCGGCAGCTTGTCCCCTTTTGTTAACAGCGCGATGAAACGCTGAATGCCTTGCCGACCATTTCCTACTCGATCTCCGGATACCGCTTCAGGTTCGAACCGGAAGCAAAACGGCCTTCTGCTTCCCGTAGAGCATCGGAGCGCTTCAGGTATTCGACCATTGACTTGGCAATTTTTGCATAATCTGGATTTCTTTTTGACTCGCGCTCGATAAAAGCGATGGACAACTCTTCAAGCCTTGCTACCGCTTCGTCGTCCAAACGACTTTCTTCAATGCCCGCTGCCTTGAATTTTTCCATAGCAGCCACTGCGTCCCAGTTTGCCTTGGCATAGCTCCATATAAGATTTGCTTTGGCCGCGTTTTCTATGATGGCCTGAATGTCAGGCGGCAGCTTGTTCCAGGCATCCATATTGATCATGAGATCCGATACGGTGCCCACCTGGTGCCATCCCGCCGGTGTCACCTGGTATTTGGTGACTTCCTGCAATTTCATGTTCCAATCGGTGGAAGGAACCCCGAATTCGGCGCCGTCAATGGTTCCCAGCCGCAGAGCCATATAAATCTCGCCTCCGGGAATTCTCACGGGATTGGCGCCTACCTGTTCCAGCACCCAGATGTTCTGCAAAACGCCCGACCGGAGGTTTACGCCCTTGAAATCTTCCAGTGACCGTATAGGCTTGTTGGTTCTGAACCCGGATTCCGGGCCGGTGACCGCCATGGGAAAAAATTTGATGTTGTATTTTGCGTACAATTCCTGGCCCAACTCCAGCCCGCCGCCTTCATAGAGCCACGTGATCCAGTCCGACGGATGCATCATGAACCCCATGGAGCAAAAAAGATCAAAAGCCGTGTTTTTCCCGGTCCAGTAGGTGGACCATGCAGCACCGGCCTGAATCGTGCCGGTCCGGACGGCATCAAACACTTCGAATGGCGGCAGGAGTTCGCCGGCAGGGTGGATGGTAACTTGCATCCGGCCGCCGGTCATTGCATTGATGGTTTCGGTAAGCTGTACATCAGCATCATGATAAGGCGTGAGTGCAGGGGTTCTTCCTGTTGCCATACGCCACCGGATGGTATCGGCGAATGCGCTCTGGTACTGGAGCAGAAGAATTGCCGCAACAGCAGCACCCAGCATGACAATGCCTTTGATTGTTCTGGTCATGATATCATCCCCCCTTGAAATATTGGTTTGTCTGCAGCCCGGAATCCTTTCTGCATACCGTTACAAAGGCTGCCGGTTATTTGCCTGACGGCCTGAAAGCCAGCACCGTATCGGCTGAGTCATTACCGGCCGAATGGATGAAGGCTGCCGTCATGGGCATCCCGATCCGGATCGATTCCGGATCAGATGCGTCGACACCGGTTATACGCCCCACAACCCGGGGCCCCTCGTCCATTTCCACCACGCCGACGCAATACGGGTTGTTTTTTCCGAATCCGGCTTCCCGCATTTTACCGGTTACCACGGATATGCACGTAAACGCCGCCAGTTTTCCGGATGGTACGATTTCATCCCATTTCATATCAGCAACCTGGCAGTCCACACACAATCCCCGGGGCGGGGCATACAGCCTGGCACATGCATTGCATCGGGACCCCATCAGCTTTTCTTCTTTCAGGTACTGCCTGAAAGCCATATCTCCAATCGGCCTGTCCTGCATGACATCACCTCCTTTCCAAAATGGTGTATGTGCAGGTGCCGCCCGTTCCGCCGAGATTGTGTGCGGCGCCTGCGCGAAGATCCGGATTGGGTATCTGGCGGGGCCCGGCCTCGCCGCGCAACTGCTTCCAGATTTCTATCAACTGTCCGGTTCCCGTTGCACCAACCGGATGACCCTTGCACTTCAGCCCGCCGGATGTATTGACGGGCTTTTCGCCATCCAGCCGGGTTGCTCCTTGCGCAACAGCACCATACCCTTTTCCTTCTTCGAAAAAACCAAGATCCTCGATGTGAATAAGTTCCGCTATGGAAAAACAATCATGGACTTCGGCAAAATCCACTCCATCAGGGCCGTAGCCGGCCATCTCATAGGCTTCCGCCGCGGCCCGGCGCGTGGCTTCCATGGAAGTCAGCCGGTCCATGCCATGAAATCCTCGTCCGCTTCCCTGGCCGAGGCCGGCGACATAAAGCGGCTTCTCGGTAAATTCCCGGGCGATTTCTTCCGCAACCACCAGTACGCATGATGCGCCGTCGCTGATAGGACAGCAGTCGAACAAGTGAAGCGGCCACGCAACCGGCGGATTGGCTCCAGGATCTCGCAAAAATGCCTTTTCATCTTCCCAGACCGGAATATCCACCCCTTTCTGCCGGGCCTTTTCCCGCCTTACCTGCATTATTTCGGCGATACTCGACCGGATCTGCGCCTTATGATTCAGGGGGGCATTCATATGGCTCTTGATGGTTACATTCATCAAATCCTCGCGGGTAGCCCCGTATGCCGCAAAATATGCGGTTGCGAACGCCCCGAAAACTCCCGGAAAAGTAAAGCCTGCCGCCCCTTCATACGGAGATGTTGCCAGAGCGAGGCCTTCGGCCACTTCTTCCGTGGTACGCTTGGACATTTCCTCCACGCCGCCTGCAAGCACGACGTCGTACATTCCGGAAGCAACGGCCAGGACCGCTTCCCGGAAAGAAAGCGCGCTTGAGGCACAGGCTCCCTCTGTCCTGGTGGCCGGTATTGGAGCCAGCCCCAAAAGATCTGCTATAATGGGCGCCCAGTGGGCCTGGCGAACAAAAAAATCCCCTGAGAAATTGCCGATATACAAGGATTCGATGTCTTTCGGATCAAAATCCTTATCCACGGAGTCCCGCATTTCCAGAAACGCCTCGAGAAAAAGATCCTTTGCATCCTTATCCCTATACATGCCGAAACCGGACATCCCGGCCCCGACCACTGCCACGCCCCGCGAGAGCCTTTTCCTTTTTTTCATTACCCGTTATTCCTTATTTTTTTGGTTACGGGACGGATGGAGTCGCATCGTAAAATCTTTTCCCCCAATAACTCCGCAAAAACTGCCATTCATGGGGACCATCCTTTCTGTGAAAACCTGTTGTAAACGTAGTTTATTATTACAAACCATTTTTACTCGAATGAGCAACAACCATGCCACGACATACCGGTCACGGCCCTTAGCTGAAGGAGAATCCCAAAGCCCTGAATGAAATCGGAATAAAAGTCATTATATTCTTTTTAAAACTTGAACGGAGCAATCATTGTATGGTAAGTTTTGTCTCATAACAGCTACACCTGTAGAACAATTGAGACGGAAGGAAACGCTATGGTGTCGATCAGCAAAAAGCGGAAAGAAAAAACTGACGCCAAAAGTGCCGAAGCGAATAAGATCGATTATTTCAGCAGCTTCGGATTTCTGAAGAACATACTGGACAACATTCAGATCGGCATCATTATTACAGATGAAAAAGGGCATCTGGTTTATATCAACGAGAAATACGGACAACTGTTGTCAATAAAACCTGCAGAGCACATCGGCAAGCATGTGACGGAAGTAATAAAGACTTCACGCCTTCATATCGTCGCAAAAACCGGGCGGGCGGAGATCAACTGGCCGCATGAACTCAACGGCAAGACACTTTTGGTTCAGAGGATTCCGCTGAAGGAAGACGGCAAAGTCAAAGCCGTTCTCGGTACCGTCCTTTTCAATGACCCCGGAGAAGTAAGCAAGCATGCCGGTCAATTATTCAAACTTGAAGCGAAGCTGAAACTGATTGAACACAAGCTCACCTCCCTGCTGTCCACCCGCTACACCATTGATAATATCATTGGGAAAAGCGCTTCGATTGAAAGGCTCAAGGAGATTGCCATCAGCGCCATGGGCAATGACTTCACTGTACTGATCACCGGGGAATCCGGAACTGGAAAGGAACTTTTCGCCCAAGCCATTCATGACGGCAGCTCCCGCCGCGTTTTCCCATTCGTCCATTTCAATTGTGCAGCGATCCCCAAAGATCTTTTCGAGTCCGAACTTTTTGGCTACAGTCCCGGGGCGTTTACCGGTGCGCATCCCAAGGGAAAAATGGGAAAATTCGAAGTGGCGGATCAGGGGACCATATTTCTTGATGAAATCGGAGAACTGCCGCTGGAGATGCAGCCCAAGCTTTTAAGGGTTTTGGAAACGAAACAATTTGAAAGGGTTGGAGGCAACTCGGTCGTTGGTGCCGATTTTCGGGTTATTGCAGCCACCAACCGCGATCTCAGGGGGCTAATGGATTCAGGCATGTTTCGGCAGGACCTGTATTACCGCTTAAACGTTCTTTCAATTCATGTTCCCCCCCTGCGGGAAAGACCGGAAGACATCCCTCCCACCGTCGAACAAATTCTCCAACGACACCAACGTATGACCCCGTATACAGTCATTCGTGTGGATCCTCAAGCCATGGGCGTGCTTAAACATTATTCATGGCCAGGAAATGTCCGAGAATTGTCCAATGCACTGGAAAGAACGCTTTGCACACTCCGCCAGGACATAATAAGGGTTGAAGATCTGCCAGACGAAATCACCAGCAGGTTCAGGAGCCGCAAATTAAAAAACAACGACTTGAAATCAAAACGCTTTAATGCAGAAAAACAGGCGATTACCGATGCACTGAAAGCAGCCAACGGGAATAAAACAGCCGCAGCCAAAATCCTTGGCATTCACAGGTCCTTGCTGTACAAAAAGCTTGAAAAACACAAAATAACCCACAGTATACCGGGATAATAACGCTGAAACGGGCATGAACCGGTCAGCGAATGTCAAAAGGAGATAAACGAACGCATCGTTTATTACTGACATATTGCCAGTATTGACGGCTTCGTAGAAAAGTCCAATATCTGCCTTACGCGCGATTTCTCAGAATTTCACATATGCTAATTACTCTGCATCCTTCGAAATAGCGGCAGCCTTGATCTTGTACTTTACGAGTGCATCAATGTTGGACAGTTCTATAAACTTATCTATTTACAATTTGAAGAGCTTTTCAAATGAATAAAACAGGCCTATGATGATATCCTCTTCTGGTCGGAAGGCCAGCTGTACAGGACAGAACAGGACACTGTCCGCCCCAACCATCAGGCCCCATAAATAATCCGGACTGCAACAAGGTTGGCAGGCCGGCTATCTTTATCGAATTGCAAGAATGATCAGCGTCGAAAAGACCCGTGACTTTCCGTCCCTTTACAATTGGTTTGGTTTTATCATAATCCTTATATTCGTCCAAAAAATGCGGTTGTCAAATATCCTGTGCAATTTTTTTAAACATTTTTCGATTTTGTAAAGTGCACCATGCGGCTATGCCTCGACAGTAATGCATCCATCTGCCCGCTGAGTCATACCGATCTCAATGTGGAAAACCGGGGCGCAATAAGAGCTGCCCCGGCTCCATGTTCATCAGCTGAAAATATTGTCAATCCACCTGCTGGCTTCATCGTCACTGACTTTCCCGAGGTATCGCTGGGTCGTGGAAAGATTGGCATGCCGGAGAATCACCTTGCTTACGATCTCAATGGGCGCCCCGGCCCTGCTTGCATATGTTGCCGCATGTCGCCGGAGATCATGGGGACTGATTTCGACACCTATAAGCCGGCCCGCTTTTTTGACAACCTGCCTGGCTCCGGTGTAGCCAATATGAAAAATTCGTTCCTCCGGGGCAATGTTTCTGGATCGGATATATTCCCTGAGCCGGCCGGCAACCTTTTTGGGAATGAAAACGACTTCATTTTGCCGGCCGCTCTTGGGGCTGACCAGGAATAATTTACAATCCTCGACATCCATCATCCTGAGCTTGAGCACTTCCCCAATGCGCATACCTCCCCTGGCCATCAATTCAAGTATCAGGCGATCCCTTGGATTATCTGTTCTGAATATGATTTCGTCAACTGCATCCTTTTCCAGGATTGTCCACCGGCGACCTTTGGCAATACGGAATGTTTTTTTCAATACCGGTGTTTCACAGGGATTGACAAAGGCAGGGTCTGATGTGTTTTTGACGAAGTTAAAAAGGGTTTTGAGCAGGGTGTACTTGAACCGCTTTGTGGATTGCTTCTGACCCTCGGTATCCTGGACCAGAAACTGGAGGATATGATCCGAGGTGACACAGACAAGTTCCTTCCCGTCAAAATGGGCATCGAACCTGTCCAGGAAAAACCTGTAATTCCTGACCGTATTTTTTTCCCGAGTTGATTTTCTGATACTCCATGAAATTTGCAACGGCTTTTGAGAGCAACATGACGTCCTCCTTTTCAATTGCAGTTTTAAATTTAGCCGGGAAGCGGCTACCTGCAAAAAGGATAACATGTCAGATTCAAGGTGCAAAAGTCAGCAGGCCCAAGAATACTGTATGCCATAGCCAGATGTTGTCAATTGAGTTATGTTGAAAATCCACCTATCTCGGGATCAGGCCTGGGGTCGAGTGTGTCCATCAACTGTCCTGGAAAGTGCCTCGCCGACCAATGAATTTATGCTAACACCTCTTTTTCGGGCCTCTAAGGCGACGCGTTTATGAAGCTCAGGATCAACCCTCACCATAAGCTTTCCTGAATACGGCTTTTCAGGATTCTCACCCCGCTCTGCACAGAATTCGAGATAATCATCTACTGAATCTTGAAAGGCTTGTCGCAGTTCGTCAACTGTTTCGCCTTCAAATGTGATAAGATCACGCAGATTGATGACTTCACCATGAAAGATATTAGCATCCTCATCGAATGCTACTTGTGCATAATAACCCTTGTATTTCATCATATTATCCCCGATTCCATTAAGAAACGACGAACTGATCGGATCGTTGATTTGTTTGTCACTTTTTGTGGATGAGGTCTGTGGAAGACAGCTTTTACGTCCAACAGAACCACCCTTACCCGCGATCCCTTTCCTTCGGATATCTCAGCTCCAAGCGCAATGAACAGGCTTTCAATGTCCGACCATGAAACATCGGAACGCTCTGGTTTCTCGAATATCCTTTCCAGTGTCTGCCGTTGTTTTTTATTCATAAAAATATGATATCATTATTTGATACCATGTCAAGAAAATACCGGATGGAACCATGGAGTTAATATATGCAAAAGACATTTTACC
>Ga0207421_10006784_pt1 | contig 12392 bp, 11 predicted proteins | sample SodLakKL_010_SED_4_FD_187542 | JGI IMG/M metagenome (GOLD analysis project Ga0207421, IMG submission 187542) | Alkaline sediment microbial communities from Lake Tanatar, Kulunda Steppe, Russia - 8KL_010_SED (SPAdes) (version 2) | ecosystem: Environmental > Aquatic > Non-marine Saline and... | reverse complement strand
GCCCCTTCCTTCGGAAACGTTGAAAAGGCGGAAAAAATGGCTGCCCGCTATCTGGAAGACAGTTCTGATTTCAGGCTGGTGGAAAAATCGCTGCCCTACAATGCCACTACCGAAATGGGCATGGAAATGATGCAGGTAGCAAAAGCGCTGGATCAGCGCGGTGAGGCCCCCACCCTGGAAGCCCCTGAAATCAGGGCCTTACTGGAAAAATATGGCCACCGTTCAGTTGAAGAAGTTGATATCGGGATTCCCCGGTGGGACGAGGAACCCGATTACATGCTCGGTTTAATCAAATCCTATATTGATAAGCAGAGCTACGAACAGGGTTTGGCTAATTTCCGCCGGGGGGCAGAAGAAGCGGAGGCGGCGATTGAGAGAATTACCTCCCGCCTGGAAGCGGCGGGGAAGAAGAGATTGGCGGCCAGGGTGGAAAAAATGCTCCGGAATTACCGTGAAATCTTCGGGTTAAGGGAAGAATCGAAGTTTACCCTGACCCAGATCTATCATGTAGTCCGCCGCCTCTTTATAGAAATAGGCGAAGAACTCGAGGCCAAGGGGCTGCTCGATGAGGCCCTGGACATCTTTTTCCTGCGCTTCAAAGACATTTGCTCCGGGGAAAATTTAAAGGAGAAAGTTGCGGCAAACCGGGAAGCTTACAATCGCTACATGAACCTCAAAGCTCCCCGCCTGCTCATCAGCACCGGCGAAAGCATTTATGCCGCTGCTGAGGAAGTGGACGGTTCCCTGGTCGGGATCCCGGTGTCGGCCGGAGTTTATGAAGGCCGGGTTAAGATTCTTTATTCTCCGGAAGAAAGTTCCAGGCTGGAAAAAGGCGATATCCTGGTTACCCGGGGCACAAACCCGGCCTGGACCCCGATGTTCTTGAACCTGGGCGCGATCGTCATGGAAACCGGCGGCCCGATTTCCCACGGCGCGGTTGTGGCCAGGGAATACGGAATCCCGGCCGTCGTCGGGGTAGGAGAAGCAACCAGTTTGATTAAAGACGGACAGATAGTCAGGGTGAACGGCGAATCCGGCCAGGTCACACTAATCGATTAAAGAGGCCCGGTTTTAAAAAGCGCCGCCGTCTTAACCGGTCTGCCGGTTGGCCGGCGGCGCAGACCCAAAAGCACAGAAAAGCTTGTTCTAAAGGCCCTGCTACACTACTCAGCAGTTTTTTGATCATAGACTGGACCGGGCAAAATAGACGGGGGTGTTTTCCCCGGGCAATTAACAGTGAAAGGCGGATCATGATATGAAAAACAAAAATATGGCAATCCTGCTCTTAAGCCTGGTTGTGGTAATGATGGGATACGGGATTGCGATGCCTGTCTTGCCCTTTTATATCGACAGCCTGGGCGGGCGGGGAATCCATTACGGGTTGCTGATTGCCAGTTACGGAATTATGCAGCTTATATTTGCCCCTGTCTGGGGCAGTTTGTCCGATAAGTACGGCCGTAAGCCCCTGCTCTTAATCGGTATGGTTGGGATGGGCTCGGCCATGGCCCTATTTGCCTTATCCACCCAGCTCTGGATGCTCTATGCCGCCCAGCTTCTTTCAGGCGGCATGTCTTCAGCAGCCCTGCCGGCAGCCCAGGCTTATGCTGCCGACAGCACTGCAGAAAAAGACCGCGGCGGGGCGATGGGAAAAATCGGAGGGGCCATCGGGATCGGTGTAATATTGGGCCCCGGCATAGGGGGCCTGATGGCTTCCATGTCCCTGGCTACCCCCTTCTTTGTCGCTTCCGGTTTTTGCGCCCTTACTTTCCTGATTATCTTAATCGGTCTACCGGAATCGCTGGCCAGGGAAAACCGGGTTGAAGCGGCTGAAATTAAGTTTGTAAAGATCAGGGGGATGTGGCAGATGCTTTTCATCCCGGTCGGTTTCGGCTTGATGGCCGCCTTTATAGCCATTTTCGGGCAGACCATTTTTTCCAGTGTTTTTGGCCTCTATGCCCTGGCCAGGTTTAGCTACGGGCCGGAGCAGGTCGGGACCATCCTGATGGCCATGGCTTTCATGTACGCTTTAGCCCAGGGGTTAGTGGTCGGCCCCTTGACCAGGCGGTTTGGGGAAGAAAAGGTAATCTCCTTAGGCATGCTGGGCAGCGCCGCCGGTTTTGCCCTGATCCTGGCCGCGGGGACCTTTCTTACCATCATCCTGGCCATGAGTTTCTTTATGCTCCTCAACTCGCTGCTCAAGCCTTCAGCACTCGCTTATATATCTAGGCACTCAGGCGGCAGCCAGGGCCAGGCCATGGGGATCGCGGAATCATACATGAGCCTGGGGAGGATTGCCGGCCCCCTCTGGGGCGGCATGATTTTCGATGTCAACCTTTTACTGCCCTTTATCAGCGGAATCCTGGTTTTTTCTGCCGCTTTTCTGGGTACTTTGCGGAAAGTGAAGCTAAAATCAGAACCCGGCAGCCGGCAGGAGGAGCCGGCTTAAAAGTACCGGGCTGCTTTAAACCTTAAAAACTGGAGGGATCATTTGATGGAAGCTTTTGTGATCGGTTTTATCGGAATGATGATATTTGTTATGGTGTTATTACTGGCGCTGGCAGTTTATTTGATGTTGTGGCTGCAAAGAATTGATAAGGAAAAAGCAGCTGATTAGTATCTTGATTATTGCTCGGATTATATTTACCTGGTTGCTGCTTTTTGGTGATACAGGAAAAAGCTGGTTTGATTAAACTTGCGATATGGACAATATTTGACAGCCGGGCCCGCTTAAATATATATTAACGGCAGCCTGAATTACCTGGGAGGTTATTATATCATGCGCAAAGTAATCATCACCGCAGCTGTCGTCGGCTCCCGGCCGACCAAAGAAATGAATCCCGCAATCCCCTACACCCCGCAAGAAATTGCGGAAAGCGCTGTTGAAAGCTACAAGGCCGGGGCTTCAATTGTGCACATCCACGTCCGGGATCCTGAAAGCGGGGCTTCAGAATTTAAGCTGGAGTATTTTGAAGAAGTAAAAAACCGGATTCGCGACCGCTGCCCCGTGTTGATCAATCTTTCCACCAGCGGCCAGTTTGATAAGCTGATGATGACGGGATATGAAATTATTGAGTACCGCCTTCAACCGGTTACCCTGAAACCCGATCTGTGTTCACTTGACCTGGGCTCCTTAAATTTCACGGACCGGGTTTTTGCCAATTCTCCGCAGTTCGGCCGGAAGGCGGCAGAAAAAATGCGCTCCCTTGGAGTCAAACCCGAAATTGAAGTTTTTGATGTCGGTCATGTTTACCAGGCCCTGGATTATATTGAGGAAGGCTTATTTGAAGCTCCTCCCTACCTGCAGTTCTGCATGGGCATCAAGTGGGGCCTTGAGGCAACCCCGGAAGACCTGATGTTTGCCGTAAACAAGATCCCTGATCACGTAGCCTGGTCGGCCCTGGGGGTCGGAAAAGGACAGCTGCCCTTAATTACCACGGCCATTTTGCTGGGCGGCAATGTCCGGGTCGGTTTTGAAGATAACATCTACCTGAAAAAAGGGGTTTTGGCCAAAAGCAATGCCGAGATAGTAGACATGGCGGCAGGCTTGATACAGAAGCTGAATTATGATGTTGCCAGTGTTGAAGATGCCAGGGAAATTTTAAAGCTTAATCATGACTGAAGCATTCGGTTTGCAAACCCTACTTTTTTATCCATCAGGTGGTGCCCCCTTTTTAAAGGGCATGAGTGTCTAATAGCTGATCATTATAAGAGAAAGTGTTGGTCAAATCAAACCGGCTTGACCAACAGCTTTCTTTTTTATATAATCTAATTAAGCAATTAATTAATTGGTTAAGGGTTATCTTAAATGAGAAAACATGTAAATAATAACATAGCCGGGGTTTTAAAAGCCCTCGGCGATGATACCCGCTATCAGATTATCAGGCTCCTTTTGGGCAGCGAGCTATGCGTCGGAGCCCTGGCCCGCATTTTAAACATTTCCAAGCCGGCGGTTTCTCAGCATTTAAAGATATTAAGAGAGGCCGGCCTGGTAAAAGGAGAAAAAAGGGGTTACTGGACTCATTACCTGGTCGAAAAAGAAGCGCTCCGGGGCGTGGCTCAAAACATCCGGAAGCTGAGTGAAGGTTTTGAACAGGCCGGAGAGGACCTCTTGTTTAGTTGCCCGCGGCAGCATGGCGTCCCGGCAGGAGCAATCAGTGAGCCCGATTCAGGCTCGGAAAGGAGGGTTTTGCAGATGTGTGAAAAGTGCTGTGAGCAGCCGGAAAAACTAAAAACGCAACCTGAAGAATGCACCCCGGAGCAGAAAAAAGAATGTCACGGCGAGATGGAAGAACATCCCTGTGAATGCGGCTGTGATGAAAAGAAGAAAAAGGGCGGGGAGTAACTGACCTGAAAATAAGAAACGCCATTTTCATCGATCAGATGGTGAGGTCGTGTCCTCATGTGCGTCTATCCCGCATGTTAACAATTAAGACAGCATTTCTTGATTTAACCGGACACTGCCGGGAGAGGATTTTTTGTTTGATTGAACCCGGCTGAACATAAAAAGCGGGACCTGAAGTGAGCAGGGGGTAAATTGAACGGTGAAGATCATCGAAGCCGAAAACCTGAAAAAAACCTACAACGGTTTTACTGCGGTAAAGGGAGCAAATTTTTATATCAACCGGGGCGAATTGTTCGGCTTTCTCGGTCCCAACGGAGCCGGGAAAACGACCACCATCAATATGCTGACCGGCCTGGCCCGCATAAGCGGGGGCCGGGTTAAACTGCTGGGAGAAGATTATACCCGCAATCCCAAAAAAGCCCAGGCCATGATGGGCATTGTTCCCGATGAAAGTAATCTTTACGAAGAACTGAACGGCTGGAAAAACCTGTGCTTCTGCGGCGCTCTCTACGGGATGGAAAAACATGACCGGGAAAAAAGGGCTCAAAAATTGCTCGAACAGTTCGGCCTCGAAGATGCGGCCCTAAAGCCCTTTAAAGCCTACTCCAAGGGCATGAAAAGGAAGCTTACTATTGCGGCGGGCATTATCCACGAACCGGAAATCCTCTTTTTGGACGAACCGACCACCGGTATCGATGTCGCTTTCGCCCGCCAAATTCGCACCCTGATCCTGGATCTGCACCAGAAGGGGACCACCATTTTTCTGACGACCCACTATATAGAAGAAGCGGAACGGCTCTGTGAACGCCTTGCTTTTATCGTAGCAGGCGAGATTGTCCGGGACGGGACTGTGGAGGAACTGCTGAAAGAAGCCCAGGAGGAAAATATTATCACCTTTAGCCTGGGTGGCGATTTTAGCGGGGTTGAAGAGGAATTTAAAGCAAATTTCCCCGGCTTTACCTGCAGGATCGGCAAAGGCGGCATGGTCAGTGTCCATTCCCCGGAAATATTTACCCTTCTTCCCCTGGTGCAGTTTTTTGAAGAAAGGGGACTTTCTGTTTACGAGGCCAAAATTGCCCGACCCTCCCTGGAAGAAGTTTTTGTTAAAGTAACCGGGATAGAGCTGAAAAAAATGCAGAACCAGAAGGAGGGACGGGCATGAAGACCTGGATCGCCTTTGCCAATATCTTGATGAAAGATATGCGCAGTTATTATTTAAAGCCGCCCAATATCAGCTGGGGGTTGATTTTCCCCGTAGCCTGGACCCTGATGTTTTTCCTGCGTTCACCGGTGGCAGTGGAAGTGCGGGATCTTCTGCCCGGGGTTATTGCCCTCTCCATTTTATTCGGGACCACTTCCATGCTGGCTGTAACCATTACATTTGAGAGAAAGAGCCGCTCTTTTGAAAGGCTCCTGCTGGCGCCGATCAGCCTCAACCTTTTAATGCTGGCCAAAACCTCCGGCGCCATCATCTTCGGGGTCGTAAATGCTTTTGTCCCCATAGTGTTTGCCGCTTTCATGACCGGCCTGGGGGGGATAAACTGGCTGATGGCGCTGGCCAGTATTGTTTTTATAGCCATCACATCGACCTTTTTGGGCCTTTTTATCGCCGTGTCAGTGAGCCAGGTCTTTGAAGCCCAGACTTTTTCCAACTTTTTTCGCTTTCCGATGATTTTTCTCTGCGGCCTGTTTATACCCCTGACGGATCTGCCGGTTTTCCTGCGGCCTCTTTCCTATGCCCTGCCCCTTACCTACGGCGCCGACTTACTCAAAACGGCGGTCAACAATAACGGCATTATTTCTGTCCCTCTTAGCTTCTTACTGCTGTTAGCCTTCAGCGCCTTCCTTTTTGCCTACAGCATTTACAATGTCAACCGCAAGTGGATTTTGTAAAATAAAAGAAGGGCAGTCGTAATAACTGCCCCGGTTTTTTGCTTGCCACATGGTATGCATCATGATCTTTACGGTTTGGGAAATGTTTTAAAGTTGAATTTAGTTTCCTTCAGCAATATATGCTTCCAACCACTCCATGTAATCAGGCACTACATTTTCATTTACATTCATGTAGAACTCCCATGCTTCATCAGGTCCCAAATAATGGGCTACAACACCCATTTCTTTATAACTCTCCTGCAATGCGGGATTCTCTGCGATTTCTTTGATGGCATCGGTAAGCCTTTCAATTAGGGCAGGATCGGTACCAGTTACCGCCCACAACCCAATTGGATGGGGCTCTTGGCCTTCAGGGATGCCGTATTCAGAAACATTAGGGACTTCGGGCATTAAATCGACCCTTTCTGTCAGCGGGTTGGTATTAACAACAGCCCAAAGCTCTCCATCTGCAACCAGCGGACTTGCGGCGGCAAGGCTTAAGTGGCCTACGTCAACGTGCTCTCCCTGCAGGTTCATGGCTACATCTGCTCCGCCTTCAAGGCCGACAAATGTATAATCTAACTCATCGGGAGGAAGGATTTGTTCAACGGCATAGTGCCTGACGTTACCTTCTCCCTGCCCGCCGAAGGTTACCTCGCCGGGATTATCTTTGATATATTCGACCAGCGCTTCGAAATCATCGCCCCAGGGTGCGCCCGGGCGTGCTCCGATGCAAAATGTAGGTGCTGCCAAAACTGCAACCGGTTCAAAATCATCGATCGTATAACCCCTATCACCGGCAGCAGGTTCAAACAGTAGGGGTCCGGTATGTCCCCAGAAAAACATGTTTGCATCCGGATCTTGGCCGGCAACATGATAAGCAGCTTCTGTGCTCATCCCTCCGGGCATGTTAACTACATTAGCAGTAATACCGTATGCGGAAAGATGGTCCGCCATGTAACGGGCGGTCAAGTCATTAGAACCGCCGGCTCCGAAGCCCACTATGATATCTATGCTGATGTCTTCCAGAGGTTCTTCTTCAACGGCTTCTTCTTCCGGCTCATCCACCTCTTCTTCAGGTTCCTCTTCGATTATTTCTTCTGCTTCTTCGCAACCAATCAGGGCCGACATAGAAAGCAAAAATACTATTGAAAATAATAAAACTAATGTTTTCCTTGTGTTCACTTGTTAAAATCCCCCTTAATGAAGTTGATGCTTCGATTTGGTATAGAATAGCAAAAAAAGCCTTTATCTTCTTGGTGTCACATCACCTCACTATTTGGAAATGGGTTGAAGTTTCCAGGTGACTATATTGGTTGAAATTTTGGTTAATATGTGGTTTATAGTTTGTAATTTAATAACTACTATATTTCTTCTGAGATTCCTGCAAAAACACATAAATAATCAAAGTTTAAATATTCTTAATAAAATTCGTTAGTACAGATTCAGATAATTTTTAAGACTTTTGGATATATAGTGGGGTTATCGGATAGCGAAATAATTAAAGGCAGAAGCCTTTTTTGTAAGAGACTTCTGCCTGTTTTGGATCAACCATAATTGAGGTCGAATTGGGCTCGGCTGGGCTTTGCAAAACCCGGACATTGATGATTCCTTTAATCCCCGGCAATTTTCCCTTCTGTCTTTCTCCTTTTGCGGACAAACAAAATAATGGTTGCCACAGTAACTATCCAGAGGACCTGGGATATGCCGCTGGCGAAAAAGTACGTTAAGTCGCCTCTTGATATAGTCAATGCCTGCCTGAAGTTAGCTTCAAACAGAGGGGTAACCAAAAAAGATAAGACCAGGGGCCCGTCTGGAAGTTTAAACCACTTAAAGAAGTAGCCGATCAAGCCGGCAATTAGGCAGATTACAATATCAAAAGGCCGGTTGTTAAGGGCATAGGTCCCAATAACCAGCACAATGGCGATTACTGGCCATAAAATGGCAGCGGGGATCTTTGTTAACTTTGAATAAACGGGAATCAGTAACTTGCCGAAAAGCAGGTTGAAGGGGTTAGCCAGTAACAACAGCAAGAACAGGGTATAGACAACTACTGTATGATCAACTACAACCCTGGGGCCAACAGGTACTCCTTCCATAATCAAGGCGGCCATTAGCAGAGCGGCGATGGAACTTCCCGGAATACCAAAGGTTAAAAGGGGAATAAAAGTTGCCCCGCAGGTGGCGTTGTTGGCTGCCTCTGCGGTAGCCACCCCCTCGAGGGCCCCTTTGCCGTAATTAACATCTTTGCTGAACTGGCTGGTTACACTGTAAGCGGTATAAGAGCACAGAGTTGCTCCCGGGCCGGGCAGGGCTCCCAGGAGAGTGCCGATAATAGTTCCCAGCCCCAAACCCCGCCATGAGCCTATAAACTCTTTCAGAGTTAATCCCTCTTCTTTTAAGCTTAATATTCTTTCGGCCACCTCTCCCACTATTCCGGACTGTTCCGGTTTGGAAATTATTTCTTTGAACTGCTTGATAATTTCCGGGACGGCAAAAAAACCAATTAATAGAGGGACCAGCGGAAATCCGGCTTCCAGGTACCTGACTCCAAATGTAAAGCGCAGTCCGCCGGTCAGGATGTCCCGCCCGATAATAGCAAGAAAAAAACCTATTCCGGCCGATAGAATGCCTTTCCCCGGGTTTTCAGTGGAAAAAACAACGACCAATGATAAGGCAAGGAAGTAAAGGGCAGATAGTTCTGCCGGGCCAAACCTGGGGGCCATCATACCAATGGGAACGACCAGGAAAATCAAGGCCAAATCACTCAAGACGTCTCCTGTCACCGAGGCATACAGGCCCATCTCCAGGGCTTTTTTGCCCTTACCCAGCTTGGTCAGGGCATACCCGTCTGCTACGGTGGCAGCGGCACCGGAAGTTCCTGGCGTTCCAAAACTGATTGCCGTTATGGAACCGCCGTAGGTGCCTCCTTTGTAGGTGCCGAGTAATAAACCCATGGTCTGGTGGATAGGCAGGACAAAGGAAAAAGGCAGGACCAGGGCTATGGGCAGGCTGTGAGCAAGGCCTGGTATCGCTCCCACTGATATGCCGACCACTACGCCTATCATGATAAAGATAACTGTATCCAAAGCAAAGACAATAAAAAAAGCCTCTCGCATTGCATCCATATCAAACATATAGTTTCACCCCCTTACGGTAAAAATGTTCTTGGCATGTACATATTGAGCAATTCGATAAACAGTAGTTGGACAGAAGCGGTTATTAAAAAAGCTAAGGCAGCTAATTTCAATATTTTGGGGGTTACAGATTGCATAGTTTCTGTTCTTTTAGCATCCCGGATCGAAATAGATACCCACCAGATAGTTAAAAATAGAAATGTGGAGGTAAGAAGGCCAATATTTCTGAAAGACCAGCCGTAAAGCCACATAGCAGCAGGTACACCGATCAGGTACGGCAGAATTTTTTCTCTTGAAGGTTCAAAAATTTTTTCGGCACTTTCCAGAAAATCTTTTAACATGATTAAAAAACCGCCGAACCCCATTAACCCCAGTGAAATACGGGGTATGAACAGCTCCATTGATCTTAGGGGCATAAAATAAGTCCAAATGAAAGCAGCTGCACTTAAAATCATGATCAGTAAACCAATTTTCACATTTAAAGTAACCCTGAAGGTAATCATCTTCTATTCACCTCTTTTATCAAATTCTCACCTCTTCCCCTATTATATGCATTATATAATACCCCAGATTTCCTGGTATTCCTGCCTTTATTGAAAATTAATGAAAAAAGCCTTTTTATTCTTATTGATTTACGATCCCCCTGCCTTAAATTTAAGACTTTTTGTAAGCGTATCTTACGAAAAATTTAAGTGTGCTAGCTAAAATAGCCCCTTCTTTTAGGAAAAGACAGGGCAGACTTCAAGCAGTCTGCCCCGTAATTACTATTATGATTTTTATCGCCAGTCTGTTTACCTGGTTTCGTAATCTGCCAGCCATTCCTTGAAGCGAGGAATCATGTTTTCTTCAACATCCATGAAGAAATCCCAGGTATCGTCAGTGTCCAGGTAATGGGCAATCATGCCTGCGCCTTCATAGTTTGCGATCAGTTCGGGATCTTGAGCAATTTGGCTCATCGCTTCAGACATTCTTGTGATTAAAGCCGGATCAGTGCCTTTTGGTCCCCATAGGGCCAGCGGGTGCGGTTCCTGGGCGTCGATGCCGAACTCAATAACGTTGGGGATGTCCGGCATCAGGGGATCTCTTTCCACCAGGATCTGGGTGTTAACCAGTACGGTCAGGTCGCCGTCCTGGTGCAGGGGACGGGCTGCCGCCAGGCTTAGGTGCCCGACATCAACGTGTCCGCCGGTCAGGTTCAAAGCCACATCGGCTCCGCCTTCCAGGCCGACATAAGTGTAGTCCAGCTCGTCGGGGTCAAGGATCAATTCGGCGATAAAGTGCATCATATTGCCTTCGCCCTGTCCTCCGAGGGTGACTTCGCCGGGGTTATCCTCAATATACTGCACTAAATCATCCATGTCTTCCCAGGGAGCGCCGGCCTTCGAGCCAATGCAGAACGTGGGGCTGGCCAGGAGAGCGACCGGATCAAAGTCGTGGATCGTAAAGCCCCTGTCGCCGGCAGCAGGTTCAAATAGCATGATCAGGGGGTGGGCCCACATGAACATGTTGGAATCGGGAGACTGGGTCGATACATGGTAGGCGGCTTCAGTGCCCATACCGCCCGGCATATTAACAACGTTGGCCTGGATGCCGTAGTCGGCGAATTTCTCTGCCATGTAGCGGGCCGAAAGGTCATTTGAGCCGCCGGCGGCAAAGCCAACAACGATGTCAATCTCAATATCTTCGGGTTCTTCTTCAACTGCTTCTTCTTCGGGTTCTTCTTCAACTGCTTCTTCTTCCGGTTCTTCTTCCGGGGCCGGCTCTTCACAGCCCGCCATCATACCAAGCGCAAAAACCAGGGTTAATGCAAGCAAGACAAAAAACACTCTTTTAGCAGTCATTCAATTGTTTCCCCCTTTGGAAATAATAAGTTATACAAGCGGCTAAACCTGAAAAAATTTTCTGTTGTAATCACCCTCCTTCGAGAGATTATACAGCTGCCGGGCATGGCTCCATCGAATCGCTAAATGTTAAGGCCACTACCCCTGCTGCTGCCGGTATCTGGTAGAAGCTTCGATGAAAGCTTCAAAAAACCTCAGGTAATAATCGTATTTATCGATCAGCATTTCAGGGTGCCATTGGACGGCTGCCACAAATCTTTCTCCGGCCATCTCTATCCCTTCGATCAGTCCATCCTCGGCTTCCATGGACACTTCAAATCCTTTGCCAAGTTCTTTCACTGCCTGGTGGTTGAAGCTGTTGACCCGGATTCTTTCTGCTTTAAATATTGAGTGAAGAAGGGATCCTGGCTTAATGCTTACTTCATGGGCCAGGTAGTCTTTTGGCGCTATGTCAAGCATGCCGTGGTTAAAAGAATGTTCCCTGTCCAACCTGATATCCTGGTAGACGCTGCCTCCGGCCACGATGTTAAGCAGCTGGATGCCCCGGCAGATGCCCATGACGGGGATCTCCATTTCATAAAGCACTTTTTGGCCCAGCTCTATTTCGTGCCGGTCCCGTTCCGGCTCAACGCGGCCTAAACCGTATCCGGGAGGTTCTCCATAGTAATACGGGTCTATGTCTACGCCGCCTGAAAAGATGATCCCATCCAGAAGATCTAACACTCTTGCGATGCTGGACAGCTTTTTTACCACCGGAATGATCAGGGGGATCCCTCCGGCCCGCTCCACCGACTTGATATAATCATCGGCCAGAAGCTGCCATTCCTGCTTTTTAGCTCCCTGCCTGGTTATTAGGCCTATTCGATCATCATCTGCAGTGTTGCTGGTAATTCCAATCAGAGGTTTAATGAGAAATCCTCCCGGGATACCGGTTAAATAATCAGGGCATATCAGCACAATAAAATACAGCGGCTTTGTAAAATTGCGACCTGGTTATCGAGGAAAATGCAGGGATTTGGATTTAGTATGTTATTTAAAAACCCGCTTAGCCCCAAATAAATACAAGAATAATAATTATTTCCTTTTATCGAGCTTACTCCGGTGCCGGTATTATATCTAGTTCTGCTTTAAAATGTCAAGTCAGGGTCAAAATTTATATATATTTTTAACCTTTTTATAAAAACTATAGCCTTTTTATTT
>Ga0207421_10006783_pt1 | contig 12392 bp, 5 predicted proteins | sample SodLakKL_010_SED_4_FD_187542 | JGI IMG/M metagenome (GOLD analysis project Ga0207421, IMG submission 187542) | Alkaline sediment microbial communities from Lake Tanatar, Kulunda Steppe, Russia - 8KL_010_SED (SPAdes) (version 2) | ecosystem: Environmental > Aquatic > Non-marine Saline and... | reverse complement strand
AATCTCCGTATTTGTCTACCCATTCGTACTGTTCGTTATTTTCAGAGGGATTAGACATTTTTTCTACGGTAATAGAACAAGTTTCTATATTTAATAATTTCGGTTTCTTTATAAAATCATTAAGGTATTTATTCTATTTTTTAAAACTTTTAGTCATTTTTTAGGCTCTTTACTTATATTTCCATTTTTTGAAAGTTAGAATATATCTATAATATTTAACCTTACTACATTAATATTATATTTAACTCTCTTTGGATATGGTACGTTATTCTACCGGATAAAATCCCTATCTATACCCTAAAATAGATAGGTAAGTGAAATGTATCTTAAAATATCCGATGAAACAGTTTTATTAGAAATGAATTATCGAACTTCTGGTAAACAGGATCTAAAATCGGTAGTATTCTTTTATTATAGCTGGTGGGCCCGGGGAGGGTCGAACTCCCGATCTCCACCTTGTAAGGGTGGCGTCATGACCACTAGACTACGGGCCCTAATTGATTTGTATTAACCTTGATTTTATAATTAGCGGATATTTTCGATTTCGAAGTTTTATCCTAATAAGTGAGCTTTTCATTTTATTCCACGAGATTCTCTCTCGAGGCAAATAATAATGAAGGAGGTCGACTAGATTGATTATTTTGAATCTCGAAAACCTTAGAAAGTCTCTAAATCGGTCGATTCGATTTTTTTTAATGTAGATTATATTCTCAATTAAAACTGGGATATTGTGTTGTTCTACAGGAACTCGGTACATCCTTTCATCACATAAAGGGGTATATCATTTAACAAATAGATAGTAACATTTATTTCCATGACCGAAGAATCTGCGTAAAACTCAAACTTTCAAATAAGGATTATTTTACTAATAGAGAGGTTGAAAATATGGAGAATTTGAGTGAACTATCGGAAAAAACTTCAGAGAGAATTGATCAATTGGCCGAAACTTGGAATGTGGATAGAAAAAAACTCCTAGAGGAGTTTAAGAAAATTTATATGAATGCTGGGAATAAGGGGGAAGAATTTTTTTCCGATGAGGAGGAGCGACAAAAATACGCGGTTGAGCGTTTATCAGTACAGGTGGCAATAGACAGAGAAAAATTTGAAACTGATTCTAAACGAAATCAGAATTTCGAGGAAAAAGAAGATAGATCCGATATAAATATCGGACTTTATAACAGAGGGGGAAATAGACTGAATCCTTTGAAATATTCTACTGGGAAAACTCAGGCCGAAGTTATAGAAGAAATCTTGGAAGCATTTGAAAAGACGGACCTGGTTTTCTTGAAGGGTGTAGTAGGATCTGGAAAATCCGTAATAGGGATAAGAATTGCATTGGAATTTGGCGGAGGTACCGTTTCCGTTCCCACAAAGGTCCTTTCCCATCAGTATCAAGATGATTACGAGGACGATAAGTACTTCCTCAAAAAAACCGGTGAAAAGGCTCAAATAAGAGTTTTAAAGGGGAGGAGGAATTTCATATGTCCATATATAGATAATAAATATCCTCAATCAGAGTACAAATCTTGTCAAAATAGGTCCTTACCCTGTTCAAGACCGCTCGGAAGAGAAGAATCCAGACTTGATGCAGTCCAAAAGTGTCCCTACTGGGGGTTTATATTTCCTACTTCATCTCCTCTGAAGAATAGAAGCGAACATATAGGCTCTTACCGAAGCCTGTCTGGCAGGCATTCCTTGCTAATGAGTGAAGGTGAAAATTGTCCTTACTGGAACCAATTTAAAAGCTATCTCGAGGCCGACGTCAACGTCATGAACTCGAAGAAATGGGAAGTTGAAGCCATGATTGGGAGGTTACCTCTGAGTGATGTAACCATCGTTGACGAGGCTGACGCCTGGCTTGATGGGTTGAGTTCCAGGACCAGTCTGAACGAGAAAAAAATCGGCAGGCTGATCAACACACTTAGAGACGACGGATTGGGCGAGGAGGCCGGCATGGTGAGATCGGTCTGGAGCGATTACGAAGAGGGTTTTGAAGACCCGATGCCTCTCGTGGAAAATCTCGTGGAAATTCTTGAGAAGATCGAATTGGGCAGCAACGTCTTCTGGCAATTGAAAAGGATCTTAGACTTTAAGGACGAAATCGTGGCTGAGGAAGAAGAAGGGGGAATTACTTATTATATCCCCGATCCTGAACCTGTCCTCTCGAAATTGAGGGATAGAGTCGGCGGGAAATGGCTCTTTATGAGTGCCACGATTCAAGACATGGAAGTCCTGAATCAAATTTACGGGATAGATCCCGTCATTATCGAGGGCGAGGTAAAGTTCCCAGGCAGGCTCGTTCAAAGGAGGATCGGTTCGGAAAGAGCAGTTAGCAACCGAAGATGGAAAAAATATTCCTTCAGGAAATTGTATGAAAGGATCCGAGATCAAATTTTGAAAAAGGCTAAAAGGCCCTGTTTCGTTCCAGTACATGCCACTAAGTATTTGCCTGAAGGAATTGACAACCTTACGGAGGAGGACAGAAAGGAGATAAACGGAGTGTCCTTTTCCACCAAGATGGACCGCGGATCCGACTTGGAGGAGATGAAGAGCGTCGTCCTGTTAAAGTATCCTTTCCCCGATTTGAGTGACCCTCTTCTGCAAGCTACAAAAAAGAGATTAGGTGAGAAAAAGTTTTGGATGTACTACCACGATATTTCCGAGAGAGAATTCATTCAACAGATCGGCAGAACTCTGCGATCCCCCAATGATGAGGTAGAATTCTGGAGTCCGGACGCAAGATGTCATCAAAAACTGGCGGAAAGTTGGAAAGGTGAAATCGTCCGGGAAAAAATGTCTTAAAACCTTAACCGGTGACGGAAGCAGGATAGGGGGTTGCCCGGAACTTCTCCGAAGGTCTTCCTCACCCGAGGTGTAAAACTCAACCGATTGGAATCCTACCACTGGTTAAACTGTCAATTTTTCCTAAAATCACTGGGAAATTTCAAGGATCCGTAATTGAGGGAAGTTTCGAAATTGATTTGGTTTTCGAAAAAAGATGACAATTGTTTTAAAAGATGCCACGTAATAAAAACGAGAACAATAGTAAATCACAGAGGTGAAAAATTTTGAAGCACGTATATTTTTTCCAACAGGGAAAAGCTGACGGAGCTACAGAGATGGGAGAGAAACTTGGAGGTAAAGGAGCTAACCTCGCTGAAATGGCGAATCTCGGAATACCCGTACCGCCAGGATTCACAATTTCAGCGGACGTTTGCGAATATTATTATGATCATGACAGAGAGTATCCCGAAGGCTTACGTGAAGAAGTCGAGGAAAATTTGAAAAAACTGGAAAGTGTCACGGGAAGGGAATTTGGTGATCCAGAAAAGCCCCTTCTCGTTTCAGTCCGATCTGGTGCTGCAGTTTCTATGCCGGGAATGATGGACACAGTCTTGAATGTCGGTACTAATCACGACACTATACAGGGGCTTATTGAAGAGTCTGGAAGTCCCCGCTTCGGTTGGGATTCTTACAGACGTTTAATACAGATGTTTGGAGAAGTTGTCGAAGGGATAGAGGCGGCAAAATTTGAATCAGTAATGGAGAAAAAGAAAAAGGAAAAGGGAGTAGAGGACGATGTTGATCTTTCCGCCGAGGATTTGAAGGAGATCGCAGATAGGTTCGAAGAAATTTACGAAAAAGAAATGGGGTCAGAATTCCCCCAAGATCCGAGAGAACAACTCTGGAAAGCGATAAATGCAGTTTTCGGATCATGGAACACTCCGAGAGCAAAAAAATATAGAGAAATCAACGAAATCACCGGACTTCTGGGAACTGCCGTCAATGTACAGACTATGGCTTTTGGAAACATGGGTGAAAATTCTGGAAGTGGCGTCGTGTTTACTAGAAACCCTGCAACCGGAGAGAATAAGATTTACGGCGAATATCTGAGAAATGCCCAAGGAGAAGACGTGGTCGCAGGAATAAGGACGCCGAAAAGTATAGAAGAACTGAGGACCGATATGCCGGAGATCCACGAGGAACTGGAAAAAGTCCTCAAAAAACTTGAAAGACACTACGCTAACGTTCAGGATGTAGAGTTTACTATTCAGAACGGCGATTTGTATATCCTTCAAACGAGGACGGGAAAAAGAACCGCAAAAGCGGAAGTTAAGATCGCCGCAGACATGGTTGAAGAAGGACTTATATCGAGAGAAGAAGCTATATTGAGAGTCTCAACCGACCAACTGGACAAGTTGCTCCATCCTAGGTTTTCCTCTGAAGAAAAGGAAATCATAGCCACTGCCTTGAACGCTTCTCCAGGTGCAGCTCGTGGAATAGTTGTTTTCGATGCAGATGAAGCCGAAGAACTATCCGAAGAGGGAAAAGAGGTCATTCTTGTACGGAAGGAGACATCACCAAAGGACGTTCACGGTCTAAAAGCTTCACAGGGAGTCCTTACTTCACGAGGCGGGATGACTTCCCACGCCGCGATAGTCGCTAGAGATCTAGGAAAGCCTGCTGTTGTGGGCGCGGAAAGTCTGGATATCGATTACGATGAAGAAAAGTTTACGGCGAACGGTAATGTCGTCAAAAAGGGAGACTGGATTAGCATCGATGGATCTAACGGCGAAATAATGTTAGGCAAGGTACCTACCATTGAACCCGAATTAGGAGAAAGTGCTAAGAAAATACTAAGATGGGCGGACGATATCCGTGAATTAGGAGTTCGAGCGAATGTCGATACCGCTGATGACGCCAAAGTTGCACTTGAGAACGGTTGCGAAGGAGTGGGTTTGGCTCGAACCGAACACCAATTTCTGGAAGAGGACCAATTACGAAGACTGCAAAAGTCGATAATAACCGATGACGAAGCTAAACGAAGCGAGCTTCTGGAAGAGATGAGCAAGAAGCAGAAGAAGGAATTCAAAGAATTGTTAAAGACGATGGACGAACTGCCGGTAATTATCAGATTACTCGATCCTCCGCTTCATGAGTTCTTACCTTCGGAAGACAAGGAGATCAAAACCGTCGCTGAGGAATTAGAAGTCAGCGAAGATGAGATAAGAAAGACATTAACTGAACACGAGGAGGTAAATCCCATGCTTGGCCGGCGAGGTTGCCGGTTGGGAATAACCATGCCAGGGATTTACGAAATGCAAACGGAAGCGATACTAACGGCCGCAGCTGAATTAGAAGAGGAAGGTTACAATCCCAAGCCTAGAATAATGATACCATTGACCTCGCATGCGAAAGAGATGCAAGTAATTAAAGAAAATCTAGAATCCCCTATAGAAAAGGTGGAGAATAATTTTGAAGACGAGCTGGACTTCAAGATAGGTACTATGATCGAAATTCCTCGTGCATGCGTTACTGCCGATCAAATAGCCGATGAGGCCGAGTTTTTCTCGTTCGGAACCAACGATTTGACTCAAATGATCTTCGGATTTTCTCGTGACGATCAAGGAAAATTCCTTCCAGAATATCTTGAAAAGGGAATACTGGAAAACGATCCATTCCAGACACTTGACACAGCCGGCGTCGGAAAGCTGATGGAAATGGCTACGAAGAAAGGAAAGGAAGTGAGACCGGAAATGAGCGTGGGTATCTGCGGTGAACACGGTGGAGACGAGGAGACGGTCAAATTTTGCCACGGCACGGAGATAGACTACGTGAGTGCATCGCCCTACCGAGTTTCGAAGGCTAGGTTGGCAGCTGCAAAAGCCGTTATAGAGAGTGAATAGTCTTAAATCTAGTGTTGACTCGATAACGGTACCTCAATTCACTTGTTGGAAATACAAGATATATCCTCGCGGGTAGAGATCGAATTCAAGAGATCTTCAGCGAGGAAATTATTCTCTTTTTTTAATATTTTATTTTTCTCTGGACGTATTCTAAAAGATGCATTTTTGAATTATTTCACTGCCCCACACTTCGGGCAGAGATGAAATCTTCCGTATTTACCTTTCAGCGAGAGCAGCCGTAGGCCACAGTCGTCGCATCGTGATTTTAATATCTTGAAGTGCTTTTGTGGAGTTGCGTAGCTGACATCGCAATTCGGATATCGATCACAACCAGCGAACTTTTTACCTTTTCCTGACTTCTTTATCACGATCTTTCCTCTTCCACATTCTGGACAGGTTCCCAGAGCTTTCTCTTTGCTCGTCTTTTTCAACTTTTTTCTCGCCTTGGCAAGAGTTTCTCCAATTTTGGACTCATATTTTCTAAAATCCTCGGATATATCCTTCAGCTCGTTTCTAGCTTCGTTAACTACTTTGAAGTGATCCCTTTTCCCCTCCCTTATCTTCTCCATTTTGTCTTCGAACTTTCTAGTAAGCTTTTCACTGGTTAGCTCGGAAACGTGAGTTCTAAGAGATTTCGCGACGACGAGTCCAAGTTCAGTGACTTTTATCCTCCTCCCACTTTCTATGTACCCCCTATCCTTCAGCTTTTTGACCGTCGGTGCTCTGGTGGCCTTGGTTCCAATTTTCTTTTTCTCCATCGCTTTGATAATAGAGCTCTTTGTATGTCTTCGAGGGGGTTTGGTTTGCCTATCCAGAGTTTCGACCTTCTCAAGCTTGACTTCCATCCCCTCTTCAAAATCCGGAAGAATGCTCTCTTCTTTACTTGAAAACTTTCCGTAAATTTCGATCCACCCGTCCTTTAAATACTGCTTACCTCTGACCTCGAATTCGTCGCTAGCGATCGATAGTCCGATTTTGCGCGTCAAAATTTTGGCTGGGTCGCCGAACGTAGCGAGAAAACGTCTAGCGATCAGCTCGTAAACGTTCCACATCTTTTCCTCCAAATTTACTCGTGGAGCCTTGATGGGATATATACAAGGGTGGGCCGGGTCATCCTCTTTCCCCTCGTTTGGATTAAGAGAGTCTCGCGAAAGGATAAGCTCGGCCGCAGGCTTTAGGGTGGAGTTTTCCTTCAGTCTCCGTACGCTTTTTCTAAAATCGAGACTTGGAGGTAGCTTTTGTGAGGATGTTCGAGGGTAACTGATCAGAGCCTTGTCGTAGAGTTTCTGTGCGACGGACTGCGTCTCCGCCGGTGAGTAATCAAGCTTTGAACTCGCCTCGGACTGAAGGTCGGAGAGGTTAAAAGGAGGGGGAGGATATCTCTTTCTCGACTTACCTTCGATCGAAACTACCTTCGCAACTTCCCCCCGATATTTCTCCGCTATCTTCTCCGCCTTTCCTTTTTTCCAAAATTTATCAGTGGAAACGGAAAATTTTCTTCCGTTGACCTCGAACCAATTTCTCACTACCCAGTACGGCTCCGGATCGAAATCCTGTATATCCATCTCCCTCTCAGCCAGCATATCGAGCGTCGGCGTCTGGACACGCCCTGCCGAGAGCGTACCATTTTCTCCAGCCCTCTTTAAGCTCCTCGTTAGGGCCCTCGATGTGGTCAGACCCCATATAAAGTCCATGTAAGCTCTCGCCAGGCCGGCGTGTATCATCCCCCAGTCGAGACTGTCGCTCAAATTTTGATAAGCCGTCCGGAGTTCGTCGGCCATGAGCGAGGAGAACTTCATTCTTTTTGCACTCTCCGCAGCCTCGTTGTTGAGACAAAATCTTAACGCGTTATAAGCTATTACGGCCCCCTCAGTGTCGTAGTCAGCGGCAGAGATGAATTCATCGGCATTCTCCCCCATGTCCGATATAAGTTCTATGTACCCGCTCAGATAGTCCGCATCTTCCTCTATTTCGTTTATTGGTTCGTATCTGGCGAATAGGATAGGATAACCACTGCGTTCGGTCGTAAGACCGAACAAATGACCGGCACAAGGGGCGATCACCACCTGCTCTCCATCCTCTTCAAATTCGTAATAGCGGACCTTTCCCCTTCTTCTCTCTTCAACTCGGGAAGAACATATAGACCTCCCTATTCTTTCGGCCGCTGAAGGTTTTTCTGCAATGATTAGTTTCAAAGTGGGATCACCACCTTGTATTGTCCTTTACAATACAAACTTTTTCCCACGACAGTAACGTAATTTCGCCCCATCCTGCTTTTCCGCGTAATTCCCATACATATATTTGATTTTTTATAAACTTAAAATTTAGAATAAATGCTTATTTAAGTTATTATAAACTTTTTATTTGTATTTAAGGTTCTTTTTATTACTCTATTGAAAATTAAGGATCTTTCAGATCGGTAGGGGTCCTTTTAAAGCGTTAACCTAAATTCTTGGAAACCTTTAAGTACCATGGTGACTACATAATTGAAACGCCCATATCGCGGTATAACGGCGTCAATCCGAGCAGGGGCAATAAGCCTTGCTATGAGAGATTGCTTACTCTTGATATGGGAACAATGTATGTGGACCTGAACATGCCGGGCTACCGGAAGAGCTCGGGTCCGAGATAAGTCTGACACCCTAATACACTCCCCTAACAGCGGAGGTTTCCTCCGCCAATTTAAACCAATTCCGGTTGATTCTGCCGGAGGCTACTGCTATGGGAGTCAGATTAAGCCATGCTAGCAGAGGGCAGTTCGGCTGCCCTGCGGAAAGCTCAGTAACACGTGGTCAATCTACCCTTGGGACGGGTACAACCCCGGGAAACTGGGGATAATACCCGATGGACGGGGGTTCTGGAAAGTCCCTCGTCGAAATGTTCCGACGCCCAAGGACGAGACTGCGGCCCATTAGGTAGTTGGTGAGGTAAAGGCTCACCAAGCCAAAGATGGGTACGGGCCCTGAGAGGGGGAGCCCGGAGATGGAGACTGAGACAAGGCTCCAGGCCCTACGGGGCGCAGCAGGTGCGAAAATTCCGCAATGCGTGCAAGCGCGACGGAGTGACTCCCAGTGCCGATGGTCCAAAGACCGTCGGCTTTTTCGAAGTGTAAAAAGCTTCGAGTAATAAGGGCCGGGTAAGACTGGTGCCAGCCGCCGCGGTAACACCAGCGGCTCGAGTGGTAGCCGCTTTTATTGGGCCTAAAGCGTCCGTAGCCGGACTAGCAAGCCCCTTGTGAAATCGAACGGCTTAACCGTTCGGCGTGCAAGGGAGACTGTTAGTCTTGGGACCGGTAGGCGGCGAGGGTACTCCGAGGGTAGCGGTGAAATGCTATAATCCTCGGGGGACCGCCAGTGGCGAAAGCGCTCGCCGATTCCGGATCTGACGGTGAGGGACGAAAGCCAGGGGCGCGAACCGGATTAGATACCCGGGTAGTCCTGGCCGCAAAGGATGTGAGCTAGGTGCCTGGCGCTCCTCGAGAACGTCGGGTGCCGAAGGGAAGCCGTTAAGCTCACCGCCTGGGAAGTACGGCCGCAAGGCTGAAACTTAAAGAAATTGGCGGGGGAGCACCACAAGGGGTGGAGCCTGCGGTTTAATTGGATTCAACGCCGGACATCTCACCGGGGGCGACGGCAGAGTGAAGGCCAAGTTGACGACTTTGCCGGACTCGCCGAGAGGTGGTGCATGGCCGCCGTCAGCTCGTGTTGTGAAATGTCCTGTCAAGTCAGGCAACGAGCGAGACCCTCGCCCTTAGTTGCCAGCGGATCCTTCTGGATGCCGGGCACTCTAAGGGGACCGCTGTCGATAAGACAGAGGAGGGAGAGGGCGACGGTAGGTCCGTATGCCCCGAATCCCCCGGGCAACACGCGGGCTACAATGCGCAGGACAGAGGGCTGCAACCCCGAAAGGGGAAGCCGATCCCTAAACCTGCGCTCAGTTCGGATCGAGGGCTGTAACTCGCCCTCGTGAAGCTGGAATCCCTAGTAACTGCGTGTCACTATCGCGCGGTGAATACGTCCCTGCTCCTTGCACACACCGCCCGTCAAGCCATCCGAGTGAGATTTGGATGAGGCTTGCTCTTATGAGTGAGTCAAATCCGGGTCCTGCAAGGAGGGCTAAGTCGTAACAAGGTAGCTGTAGGGGAATCTGCGGCTCGATCACCTCCTACGAAAAACATAAAAGGGAGCCAGGGTGTCAGACTCTCATAGGGCCCGTAGCTCAGCTGGGAGAGCGTCGCCTTTGCAAGGCGAAGGTCCCGGGTTCAAGTCCCGGCGGGTCCACTGCATTAATGCAACTCGTGAGTTTACAGCTTACGAGTGTAGGGCATATCGCGCATTTCGCGCGCGTATGATTGCCGTGCATAAATCTGCTCTAGCGCTAACTGGACTTAGTATCAAGTAAGGCCAGACACGCTAAGTCGTCTAGTGAATGGCTCGGTTCGGGCTCCGAAGAAGGTCGTGGCAAGCTGCGATAAGCCTGGGCGAGGCGCATGCAGCCTTAGAACCTGGGATTACCTAATGGGAATCCTGTCACGGTAAACCCGTGACGCTCGCGTTAGCGAGTGGGAACCCCGCGAAATGAAACATCTTAGTAACGGGAGGAAGAGAAAGCAACTGCGATGCCCTTAGTAACGGCGAGTGAAAAGGGTAAAGGGCAAACCGAACCCGTTCGAGAAATCGATTGGGGATTTGGTGTTGTAGGACCCGGTCGCCACCTCCTTGACGAAGCTGAAGTCCTCTGGAACGAGGCGCCATAGAAAGTGAAAGCCTTGTAAGCGAAAGTCAAAAGGTGTTGGACCGGAATTCCTGAATATCGTGCATTGGATATTGCGCGAGAAGCTGGGAGGCAGAAACTCCCAACCCTAAATATGTCCCGAGACCGATAGTGAACGTAGTACCGTGAGGGAATGCTGAAAAGCATCTCGCAAGGGAGATGAAAAGAGCCTGAAACTAGGCGGTGCTAAAAGGACAGGGCTCGAAAGGTGTGATTCTACCCGAAGGAATACGTGGCGACGCGTTAGTACGAGGGAAGAGGACCGGAGTCGTGTCTTCCGTTTGGAAATACGGACCAGGGAGTTCATTTTTGTGGCGAGGCTAAGGAGTTTACCTCCGGAGCCGTAGCGAAAGCAACAAGCCCGCAGTTCCGTTTTACGGAATGAGGGGCGGGGTGTGAAAGCGCCCGGAGTCACGGGGATGAGACCCGAAACCAGGCGATCTAGCCCGGATCAGGGTGAAGCCGATCCTCGGATTGGTGGAGGCCCGAACCGGTCCTGCCGTTCAATGCGGTCGGATGAATCTGGGCTAGGGGTGAAAGGCCCATCTAGCCTGGCGACAGCTGGTTCCTCCCGAAAATGGTCGCAGCCATGCCTAGCACGAGGTGGCTGTGGGTGTAGAGCACTGACTGTTGGGTACGGAAGGAGACTTCCGGCTCGACTATCAAACTCCGAATCCTGCAGCGCTTAAGACTGCTGGAGTTAGGGCGTGGGGGGTAAGCTCCCACTCCGAAAGAGGAACAACTCAGACCGTGGTTAAGGCCCCTAAATGCCGGCTAAGTGTTAAGCTTAAAGGGAGTCTTCGTCCTGAGACAGCGGGGAGGTAGGCTTAGAAGCAGCCATCCTTTAAACATCGCGTAACAGCGAACCCGTTAAGGGTGAAGGCCCCTAAAATGGACGGGACTAAGCCGGCTGCCGATACCTCGGGACAGGTGAAGTAGAAGTATCCTGATTCTGTAGGGAGGCATCCGGCGAGGATAGAAGTGCGGCCGTGAGGTCGTATGGACCTCGTTGGAAAGAGAATCCTGGAAGTAGTAGCAGCAAAGTAGGGTAAGAATCCCTACCGCCGAAAGGGCGCGGGTTCCTCGTCAATGTTCGTCAGCCGAGGGTTAGCCGGTCCTAAACCTTTCCTTAACAAGAGGAAGGTGAAAGGGAAACGGGTTAATATTCCCGTGCCGTCTGGGTACCTACCGTAAGGTTAAGCTTGATTTCCGACGTTTCAGGATAGGTCGAGCAGAGTTTTCGCTCTGTTTAACCGGTAAAATCCGGGGAGAGCCGTAATGGCGAGAACCGGATGAAGTCGGGAACAGCCTGCCAAAGTGGCGGGTTCGATCGATTCCTGGATCCCGTGAAAAGGAAGTCGAGACTTGGAATCCCAGGCGTCCGTACCTAGAACCAACACAGGTGCCCCTAGGTGAGTAGCCTGAGGCGTGTCGGAGGATCCCAGGCCAGGGAAATCGGCAAATTAGCCCCGTAAGTTCGCGAGAAGGGGTGCCTGCCCTATGAAAGGGCAGGTCGCAGAGACCGAGGGGGACCGACTGTTTAATAAAAACATAGCTAACCGCAAGTCCGAAAGGATTAGTACGGTTGGTGAATCCTGCCCAGTAGCGGCTTGTCAAGCGGGGTTACAACTCCGTGAAGCGCCGCTAGACGGCGGGGGTAACTATAACCCTCTTAAGGTAACGAAGTACCTTGCCGCTGAATTAGCGGCCTGCATGAAAGGATCAACGAGTTCCCCACTGTCCCGGCCTGGATTCCGGTGAAACTACAGTCTGGCGCAGAGACCAGACACTTCCGTAGGGAAGCGAAGACCCCGTGGAGCTTAACTGCAGGCTGCTGTTGGAGTTTGGTCAACGATGTAAAGCGTAGGCGGGAGCCGTCGAAACCAGGCCGCCAGGTCTGGCGGAGGCAACCATGTAACACCGCCCGTTGTT
>Ga0207421_10006781_pt1 | contig 12393 bp, 6 predicted proteins | sample SodLakKL_010_SED_4_FD_187542 | JGI IMG/M metagenome (GOLD analysis project Ga0207421, IMG submission 187542) | Alkaline sediment microbial communities from Lake Tanatar, Kulunda Steppe, Russia - 8KL_010_SED (SPAdes) (version 2) | ecosystem: Environmental > Aquatic > Non-marine Saline and... | reverse complement strand
GCAGATAACTATTGCGCCCGAACACACGGTCTATGAGCAAGATGGTGCCTGGAATATTGTTGTCGAGAAAGCTCGCGCGGATACGCTCCTGGAGATTTCTGTAGCGAGTCGAGGCCCCCACCTGGTTCACGCCACCGATCAAGTTATGGTCGCCGAGATGCAGCACCGCGAAGGTCAAGCGTTCGCTCTCCTCGGTAATCAGCGAAGTCACGCGCACCCGGCCGACCGCAAGGCGGTGTTTGCCCGCCTCATGATAGTCGTAGCGTTCGTTTTGAATCTCGAAACACGCGATGCGCGCGGGCTCGTCGTACTCCTCGAACAGCGAGGTTACCGCGTAATGCGACGCCACTCGCGGCAGCGTCACGGTCGCGGGCTTGACGTGACGCTCGTAGACGGCGGCGCCGTCGCGCAGCTTGCGAACGTTGCTCGGCGCCTCGGCGAGCTTGGTACTGAACAACCCTTCGAGGTCCTTTTCCGCGAGCTCGTACGCGAGCTGTATCGCACGCGCGGCGTACTGCATGATCTGCACCGTCTCGATGCCGGAGATCTCGTCGAAAAACCATCCGCAGCTGGTGTACATCAGCATCGCGTGACGCTGCATCTCGAGCGCTCGCAGAACCGTCGAACGCTCCTCTTGAGAGAGCTCTCGACGCGCATGCGCGCGAAAGAAGGCTTCCACAGTCTCGGGGCTGCGGTTGATAACCACCGCGCCGAACTCGTTGCGGGCCGTCCAGGGATCGCGCAGCAACGGCTTGCTGTACTCGGCGTAAAGCGACGCCGTCTCGGAGCTCAGCCAGTCGAGCGCTCCGCGTAACGGTTCTCTCCAGGCCTGTGTCCAGCCGGGCTTCATACCGGAGTTACAACCGCAGTCCGACCGCCAGCGTTCCACCCCGTGCGCGCAGCTCCAGGAACTGGGCTCCACAAGACGCACTTCGTGGGCCGGCGGATTGGCCTCGAGAAACTCGCCGTAGACCGTGATACGCGCAAGATCGTTCGCCTGAACATGATGCAAGCAGTAGCTCAGCGCCATCTCGCCGTAGCGGTGATGATGACCGTAGGTTTCGCCGTCGGTTGCGATATGCACGAGCTCCGGGGGCACCGCAGGCTGCGCTACACCCTCATCGCCTGCCGCTGCTTCGGCGCCCGAGCCGGATCCGTGGTGAGCACCGTTACCGGCGTTCGGGTCGCGCGAGCCGGGCGGCTCATTCCGTCCGTGATCGGCGTGATGGCCGTGCGCCGCAGACGGCTCCGAGAAGAGGCCGAGTAAGCGGTGCGCGAACGCGTCACCGCTTGCAAGCAAGCCGCCGAACGCTACCTCCTGCGAAACCGGCCCGTCGTAGAAAAACAAGGTGATGGAGCGTCCCGACGGCAGTCGAAACAGGTACGGCCGTTTCGGGTCGACCCGCCCACCGGTCACCTCGTTCCAGGCGTCGGGATTCTCACGGTCGGCGCCCGGCGGCAGTACCTCGAGCGCCTGGTACGGAGAGAGAATCGTGAACGAAATGCCGTACTCGGCGAGCACCTCAAGCGTCGCGGTATCTACCGCGGTTTCGGCAAGCCACATTCCCTCGGGGTCGCGCCCAAAGCGATCGGCAAAGTCGCGAATCCCCCACTCTACCTGTGTGCGCTTGTCGCGCTCGCCGGCGAGCGGCATGATCATATGGTTGTAAACCTGCGCGATCGCAGACCCGTGCCCGCCGAAGCGCTTCAGGCTTCTGCGGTCGGCTTCGAGGATATGCGAATACACCTCGGGTGCGTGTCGCTCCATCCAGGAGAGCAAGGTCGGCCCGAAATTGAAGCTCATGTACTCGTAGTTGCTCACGATATCTACGATGTTCCCGTCTTCGTCGAGGATACGGGCGAACGCGTTCGGCCCGTAGCACTCGGCCGTAATGCGCGCGTTCCAGTCGTGAAAGGGATAGGCGGAATCCTGCAGCTCAACCTCTTCGAGCCATGGATTCTCACGCGGGGGCTGATAGAAGTGCCCGTGAATACAGATGTTTTTGTGCGGAAAGCTCAAAAAGAATACTCCTTAACGCGGCGCCACAAAGCGTAGCGCCGGTGAAACGTTGCATCGGTGAAACGATACGGCGGCCATAGCGCCGGTCTCTATCGGGGTGGTGGCCGCCGACAACGGGGCCGCCGACAACGGGGCCGTCACAGCGACGAGCCGAGAGCGACTACGCTCCACGGTTCGAGTGATAGCTCCTGCTCGCCGGTGATACGCCCGTGCGGTGCCGGGTTAGCGCCCCCGTATCCGATATCCTCCGATGCAAGCAGCACGTGTAGCCCGACAGCCGAAGCGGGCGGGGTGATCGCCCGGCGCTCGCCGCAGAGATTGAAGACGACCACGGCTTCGGCGCCGCCGCGCGTGCGCTCAAGCACCAACACGGTATCGTGTTCCAGCAGACGGATTGAGACTCGCGCCGGGCCGGTCCACGGGAACTGCGCGGGTTGATGAACGGTACCGCTGTCGGCCGCGAGCGCCGGGTGCCTGCGGCGTAACGCAATTGCGTCGCGGTAGAACGCGAGTAGCTCACGGTGCCCCGGCCGCTCGCGCAGCTCCCAGTTGAGCTTGGAACGCTCGAAGGTTTCCTCGCTCTGCGGATCGGGCGCCGGCCCGTGCTCAAAGAACTCGGCGAACTCCTCGGCACGCCCGGCTTGCACCGCCACGATGAGATCGGGATCGGAATGATGGACGAAGTACTGAAACCGCGCGTTTTCGCCGTACTCCTCGCCCATGAACAGCATCGGCACAAACGGTGAGAACAGCATCGCGGCGGCCGCGACGCGCCGTTGTGACGCGCTCAGCAGTTCGCTGAACCGCTCACCGAGCATGCGGTTTCCCACTTGGTCATGGTTTTGCGCCGAGACTATAAAGCGCGCTGGTGCAACACCGGCTGTGCTGTTGCCGTGACGTCGTCCGCGATGCGCCGAGTACTGTCCCGTATAGACGTAGCCGTCCTCGAATGCCCGGGCCAGGTGCTGTGCGGTGCCGTAATCGCGATAATACCCGTCGCGCTCTCCGGTCAACACCGCATGAAGCGCGTGGTGAAAGTCGTCGCACCACTGTGCGTCCATCCCGTGCCCGAAGACCTCACGACTTCGCACCATGCGCGAATCGTTGAGATCACTTTCCGCGATCAGTAGTCGCGGCCGGCCGGCGGCCTCTGCGAACGCCGCTACACGGTCGCGCAGCTCGCTGAGAAACGGATAGGCGCTGCTGTCGAAGATCGAGTGCACCGCGTCGAGCCGCAGCGCGTCTATATGGAACTCCCGCATCCAGTATAACGCGTTCTCGATGAAAAACTCGCGCACGTAGTCGCTCTCGGCGCCGTCGAAGTTGACGGCCTCGCCCCATGGCGTGACGTAGCGTGAGGTGAAGTACGGTGCGAACCGGCCGAGGTAGTTCCCTTCCGGTCCGAGATGGTTATAGACCACGTCGAGCACCACCGCGAGCCCGCGCGCGTGCGCGGCGTCGACCAGCCGCTTGAGCGCGCTCGGTCCGCCGTAGCGCTCGTGTACCGCGTACAGCCCAACTCCGTCGTAGCCCCAGTTTCGGCGGCCCGGAAACGCGGCGACCGGCATGATCTCGATCCCGGTTATGCCGAGCTCCACGAGGTCGTCGAGCCGCTCGATCGCCGCGTCGCAATCGCCCTGCGCCGTGAAGGTGCCGAGGTGCAGCTCGTAGAGAATCAAGTCGCCGAGTCCTATGCCACCGAACGCCGCGTCGCTCCAGGCGAACGCGCCGTGGTCTACCACCTCGGAAGGTCCGTGCACACCCTCGGGTTGGAACGGTGAGGCCGGGTCGGGAAGGAGTGCTTCGCCGTCAAGCTCGTATCTGTAGCGCGCGCCGGGCTGCAGGTCCTCGACCACGCAGCGCCGGTATCCGGCTGCATCGGGCTCCATCGCAACCGAGCGCTGCTCGGGCGCCTCTATCTTGAGCTCAACGCGCTCAGCGTTTGGGGCCCACAGCACAAACTCATAACCGCCTGCAGGGCGGGCCACAGGACCTATCCGCATATAGTTCTCACTTTCTCACTCTCACCTTTAGTTTTCGCCGCCGGCCTCATCGAGAATGCGCAAGATACCGTCGCACGGAATCATAACCCAGTCGGGGCGATTGTTGAGCTCATAACCCAACTCGTAGACCGCCTTCTCGAGCAAGAACACGTTGAGCAACAGCCCAATGTCGGTGCGTGACTCCGGCAGCAGCGGAGACTCCGCGATGGTGTCGAGGTAGCTTCTCAAGAACGACCCTGCTACAACCGTATACCACAGCGAGACCCACGGTTCCAATGACTCCGCATCGCTCGAGCGTGTCTCGGCGTACTCAAGGAAGGTGCTGTAGACCGCGTAATGAAACGAGCGGATCATCCCGGCAACGTCGCGTAGCGGGCAGTACTTCAGGCGCCGCTCGCTCAGCGTTCGCGCCGGCTCGCCTTCAAAGTCGATGATCGTGAAGTCGCGCCCCGAGAACAGTACCTGTCCGAGGTGTAGGTCGCCGTGGATGCGAATCTTCTGCGCGTCGAACTTGCGCTCGCGCACTCGCGCGAGGTGCGTCAACAACTCCGACTCGCGGTCCAGCACGGCCTGCAACGCATCCGGAGCGTCGTCAGACTTCTTCACCGCTTTCTTGGTGTACCCCATAACTCGCCGCACGAGACTGCGCATCGACTGATAAACCGATCGTTGATACAACAGCGAGAACGACTCGGCCTTGAACTCGGGTTGCGTCCGCTCGCTACCGAGCGCGAGATGCAGCTCCCCGATCCGCCGACCGAGAAGTGCCATCATCTCCAGGAAGAAACGATCGGTGTTCTGCAAGAAAGCCTCAGGCGCGCTCGTGTAATCGATCTCGAACAGCGAGGTGCTCATCTTCGGATGCTCTAAACCGTTTCTCTGCGCCGCCATCACGTTCTCGAAATAGCGGTCGGCCGCGTCCTTAGCGAACTCGTAAGCATCGCCCTCGTTGCGCACGAACTCGACGAGAATGCCCACCGAGGAGCGCGAACGCTCCCCGCGCGCGTACTCGAGCGACCCAACATAGCGCGGCACGTGCGCAAACTTGCGCTTCTCGGTAAGATACTGCAGGATCTCGAGCTCAGGATTAGCACCCTCGTCGAGCTTGCGGTAAAGCTTCAGAAAGCCGCTGTCTCGATACAGCACCGAGGTGTTGGTTTGCTCCGCTTTGAGCACGCGCGAGCTCGGGTTCTCAAGCAGCGTGGCCGCGATTCCGCGAGCGCCCCGCCCAGTGGAGCCTATCAGGCGTCCATTCTTTCCTTTTAGCTTGCGCCGCCTGAGCACCACGCTGAGCAAGGTATCGCGCAGCTCCTCGGCGTAGATCGCGTCGTACAGCACCGCGTCATCGCCGTCTACAGCCGCGCGAGTGACAACAGCCTGCGGAAACTCATCGGTAACGTGCTCAGCGTACTCGCCGCGCGCAAGCGCGAGCGGCAACAGATATACCTCGGCCTTGTCGTCGCTGAACTGAATCGTAAGCATGGTAACCCAGATGCGTTCCGGCGCGCTTCCGACCGAGACCGCGTCGCTGATCGTGGTACTCTTGATCTTGCGCGCCTTGTCGCGATACCAGCGCATGCTCCGGACGTAGCCCGGAAGAATCGAGCGCTCGAGCTCGCGCTGCAGCTTCGACGTCAATCCGTTCCAGTCGCGCGGAGCGATCGTAATCTGCGGGCTGCGCCCGGCCTCGCTAAACGCCACCAGTTCCTCAACCTTCTGCAGCTCAAACCAGTAGTAGTCGTTGCCGCCGATGCTCAGGATGTACGGCCCCTCCTTGACGCGTGGGAACTCATTGCGGCTGAATATCTCCTCCGGCACGTACCCCGCGTACTCCGAGAGATCAAGATCAACAAGCTGTACATAGCGCGAAAGGTTCACCAGCACCAACACGGCTTCATCCTCGTAGCGCCGGATGAAGCTGAGCACATGGATGTTGTTCGAACCGACAAAGGTGATGTCGCCGCGGCTGAACGCCGGATAGTTCTTGCGGATTCCGATGACGCGCTTCATCCACCACAACAGCGAAGACGGGTTGGTTTGCTGTGTTTCAACGTTGATCGCCTCGTAGTGATACTCCGGGTCGATAATCACCGGCAGATACAGCTTCTGTGGATTCGCCTGAGAAAAACCCGCACTCTTGTCGAAACTCCACTGCATCGGGGTACGAACGCCGTCACGATCGCCGAGGTAGACGTTATCTCCCATGCCGATCTCGTCGCCGTAGTAGATGATCGGGCTGCCCGGCATCGAGAATAACAGGATGTTCATGAGCTCGATGCGACGACGGTTGTTCTCGAGCAACGGGGCAAGCCGACGCCTAATGCCGAGATTGATGCGGTGACGCGGGTCGAGCGCATAGACCTGATACATATAGTCGCGCTCTTCATCGGTTACCATCTCGAGCGTGAGCTCGTCGTGGTTACGGAGAAAAATCGCCCACTGGCAGCCGTCGGGTACGTCCGGGGTCTGTTCGAGTATGTCGATCACCGGGAAACGGTCCTCCATCTTCAGCGCCATGAACAAGCGCGGCATAATCGGAAAATGGAAGCACATATTGCATTCGTCGCCGTCGCCGAAATAACTGGCCGCGTCCTCCGGCCATTGATTGGCTTCGGCGAGCAGCATACGATCCTCGTATTTCGCGTCTACGTGCGCTCGGAGTTTCTTGAGAAACTCGTGGGTCTCGGGCAGATTCTCGCAATTAGTGTTTTCGCGCTCAAAGAGATACGGCACCGCGTCGAGCCGCAGCCCGTCGACGCCCATCTCGAGCCAGAACTCCATGACCTTGAACACCTCACGCTGCACGTCCTCGCTATCGAAATTGAGATCCGGTTGATGCGAGTAGAAGCGATGCCAGTAGTACTGTTTCGCGACCGGGTCCCAACTCCAGTTCGAGGTCTCGAAGTCCTTGAAGATGATGCGAGCATCCTCGTACTTCATTGGGTTGTCGTTCCAGACGTAGTAGTTACGCCGGCGGCTGCCCGGCTTAGCCTGGCGCGCACGCTCAAACCAAGGATGCTGATTGGAGGTGTGATTGATAACCAGCTCGGTAATGACCTTCAGCCCGCGTTTGTGCGCCTCACGCAGAAAGCGCTTGAAGTCGCGCAGGGTTCCGTACGCCTCGTGCACGCTGGTGTAGTCGGCGATATCGTAACCATCGTCGCGCCACGGCGAAGGGTAGAACGGCAGGATCCAGACCGCGGTAACGCCGAGGTCCTGCAGATACGGGAGCTTCGCGGTCAGCCCGTTGAAGTCACCCATACCGTCGTTATTGCTGTCAAAAAAAGACCGCACATGCAACTCATAGATCACCGCGTCGCGGTACCAATCCGGCTCTTTTGGTTCGATATCAGGCATTTCGTTCTCCCGTTGCTCATTCTTGCTCAACGATTTCGTCCGTTCGCCGGCTCGTTCACCACCCGGTGTCCACCTGCTCGTCGTCTTGATCGAGCGGAACCACCCGAAAGACGTGCACCGGGCCGTCCGCCGGACGAAGCTCGACGTAGTTCCACCCATCCAGCCAACGATATCCGGCGTCGGCCAGAAGATCATACACCATGTACTGACTGCCGGTGCGCATACCCAGCTTCGACGGTCCGAACTCCACCCAGCCGGACTGCTTATAGCGGTAGTCGAAGCTTACCACCACCAGCACGATGCAATCGAAATCCGGACTGTGCTTGCTGTAGGCGAGAATCTCCGGATTGTCGGTGGGATGGAAGCGCAGCGTGTCGTTGCGCTGCAACGCTACGTGCTCGTTCCGCGCCTGGTTCAGCTTGGTGATGATGGGACGCAGACTCTTGGGATCGTCGAGGTCCCATACCTTGATCTCGTACTTCTCGCTCTCGCGGTACTCTTCGCTGCCCGGCTCGCGCGGCGTGTTTTGGAGCAACTCGAACGCCGGCCCATACAGGCCGTAGTTGGAGCTCAAGGTTGCGGCGAGCACGAGGCGCGCGATAAACGCCGGCCGGCCGCCTTCTTGGAGGTCGGCGTGCAGAATGTCGGGCGTGTTCGGCCAGAAGTTGGGGCGGAAGAACTCGATCGCCTCGGTAGTGGTGAGCTCTTCGAGGTACTCGCGCATCTCCGCGGCGTGGTTGCGCCAAGTGAAGTAGGTGTAAGACTGGGTGAAGCCGAGCTTCGCGAGTCGATACATAACCTTTGGACGCGTGAAGGCCTCCGCGAGAAAGATCGTCTCAGGGTAGTCGCGCTGCAACTCGGCTATCACCCACTCCCAGAACGCGAAGGATTTGGTGTGCGGATTGTCGACGCGAAAGATCCTCACCCCGGCGTTGATCCAGTGTAGAAACACATCGCGCAGCGCGTTCCACAGATTACGCCAGTCGTCGGTCTCGAAGTTAATCGGATAGATATCTTCGTACTTCTTCGGCGGGTTCTCGGCGAACTGCACGCTACCGTCGGGGCGAATCGTAAACCACTCGGGGTGCTCGGTCACCCATGGGTGATCGGGCGCGCACTGAAACGCGATATCGAGCGCTACCTCGAGCCCGCGCTCACGGGCGCGTTGCACCAACCGCTCGAACTCAGGCAAGGTTCCGAGTTCGGAGTGAACCGCGGTATGGCCACCCTCGGGCGAACCAATCGCCCAGGGAGAGCCGGGGTCGTGCGACTCGGCAGTGAGCGTGTTGTTGCGTCCCTTACGTTTGGTGAAACCGATGGGATGGATCGGCGGCAGGTACAACACATTGAATCCCATCTCGGCGACGTAAGGCAAGACTCGTTCACAGTCCTTAAACCCGCCGTGTCTCCCCGGCTCACCTGCGGTTGAGCGCGGGAACAGCTCATACCAACTGCTGAACCGCGCCCGGTCGCGATCGACGCGGACCACAAGCGGCTCACCCAAGCTGCTCTCGTGACTGCGATCCGGATAGCGCAGCGCCAACTCCTGCAACTCGGTGCTGAGCGCTACATCAACACGCTGCTCGGCTGCTCGGCTTTCGTCGCGGAGGCGCTCGGCCAGCTTGTTGAGGCGCTCCGCATCCCGCTTGCGCTTCTTGGAGTCTGTGCGCGGCGGCTCATCGCCGAGCGGTGCCGAGCGTGCTTTACCCGCGGCTCGTTCGGCGGCCGCTTTCACAAGCCGGGCTCCGATGAGCAACTCGATTCCGACATCGAGTCCGGCCTTGACCTTCTTCGTGATGCCGTCTCGCCAGGTACCGAAATGGTCTACCCACGCTACAACGGTGTAGAGATGTTCACCGAGCTTATCGACCGTGAAGCCGGCCTCCCAGCGGTCGTTATCAACGAACCGCATTTCGCGCTCGGTCCATTTCTTGGCACCCGGCGCTCGGTCGGCCACCGCGCAGCGTACACGGTCATGGCCGTCGACAAATACATCGGCGCGCACGGTAACCTGCTCGCCCGAGACACGCTTAATCGGGAAACGCCCACAATCGACGGAAGGATATACACGTTCAATTGCGGCACGAACTCGTCCTGCAGCTTGTTGCATCATGGCTTATCGTAGTGGTTACGAAGTATTCTGACAACATTACGCCCCGGCTCGCGCGCGTATCAAAATGACACTCTTCACTATCGCGCCCTGTCGGCAACGTGAGTCATTTGGGCCGAGCTCACGCCGGGAGGAGTTCGGGGAGTGGATCAAAAAGACACGAACCCATAGACCAGCAAAGACCACCGCACCCCGGATCATATTCATAACTTACTATTATACCGACAGTTATAGAGCCACCACAGTTTGGCACAGCCTTTGCAAATTCGTTAATGAGAAGGACAAGCAGCGAAGCAACGAAACAAGCAAACACTCGGAGCAGAGGAGGTGGCATATGAACTTGGTACGAAGGAAGCATCCGGCGGTAGCAAATCGCGACACGGGGATCGATCAACTGCAGCGAAACATCAATCGCCTGTTCGACCTCGACTGGGATCTGGATCGCGATCTTGAGTTATTCGGCGGACTCGGCGCGCCGGCGATCGATCTCGCCGAGGAAAACGACAACTACATCGTGACCTGCGATCTTCCGGGCGTGAACAAGGACGATCTAGACATCTCGGTCTCCGGAAACGCGCTCTCGATCAAGGGCGAGAAGAAAGACGAGCGCGAGGGCAAGGACGGTCGCTACTATCGTCGCGAGACCTGGAGCGGCTCGTTCCAGCGAACGGTAACATTACCGGAGACGGTTGACCCAAACAAGATCGACGCCGAGATGAAGAACGGCGTGCTTACCGTAACCTTGCCGAAGAAAGAAGAGGTGAAACCTCGCCAGATATCGGTGAAGGTCAAGTAACGGGGTGTGCGGCCCGGATTCCGGGCCGCGCGTTCTTGAGGGCACCCGCCGCTTCACTCGGAGCGGTGCCCCGACTCCCGTTGCGCCTCGGCCGAGGTTCGCGCCGCCATGATGAAGTCGTTGCGGTGCAGGCCCTTGATTTTGTGCGTCCACCACCACACCGTTACGCTACCCCACTCGGTGAGCAGCGCCGGATGGTGGTCCGCTTCCTCAGCAAGCGCCCCCACCGCGTTCGTGAACGCCAATGCTTGCGCGAAGTTCTTAAATCGAAAGCGGCGCTCGAGCTTCTTCACTCCGTCATGTTCCACTACCGGCCAGCCCGGCAACTGACTGCTGAACTCAGCAATCTCGTGATCGTCGAGCGCAGGCTCGTCACCTCGGCACGCCGAGCACTCCATATCCTTTAACACGCTCATTGGAACCTCCGTTGTCTACTAAGAAAATAGCGCCGCGCCGCCCTTCTTGACCAGCGCGAGCCGCGCGCGTAACGTAGAGGAATATGAATACCGAACACGCAACGACACTCTCAAACGCAGTCCGGATGCCGCTGCTTCACCTCGGAGCTTTCAAGGCTTCAGACAGAGAGGTTCAGACCGCGATTCATGCGGCGTTCGCATCCGGTTATCGGGCTGTCGACACCGCTGCGGTCTACAAGAACGAAACAGGCGTCGGCACGGCATTGCGCGACTCCACGCTCCCGCGCGAGGAGTACTTCGTCACGAGCAAGGTCTGGAACGACGACCACGGATACGAGCAAACGCTCAAAGCGTTCGAAGCCTCACGCGAGCGTCTGGGGTTGGAGTACCTCGACCTGTACTTGATTCATTGGCCGGTCCCCGGAATGTTCAGCGAGACCTGGAAGGCCCTGGAGGAGCTCTACCGGCGTGGAGCGGTGCGCGCGATCGGAGTGAGCAACTTTCAGACACACCATCTCGAACAGCTGCGCCGAACCGCCGAGATCGCACCAATGGTCAATCAAGTGGAGTTTCACCCGTTCATCTACGATGAGCAACGAACACTGCTTCAGTACTGCGGAGACACGGCGATTGTGATGCAGGGGTGGGCGCCGCTCGCCCGCGCCGGCAGATTCGACGATGCAGTGGTGCGGAGCATTGCCGAAGCACAGCAGCGGACACCGGCACAGATCATGCTGCGTTGGGCGCTACAGCATGGCGTGGCGGTACTGCCGAAATCAACAAACCCTGAGCGCATCAAGGCGAACGGAGTAATCTGGGACTTCGAGCTAAGCGAGGAACAAATGCGCCGGCTCGACAGCATCTCGGACGGGGCCCGCGTCGGGCCGCACCCGGACCGCTTTTTCGAGAGCTGAGAGCCGGCTCGGTTTCCAGAGTCTTCCGCGCTACTCCTTCACCTTGTAGTTGGAAATGATGTGGCTATAGAGATTACGCAACGCCGCGCTGTTGGGACGGCCGATACCGGTGTCGTTTAAGAAGTCTCTCCGCTCGCGCTCGAACCAGCGGAACATGCGGCTCGCCGCCTGAGAATCATCTGAGGCGCCCCAGCAGATCCGGGTGAGCTCGCGCAACTCGTCACGATTGAAGAAGATGCGATCGCGCCCGACGCAGATCATGAAGAAGCCGGCCTCGGTCTGCTCCACCCAGGCGGCATTCGGATCATACCCTTCTTCCGGCAGCTGCCCTTTCGCGATCGCGGTCTGAAACTCGCTCACCTTGCGGATAACCTCGGTGCGCTTCTGGCTGTAAGTTATGATCTCGGCTTGCTGCTTCAAAATCGCGAGCATGTGTTCGTCGAGATTCGCGATCAGCTCGTTGAGTTCCGCGACCAGCTCTTCGCGTCGATCTCGCTTCGCCGGGCTCGCACTCTTCTGCGATGCGCCCTTCTGGGTTGCGCCCGCGCTCTTACTGCCGCCTGCCTTTCCGGCGGACGACTTTGTTGCAGCCGACGAGTCCGAGCCGCCGCTCTTTGCAGCCTTGGCGCCCTTGGCGGTTTTAGCGCTTCCGGTTTTGGCGGTCTCCGCCTTGCCGGTGCCGGTCTTGCCGGTGCCGGTGCCCGCCTTGCTTGACCCGCCCTTACTCGTGCCGGTCTTGCTCGTGCCGGTCTTGCTCGTGCCGGTCTTTTTGTGGTC
>Ga0207421_10006780_pt1 | contig 12393 bp, 13 predicted proteins | sample SodLakKL_010_SED_4_FD_187542 | JGI IMG/M metagenome (GOLD analysis project Ga0207421, IMG submission 187542) | Alkaline sediment microbial communities from Lake Tanatar, Kulunda Steppe, Russia - 8KL_010_SED (SPAdes) (version 2) | ecosystem: Environmental > Aquatic > Non-marine Saline and... | reverse complement strand
GGCCACCCGGCGTTCGAACTCCTCGGAGATGTGGTGTTCGAGCCGGTCTGCCTCCTCGTGGACCTCGCTCCAAGAGTAATCGAGGTGTTCGGTCAGATACGTCTCCAGAAGACGGTGATGCCGGATTACTTCGAGGGCAACGGTTTCGCCTTCGGCAGTGAGCTCGACACCTTTGTACTTCTCGCGGTCGACCAGTCCGTGATCGTTGAGCTTACCAACCATACTGGTGACTGTCGGCGGCGTTTTGCCCAGATACTCCGCGATTGCCGACGTCGAGACCGGCGGGCCGCTCTCGGCCTGAAGCACGTAGATCGCTTTCAGGTAGTCTTCCATCACGTCGCTGAACATACCCGAGATTGCGCTGTCGGCCGCAAATAGCTACCGACTACCGACCCTGACCCATCAGGTGGCTCCGCAGAATATCCGGGGCCTTGACGCCGCTGTCGGTGTTGAGGATGACGACCGTCTCGTCTCCCCCAACGTTGCCGTCTTCGGCCCACTGCCATGCGCCCGCGGCGGCCGCCCCACCCGATGGCCCCATCTCGATAATCTCGTTGTGGGCAATTGTCGTCGCCGCACCGAGGCTGTCGCTGTCGTCGACAGTCAGTGCTGTGCCATCGAGTCGACGGAGCGTCTCGACCGCCTGCTTCCCACCAACAGGATCAGCGACCTCAAGTTCGCCGATAATCGTATCTGGGTGTGCCCATGGCTCGGGGGCGTCCAAGCCACGGTCGACTGCCGCAGCAATCGGCGCACAGCTCGTCGGCTGGACAGCGACGATGGTGGGTGTCTCGTCGGTGAGGCCGATCTTTGTGAGCTCCTCGAAGCCTTTTCCGAGTCCTGTAATGATCTCGCCGGTACTCGTTGGGACGAACACCACATCAGGAAGCTCGCCGAGGTCGTCATACAGCTCGAAGGCCAGCGTTTTGGCCCCCTCGTGGCGGTAGGGGGTGACAAACTCCTGCAGCGAGTAGTAGTCAGTGGCTAACTGTTCGTCGACCGCGCTGGCGGCATCGCCGTACCGCCCGCCAACAACGCGCATCTGGCCGCCGTGGACGTTGATCATCGCCTTGTTGGAAAACGCCGACCGCGAGGGAACGAAACTGTACGAACGCAGTCCAAGCCGCCCGACGTAGGCGGCGGCTGACTGGCCACTGTTGCCGGTTGAGGCCAGTGCGAGCGGTTCGAGTTCGCTTGGATCGTCGTGGCCGCTGATGGCGGTCACCGCGAGGCTCATCCCCCGGTCGTAGACGGTTCCAGTGGGATTTCGCCCTTCGTCTTTGATACTGACCGACTCAACGCCCAACTCCTCGGCCAGCCGCTCGGTTTCGACGAGCGGTGTGGCTCCCTCTGCGGCTGTGATCGCTGTCGATCGCTCAAACGGCAACAGCGCGTTGAAGCGCCACTGGCCCTCGCCGCTCTGCTGGCTGTCTTCGAACAGGTCAGTCGGTGAGACGGCCTCGTAGTCATAGCGTGCTTGGAGTCGACCGTCACAGTCTGGACACTGCTGGGCGGCTCCCGGTTCGGGTCTCGTCCCGCAGTCCGGACAGACGAGCCCATCGAACGCTGGGGTCTGTTCCATGCAGTCGGCTTGTGTGGGCACGGACTAAGCCCTTCCCGTCTCGTGAACTGCTCGGTGCGTGGCCAAATTATTAGGATTAATACTCTGGGACGAACGTTTATGCTGAGTCTGGAACTGCGGACGGTATGGATATTTCGCCGACCCGGCGGCGAACACTGCAGCTTGGTGGTGCCGCTGTCGTCACCGGCATGGCTGGCTGTATGGGTGATGACTCATCCGAGGGCGACCCAAGCGTGGCGTTCGACGGCTTCGACCGAATCGACGAGGACGCGCTGCCCGGGCTGACCCGGTACGCCACGTCGAATGAGCCGTTCCCCGAATACCGGCTGTATGAGGCCGAAGACCCGGATACCGTGTTGATTCTGCTGCATACGGCTGTGTTTGATAGTCGGGTGCTCCAACCGCTGGCGACAGCACTCGTCGAGGCTAACGTCGCACACGTGGTGACGCCCGACCTCCGCGGGCATGGCCCCAATCCCGAATACCGTGGTGATAGCGCTGTCGTCAACCAACTCGAAGACGATCTCAGATATCTGATCGACCGCGTCGAGACGATGTTTCCCTCGCTCGCACTCGTCGTCGGTGGTCACGGCACGGGCGGGGGCGCTGCCGTCCGGTTCGCGTCGACGCCATACGGCGAGCTTGTAGACGGCGTGCTGCTGTTAGCTCCGTTTTTGGGCCGTGGCGAGTCGACAACCCGACCCGCGATGGGCGGGTGGGCGAACTTCTACGGTGACCGGCTTTTCTTGGTTCGAGTAACGACTGGCTTCGGCCTCGACCACTATCTGGATATGACGACTGTCGAGTACGATATTCCGGATGGGCTGTGGGATGACACCGCAGCACTCGAACACAGCTACCGGCTGATGGTCTCGTACACGCCGGACGAAGCCGACGACGCCGCCGAAATACAACCACCCTGTCTGACTGTTGTCGGCACTGATGACGAAACGGCCGTCCCCGAGCGCTACGCCGACCTCTTTGCCGCTCGGGAAAACGCGACCGTCGACCTGCTTGACGGTGCGTCGTACTTCGATCTCACGCTGACCGACACCGCCGTCGACTCGATTGAGGCGTGGATCGAGTCAGTGTCGTTCTAACCACCGGTAGGGAGTAGCTACTGAACGTTGTCCATAGCAGTTTCTTTGTATCGGCCGGCCGAACTGATGGCTATGAGCGATTCTGTTGTCGTTGTCGGAGCCGGCCTAGCCGGACTTGTCGCCGCACGCCATCTCGCAGAGGGCGGCGCCGATGTGACGGTGTACGAACAGCGCGAGACGGTCGGCGGTCGTGTCCGCTCGCGTCAGCACCGCGAGTCGACGCTCGATTACGGCTTTCAAGTTCTGCTGACGGGGTATCCGGCGGTCCAACGTGAGTTAGATCTTGAGGCCCTCGATCTCCGATATTTCAATGCCGGTGCGGTGATTGCGCGCCAAAGCCAGCGGTCGGTGCTTTCGGACCCACTGCGTGATCCGCTGTCGACGTTCGAGACGATCACAAACCGTGAGGTGTCGTTCAGCGACAAACTCCGAACGCTCGCACTTCGCCGTGATCTGGCCGGACGATCGTTCGATTCACTGCTCTCGCGGCCCGATAGTTCAATTCGGGAGTACCTTCGCGAGTGGGGGTTTTCCGAGCGCTATCTCTCAAACTTCATTGCCCCATTCTACGGTGGCATCACCCTCGATCGGTCGCTCGGCACCTCGAAACGCGTTTTCGAGTACACGTTTAAAGCGTTCAGCGAGGGCCAAACCGCCATTCCTGCCGAGGGGATGGGTGCAATTACTCGGCAACTCGCCGACCGTGCGGAGGCTGCCGGCGCGGAAATCGTCACCGGCGAGGCCGTAACTGAGCTCACACAGAAGCGTCGACACACCGTCGTCGTCACCGACGAGGATCGCCGAGCAGTCGACGCAGTCGTCGTCGCCACCCAACCGACTGTCGCCGCCAGACTCACCGGCAACGATGCGATCCCAACCGACGGCATCGGGTGTGTCACCCAGTATTACCGGCTCGATGGTCCACCTCTGAACACCGGCAAGCGAATTCTACTCAACGCCGGCGAGACCGACCCCAACACGATTGTGCCGCTCTCAGAGGTCGCCCCTGAGTACGCCGCTGGCGACGATCAGCTGCTGAACGCCACGTTCCTTGGCGAGGAGATCTTCGAGACACCGAGCGACCAGTTGGCCGCCCAGACGCGCAAGACGCTCGAATCGTGGTATCCTGAACGAAGTTTTGAGTCGCTGTCGAGACTCGAAACCGACCGGATTCCGTTCGCTCAATTCTCCCAGCCACCGGGAATTCATGACTCGCTGCCAGATGTACGGGATGGTGGCCGACGAACGTATCTGGCCGGCGAGTACACCGAATGGTCGTCGATTCAGGGGGCACTCAAAAGCGGCCGCCTCGCAGCTGAGGCGGTGTTAGAAGACTCCTAACGCCAGTTATGGAGTGATTACGGCACGACCTTCGATCTCTCCGTGTTCGAGTTTCTCGGCGACCGTGTTGATCTCTCCCAGTTCGTACTGTGAGGTGTGCAGTTCCACATCCCCGCGGTCGACCAGCGCCATTAACTCTTGGAGTTCGGCGTACTTGCCGACAAGCGTACCGCGGAAGCCGAACTCACCGCTCACGAGCGTCTGGGCGGGCTGGTGGATGTGGCCGCCGTAGCCGACGATGTGATGGTCGGCGTTGCCAGCCGCGATCTGTGGTCCCAGCTCGGTTGTTTCATCCCGGCCGACGAAGTCGATAATCTGGTGGGCACCAACGCCGTCGGTGATGTCGAGGACCTCTTGGACGATGTTATCGTTTGACGGATCAAGCGCGTAGTGTGCGCCTAACTCCTCGGCAAGTTCGCGTGCCTCGCCTTTGATGTCAAGGGCGATGATGTCGACCGGACTCATTGTTTCGAGACACTGCAGGCCGATGTGGCCCAATCCGCCAACGCCCATGACGACTGCTGTATCGCCCGGGTTCAGCTTGTCTGTCGCCTTTTTGACGGCGTGGTAGGCCGTAATGCCGGCATCAGCATGCGGGGCGATGGTGGTTGTATCCGCACCCTCCGGCAGTGGGATGACTGCCCGATCAGAGGTCAAGAGGTATTCGGCGAACCCGCCGTCCGTTGTGAGCCCGGGGAAAGAAAGGTTTGCACAGTGCATATCCTCACCAAGCCGGCAGGGCCGACAGGTCCCACAAGTCATGACGGGGTGGCAGATCACTTTGTCACCGACGTCGACCGTTTCGACCTCCGAGCCGACCTCGACTACTTCGCCCGCATTTTCATGCCCAAGTGTCATGGGCAACTCTTGGTCGACGTAGTCGGTCCACATTCCCTCGATGATGTGATTGTCGGTCTGACACCAGCCGGCGCCCTCTACTTCGACGACGACGTGGTCTGACCGCTCGGCCGTTGGGCGGTCAATGTCTTCGATATCCAGTGGGCTCTCCATCTCGTGGGTGTACTCGTTGAGTCTGGCTGCTTGCATAGTTCAGGCTACTGTTCGCACTAAACCGCATTATAATTAATTAAGAACTAAGTCGGCAACGTTGCAAACGCTTGCCAAAACCGAGGCAATTGTTGCCAATTCAGAGCAGTCGACGGAACTCGCCGAGCGGTGGAAACTGAAGTGTTTTGTCGGCCTCAGCGTCCCAGACGTATGGCTGCAGGGAGTCGACCGAGTCGACCAGTGGTGACTGCAGTGCGTCGGCCCGCAAGCGATTGAGTTCGACGCCGCCGGCCAGCCGGGTAAACGCCGGCAGGACGAGTAGCTCTGTCCCGTGGTAGCCCGTGGGGTCGACACACAGACAGGGATGCCGTTTGCCTTCGATACTGATCGCCGGATGATCGTGGCCGATCAGATACCGGTTGCCCCGACAGTCGGGCTCTTCGTGGCCGTGACAGATTACGGTCCCATCGGCGAGTGTGACCGACTGCTTGACCGACTCAGGCCAGACGGCTGCGAGCAGTGGGTCATGGTTTCCTTCGATGGCGACCGGCTTGCTGCCGCCGTCGAGACACGTCTCGTACAGCGACTCGACGGTACGGTCGACGCCCGACGGCAGGCTCGAAACGCTGTGAAGAATGTCGCCCGCAAACACCACACGCCGGGGGCCGAACTGTTCGATCAGTGCGGCCAGCCGGCCAACAATATCAGTCGACTCTCCGAGCGGTGCCGCAACGCGTGAGGTGGCTTGCCGGCCGAGATGCAGGTCGGAACAAACCAACGTCTCGGTGGCGTCCAGATACACCGCTCGATCCCGGAATGCGATACCGTCCACAGATGGGCTCAGGCGGAACTGAATAAAACCGCATCGCTCCCCGCGGGGCTTTTAAGCTCGCCGACCGCAACAGGGGATATGAGCGACGCGCTGGCCGACAAACGAACCGCCACCCGGTTTCGTGTACTCGTCGAGATCGCCGACCGCCAGCCCGCAGTCAGTCAAGGCGAGATCGCCGAGGCGGTCGGTGTCACCTCGCAGGCGGTCAGCGAGTACATTCGAGACTTGGTCGACGACGGCCTCGTGACCAAAGAGGGCCGCTCGCGGTATTCGGTAACCAAAGAGGGCGTCGACTGGCTGTTCCAGGAGGCGAACTCCCTGCAACGCTATGCGGATCACGTCACCAGCGACGTTCTTGGGAGCGTCCAGGAGGACACCGCCATTGCGACCGCCGACATCGAGGCAGGCCAGTCGGTGACGATTTCGGTTCGTGAGGGCCTCCTGCATGCAACGCCGGGTGAATCCGGCCCCGCAACCGGCGTGGCGACAACCGACGCCGCCGAAGGCACCGATGTGAGCGTCACTTCCTTTGAGGGAGTCATCGAGATGGACGCGGGAACGGTTACTGTCGTCCAGATCCCGCCAGCCCGCGAGGGCGGCAGTCGGGCAGTCGAGGCCGACCAGCTCGTTGAGTACTGTACGAACGCTGACCTCGTCGCCGCCGCTGGTGTTGAGGCGGTCATCTCGTTGCGCGCCGTCGACCACGAACCGGCGATCACCGTTGCGGCCGGCGAGGTGGCGGCCGCCGCGGCTGCTGTCGGCCAACACGTCACGGTTGTCGCCTCAACCGACACCATCGGCCGAGTCACCGACGCGCTCCGTGAGGGCAACGTCTCGTACGAAGTCACGAACCCGGTCGGATAGGCCGCTTATAAGTAGTCGCCCACTACTCGTTCGAATTCAGTAGACGCTCACATCGTCGAACCGACCCTCATAGACCAGATTTCGGGGATGGGTCGGCTCATCGCCCGACAACAACAGTCGGTCGACTTTCTCCCATGTGTTTTCATACCCTAGGTGTGCGAACTCTGCGAGTCCACGGAGTCGGTGTTCGATGCCAGCACGATGCTGGACCCGGCGGTCGACGCCCGTTTTAAGCGCTTCAACGAGCGCAGTTTCGCTGTCGATTGTCGTCTCGAAACGCGTCCAGGCCTCGCCAATCGTCGAGGGAAGGTGTGCATACGAAGAGCCAAATCCCGGCAGTGCCAACTCGCGGGCGATTCGCTGGCCGCGGCGGTTCTGGTAGGCCAGCAGTTTGGCGTTGTACGTCTCGATTGCATCGATGCGGGCGGCGTGGGCCCGGATTTCAGGCCACGTCAGGCTCACGTTCATAAAGCTGGGGTGCGGAACGACCACGGCTGCACCCTGTCTGTCGCAGTCGGCCATCGCCGCCTCGAAGGTAATAAAGTCTGCAACCGGCTCAGAGAGCCCAATCGCCAGCAGGTGTCGACGGTTCTTCCAGTCGCCCGTAAAGATCTCGCGGGCAGCCACGACGAGTAGTTTGTCGTCGGTGTACTGGGCTGCCTTGCGTTGAATCTCCGGTAGTCGGGTAAAATGCGGCGCGTACACCAGCACGTCGATCCCCCGGCGTTTGGCACGCGCGACGACCGCATCCGTGAGGATTTTCGTGTGCATATCGACGCGGGTGGTGGCCGAATCAGTCACAACAACCTCTTTGAAATCGGTCCATTAGTGTATGCCGTTTTGGCTTGGCGTCTGACGCACAACAATCGTTATACCGACTGGGGGGTAACTCGTCTCACATGGCTGGATGGCGATGTGGAATCGACGACTGCGAACAGCCCTTTGAGACGGTCGAGTCGCTTATTATTCACCAGACAACCGAGCACGACAAACACGAGTGTCAAGTCTGTGGAACGATCATTCCAGATGGCTACTTTGCGATTCGACACATGTTCGACGAACACACTCGGGCACAGTACGTTCGTGCCTATGACGCTGATTCGGCAGCCGTCCGTCGACGCGAAAAAATCCAACGCGAAATCGAAACGACAGCCGACCTCAGTGCGGTTGTCGACGAACTCGATACTGCCTCGCAAATAGAGTAGTTGGCTACTGGCCGTCTGTCAGCTACCGCTCCTCGCTGTCCAGCACGCGGATCTGGTCGCCCCGAACCGTCACTGGAATCGGCACCGTCGCCTCGTAGAGTTCGACTGTCACTTGGTCTTTGCCTTCGTCAATCCGCTGGACGCGTGCTTTTTCGCCTTGGAACGGCCCAGCGATGAGTTCGACAATGTCGGCTTCGGCGATTCCTTCGACATCCGGTGTTGGCGACAGGAAGTGTTCGACCTCTGCGAGGCCGGACTCACCGGGGACAATCGTTCGAGCGTGTGGAATCTCATCAAGTAGCCGTTCGAGCACGGCTGTCCCGTCGGCTTCGACCATCACGTAGCTCGTCAACGAGTCCGGCGACAGCACCGCATGCACCTCGTCTTCTTCTTTGGTGGCGATCATATCGGCGACGGTACGTTCCTGTCGAGCCGTGGTTTTGACGGCGTAGATTCCCATCAGACACCACCGGGAAGGAAGCTCATAATTGCAAAGATGACAAAGCCGAGGAATCCAATGAGGATGATCCCGGCACCGGCGATTTTTGAGACCATCGAAAACTCGTTCCACGAGGGCGTACTCGCCAGTTTCAGTACGCGAATGTAGCTGTTGAGGTCGTACGGGACTTTCATAGTAGCCGGCTGTTTGGCCGCGGGCTTTTTCTATCTATTGGTACGGTCCCGACAGATTGCAAGCCGGTCGCTACGTCGTCACAAAACAGTATGAACGCTACTCGACGTAGTCGATGTCGTCGGTTTCGTCGACGGCTGAGCTCGCTGGCTGTGGCTCTTGGCTACGCGCGGCAACCGTCTCGCTTTTGCCGTAGATCTGCGGAGAGTCGACGCCCGTGACGACGATCATCGTCCGCATGCTGCCATCAAGCTCTTCGTCGATGGAGGTCCCCCAAATAATGCGGGCGTCGGGGTCGATCCGGTCGTAGATCTCTTCGACAACCCCCTCTGCTTCTTCGATCGACATATCGTTGCCACCAGTGACGTTGACCAGCGCGGAGTTGGCTCCCGAGATGTCGACATCAAGCAGGGGAGATCGAAGCGCACTTTTGACTGAATCTTGGGCCTTCGACTCTGAGTCGGACTCGCCGAGACCGATCATGGCGACACCACCTTTTTCCATCACCGTGCGTACGTCAGCGAAATCAAGGTTGACAAGTCCCGGTTTAGTAATGAGCTCGGTAATTCCCTTAACCGAGCGCATCAGTACCTCGTCGGCAACTTGGAATGCCTGTTTGACAGGCATCTTGCCGACCGCATCAAGTAGGCGGTCGTTGGGGACGACGATTACGGTGTCACTAACGTCTCGGAGGCGTTCGAGACCGGCTTCAGCGTTGGTTCGGCGAACCTCACCCTCGGCGGTAAACGGCGTTGTAACAATCGAGATCGTGAGCGCGCCCGAATCGCGGGCGGCTTTGGCAACCACTGGAGCCGAGCCCGTCCCCGTTCCACCACCCAGTCCGGCGGTAACGAACACCATATCCGACCCCTCGATGGCGTCGTAGATCTCCTCTTGGCTTTCGAGTGCGGCCTCTTCGCCAACCTGTGGCAGCGAGCCCGCACCGCGACCCTGGGTTTTCTGTTGGCCGATCAGGATTTTGGTGTCGGCTTCAATGTTCACGAGGTGTTGCACATCCGTATTTGCAGCGACCAACTTAGCTCCGTGAATTCCCTCTTGGTGCATTCGGTTGACGGTGTTGCCGCCACCGCCACCACAGCCGACGACCGTGATGTCAGTTTGGAGGTCCTGTAGAACATCACGCAGTTCGTCGTCGGTCATGGTTCCCGACTGTGGTGTGCCGCCGGAGGGGCTACTCCCGGGGAAGTCCTCGGATCCGGTCTCTTCGGTATCCTCGGCCTCGTCAATCGCGTCCTCAACGATAGAGTCCATCAGTATAACCGCCCCTTGCAGACGGAGGGTATTTATCTTTCCCCATTTGTCAGACAATCGTCTGACCGTATTAGTCGCTCACGTTGGTTTCAGCGGGTGAAACCGGGAATCGGTCGACCTGTTCGGATTCGACGACATGTGGCTTGATCGTTCGACCGTTGACCTCGACGGCTTGGCCTGCTGCGAGTTTCCCGAACGCCGGGCCCTCCGGAACGCCGAGTGTGGCGGCCTTCTGGGGATCGAAGCCCATCTGGTGGCCCCGAATCTCGCCGTCGACGCGTTCGATGCGGTCGTATTTCGACGCCAGCAGGTCGACGAGGGCGTCGATCATTTGCTCGAAGGGCCCACCAGCGGTGACTGCCGCGTTTCCAGCAGGGAGTGTCCCGCCCTCTTCGGTCTCGAAGGCGACCGTATTGTCAGCGACTGCATTTCGGGCTGCATCCATGTCGACCGCGTGTGCGGCCGCAATGAGTTCATCCGGCAGCGAGACGGCAAACCAGTCGTCCGCCTCGGCTGGCACCTCTCCGAACCGAAGGCCATCGTCGACCGCTGACAGTGCAGTTTCGACTGCTTCGACCACCTCAAGCGACCGGTCGCCAACGGTTCGCAGCCAGGTTTCACTAACCACACGGTAGCCCAACTGTTCGATGACTGCTTCGAGCTTTGGGTTCTCACCGTCGACCACTGCGAGGGAGGCCCGACTAGCATCGAAGGCGGCGGCTACCACCTCTCGGTTTGCCTCGGGCTCTCCCATCGCCGTAAGTTGCCATTTCGAGCCGATATGACCGACGGCCCACGCGCTGTCGGTGACGATTCGCGTACATCGTGGGGTGTAGTGGCCGCCGCCGAAGCCAACCACGTGGCGCGGTTCGCCGTCGACCGTATGGTCGGCGTCGACGCCTTGCAACTGCAAGACGGCGTCGGCGACCGCAGCGGCTCCCTCGGGGTCGTCCCACTGGGTGTCGTTGCTTCCGAGTTCGACGAACAGCGAGGGCACCGCTGGTGCGGTCGGACCGTGGTGAGTACACTCGATTCCAACCTCATAGCCGGCGGGTGCGTGGCTCTCCAGTGCGTCGACAACGGCCTTCTGGGCACCTGGTGCGGCGCGGGCGAACGATCCTGGCTGGCCGCCGTACTCTGCGGGCCCGAAGTTACCCGTAAAATGGGCGGTCAACAGCGGGCCGGTCTCGCCGGCGTGTCGGGAGACAAAGACGATGAAATCCAAGTCATTGGGGTTCGAAAAGGCAGCTTCGGGCGAATCGAGTTCGACGTGGATCGGTTCAAATTCTCTGAGTTCGAACCCATCGCGCTGATAAAACTGGCCGCCGCCGTCGGCGTCGGGACGCTGTGTGTCGGTGTGGGTGGTCCACTCGACTCGATCAAGGAGCTGCTGGCCGATATGCTCCGAGGCGCGGTCGGCCCGGCTGACGACGATTCCAATCACACCCGTTTTCGGGTGTCGACTCGCAAAACAGCACCGTTTGTCGACCGACAGATGACTGCCGGCGGCGGACGGAGAGCGTTTAAGCCTACCGTTCAAAACAGGGCGTATGGATGTCTACGGTCTGGTCGGCAACCCTGTCGGCCACTCGGTTTCGCCGCCGATGCACGAGGCGGCGTACGCAGCACTCGGGATGGACGCATCGTACGTCGCCTTCGAGCCGCCGGTCGACGAAATTCCCGCCGCCATCGAGGGAGCCGAAACGCTTGGCATCGCAGGGCTCAACGTCACGATCCCATTTAAACAGGACGTGCTGGAACTCGTTGCAGCCGACCCGCTGGCCGAGCGGATTGGCGCGGTCAACACTGTCGACTTTCGGGTCGACGGCGAGCCAGTCGGCTACAACACCGACGCAATCGGGATCACACGCTCGTTCGAACATCACGGCGTCGACCTCGACGGCAAGAAGGCCGTCGTCGTCGGTGCCGGCGGTGCGGGCCGAGCGGCAGCCTTCGCGCTGTCGGATGCCGGCTGTGAAGTCCATATCGCCAACCGAACGGTCGACAAAGCAATCGATCTCGCCTCGGAAGTCTCGCATGCCTCGGGCGGCAGTATCGAAACGCTCGACTCTCAGCTGTCGGAGGCCTCTGTGCTGCTCAATGCAACCAGCGTTGGCATGAAGTCCGACAAGACACCCGTCGACAGCGAGTTGCTCCACGACGAGTTGACAGTGCTCGATGCCGTCTACGCGCCGCTCGAAACCCGGCTGCTGCGGGAAGCCAACGCGGCCGGTGCCGACACCATCGATGGCGCGTGGATGCTGTTGTTCCAAGGTGTCGAGGCCTTTGAGTTGTGGACCGGACAGGAGGCGCCGGTCGACGTCATGAATCGCACACTGCGTGCGGCGCTCGCAGACTGATCGCCACGTCGGCCTCTGAGAATCTCCTCGAATATTTAAATACAGCCACCATCTACCTACACCCAATGGCCCTACTGGACAAATTGAAGTCGATTCTCGGCATCGGTGGGAGTCGTGACAGCGACGAACGGACGAACACCTCCGTGACAGTCGAACGCGAGTCGACCGACCACGAGATGGTCGACAACGACCAGCCGG
>Ga0207421_10006776_pt1 | contig 12395 bp, 5 predicted proteins | sample SodLakKL_010_SED_4_FD_187542 | JGI IMG/M metagenome (GOLD analysis project Ga0207421, IMG submission 187542) | Alkaline sediment microbial communities from Lake Tanatar, Kulunda Steppe, Russia - 8KL_010_SED (SPAdes) (version 2) | ecosystem: Environmental > Aquatic > Non-marine Saline and... | reverse complement strand
GACCTTCGAGGTAGCGGACGCAGAGGGCAATGAGATTACGGATGCCACGATCACCCTTGGCGATGAGACCCATCCTGCCGGCGAGTATGTTTTCGAGGATATTGCCCCTGGCATGTATACTTATACTGTGGAAGCTGAAGGATATTTTCCATATGAGAATGATGTTGAAGTCACGGAAGATGTTGTAGTTGATGTTGTGATGCAGGAGGATGATACGTCTGTGGATTCAATAGAACACCCATATGCAAAAGTTTACCCAGTGCCCGCTACAGATGTGTTAAATATCGAGGCAAATGAGAAAATCAAGCATGTTCGCCTGATCGATATTAACGGAAGGGTGATCATTGATAAATCCACAGATGGTATCTATCTTGAGCTTTATGTGCAAGATGTTTTACCCGGCATATATTTCTTACAACTGCATACTTCAGACAAAATGATCAATGAACAAATCAGTATAGCACGATAGTGTATTTGCTGAACGGGAAAGAGAGACATTCACGTCTCTCTTTCCTTCATAATGTAGTTAGTCTTTTGCTTGGCTTCCTTTTGAGGTTTTACTAATGTTGCATCGAGTGATTATTTTTGTTGTTAAACCATTTAAGTTTTTAAACGCCACAATTGATGAAAAAATCATATAGCAATCATCTGCCATTTTTTTTTCTTCTCTTATTTTTCCAAGTTGCTGCTGGGAGCCAGGTTAAAGAATTAAATTATGAGAAGGAGGTCGATCATAGCGGCATACACGTAAAATCTTTTGAATCAAATCAACTGGAGGTTACTTTTAGTATTGGCAAGGCTGAGATGAAGACATTGCAGCATAATGACCAGACCTTTCACACGATTTCTATGGGGGGTATTTTCTTGCCCGGGAAGGCTGGCAAACCAGAACTTCCAAGACTTGGTCGCTATATTGCCGTTCCAAAGGATGCAAAAGCAGAAGCCAGGTTGAGCAGTTATAAATATGAAATATTGGAAAACGTCGATATTGTTCCGTCAATGGGCATTCCTTTGGATCAAGGTGAACGTATGGCCTTGAAGAAAGATTCTTCTGTGTATAATACCAATGCATTTTGGCCTGATAAAACTGTAAGTTTATCTTCCCCACAGATGATCAGGGGAATGGATGTATATGTGTTTGGAATAAGTCCATTTCAGTATAATCCTGTTACTAAGGAGTTAAAAGTTATTTATGATATGGAAATAGAGATAACTTTTGATGATGGTGAGGGCTATTGGATAGATCAACGGTATATGAACCCATGGTGGAAGCCGCTATTTAAAGATATCATATTAAACTATGATCAGATTCCATTACAAGAAACGGGTTTTGACTATAAAAAAGATGCTGAGGGTTATGATTATTTGATTATTACTTTGGATGATGATGATTTTGTAAACTGGGCAGATAGCATTCGACACTTCAGGGTGCGACAGGGTATTCGCACTGGTATAAGATCATTATCTGATATTGGGGGTAATTCAGTTTCAGCCATCACTTCTTATATAAGCGATGCTTATGAGAATTGGGATATACCACCATCAGCGATATTGTTACTTGGAGATTATGCAACGGATGATCAGGGGATAATTGCACCACAATTCCCCCATGAAGAGGCTGCATCTGGGGGAACTTATATTACCGATAATCGTTATGCTGACATGACAGGAAATTACTTGCCGGATATCGTCATATCCAGGATAACCGCCCGTAACCCGGATGAATTAGAGGTCATGGTAAACAAGTTTATTACACACGAGAGAGCTCCTTCAACAAATCAGACCTTTTATAGCAAACCCATTGTCTCTTCAGGATGGCAGACAGATCGTTGGTTTCAAATTGCCGCAGAAGTTGTTGGAGGGTTTTGGAAGCATAATTTAAATAAAACGCCCCATCGAATAAATAATATTTTTGGTGGAAATCCGGAGGAAGAAGACGCATGGTCTTCAGAGGAGATCGGTACCGATGCAGTCATTGAATATTTCGGAGAAGAAGGTTTGGGGTATATCCCCGACTCGCCTGCAGAGCTTGGTGGCTGGCGCGGTGGGAGGGCATTAGAATTGAATCAAGCCATTAATGCTGGTTCTTTTATGCTTCTTCATCGTGACCACGGGCAGCTCAGAGGTTGGGCTCAGCCATATTATCGTCGTAGCAGTTTAGGTAGTCTTCACAACAGCGATTTGCCTTTTGTGCTGTCCATAAATTGCTTAACAGGTCGATTTGATGCAGACTCTGAATCTTTTACGGAGCGTTTTCACCGGCATGCTTATGGAGATAGCCCGGCTGGAGCATTGGGCTTGATTGCAGCATCGCACGTTTCATTTTCATTTGTGAATGATGTCTATGTTTGGGGTTTTATCAATCACTTGTGGTCTGATTTTTTACCTGATTATGGTTCTGAAAGGACTGAGAGTAAAAAATTAACGGCTTTTGCCAATGCAGCCGCAAAATATTATCTCGAGCAGTCTGGATGGCCAAAAAATCCAGAACATAAAATACCTACCTACGATTTAATGCATCATCATGGGGATGCATTTCTGAATCTGTATACGGAAATGCCACAAGAAATCCAGGCGAGCTTTTTGCGCGTTATGCGCGAGGATCAGCAAGTATTTCAATTTTCGGCTGACCCATATACCAATATCACCTTGACTTATTACTGCAAAGATGATCAGGTGCCAAAAATTCTGGCCAGTGGGAGGGCATCAGGAAATGAAGATACCTTGCAATTAAAGCCTATACCGGAATCTGTTGAAGAAGTTTTGCTAACCGCCACAAAACAAAATCACTTCAGGCTGGAAAAACCCATTCGCATTATTCCTTCGGATGGGCCCTATATTACTACTGATGGTTACACCATCTCACAATTGGATAAAAAGGTCCCAAGTCCTGGTAGCCATTTATCTCTTGAAATCAATTTTGTTAATGCCGGTAGCAGAACTGCCCATCATGTTAAAGCCGATCTCGTGACTGATGATCCGTACATTGCCTCTATAGAAAATAACATTGATGTGAAGGTTGGAGATATTGAGCCAGGTGAGACAAAGGTCCCAACCGATGCTTTTGGCGTGTCACTTGCTGATAGTGTACCAGATCAACACATTGTCTCATTCTATTTGCAAGCTGAGGATGAAACAGGCAAAACTTATCATGACACGCTCCATCTTACTGCGTATGCTTCGGATATTGCAATACCTGAGATCACTTTGTTAAACAGTCATGGCCAGGAAATGGATTTTGTGCAACCTGGACAAGATGCTCATGCTCATGTCACTATAGAAAACCAAGGACATTGGGATAGTGATAGCCCGGTTTTATGGATAGATAGCGAAAGCCCCTACATTACTTTTCAAATAGATAGCTTACCTGGAACAGCACTATCTCCAGGTGAAAAAGACAGCCTTGTATTTGATTTTTCTGTTTCTCAACATATTCCTCGGGGCGAACAAATTGCCCTTAATGCGAAGGTCGATGACGGAAGAAAAACCAGCAAATCTTTTCAGATGGAGATAGGTGACCCTATGCATTTTGTCCTGGGTTCAGGGGATATTGATGATCAGCGTTATCCTTTCAGCAATTTCCATACGTCAAACCGTACCCAGTTGCTTTTTAGATCGGAAGAATTTGGCGTGGGATCATATTTCATAAATGGCTTAAGTTTCGATTTTCACAATGCTTCCCAAAGTCCAAGCTTCCAGACTTTGCCCAACTTGTTGATACGGGTTAAAACCACAACAAAATCCTCACTAGACAAAGATGGTTTTATTGATATGGAGCAGACTGACACCCTGTTATATGAGGAAATGATTGAGATGCCACTTACAGATGGTTGGTTTCGTTTTGATATAGCACCCTTTGAATATCAGTTTGGGAGCAATATATTATTGGATATAGCCTGGAGCAATCTGCGTTCTACAACCAGGGACTGGTACCGGGTTAATCACACAGAATATGAGCAAAACCTGGTTTTATTCGGGCGTTCAGATGATACTTACTACCCTGACTATCCTAGATTTTCTGATCGATCAAATGTACGGCCAAATGTAAAATTTCATTTTACACAGATGCATCCCCAAAAAGAGAAAGATGTTGCTGTTTATACAAAAGATTATATCAGCTCATCTGAAGTAGAAAATGCGCTTGTAACAGTTGGATCCAAGACAGTTGCCACTGGAGATGAGGGCCTGGCCCAATTTGAGTTATACCAGGGAAATTACCAAACCAAAATTAAACATGAGCAGTATCATGCTAAAGAAAAGTCTTTTGCTGTCACAGCTGAAGAGAACAGCTTCACATTTTTTCTGGACCCTGTATATCAAATAACATTTATTGTCCATGACATCTATGGAAATGAAATCGATGATGCCGTCATCGCTATTGACCAACAGGAATTTACTCCGGGAGAGTACATTTTTGATCATTTTAGACCGGGCAGCTATAACTTTCGTGTGATGCGCGAAGCTTATTATGATAAAACCGGAGAGTTCATGCTTTATGATAAGTATCAAAAAAACATTGAAGTATTCTTGGAACCTGATGGCACCAACATTGACATGGCGTATACTGATGTTGATTTTTATGTCAGCCCCAACCCTGTCAACGACCTTTTTTATCTGTATGGCCCAAAGGATTTGGGTAACAAAACCTTTAAGCTCCGAGATATCAATGGTCGCGTGATAAAAACCCTTACACCCCGAAACGCTCATGATGCAAAGCATAACCGTTACAAGTTTCATGTGGACCGTGTGCCCGCTGGAGTATATTTCCTTGTGGTCAAGGGAGATAATAGCCGTGATGTGATTAAACTTGTAATACATGGTTAAGCTGATGGATTATCTGTTTATAGTTTATACAGGATCAAATGAACTAAGTACTTTGTGGCTCGACGCAGCTAAATTGCCATTAGAAGAAAGTTCCTTTACCTGACAATGCTTTGGCATGCAGATTTCATAATTGTTTCAAAATATTATCAACTAAAATTTAAAGTAACATGCGCAAGTTTTTCTGTTTTTTAATTCTGTTTTCCATTTTTATGATGCCAGCTCCGGATATCTCCGGAAGCACAATTGTTGTAAACGAAAATGAGAAAACGCAAAAAGAAAAGGCTGTAAGCCATGATTTGACATTGTTTGATTCTGGAAATAGATCTTACCATCCAGATTATCAATGGTTAAATCCTAGTTTAAATAATTCATCTATTATGGACCTGGTCTTTATAGACGAGAATGTCGTGCTAGCTGCAGGTAGATATGGCTTGTTGATACGTTCGGAAGATGGAGGTCAGAGCTGGGAACTATTGTCAACTCCTTTTGATGATATTATACGAGCTTTAGCAGTCAGGGATGAATTATTGGTTCTTGCCGGTAATGATGGTTTTATTGGCGTTTCAAACAATATGGGGGAAGACTGGATCTTTCCTGACAGCCAGGTTGAAGATAACCTTCGGGACATTTTTATTACAGATGATCATCGCATCTATATTGCTGGTGAATCACAAAATCTATTGTTCAGTGATAATGATGGTCAGGACTTTGAAGCTATCGATGTGCCGGATGTGATCTATAACCCCAATGATATAGCCGACTGGACCTATAATGGCATCAATGTTAGCGGTGATGTCATCATGATGGGTACGGGTGCCCCGGGAGTTCCTGTTCAAGTTGTCAGGACAGATAACCATGGCGATGACTGGTATAATATTGTTGCAGATAATGTAAACGAGCCACCATCTAATATCGGCACCTATTTAACTGGAATAAAATTTGCCGAGGACGGACTTACTGGTTTTGGCACATACTGGTCATTGGTTGACAATGGAGTGATTAAAACAACGGATGGAGGAGAATCATGGGCCCGTGTGGAATCCCTTTACGATTACAAGCCAATTGAGGATCCAAATGTTGAATATCAGCCAGATTTTGTGCATGCCAGGCGCGCCCTGGATGTATCAGGGGATGGAAATCGCATAATAACTTCTGGTTCGTGGGGACAAATAATTACATCGGATGACGGTGGTGAATCCTGGGAGGAAATCTATGGAGGTCCTTTGCATGGAGACAGAGATTATCGTGCAACGATATTGCAATCAGTAAAATTATCACCTGATGGCCAGGGGTGGCTTGCTTGTGGTGTTCGAGGCCTGGTTATTGGCGCAGATAGTTTTGATCAGAGCCAGGGCTCGGTAATTTTGGGTAATGAAAGGCAAAAACATTTGCATGATGTAGTATTTTTGGATTCCAATCATGGATTTGCTGTAGGGGGCTTGAGGGTCGATAAATATTTTGGATCAGATGGCACCTATCATGCGTACAGCGAAGGCATATTCCTTGTTACCGAAGATAAGGGAAAATCCTGGGAGCGGATGGAAGGCCCCGGAATATCGGAATCAGAGTGGATGGCTGTTGACTATGATGAAAACGACAATATTTGGATCGGAGGTGTGGTCTATGAATATGAGATCGATGACGAGGATGAGTTGATTGAAATACCCGAAGGGGTTATCATGCATAGCCCGGATAAGGGCGAGAATTGGGAAAAACTTCATGGCGTAGCCGGCGCAAAAATTGTCGATGTCAGTGCCTGGGGTGAGGATCACGTATATGCTGTAACGAACAGAAATACAATGGTTCGCTGTCTTTACAATGAAGCATGTGAAACAATAAGCCTTCCGGACATTGTTTCAGACGAAAACCCCGCCAACCATATTGAATTGTTGTCGCCGTATACCCTCCTCATTGGCGGAGGCAGTGGTGATTCTTTTATCCTGAAGAGCAGTAATGCCGGTGATGACTGGGATAAAGTTTTTAATGAGGGTGGTTTTGGTAGCACCATCAACCATATTTCCTTTGTTGACGGACGGTTTGGTTTTGCTGGTGGAAGATGGGGAGGCTTTGCTGACAGGGGAAACATCATTTATACAGATGATTATGGAGATTCATGGGAGGTAATTGATACGCCAGGTAATGATGAGGTGTACTTTGTGGCTAACTTTGATAATGTAACGGCTTTTGGTTACGGATCAAGAGGCTATGTAATTGAAAGCGATGATGCCGAATCTTTTTCCTTAAAAGACCCCAGGTTTTTCCAGCACAGGCCTTTGGGAGGATATGCCGCAAATCACAGCGGACTCATTGTTTCTGGCGAAAACGGTATGTTATTGCGTTATGATCCACGTGAACACATCGCGTTTGCGCCTTCAAAATTTGCCAATACCTATCCCATAAACCAAGAAGAAATCTTTATCCCATGGGATGATGAGGCCAGTTTTACATGGGAAAAATCCTACGATGATCAGGGCAATCCTGCTACGTATGTGTTTATTCTCGAGGATATTGAAGGAGAAGAAGTGTTGTTCCGATCTGAAATGCTTGAGGAAAACTATTTTGCAGCTACTACAGATAATTTTCCTACAATAGCCCCCCAACTTTATCGATGGCGTGTAGAAGCCCATGATGATGAAGGTAAGTACAGCTCATCCTACCCTACTGAGGCCTTTGTAGACGTGGATGACTTCATAAATGATCAAAATGACATCGTTTCATTTGTGGCTGAGCCTAAAGCAGCGCCTTCAGAAATTGATAAAGAAGCGCATACCGTTGATGCGCATGTCATCTATGGAACAGACATTACCAGCATAGAACCAGAAATTGAAGTTTCTCATAATGCCACCATTGATCCTGATAGTGGCGAAGCACAGGACTTCTCAGAACCTGTCATTTATCAGGTAACGGCACAAAATGGTGATACACAGGACTGGACAGTAAGGGTGCATATTGCTGATCCCATCGATAAACTGGCAATCCAACAATACCAAGATTTTCATTATTCGATGATCCCAATGAATCAAATGCCAGAGCTTAACTTTGAAACTAAAATCCTGCATAAAGGGCACAGGGATGTTACGGATGTGGTTCTGCATGTCAATGCCAATAATGAAGAAATAGGGCAAAGTGAACCGCTTGATCATTTTGAAATGGGAGATAGCACCGTGCTCAGTTTAGATCCACCTTATGAATTAACCCAAACTGCGGATTATGCTTTTGATTTTGAGATAACTATCGGTGAGGAAGATCCCAACCTGACGGGGCATACAGCTGGAAGCTCCGTGCAGGTTACAGATTCAGTTTTTGCCAAAGACCATGATGTGATAGACCAAGGCTTAGGTAGTAATACCGGACCAATCCATCTTGCAAATATTTATGAGTTGTTGAATGAAGACTACCTGAGCAGTATTAGCATTGGCTGGGCTGGATTCTTGCCTGATATTGAACTGGATTTTACCGTCAGTGTTTATCGTGTTGATAAAGAAACGTTGACAACAAAAGACCATATTTTGACCTCAGAAAACTTTCAACGCACACCCGATATGGGGCGCTCCATTATAACATTTGGATTAGATGGTCAGAAACTGGAAGCCGGACATTATGCTTTTGTGGTAAACCAGCTTACTGCCGAACATATTGGTGTAGGTTTTTCTGCTGACCCAGAAGGGTACTTTTACATATACAATCCAGATGATGGCGGATCATTTAGTTTTACACAAGGTGAAGATTTTGGATACCTGGTCATCAGGGCAAACTTTTGTGAAGAGGTGCTTAGTGATGATGCATACCTGGAAGATTTGAAGGTAGAGGGAGAAACCATTGATGCTTTTGATCCGGATCAAAAGCATTACACGTATGCCATTCCAGAGGGCACCGTAGAAACACCAGAAGTAACTGCAGTGCCTAGTGATCAAGCTGCAACGGTGCAAATTGATCCTGCTTCTGATGTGACTTCTCCAGAAGAAGAAGATCGTTCGACGCATATCGAAGTTACGGCTGAAGATATGGAAACGGTAAGAATGTATACAGTAGAATTTGAAATAGAGACCAGTATAGGGGATGTTGCAGATGAAACATCATTTGAGCTCTATCCAAATCCTGCCTCAAACCTCATGTTCGTTCGCGTGCCATTTGATGACGATTATCAGTTATCTGTAACCTCGATAGATGGTAAAGTACTCATAGACATGCAAAAAGACACCCAGAAACCCTCACTGGATGTGTCCGGTTTGGAACCTGGTGTTTACCTGATTCAGGTTCGCAATAGCAAGCATCAGCATAGTGCAGTTTTTAGTGTGGTTAGGTAAAGGTAAACTGCATCTTTAACCGGCTATCCAGAACTCAGGGCAGACCAATTTACGGTTTGCCCTGTTTCTTTTTTTGTTTTGCATCATCTGCTACTTGGTGCTCAACGTTCACTTAGGGTTTGGGTCAATATAGTCTGGTATATCCAAGGTGTCTTTTAATTGGTTTTTTATGTTTTTTTGGTAGTAAGAAGGGGTTAACCCTGTATTTTTTTTAAAAAAAATATTAAATGAAGATTTTGACTTAAATCCAACCATTTTTGCGATCGCCTCTATCGTCATTTGCTCATAATTGGGATCGGACAATAATATTCTGGCCTCTTTTATTCGGTAATAATTAATAAACTCCGTGTAAGACATCTGAAAATCTTCGTTGATAATTTTTGACACATACCTGGAATTAGAGCTTACAATATGAGCTAATTTATCGATCGTAAAACTTGGTTCAAGATACTCCCTGGTATTGTTCATTACAAGCTCAATCTTGTTTTTAAGCTTATTTTTTAGTTCTTCTGGTATGGCATTGCTGTCTTGCTTGTTTGTTGAGTTATGTGGAACAAGGGTTGAAGGCTCAAAAAACATTTTTTGGTTAACTGACTTCGACTTTCTTCCAGTTTCCTTTGTAAGCACAGTTTTAAAATGCGCAAACCTGTTGTCCATATTTTCATTGAGCAAGGGGATCTTGTGTCGTCCGTTAAAACTGTTTTCGTTTTGCGTTGTGACCAAATCTCTGGCTGTAGACTTATTGTGAAGTGAACGTGAAGATTGCATTATCTGATTACGAGCAATTTCGAAATTTTTCTGAACAAGTTGTTGATAGGAAACGTCTTTGTGTTTTTTTTGTATGTATACAATCACGAGCAATAAGCCGATAGAGATAAAGCCGACTGAAAGAATGGCAATAATCTGATTTTGTGTCTTAATGTGATGACTCCTCAATTCATTCTTTTGGTTAAGTGCCAATATTTCTTTTTCCTTTTTCTCGGTTTCATATAACAATAGTAGCTCCTGGATTTGATTGTGTTTTTCTGCATTAAAAACCTCGTTTTCCAGCTGATTGTATTTTTTATGATAATGTAATGCTTCCTGATAGCGACCAGACTGCTCAAATATTTGACTTAGCATCAAATAATTGTCATAAATAATACTTTTGTGCTCATTTGGCAGTGCATGTTCGTTACTGCGGTTTATATAAACAATAGCTGAGTCTAAATTGCCCATGTCCAACATAGCTTTTCCAATATGTGCATATGCATTGGCGATATACCTCGAAGTGTTTTGCTTTTTACCATTTTCTAAAGCCTTTTTGAAGTTTTTAACAGCTTTGTCGTGCTGTCCCAATTTCAACTGAGCATTGCCAATATTGGTATGGTGATATACGGTGTTTTCTTTGGGATTATTTGCTAAAAGATTTGATAATGAGGATGTTAGGTAGTCCAGCGCCCGCTGATATTCACCCTTTTCCGAAAATATCAAGCCAATATTACTCTCTACAAGAGATATCTGGATTTCTTCATGGACTTGATTGTTTAGGTAATCCAAGGTTTTCTTGTAATATCTTTTTGCTTTTTCATAATCTTTCCATGCAAAATGTACCGTCCCGATATTATTATTTAGCTCTGCTACACCGCTATGATTGTCAAAGTTTTTGTGAATTTTTTTTGATTCAATGAAATATTCCAATGAACGAACCAGGTCACCACGGTTGTAATAAATAATTCCAGCTTTATTGAATGCGATAGCACGATAACGTAGAAAAGAAGCTTCAGTAAATTCATCTGTGTCATCTGTACTTGTAATCAATTGCTGATAGTGAATCAAGGCATTTTTGTGATCCTCTGTTTCGTCATAATACAGGGCCTTTTTATATAGGTTGTCAATGTCCAGCTTCAGATTATCCTTTTTTTCAATGGCCCCCAACGCACCAAAAGATATAAAGAAGAGCAGGGCTGTATGAAATAACCTCAACGGGTATCTTCCATAGCATAGCCAATGGTTTATTGATTGCAGCGAAAGCATGGTCTTTATGTTGGTAAGGGTAAAATAACCGTTTCTTACTAACAAAAATACGAAAATTGCATCTAACTTCCTCTAAACTTGTTAAACTCGTTGACAATGCTGTTGAATGGTGTTTTCATGATAATGGATCAATAGCGTTGCGTTGTTTGCATGTTCGTCCTTCTGTATGCCTTGTCGCAACTATTGCCAAGCGGTTTACCAAAGAGCAACGATTTGAAAACGATTTTTTTATTTTGCGAGTTAACTTGCTGATTATGTGATGCTGTTTGCGACAAACCAGAAACAACGCAACGCCAATGATAATGGATGTAAAAAAAGAGGTGTTTTTTCTCTCAGTGCTGATAAGGGATAAAAGCCATGAAAACTCATTTGTTGTACACAGATAACACATGGGCATCCACCTTGCTTCAGGTCTTATACGGTGTTGGTTGTTCCGAAAGCCACATATTGCCAAACTTCTGCTTCCTCTTCTTCTGAGGGCTCAAGCTGGTGCATGGTGACCTCGAGGTATCCAAACATCAGGGCCACCTCGGCCACCACAGGGCGGTGATCCAGCAGACGAACGCATAAGGGACTGCTTTTCGGATTTTGTCACTTTTGTATCTTTATGCAACAAAACAGGGAATTACTATGGATTTTGCCCAATTGATCCTGCAGCGTGAAAGCGTGCGCAAATATACTGATCGTCCGGTAGAAGAGGAGAAGATCGAACGCATCATGGAGTCCTGCCGGATGGCTCCCTCGGCCTGCAATGCACAGCCCTGGCGTTTTGTGGTCGTCACGGACCCGGAGCTGAAAGACAAGGTGGCCCGTGCCACCACTGGCCCGGCCATGCCCATAAACCATTTTGCCCCGCAAGCTCCGGTCATCGTGGCCCTGGTGGCCGAGCCACCAAACTGGTTATCAAAGATTGGCAGCAGCATCAAAGACAAGGATTACTACCTGATGGATATCGGCATCGTAGCGGACCATTTCTGCCTTCAGGCGGCTGACCTGGGACTTGGCAGCTGCATGATCGGCTGGTTTGACGAAAAAAAAGTGCGGGAGCTCCTGCATATCCCCAGGAAACGCCGCATCCCCCTGCTGATTACCCTCGGCTACCCGGCAAATGAGAAACCGCGCAAAAAAATCAGGAAAAAACCGGATAAACTATACGCGTTTAACCGGTATTGAGACTTTATTTTAATTTTTATGATTTTGTCGATGGTTTTTTTGAACGCGGATAGTGCGGAGTTTCATTTATTTGAG
>Ga0207421_10006775_pt1 | contig 12396 bp, 16 predicted proteins | sample SodLakKL_010_SED_4_FD_187542 | JGI IMG/M metagenome (GOLD analysis project Ga0207421, IMG submission 187542) | Alkaline sediment microbial communities from Lake Tanatar, Kulunda Steppe, Russia - 8KL_010_SED (SPAdes) (version 2) | ecosystem: Environmental > Aquatic > Non-marine Saline and... | reverse complement strand
TACCAACTCATTATGGTGCTGATAGTGGAGTGTATTCATCTCTTTTAATTTTGCTAATTCATTTTCAGATATAGGTAAAGGGTCTTTTTCAATTGTGCTTGCAAGGTATTCAGTATTTGGTGAATCTAACCAGGAAACAGTTTTTTCAGGCTCGAAAATGTAAATGAAGTATTCTCCTCCAAAATCCTTTTTCAGATTGTTGAGGAATATTTGATCAAAGTTTTGACCAACTTCAACAGAACCTATATGCTCATTCTCATAGAATATAGGGGTTACTACTCTAAACCCAAGTCCTCCTCTTCCTTCCTCTAACCCACTTGTGGTAGTAAGGTCACTATTTGCACGATTTACAGTTTCTCTAAAAGAAGAAAGGTCATCACCATAAGTATCTGGCATGTGCAACCTTAAAAAGGATGTAGAATCTGGTAAATGGAACTGGAATTGTGACACTCCACGATCTTTTAATTGTCTGTTTATTTGATATAGTTTATAATATAGTTTTTCACGCTCCCTTTCAGCGAAAAGATATTGATATTCTTCATTTTCAGAGATTGTTATAAGCAACATTTCAGCCTTATCAAGTTGCGCTTCCATTCTATTATCAATGTTTGCTTCCATGTTGTGGGAGATATCACTTAATTGGGAATCAACAATATTATTTTGAAAATACACACTAACAGCAGTTAAACTAAATATCAATATCAAAAAGATTGCAGAAAATACAACAAGTAAACGGTTATTCATTTGATACCTTTTTTAACGAAAACTGTATTATATAAATATCTTTTTAAATTATTTACCGTGGTAAGTTTATGTAAACCTAATAAATGGTTATTCTACTTTAATTGCATTTTTAGTTTAGGAAAAAAAGTTATGAGAACACGAACTAGTATTCATAAATTTAGTAATCTTATTAATATTATTGGCAATATCTAATAACTCATAAATATTATTAATAAATGGAAGTTTAATCATATATTGGTGAAAATATTTATAGCAACGAGTAATCTTAATTAACTATTATAAATGCGCTCTAAACATGATTTTAAAGTACAACTTGTTGATATTAAATGGTCAGTGAAATATTTCATATATTTTACACTATTTGCAGTAATCATTAGCACATTTGTATATTTGATATCAATATTTTTTTTCTCACAACCTGAAACAGTGAGTTATACTATTACAGAGACAGCAAGTGCATCAGTAGCAAAAGTAACTGTTACAGCACAATATACATCTCTTATTGCATCAATTATATTGTACAATACTATTGCAATGATAGTAGCATGTACAGGGTCAGCACTTATACTGAAAATACACTCAATTATGTTAAATGAATTTAAGATCAAAAAAGAAAAAACGAATTATCTTAAATTCTCACTTGTTATCGAAAGAATACTTAGGCCTTTATATGATATATCTAAATATATTATATTCAAGGTAAAACCAGATATTCATGAAACAACAAAAATAGCAGATGAACACAAAGAGATATCAGATAATTCCATATGGCATTATTCTGCATATACAAAAGAAGAGCATAGATTGTTTTCATATATTTTACCATTTATTGTTCCATTACTGGTTTTATTTGCAAATGGAACATTACTTGGAATTTTATTTACCTATATCAACTTCAATAACGCAATTATTGGTTATAATGCTATGGGGATAGAAGGAATTTTATTTGGTGTTGGCCATGCTATGGTATTTTTTACATCTTCTATTATATTACATGGATTGATTGAATTACCAGTGATATTTTTTGCAATAGCAATTGGATATAAATTTGCAAAGATACAGTCAAATGAATTAATTAAAAATGATTTATTTATTGATGATAATTTCCATAATTTATTAGGAGATGTAAAAGTAGTCAACAGCATATCAAAAGAATTCTTACTATCATCTCATCTATGGACATTTTTAATAGTAGGTTTTGTGCTCCTATCAATTGCAGCATTTATCGAAGTAAACTATACACCATCAATGGTTGAACTGGCATTGGAAAACTATTACAAAATCATCGGAAACAATTTAATTAGCTAAAAGAAATCTATGTTTCAAGTTTTATTTATTTTTAATATTTTTTCCCTAAAACAAAATTTTGATATAAGTTGATAACTATCTTTGACGGCTTGGAAATAATTTCATATCGCTCAATAATTTCTTTATTCATTGGAGAGTTAAAATTTTCTGTATGCAATTTACAAATAATCTCGCAAAACTTATACTTAATTATTTGACTCAACAAAAACCAACATGTGTCTGTTCGTTATATGTTTTGATTATTTCCAGGAAAATGTAGTGAACAATAAATGTAGCAGCAATTAATAAAATATCATTTCATTCAGTTGCAACACTTGCTGCATAAATTAATATCTATTCCCTCATCAAAAACAGATGCTAGGCAAATCTAATCCACATGAGTCATGAACTTGGTGCAAAAGATACATATCAAAGAAATTAATTACATATCATGGATTGTATTTTCATAAGACATCACTATCAATAGACTCATTTTATAGGCAAAATAAGAAAGTAACTTGGAAGAATAAATTAAAATACCTGGTCATTGGATTGCAGACTATCTTGCCATAATTGTTACTCAATTAAAAAGTATGAATCCTATCAGAGGCCCACGTATTGCAATGGCAGCACTATTAATTATAGCAATAAAATTTTTAGGTAATAGTAATTGTTTTCATAATTAAAACTAAAAATTAAATAGTTGCTATATAGTTAATTTATAGTATGAGCAAAAGTGATGATTCTACGGAAGAAGATATTGAAAAATTATTTGAAGCACAGTTAAAAAAAACAAAAGCAAAAAAACATCACCGTGGTTATGGTGATTATGAAAGAAAGGGAATTTATAGGGGAGTAAAAATCAATTCAAAATCTAAAAAATAAGTACGTTAATACTTTTAGATAAGATAAATATTAAGTATATATTGTTACTATTATTGATATAAGGTTATTATTACTTTAGGTGGTAGAAATGGATTTGGAGGACTTAATTAAAAATATTTCAGGGGATCTAGAGAAACTAATTACTACAAAAACAGTTATTGGTGATCCAATACAAGCTGGAAATAAAACAATTGTTCCAATTACTAAAGTATCGTTTGGCTTTGGTGGTGGGGGTAGCACAGATGCAAATAAGAAAGAAACGGCATCCGACTTTGGTGGTGGAGGCGGAGCAGGAGCGAAATTAGATCCAATAGGATTCCTTGTTGTTAGTGATGAGGAAGTTAGATTACTTAGGATATCTGAAAAAACAGATCTAGGTATTTTGATAGAAAATGCTCCAGAAATTATGGAACGTCTTAAACGAAAGAAGACCAACCAAAAAGAAAAGAAAGAAGACCAATCTAGTGTCGATGAACACTAAGTTTTTTTGGTATGAAAAAGTTTCATCTTAAAGAGAAAGTCGACTAATAATTGAGATTCTTCTTAATATGTTTTCAGTTTTATTCTATGTATTATCTTTTTTTGTGATAATATTTTTATTTTTTATTATAACTCCAATTACTTTAGTGATTAATGTTAGAAGAAAAAATCAGACAATAAACAATTATATTCAAATCAAGTTTTTATTTATCTCTTACAAGTTTAAATTTAATAGAATTAGTCCTCCCAAGTCAAAAGGGGAGAAAAAGCCAACTGATACTAAAATAGAGACTCATTATAATGAAGAAGATATTAAAACACTTATTCCACTTGTGAAAAATTTACTATATCCATCAGGCAAACTAGCAAAATCTTTGCTAAAAAAAACACGTATCAATAATATTTCGCTAGATCTAGAATTTGGTCTTAAAGATCCTTTTATAACTGGTTTATTATGTGGTTATTTATATTCACTTACTGCTATTCTAAAGCAACTGGCACAAAAAAGTTACTTAGGGATAAACCCGAATTTTAATAGTGATGTATTTGGCTACAAAGGTATAATTATATTTCAAATACAAATTTATAAAATAATTCCAGGCTTTGTTAGCTTTTTTTTAAATAGAGATTTATGGAAATCTATATGGAAGATTTTAATGACCAGATAACTATAAAAACAGTGCCATTTACTAAATTTTTTTATTAAAAAGTAAAAATCCTATATATCCTATTATTCAAGTAACTATTTTATAGATGGCAATAGCGCCATAAAAGATATTAGATCAATCTGAACCCTTAGTATTAAAGCTTAAGATATTGTAACCCGTATTTGAGGCAAACGAACCATGAATACTTTAAGAGGCAATATTTTATTAATTGATTAAGAAATTTAATTCATGGAAATCAAATTTTGGAAGATAATCTCATTCCAAATCGCATAATGACCGACTTATTTTAATAATTTAAGGTAGAAAGTTTCTGTAATCAAACTTTAACTATGTTATAAATTAATTGAAATTATACTTTATTGGAGTTGAAAACATGGAATCTAAGAATAAAGTTATTATTTTAATAATCTTTTTAGCACTATTCTTTTCAATTTTAGCTGTAAATTTTTCAGTAGCTAGCGAAAGAACAGTCCTAAATCCCGACTTTGTAAATGAGTCAATTGAGGAAGGAAATATTCATGAATCTGCTTATGAAGAAATACTACTTTTATTGGACGATATTGCTGAAGAAGATGAAGAAATACCCGAACCATTAGTGGAAACGTTGAAAGAATCGATATCTCCTGAGATAATCCTCGAAATCGCTACTACCAATGTAGATACATTTTATACATATCTAGATGGGGAGACTGATGACCTTGTATTTGAGCTAGATTTAAACCAAGTTAGATCTAATTTCAATAGCGATATAGAGTCAAAATTTGTTGAAAGCGATATAAGCGGTATCATAGAATATCTCCCGACCCAGAATGAAGATGACTTTAATGATGTTATTTATGAATATAATGGAACAGCTTATACTATTTCAATGATTGATAATATGCTTCAGGACGAAGCATCGTACGATCAAACTGTCAATGATTACAAGAATGAAATTCAGGCTACTGATCCATCAAGGGATGTTTATGATATATTAGATGAAATATTGTTGGAAGTAAAAGATGAGAAAACAAATTTAGATGAACCAATTGAAGAGGAATTTAATAAGCTGTTGATTATACCACTTGAACACATTTCTAAAAACTCGACTTATACTGAATTTATTGAAGAAATGGATGAACAGAGAAAAACTTTCTCTGAAGAATACTCTTCTATAATGTTTCAAGAAATTGTAAATGAAGTACCTGAAGAAATTGAGGTTGATGATGAAGAACTTGCTCATTTTGACGAGACGAAGCAATATCTTCAGCTTACTTGGCTGATAATAATTGGTCTGGTTATACTTATTGCGTTACTGATCTATCTACTTTGGTTTGCAACTAAGTCAGTTATTGTAACAACAAGTATCCCGGGTCTTGCTGCTTTATTATCTGCAACTTCAGTAATTGTTATTACTCTATATGCTAGTAACTTAATTGATATGATGTTAACTGAGGTTTCAGAAGAGATTCCAGAACTTGGTATACAGCTTGTAAATGTATTTAGTACAAATATATTGTACGTTCTTCAGCTTCAATCTATTATTATTGCATTGATTGGAGTTGTTTTATTGGGCATAACTGTGTACTATAAAAAAGTAAAATTAAATGAATGAAGAAAATATCATTATGATATTTTCATTTTTTAATACATGTATCTCTTGCTAAAGAATATTCAGAGTATGCTTTAAGGAACTCTTCATCAACTTGGAGTAAAACAGTTTCAAACATTGCAACATGGATCATTTCTTCTCTTGCAATATCATGTAGAATTTCCTTAATATTTTCATCATCTGTCATATCCGCCATTTGCTCATATAGATTAATTGCATCTAGCTCAGCTATCATAGCTGCTCGCATTATTTCCTTATCAATATTTTTAAATTCAACATTTTCAATTTGTATAGGTATTTTTGAAAGCAAGTAAACCACCTTTTTTATTTTACACTCATTTAATTAAACCCTGAACGTCAAGTCCTATTGGACAGTGATCTGAACCATTTACCTCGGGCATTATATATGCATTTTTTATGTTATCTTTTAACTGACTATTAACAAAAAAATAATCTATTCTCCATCCAACATTTCTGTCCCTTGCCCTTGTTTTCAAGTCCCACCACGTATAATTCCCAGGTTCACTATTAAACAATCTAAATGTATCGATATAGCCTTCTTCTATAATTTTATCAATCCATTCTCTCTCTACAGGTAAAAAACCCGACTTATCTTCATTTTGTTTAGGTCTTGCAAGATCAATTTCTCTATGAGCTGTATTAACATCTCCACAAAATATAACTGGCTTTTTAAAGTTAATTTTAGTTATATATTCAAGAAATGAATTATAAAAATCTAGCTTGTATTTTAGGCGTTCTTTCGAAGATTTTCCATTTGGAAAATAAACGTTTGAAAGGTAAAAATCATTGAACTCTAGTGTGATCATTCTCCCTTCATTGTCGAACTCTTCAACCCCTAAACTAAACTCAACACTTATAGGCTCAAACTTTGAGTATATTGCAACCCCACTATAACCTTTTTTTTGAGGGGAAGTAAAATAACTTCTGTACCCTTTAATCTTTAATATCTCAGGAGACAACTGTTCTTCCTGTGCTTTTGTTTCTTGGATACACATAATGTCCGGAGATATTTCTTCTAACCAAGAATTAAACCCCTTTTTGTAACTAGCTCGTATACCATTTACGTTCCAAGAAAAGATCGTAGTAGTTGCCATAATGGTTATTTCTTAAGTATATCCTCTTCTACTTCTTTTTTACCTGCTTCTAATTCTTCCACTTGTTCTTTGTCTTCTTTTAGAAGCATTGTTTGAAATTCTCCTACATGTGTTTTTTCTTCTTTAGCCACATCTAACAAAACTTCTTTAAGGTTTTTATTATCAGTTAAATCAGCCATCTGTTCATATAGGTTTATTGCATCTAACTCTGCAATAATAGCTGCGCGAAGTATTTCCTTGTTACACTTTCCTTTTTCTACTTTTGATAAGTCTATAGGTATGTTTGAAAGCACTATTTATCATCTCCTTTCTAAAATGTACTAGTTATAAAATATTTATTTTGTTATTTATATAAATATATTTGTAAATATGCAATCACTATTTTTCTTCATTGAAATCTAATGCAACCGAATTAATACAATATCTTTTGTATGTTGGCTTGGGCCCGTCATTAAAAACGTGGCCTAAATGGCTATGACAATTACTGCATAGTACTTCTATCCGTTCCATTAATAGGCTGTTATCTTTTTCTAAGAGTATATTGTTTTTATCTACGGGGGAATAAAAGCTGGGCCAACCAGTACCCGAGTCAAACTTGGTATCCGATATAAAAAGATCCTGACCACAGGCGGAGCATTTATAAACTCCTTTTTCTTTGCTGTTTACATATTTTCCAGTAAATGGTGGTTCTGTACCTTTTTCCCTTAATATATTATACTGTTGGGGTGTAAGGACACGTTTCCAATAACTGTCTTCTTTTTTATTCTCTCCCATATAAATCCCTAAAGTATATCTACTTAATATTGATATAATCTTTTCCGCTAAACTTAATTTATAGGAGTTTACCAATGGAAGATATTAAATCTCAAAGAGATATACACGGTAGATATTATGGTATTTGTGCATCATATCATCATGCAAAAGGATGCCTTTGTGTAGAATGTGCATCATACCCGGACGATGGTAGATTAATGTATTGTGCTAAAGGACCAAGTGAAATCAAAAAAGAGCTCGTTGAGTGCATGTGTGTACAGTGTGAGATTCACTCGAAGTTCAAACTTGAAGGCCAATATTTTTGTCAGATAAAAAAACAGATTTAGAGGGATTTTATGAAGGACATAAAAGAATTACAGGATATGCTTGAGAAAATGAAACCTGTAGAAATCGGGGAATATGTTCAAAGTGAGTATCCGGACAACCCAGAACTGTGGTCAGGACCTAAAAGAATTGTTATAAGGAAAATCTTGAACTTTGAAAGAAACCGGATGGAGAAGTGATTTTATTTGTTAAGTAGCCTAGTTAGAATACTCTGATACTGATATCATTAACAAATAAGAAAAATATAAATCCAATAACTATTGCTATTTCCAATATTCCTATTAAAAGAGCTAGATGTTTAGATCTGATGTGTGAAACTAAGATGTCAAGACCAACAATCACCAATAATATCGGCCAATATTCTACCAAGTCAGACCAATGAATCGCAGGTAAATAACCCAGATTAGATATGAGGAGAACTGCACCTAAACTGATCATAATTAAAGGTAATGCAATTCCTGAACGATACCCCATAAAAATTCACTTCCTCTTTAATAACAACCATAAACCAATTAGTATTATTAATAAAGGCCACAGTATGTTCCAATTAAGCCACCAAGCCAAATTCATACGGTCCAGCAATAATATAATTCCTACAATTACAAGACCAATACCAATCCAACGAGGAAAACTATCCTCTTTAGAATCATCTGATTTGGCACTTTCTTTAGAAGACGAGGTGGTATCAACTTGATCATTATTGGAATCTGTTTTTATTGAGCTCATGACATTTGTGTCTTCATTTTTTTCTGACTCAAAACCTTTACTGGAATAAGATTGGATGTATTTTTTATCCTCTGGAACTACGATTGCCATCACAATATATATCAACAATCCAATTCCATCAATGAAAGCCATTACTACAAATACAAGCCGTACAATTGTAGGATCGATATCAAAATAGTCTCCTAATCCCCCACAAACGCCAGCAATCATTCTGTCAGTACGACTACGTTTCAATTTCACTTTATTTGACATTTTTTTCCTCTTTTTATTGATACCTTAAAATCTACCATTATATAGAACTGTTTGTAAGTATATATTCATCTCCGTCGAGTGACTAAAGAAGCTACGTTCATTGAATTTATTATCATTATTGCTAAAATAATTGCAGAAACTAGTTTGATATCATCTGGTAATATTTCACTAGCAGCTCCAACAATAAATGCTACTTCAATATTGAGCACATAATATATGTGATCTAGTATTAACCCGAAGATCATAGAGAATAGTACAATTACTGATAAATATACTGCAGCTGTTCTTTTACCTAAAAACTGTGTTACCATTGTCAGTGTTACTATATTAGTAGCGGGTCCTGCAAGCAATAATACAAACGCAACTCCTGGACTGGCTCCACTTACTATCAAAGACGCTGCAATTGGTGTTGAAGCGGTTGCACAGATATAAAGGGGTATTCCTACTAAAAGTATGATAAGCATTGAAATAACTCCACCACCTAGATACTGGCTTAACAGCTCGGATGGAATTATATGAGTAATTGCACCTGCAAGTGCAATGCCCAAAAGTAACCATTTCCCAATATCTTTAACTAGATCTACATAAGCGTAAGTTATCCCATCTTTAACTCTTGAATAGAAATGTGGTTCTTGCCCAATTTCATTAAAACAATCTGATTTATCTTCATAGCAATCGGATTTGCTACACGAAGTCTTTGACGGGGACTCCAAATTTGTAGTTATTATTTTATCATCCTGTATGCTACTTTCACCTTTATCAAATATGTTTTCAATAATACCAGCTGTAGAAGCAGTGATGAAAGTTGCAAAAGGTCTAAAGAAAGTCATAATCGGATCCAGCAAAGCATAGGTGATTGAAATCGAATCCACACCTGTTTCTGGTGTTGCTATCATAAAAGATAAACTTGCACCTTTAGTAGCTCCTCTTTCCCTTAATGAAAGAGCCGTTGGAACTACTCCGCAGGAACAAAGAGGTAAAGGTATTCCTGCAATTGCAGCATAAATGGAAGATTTTATTTTTCCTGCAGACGTTCCAAGGTACTGTACTATTTTTTCATCAGGTAAGAAAACTTTCAAAATACCTGCGATCCCAAAACCCAGCAACAAATATGGTGCAGCCTCTTTAAAGATGATCCAGGATTCTACTATTGTCCCAATAACTGAATTTAAGATAAACTCAATGTACATTTTATGATGAATCTCCCTAATAGATTTAGCAGGAATAAAATAGCGCAGTCATGTTATTGAATATATTAGTACTATACATAATGTTCTTTAGAAGCATCATTCATTCAATATACGGTACTTCAATCAAATTTTAAGAGTATATTTTCTAAAAGAACTTAGCAAAATTTCAACATTCATATCATTTAATACATGAAGATTTATGATACTATTAGATCCTAAAACACCAAGTTATGAAATGCACAAAAGCTCTTTTGATTAAAATTTCATATTTTTAAATTACACATTTTTTATGAGTGAAACTTCTTCCTAGATTGCAATAAACCTATTTGTTCAGGTAAAATAAAGGTATGAGATCAGTAAAGAACATAGAATCAACAACGAAATCCAATCACTTTTATCCATCTTCAACTCATAAAGATTAGTTCGTTCTTGTCCCTGGAAACATCTATTTTCCATTGCAATAACTAATTCTTCTACATAGTTTAATGAATTTGATACAAGAGGTATAGATATTGAAGATATGGACTTTAAGAAACTGCGTGACGGATCCATACCTCTCGATACCTGTGCATCTTTAATTTCCTTTGCATTCTCGAATAACTCTGGAATAAATCTTATTGAAAGGGACATCATCGTTGCAAGTTCATGTGAAGATATGCCCATATATTTTAAGGGCAGAGGACGAAGGATTCTTTCAATACCGTTTGTAATCATAGAAGGCCTTGTGGTGGATGTTAAAACAGTAGCAAATAGGATAAGAAAAACAAATCTGCTAATCACAGTTAATCCAAGATACAGTCCTTCATAAGTAACTGATGTATTAATGAATGAAATTATCTCATTACCATCTGTAAATAAGAGTTGCATTATAAAAATCAATAAAAAAAACACTATCAAAGGCCTTAAAGAATACCAATAAACACGAGGCTTTGTTTTTGAAATAAATGCAATAAATAGGAAGCATATAAATATAAATAAAAATTGTTCTAAAGTTTGTGAGGCGAACACAAGTATACTGAACAAAAACAAAGCTAATAGCTTAGTACGAGGGTCAAGCTCATGTATTAAAGATTTTCCAGGGAAATAAGAAAAAAACATATTAGACATGATCTTTCATCCGTTTATGAACATAGCTTTTGATCTCGCTAAATGCTTCATTCACTGTATACAAGTTTTGGTTAACTTGAAGACCATGCTCATTTAATTTGCTCATAAAATGAGTAATAGGTGGTTTATTGGATGAGGGAAACTCAATAAACTCCTGTACAGATCCATGGAAATCAATAGTTCCATCTTTGAGATACAATACATCCTGTGCGAGTGATAATAATTCAGTAAGTTGATGTGTTATCATGATTATAGTGGTTCCCTTAGAGTGAATTAAACCTAGATTTGATAATAAGCCTTTTTTCCCACAGTAATCCAACCCAGTAGTTGGTTCATCGAGAATTAGATATTTTGGTTCCATAGCTAAAACTCCTGCTAAAGCTAATTTTTTCTTTTCACCCCCACTTAATTTGAAAGGAGAAGTTTCTAGTTTTTTTTGTTCAAAACCAACTATAGCACTTGCTGTAAGAACCTTTTGATGAACATCTTCCTTTTCAAACCCAAGGTTTAAAGGTCCAAAAGCTATATCTTCATAACATGTTTTGGAAAAAAGTTGTTTTTCTGGATTTTGAAACAGAACTCCTATAGTTCCTTTGACGGATCTGTGTCCCGCATAAAAGCCATCTATCAAAACAGCTCCATTATCAGGCTTTAATAGACCAACAACTAATCTTAACAGAGTTGACTTGCCTGCACCTGTATCTCCAAGGATGGCCGTAAATTTACCCTCATCTACCTTAAAGGTTAAATTATTCAAAACCTGATTTTCAAGAGAAGTGCCTTTACTATAGCTGTAAGTTACATCTCTGACAACAATTGGCATAAATTTTCCTCTAGCCTAGAAATATCTGTAATTTCAAGACTTTGTTTAATTATTCCTTCATTATAGAGCATAGAATATAATTGAACAATTTCAGGTACTTCAATTCCCATTTGGTCAAGATCATCTAGCTTAAAAAAATCAGTTGGTGTACCTATAAAATCTATAATACCATTATCTAGGTGAACAAACCTATCAGCATCCAGTACTTCTTCAATTCTGTGAGTAACATAAATTATTGTTTTACCGATTTTTTTCAACTTGTTAATGTAGGCAAATATCTCACACTTACCTTTTTGATCTAGCATTGAAGTCACTTCATCAAAAATGATACACTCTGGTTCCATAGCCATAACACCTGCAATAGTTGTACGCTGCATTTGTCCACCACTAAGTGTTTTTGGTTCTCTGTATCTAAATTCACTCATAGATG
>Ga0207421_10006774_pt1 | contig 12396 bp, 13 predicted proteins | sample SodLakKL_010_SED_4_FD_187542 | JGI IMG/M metagenome (GOLD analysis project Ga0207421, IMG submission 187542) | Alkaline sediment microbial communities from Lake Tanatar, Kulunda Steppe, Russia - 8KL_010_SED (SPAdes) (version 2) | ecosystem: Environmental > Aquatic > Non-marine Saline and... | reverse complement strand
ACCTTCGCTTCAGTCCGAATGCCACATTATCAAAAACCGTGAGATGCGGGAACAGGGCGTAGTCCTGAAAAAGGTATCCGATACCGCGATGACGGGAAGGGACATTCACCTTTTGAGAGGCATCGAAAAACACTCTGTCTTTGAGAACGATTCTTCCCCGATCGGGTTTGACCATACCCGCAATGGACTGAAGGGTGAGGGTCTTCCCTGAGCCGGAAGGCCCAAAAAGAACCACGCAATGGTCTTGGGAGAAGAATTCCATCTTCAGCGTGAAAAGGTTTCCCCTGGACATCAGCTTTTTTTCAATATGAACCTGAAGGAGCATGGCTACGGGTTTCCAAATCCATGAGTGGCGAGAATGGTTCGACCCTCTTCGCTGGTGACGAATTCCATGAACCTTTGAGCAAGATCCTGCTTCCGGCTTGCAGCCAAGGCGGCGAAAGGATAGAGAATCGCCTCGCCCTGGTCCAGCACGGCCACCAACTTCACTTTGCCGGCTGAAATCGCCGCATCGGTTTCATAAACGAATCCCGCATCCACCTCTCCGCGATTCAGATAATCCAGCACCTGCCGGACGGATTCGGCGAAGATCAATTTGGGCTGCAAAGTTTCCCAAAGGCCCTCAAGAATCACAATTTGCTTCGCATACCATCCGGCAGGAACGGTTTCAGGATTTCCAATGGAAACCCATGCGATTTCTTCTTTGGTGAGCTCCTGCAAATCCTCAATGGAGGAAGTTGCGCGCCCGGGCGTCACGAGAACGAGCCTGTTGCTCGCAAAGTTCCTGCGAGTGCCGGCCCGTAACAGACCTTTTTCCAGGGCCCGATCCATGCTCTTCTGATCTGCCGGTGCGAATACGTCTACGGGTGCACCCCTGTGGATTTGCTGCAGCAGGGCCCCTGAAGCCGCAAAATTGAACACGACCCTGATGCCGGGATGGGCCATTTCGAAAGCTGATCCCATTTCCTGGAAAACATCGGTGAGACTCGCAGCTGCGGAGACAATGAGTTCTTCTTGTTTCGCTTCTGTTTGTTGCGCAAAGGCACCAGCAAGCGCAAGGATGCAACAGCACACCAGTAATTTGAGCCTAAATTTTCCTCTCATCGCTCAACCTCCCTGAGATACTGGGACTTAAGAACCTTTCCCGAAAGAAGCAGCACAAGAATACAAACCAGTGATGTGATGGCGACCAAAACGGCTGCGAACCTGTCATCCCCAGCCTGAACCGCAGCATATACCGCAAGGGAAAGGGTCTGTGTTTTCCCGGGGAGGTTTCCGGCCACCATCAGGGTGGCTCCAAACTCGCCCATGGCGCGGGCAAAAGCCAGCATGGCTCCCGCCAGAATTCCTCTCCAGGCCAAGGGGAAAGACACCTTGAAGAAAACAGCCAGCTCTCGCTGACCAAGAGTGCGGGCCGCCTTTTCCAGGTTGGAGTCCACGCCCTCAAAGGCGGTGCGCGCACCTTTGAAGACGAGGGGCAGTGAAACCAGGCTCGCGGCCACTACCGCTCCCTGCCAGGTGAACATGAGGGTGATCCCGAAAGTTTCATAGAACCATCGCCCAATCCATCCATTTCGACCCATCAAGACGATGAGGTAGTACCCAAGAACCGTGGGTGGCAATACGAGAGGCAGAGTGAGAACGGCGTCCAGGAATTCCCGCCCCCAAAACCGAAAGCGGGTCATGAGGGCAGCCAGGGTAACGCCCGCCACAAAGGAAACAAGTGTGGCCAGACCGGCCACCTTGAGCGTCAGCACGAGTGGCACCAGAGCTTTTTCCATGGAGTTTTATCCTCTTTGTCCCTCAGTCAGCTCAGAAAACTTCCGCCGCTTTGAAGCCGTCCTGCCCTTTGTGGAAGTCTGCAAAAAAAATCATGCTCTTTCAAAAAAGCACAGCTGCCCGGGAGTTCAGCCCCTGGCTCATCTGAAACTGAAAAAAAATTGCTCATCCCTTACTGCCGGAAAGAGAGAGCAAGCACTGTTCCACTTCACAACCTGTCCGGGAATTCAGCGGCAGAGAATGCGAATATATGATCAAGAGGCTGATAAAACATGGAAAAAATGGCGATGGTGGTTTGCGACGGCTGCAGTCGCCGGGACAGTCGTGTGACCACCGCCTTTCACATTTCACATTCATGTCCAGCGATTGCTCCTTTGTTTACATTTTTGTTCGCTTATTTATGAGCGCCATTCCCTTCCCTTTTCCCTTCGATGATGCACACCAGCGATCACCTGCGTCGCTCTTGTGCGGCAGGAGGATCTTTCTTTCAATCCGTGGGTTTGGACTCCCCCACCCGTGGAGAGCACCGGATTTCCCATGGGGCAATACCTTGGGCTTCTGACGGGCAGACCTCGGCAGGCTCATCTCCTCAGCTGGTCCCAACCTATTCTTCGCTCCCACAAAATTTTTCTTCCATGGTTTTCTTCATGGTGAGGATCGGAAACTTCTATAGATCTCGTGTTGTCTCATCCAAATATCAAATTGGACTTTGCCCATTGGAATTCAGTAAGAGTGTTTTAATGGATGCCGTGCTCGGGGCAATCGATTCAGAGAGCCTCTCCTTTGAGATATCAGGAGACATGATAAAAGCTCAAAGCTTTAGGAAGGGCATGGGAATGTTCACCTTGTGGGATCCCGATCTCTCCGGATCAACAGCAAGTGAGTGATGGCATGGAACGAAGCAAAAGACTGGTCGTGGTGGCCCATTGCATTCTGAACAGCAACTCCAAGGTGACCGGTTTGTCCAGGTACCCCGGCGCCCTGGAGCCCCTTGTGGTTGATTGTATTCGCAAAGGAATGGGCATTGTTCAGCTGCCTTGCCCCGAGCTGACTTTTTTGGGGCTCAAGCGCTGGGGGATGACCCATGAACAATATGATACTCCAATGTATAGAAAACATTGCAAAAACATTTTAGAGCCCTTTGTTTTCCAAATTGAGGATTACCTCGTGAACGGATATTCCATCGAGGAAATCGTGGGAGTTGATGGCAGTCCCAGTTGTGGCGTGACACTCACCTGCACCGGTTTTTCCGGCGGAGAACCTGACGATGCCGTCAATCAGCATAAAAATTTGAGCGAGGTGCGGGGTATGGGGGTCATGATGGAAACGTTCGCGCAACTCTTGTCAGAAAAAAGCATCAATATTCCCTTCTCGGCCATCAACGAGAAAAAACCTTTTGCCTGATCCGAACGCTCATTTTGAACACTTTTTTCCGACGTGGTCCTCACTGTGGACAATATCCTTCTTTCAGTCAGTGATCTGAACAAAAGCTTCAAATCGAGCAGTGGAGACACTGTTGAGGCCCTGAAGAACCTCAATTTGGAGATCAAAAGACAGGAGTTTCTCGCCATCGTCGGGCCCAGTGGATGTGGCAAAAGCACGCTCCTCAATATTCTGGCAGGCCTTTACCCCCCTGATTCGGGGACCATCGCAAGGGACATGGCCGACGGAAACGGATTGCGCAACATCGGACACATATCACAGGCGGACACGCTCCTCCCCTGGCGTACAGTGGTCCAAAATGTGGAACTTGGACTGGAATTGAGAGGCGTGAGCAAGGGCAGAAGAAGAGCGGTGGTGGAAAAGCTCATTGAGCAGGTCGATCTGTCCCAATTCAAGAACAACTATCCATTCGAACTTTCCGGTGGAATGAAAAAAAGGGCGATCATCATCAGGGCTCTCGCTTACGATCCGGACATCATATTCATGGATGAACCCTTTGTGGGCCTGGATGTTCAGACCAGAGACCTCCTGGAGGAAGACATTCTGAAACTATGGCATGAAACCAGAAAAACCATAGTCTTTGTGACTCACGACCTGGCTGAAGCGATAACCCTGGCTGACAGGGTGATCATCATGTCTTCAAGACCATCAACGGTCAAATCCGAGCACACCATTCATCTGCCCAGACCGCGATCCACAGTGGACATCAAGTTCACCGAAGATTTTACGGAAACCTATAAAAAGATTTGGGATGATTTGAGCGCTGAAGTGAAAAAGTCCAGAAGCAAATGATCAAGCTGTATTTACTCAGAACGGCACTCATTTTCACGGTGGTTTTCTCCTGGGAGATCCTGGCGGCCGGGCATTACATCGATCCCTTCTATGTGAGCCAGCCATCGAGGATATTCAACGACCTCATCGCCTTTTATTCAAGCGGAGACCTGGTCAAACACCTGGCAATCACCCTGAAGGCGGCCCTGTGGGGCCTGGCCATCGGCGGCTTCGTCGGGGTTGCAATTGGGTTTTTGCTGGGAAGGATAAAACTGCTCGCCGATGTGCTCGAGCCCATCGTCACGGCCCTCTACGGCATTCCCAAACTGGCGCTGGCACCCATTTTCATCCTGTGGTTTGGAGTCGGCATAGAGTCCAAGATCTTTCTTTCCGGGCTGCTCGTCTTTTATCTCGTATTTTTCAGCACCTTCAGCGGCGTTCGAAGCGTCGATCCTCAACTCATCGGCGCCGTCAGGCTTCTCGGCGCCAGCAGAATTCAAATACTGATGAAGGTGATTTTCCCCTCATCCGTGCCCTGGATTCTGGCCGGAGTGCGGGGAGGCATTGGCGCCTCGCTCATTGGAGCCATAGTGGGCGAATACATGGGAGCAAGTGCCGGAATCGGCTGGATGATCATGTACGCCACATCCTTTTTTCAGACGGACCGGGTCATGTCCTGCATCTTTCTGCTCTTGTTGATTGGATTGACCCTGAACCTCCTTCTCAAGAATGCAGAGCAATACCTGCTGCGATGGAGGCCAAACCTGGACTTCAGCACCAACTGATTCACCGGACCATTTCACACCTTAACCCCAAAAGGAGTATGCCAGTATGAAGAGATTGCTTTGTTTGTCCGTCCTTGTTTCCTTTGCCCTTGGCTTGACTTTTGTCTCACCAGGCAACAGCCGGGCTCAAGCTGCCGAGCCCCTGACAAAAATTGTCATTTCGGAACTCAGAAGTGAATTCTGGCTGCCTGTGTACCTGGCTGATGAGCTGGGATACTTCAAGGAGGAAGGACTTGAAGCGGAGTTTGTGACCTACAAAGATGGACCGGTGGCCCTGATGGGACTGCTTGCGGGGGACTCTCATTTCTGCATGCTCAGCCTGGAACCCGTCATGAGACTTTATGACCAGGGCAAGGAAACCAAAGTGATCATGTCCGCTCTGCAGAGCAAGCCCTACATGTTTGTGACCCGCCAGGGCATCGAATCCGTCGAGGATCTCAAGGGAAAGGTTGTCTTTGCGGGCATGCCCGGATCAGCGCCCTATATGTTTGTGCAGGCCGTTCTGGAAAGCGAGGGCCTGGACCCCGAAAGAGATGTTCAGTTTGCTTCCCTGGAATACGGCGCCACCATTGCAGCTCTTCAGCGCCAAGCCATCGACGGAGCTTACATCAGCATTGTTCGAAGACCTGAGATCCTTGCCATGGGCGCGAATATCGTGGCCGATGTGTCCGACCCCGCACAGCACGAAAAAGTTTATGGCTCAAAAGTGTATGAGTCTTCCATCGTGACGGTCACCAATGAATTTGTGGAAGAGCATTCCCCTGTCATTCAGAGATTTTCCAATGCGGTGGTGAAAGCCATCAAATGGCAAAATGAAAACAGCGACGAAAAGATCGCGGAAGTGGCAAGGTCCTACTTTCCCCACATGGATGCCAGTTTGATCGGTATACTCAGACCGACCCTTTCCACAGACGGACGTATCTCCCAGGAGGGCTTCGAAACAGTCAACGGCTTTTTGAAAAAAGCAAATATTATTTCACAATCAATCCCTTATGAGAACATGGTGGACATGTCGTTCATTGAAAAAGCCCACGGGGAGTGAGTTCACCCCCTTCAATGTACGGAATGTGTCCCCACTTCATGGAGAAAAGCGAAAACCACCGGAGTCCCCGCCCCGGTGGTTTTTTATTGCCAAGAACACGCCCTCCCGCACCGGAGGCCCCTTGCTAAAAAAAACGGCCCAAAAGGAAAATGCATTGTGAACGGTGAAAACATCCCCCAAGCCTTTGAAAACCGGAAAAGCACCATGGTTTGTGTTTTTTTGTCGAATTCAAAATTCTCTCCGTCCCATGTGTGCTATAGTATTATCGTCACAAATTCAAATGAACGGTCATGCCACATGGGATAGGCACGAACAGAAAGTCCCATGCCGATCGGCCCGCTGGCATTGAAGAACAAGGAGTTGCCCTGTGAAGTTGCGAATTGCAGAGCACGAAGACGGCTACTTCTGCATCGAGTACAAGCATGCATTCTGGCCATTCTGGGTCAAAAAGCGTGCCACTTCAGTATCCGGAAGATTTCTTCCATGGCGCCGTAAGGAGGTTCTGCGCTTCGCGTCAATGGATGAAGCCCTTTGTGCCCGGGATGCCCTGAAAGAGCCTTCAGGTCGCAAAAAGCTCAAGGTCAAGGTCTACAGCTGTTCGGGTGACGAACTTTCAGGGTGAACAGCAGCCTGTTCCCGGTTCATCACGGCCGGGAAAACGCGCGAAGGTCGCTGCCTTGGGAACGCAGCTGGCAGAAGTGCTTCTCCGCCAATCAGAAAAAAGCTCTCCCAGCCAACCCGCTTTGCACATCAACGAGATCTGAGAATCGATCTTCGTTTCCACTCTTTTTCCAGATCCCAGTCACCGGAATAATCGTAGGGATGAACCGCCTCCCTGAAGTAAGGCCAGTCATGGGAGTAGCAGCAGTTAGAGTGCCGAAACTGCACCGCATCACCCTCCAGGGAAACCCCATCCCCTGCCTCTCGGTCCCGTTCCTTTTGAGGAGTCACCGGGGAGTCCTCTTCATATTCACATGTCCTTTTCACCCACTGCACCACGAATACCCTCCTTCGGTGAAACCTGTGGAGGCAAAAGAATGAAGGATCTGCGGAAAGTCTTGCGGAAGCCGGCCCTTGCTGTCCTTCGCCAGCCTGACTTCAGCGTGCAAAGCTCAATTTCAAGGAGGAGCCTCCACCCGGTGATAAGTCTCGCACAGTTCACAGTCTTCTCCCGCCGTCACGGCCCGGCACTGATCCCGAAGCCACAGTTCCAGATCGGACACAGACATCTCCCTGACCTGGCTTTCATGGCAACGCAATGCCGCCACTTTCAGGTGAAATGTCTCCGTGATGTCCACCTTGTGATTGATGTTTTCAGAGGCCCAAAGGAAAACCTCTTTCACTTTGTGAGGTTCCAGTCCTTCCTTCAACAGATCGGGAAAGGCCAGGTGATCCCGGGCAAAAGGATACACGGCATCCAAAACCACCTGTCCCGTGATCCTGTGATCCCGATGCCAGATATAACGCCGGTAAGGGTCCAGGGTAACCACCGTGTCCGGACGATATTTTCGAATGGCCCGAACGATGTCCCGGCGAAACTCCACCGAGTCTTCAAGGCCCTGGTCGGGATAACGAAGAAAGACCACCTCACGGACCCCCAGCAAATTGGCGGCCGCCAGCTGCTCCTTTTCGCGCACCCGAGCCAGCCATTGAGGGGACACGCTGCGGTCGCTGGTTCCTTTTTCTCCACTGGTGCACAAAACATACACCACCTCTTTTCCTTCCCGAATCCAGCGAGCCACTGTCCCCGAAGCGCCAAACTCTGCATCGTCGGGATGAGCCGCAACCACAAGGACATCCGCAGTCTCCGTCACCCTCTGCCTCCTCGGTCCAGGATCAACAAGTTCTCTTCCTCTTTTTCCCTGGAAGAAAAACAGCAACATGGCCCTTTGGTGAGTTCTTCATATTCTTGTTCAATAGCCGCCGTCACAAAATGCCAGTCGTAAAAGCTCACCGTCGCACGAACGGATTCCCGGGAAAAGACCTGCCCCGCGGAAGCTTTCAGAATGCGGCCCATTGCCTCCGCAAGATTGTCAGGGTTATTGTCGGAAACGAGCAAACCGTTCACTCCATTTCGAACGATATCCTTTGCAGCACCGACGGGGGTGGCCACCACCGGAGTTCCGCAGGCCAGGGCCTCCAGAAGAACCAGTCCGAAACTTTCGTAATGGGACGAAAGGACAAGGGCATCAGCGGCAGAATAAAAAAGAGGCAGATCATCATGAGTCCTGCCCCCGGAAAAGCGCACCATGTCATTCAGGGAAAGGTGCTCACAAAGCATTCTGATCTTCTGCACTTCGGGTGTTCCCTCGCCCCCTCCACCCACCAGGACCAGGCGAAAATCCATTTGCTGCCGCAGTTTTGCCGCCGCCCTCAATAAACGATCGACCCCTTTCACGGGATCGAACCTTCCCACATAGACAAGGAGAGGCAACGACCGGTCAAGGTTGAGACGGGTGCGGCACGCCATCGGGTCAAGAGGACGGAATTTTTCAAGATCCACACCACAGGGCACCACTCCGATCTTTTGGAAAGAGACATCAAACATACGGGAAATCTCAAGTTTTTCTCTCTCCGTGGCAGCCACGACCCGATGGCAGTGAACAGCGAGAGATTTTTCCACGGCAAGCCGGAAATCCGGTTCTTTTCCTGAAGTGAGGATGCGGTTTTTGAGAGAACCCAGCGTGTGAAACATGAGAAGGTGGGGCACCCGCCATCTTTCCTGGGCCCAGCGTCCCGCTTGCCCGGAAAGATAATAATGGCTGTGCACAAGATCGTAGCGGATTCCACCCTCTTTCCGGAACCGTTCCAGATTTTGAAAGAATTCTGGCAGGTGGGGATAAAGCATGCGTTGAGAGAGAGGTTCGCAAGGACCTCCATTCAGATGAATGATTCTCAGATTGTGCAGGGGGGTGAGGACCTTCCGGCTTTTCAAATCCTGTGCCCGGGTGAAGATGTCAACCGTGTGACCCTTGCGAGCCAGCCTTTGTGCCAATTCATTCACATAAACGCTCATCCCTCCCGTGTCACGAGTCCCCAGTCGCCCTATGGGGCTGGAATGCATGCAAATCATGGCAATTTTCAAGGTTTTCATTTTCAATCTTTCATCCGGATCGCTCATCAAAATACCCTTCCGGAAACGCCGCCTCATGACAATGCCGCATGAACACAGGAGAGCGGGATGGGGTGCCCGCCCAGCCTGGCTTTGTAACTTTCCGCACCTTTGAGAAAATTGTACCCTTCACACCCCTCGACCATGGCGTCCTGAAGGCTCATGAGTTTGCTCAATGTCCCCACGCTCATTTGCTGCCACCGGCTGTCATATCCATTGTTGTAGAGGTAGCGAGTCCCCTCATGGTCCACGCAGAAAACCGATGCCACGGGGTGGCCATTCACTTCCAGGAAGAAAAGCCGGAGCAGCCCCTCCTCAGCGAGCGCCACGGCAAGAGTTCGAAAAAACTGCACCGTGGGCCCCGTCATGAAGGTCGCCTTATTGGTACGGTTCATGGTGAAAAGATGCAGAAAAGTGTCCATGGCCTGAGGGACTCTTTCCACCTCACTGACTTTCCGCAATTGCACTGAACCCGTCTCGTGCAGCCGGCGAAACTTTCGCCTGACTTCATGCCGCTGCTTTCCATGGAGGCCGGAGAGAAATTCGTCCCAGGAACGGGGGAGCCTGACCCGGGAAAAGGTCTCATCTTCCGTCAAAAACCAGTCCATCCCCCCAAAGGGTTTGTTTTGCCCAAAGAATGTCATGACGGAAGAGTCGGGAGGCGATGGCCCCAGAAAAACCCTCCTCATTCCCATGGCAGACAGGTGAGTCAGCAAAGCCTGAAAAAAAAGCCTTTCCCTTCCCGGCTCAACGATGCAGTCAAAATAATCAGACAGCCGGGGATCCCCCAGAAAACGGACCGTATCCCCTTGAAGCATCAGGGGGGCCATGCCAATCACTCTCTGCCCCCGACGCACCGAAAAAATGAGACGCTCCCCTCCCGCACCGAAAACGGTCCACCAGCTCTGAACCCATGGGGGCAACACAAAAGGGCAATTGCAGGGCAGAGCTTCCCGGTGGCTGTGCCACAGCGTGCGATAACTGTCCAGGGTCTCCAGGGTGACCCGGCTGTCACTTTCACCAGGAAGGAATGAATGTGGGGTCATGAAAAATCACTCCTCCTGGTGGACATTCCAGCGAACTCCTTCGGGAGTGTCTTCCACGACGATCCCCGACTCCTGAAGGCATTGACGCAGGGCATCCGCATCTGTCCATCGTTTTTCCTGACGATAGTGGTTTCTCAACTGCAGAAGCGATTCCACCAGGGGCTTCAGGCATTGTTTTCGATCGGTGAAAAAGCTTTCCATGACAAATCCCAGCTGCACGAGCAGTTCCCCATATCTTTCACGTGCCTGGGCGATGAACTCGGGATCTTCCAGATCCTCATGTGCCTGCCAGAGAACACGGTCCAGTTCCAAAAGAGAATTCACCACGCTTCCCGGGGATTTCTCTTCCAGAGCTTTGTGAAAATCAGCCTCCAGAGCTTGAACACGATGCCAGAAGGTGTCGACTTCCCGATGCACATCCGGCGCCACGTCATCTTTAAAAGTAACTTCCTGCGGTGATTCCCGGCGCATTGGGCCATAAAAAAGATCGAACGAAAAAGTGTCCCCTCGCTGAAAACTCATTTCACTGCCATCACGGCGTAGCGTCACCCGCCCGATTCCTTTGACCCGCCCTGCACCTTTTTCCAGGTCCAGAATGCAGGCTGTGTGCTCATCAACCCCCATAATGGACAGGTTCGAAGGCAGGAGTTCCTCCAATTGCTGGAAGCGCGACTCGCCCATGTAGCAGAAGCGGGTGTCGTGTGTGCCCCCCTCCGCATTGTTCCAGTGAGGAATCACGACCACGGGGAGACGGAAATGATCCAGGATGCGGAGGCCTTCCAGCCAGTGAAGATTTTGTCCCACCTTGTAAATTTCATACACGGGCAACGTGAAGCTTCCCACTGTGAGGGCAGCAGCACTTGCCGCCACCAGGCATGCTCCCTCTTCGATGCGTCGTTTGAAGATTTCAGGGATGAGTGTGCCCTGCCACTGAGAGAGAGCATAGGTTGGACTCCCGGGTCCAATGAGCATGTATTGGGCGCTCCCCAGGGCGCGATAGGCTTTTTCCGCCTCCCCGGTGCCGAGACTGTCCCTGGACTTGAAGGAGGCGACGCCCATGGGATGGCCCACACGATCCCGGAAGTAGGAAACTGCTCGCTGGGAGAGGTCATCCGCATTGAGCTGAAAGCCTGCGGGAGTGTCCAAAAACAAGGCCCTGGCTCCTTCCCCCAAAGATCTCAAAAGCTCTTTGTGGACTTCAACCATGGTGGAAGTCAACTCACCCGAACCCATTATGGCTATGGTGCCCTTTTTTCCGAGCATTTGGCGTAACCTCACTGCATACAGGTGAAAAGAAGCGAGACAAAGAGTATGCTCTTTCAATTTCATCGTCAACAAAGCTATGATGACGGTCTGCGTTCACCAGAGCAAAAAGATGGTGCTTTGTATTTTCAATTCTAAACACTCCAGGGGAAGATCATCATGATTCGGGGCCTAATTTTTGACTTTGGCAGGGTTATTTCCGCTCAAAAGCCCCCTTCCCTGTTTCACAGGTATGAAGAGGACCTTGGACTGGCAAAGGATTCCATCAACCGGATCATGTTTCAGTGTTCAGAGTGGCAGGATGCTCTTCGCGGACAAATGACTCTGGAAGAATACTGGAATATCGTCGGACGGTCTTTGGGACTGCACAGCACAGAGCAAGTTGAATGTTTCCGCAGGCGCTATGAAGGGGATGAGAAGCCCGATTCCCATGTGAAACACCTTCTGAGAAGACTTGCAGGAAGGTTCAAGTTGAGCGTCTGCTCCAATTCACCCCCTGGACTGCATCGCTGGCTGGCCCACTGGCATTTGGAAGAGCTCTTCGAGGTGGTTTTTTGTTCCGGAGAAGAGGGCGTTGTCAAGCCGGAAAGAGCCGCTTACGCAATCACCCTCTCGAGAATGGATCTTGAACCCCAAGAGGCCGTCTTCGTGGACGACACCTGGGAAAATGTCGTGGCAGCTTCAGACCTCGGCCTTCATGCCATCCTTTTTACGGATGGTCCCGCTTTGGAAGAAGAACTTTCCCGGTTCTTCAGGTTGTGAGGATCCCACCCCTTTTTTAAGCCGGCATGTTCATCCGCTTCTGACGCACTCTGCATTGAGACACGACTTGCGCCAAAGATTTTTCAAGGGATGTTTTCACAAAAAAACCATCGAAGACACTCCGAAGCTTTCAGGCGCTACCCAAGCCATCTGCCACAAAGATCCGAGCACAGGATGCAAATCATCGGAAGCAATGGGAATTTCTTCACCTTGATGTTTCCATGGCGGACACGAAAGAGCCGGGATTTGCTTCGATCAATTTCCACCGGAGTTTTCTGCCCGGAGGTTCCGGTTTCACTGCTGTCCGGTTAAGTGATAGAAAATAAGCCTGAAATCTCCTTTTGTGGTATAGTGGTTTTGCTCATAACACACCAACACAACAGGAGAATCAGG
>Ga0207421_10006773_pt1 | contig 12397 bp, 10 predicted proteins | sample SodLakKL_010_SED_4_FD_187542 | JGI IMG/M metagenome (GOLD analysis project Ga0207421, IMG submission 187542) | Alkaline sediment microbial communities from Lake Tanatar, Kulunda Steppe, Russia - 8KL_010_SED (SPAdes) (version 2) | ecosystem: Environmental > Aquatic > Non-marine Saline and... | reverse complement strand
GGCCGCGCCCGCCATCCGGCGGGCGCGGCCCCCGCGGGTGAGCCGCATGTGAGCCAGCGCCCGCTGACCCGCGTCAGAGCAGGTCAGCGGGCTCCTGCCTCAGATGTCGTAGTAGAGGTGGAACTCGTAGGGGTGAGGCTGCAACCGCACCTGCGAGACCTCCTCGTCCATCTTGTACTCGAGGTGGGTCTCGACGACGTCCTCGGTGAACACCCCGCCCTCGAGCAGGAACTCGTTGTCGTCCTCGAGGGCCGAGAGCGCCTCCTCGAGGCTCGCCGGGACGCTGGGGAGGCTCTCCAGCGCCTCGCGCGGCAGGTCGTAGATGTCCTTGTCGACCGGGTCCGGCGGCTCGATCTTGTTGCGCACCCCGTCGAGACCCGCCATCAGCATGGCGCTGTAGGCGAGATAGGGGTTGCAGGAGGGGTCGGGGACCCGGAACTCGATGCGCTTGGACTTGGGCGACTTCGAGTACACCGGGATCCGGCACGCCGCCGAGCGGTTGCGCTGGCTGTACACCAGGTTGACCGGCGCCTCGTAGCCCGGCACCAGACGGCGGTAGCTGTTGGTGGTCGGGTTGGAGAACGCCAGGATGCTCGGTGCGTGCTTGAGGACGCCGCCGATGTAGTGGCGGGCGATGTCGGACAGCTGCGCGTAGCCGGTCTCGTCGAAGAACAGCGGCTGGTCACCCCGCCACAGGGACTGGTGGGTGTGCATGCCCGAGCCGTTGTCCTCCACGATCGGCTTCGGCAGGAACGTCACCGTCTTGCCGTACTTGCGGGCGACGTTCTTGACGATGTACTTGAACAGCATCGTCTTGTCCGCCATCGACAGCAGCGTGTCGAACTTGATGTCGATCTCCGCCTGCCCGGCGCTGCCGACCTCGTGGTGCTGGACCTCGACCTCGATCCCGCACTGCTCGAGGACCGCCACCATCTCCGAGCGCAGGTCCTGGTAGTGGTCCATCGGCGGGACGGGGAAGTACCCCTGCTTGTGGCGGGGCTTGTACCCCAGGTTGGGGCCCTCGTCCTTGCCGGTGTTCCACGGCGCCTCCACCGAGTCGATGAAGAAGTAGCTGCGCCCCGGCGCGCTGTCGAAGCGGATGTCGTCGAAGATGAAGAACTCCGGCTCGGGGCCGAAGAACGCCTTGTCGGCGATGCCCGAGCCCGTGAGGTGCTGCTCGGCCTTCTGGGCGATGTAGCGCGGATCACGGGAGTAGGGCTCGCCGGTGACCGGATCCTGCACGAAGGCGTTCAGGATCAGGGTCTTGCGGTCGCGGAAGGGATCCACGACGGCGGTGTCGGCATCCGGGACCAGGACCATGTCGGACTCCTGGATGTCCTGGAAGCCGCGGACCGAGGACCCGTCGAAGCCCGCACCCTCGGAGAACAGATCCTCGCTCAGCGCGTGCGCCGGCATGGTGAAGTGCTGCATCAGTCCCGGAAGGTCGCAGAAGCGCAGGTCCACGAACTCGATGCGCTCGTCGGACACCTTCTTCAGGACATCCTCTGGTGAGCTCCCCAACGTTGCTCCTTTGCGTTCGTCAGCGTGGTCACGAAGGCCGGCGCGAGAGCCCGCACCTTCGAGCGCAGCGGCAGCGCGCGCCGCCGGTGACCTGCCCCCGGCCCGGAGCCGGTCGGGAGGCTCGCCCCCGGAACGACCCGATGCGCCAGGGCTGGGCCCGATGGCACCCCGAGCCGCTGTTGGGGCCAGGGGCGAGCCACCGGACCGGCGGTGCTCCGCCGCGCCGACGAGCAACGTAGCGGAGCGGCCTTCCCGGCGAGTTACCCGAGCGTTTCGGGTGCGTTACAAGCTGCCGTGCTCGGGCTCGCCCCACTCCTCGACGTTGCCGTAGTCGCCCCGGGCGCCCTTGGAGCTGGCCGCGCCCTCGGTGTGCGACAGGTCACTGGACCCCGGGATCTCCCTGGGGTCGCGTGGTCCGAGGGTGGGCTCGTCGCGGCGCGTCCAGATGGTGCGCTGGGGGAACGGGATCTCGATGCCCGCAGCGTCGAAGGCCTGCTTGATGCGCCGTCGCAGCTCGCGCTCGACCTGCCACTGCGACAGCGGCGCGACGCGCACGGCCAGGCGGATCACCACCCCATCGTCGGCGAGGTCCTGCACTCCCCAGATCGAGGGGTCGTCGTAGCACAGCGGCGCCCAGTCCTGCTCGGCGCGCAGGTCCTCGGCGGCGCGCAGCATCACCGCCGCGGCCGTGTCGACGTCGGTGCCGTAGGCCACGCTGACGTCGAGCAGCGCCTGCGCCCACTCCTGGCTCATGTTGCCGACGCGGCGGATCTCGCCGTTGGGGACGTGCCACAGGGTCCCGTAGATGTCGCGCAGCCGTGTGGTGCGCAGGCTGATGCCCTCGATCGTGCCGATGGCCTCGCCGACGTCGACGACGTCGTTGATGCCGTACTGGTCCTCGATCAGCATGAACAGTCCCGACAGCACGTCCTGGACGAGCTTCTGGGCGCCGAAGCCGAGCGCGACGCCGGCCACACCCGCGCCGGCGATCAGCGGCCCGAGGCTCACGCCGAACTCGCCGAGCACCAGCATCGCGGCGATGAGCGCGATGGTCAGCCCGCTGACGCTGCGCAGCACCCCGCCGATGGTCTCGGTGCGCATCGAGGCCCGCTGGAGGTCCAGCTCCCCCGAGTCGCCGGGGCGACCGCGCCCCCGCAGTCGCGCGAGCCGCTGGACGCCGCGCTCCTTCATCGAGCGCGTGGAGCGCTTGATGAGGCGCAGCAGGACCCCGTGCGCGACCACCGCCAGCACGATGATCAGCAGGATCCGCAGGCCGATCACCGTGGCCTCGGCGAGGACGTGCTCGCCGAGCCAGGCCTCGACCGTGTCGGCGACTGCGGCCACCGCGGTCAGCGGCAGCAGGGCAGCGGAGAGCTCCATCACGGCTCCGAGGTCACTGGGCAGACGACACGGCGGTCTCGGGGCGCTCCCACACGCCGGCGCGCTGCGCCTGGCGCCCCGCGCGATAGCTGGAGCGCACCAGCGGCCCGGACTCGACGTGGTCGAAGCCCATGCGCCGCCCCAGCCGCGCGTACCGCAGGAACTCGTCAGGCTCGACGTAGCGCTGCAGCGCCAGGTGCTCGTAGGTGGGCTGGAGGTACTGCCCGATGGTCAGGATCTGGCAGCCGACCTCGCGCAGATCGCGCATCGAGGCGACGACCTCGTCCTCGGTCTCACCGAGGCCCAGCATCAGGTTGGACTTGGTGGCGCTGTCCGACCACGCGCGAGCGCGGTCGAGCATCACCAGGCTGCCCTCGTAGTCGAAGGCGGGTCGCACGTGGCGGAACAGACGCCGCACGGTCTCCAGGTTGTGCGCGAAGACCTCGGGCTCCGCGTCGAGCACCAGCCGCAGCAGCTCCGGGTCGCCTCGGAAGTCGTCGACGAGCAGCTCGACGCCGCAGTGGGGCAGACGCTGCTTGATCTGACGGGCGGTCTCGGCGTAGAGCCAGGCGGCCTTGTCGGGCAGGTCGTCGCGGGCCACGCCGGTGACCACCGCGAAGTGCAGCCCCATCGCCTCGACCGTCTCGGCCACGCGGCGCGGCTCGTCGGTGTCGTACTCCTTCGGCTTGCCGGTGGCGATGTCGCAGAAGCCGCAGCGACGGGTGCAGACGTCGCCGCCGATCAGGAAGGTGGCCTCGCGGTCCTCCCAGCACTCCTGGATGTTGGGGCAGCCGGCCTCCTCGCACACCGTGTGCAGCGACTGCCCGCGCATCGTCTGCTTGATCTCGCGGTAGTTGGCGCCGGCAAGGGGTGCCCGCTGCTTGAGCCAGCTCGGCTTGCGCTTGGGGATCGCCTCGGCGCCGACCAGGGTCAGGCGGGTGGCGTCTTCGGGGACGATGGTGCTCACGCGCGCCTCGTGATGTCGGGAACGGGGGGTCGAGTGTAGGAGGCTTGGGCCGCACGATCCGCGGTGGTCGGGCCACGCGCCTAGGCGCGTGCGGAGGCGCCGAAGGCCACCGTGGCAAGCGCGGTGACGAGGATGGCCGCGAAGCCCACGAAGCCGATCCATCCCAGCGTCAGCGCCGCGATCGCCACGGGGCGCCCGCGGAGGCGTCCGCCAGAGCGGTCGATCCGGGTCTTGGCGCGGTGGCCCAGCACCATCGCGATGGCCCAGCCGATCCACCAGGGCCAGGACAGGCCGAGCAGCGGCGCTAGGATCCAGCTCACCCCGGCCACCAGCGCGACGACGGCCATGCTGCTCACGCGGGCGGCGGGCGGCAGCGCTCCGCCCTGACCGCGGGGACCGGGCGGGGAGCGAGTCATGCCGGCCGTTGGCTGCTCAGGCTTCCGGCTGGCGCGACGCGGCCGCGGCGGCGTCAGCCTCGCTGCGCTCGGGACCCAGCGCGCGCGCGGTGCGTGCGTCGGTGCTGTCGGCGACCACGGTGCGCTGCAGGGTCGTGCCCAGCTCGCGGACCAGGTGCTCGCGCACCTCCTCGAGGTCGGTGTCGACTCCCAGGGAGGCGAGCGAGCACAGCCCGGCGTCGGTGATGCCGCAGGGGATGATCCCCGCGCGGAACTGGTCGAGATCGGGTGCCACGTTCAGCGCGAGGCCGTGGAAGGTCACGCTTCGGTCCAGCCGCACGCCGACGGCGGCGAGCTTGCGGCCGTCCACCCACAGTCCGGGGCGCCGGGCGTCGACGGTGGCGACGACGCCGAAGGCGGCGACGGTGCGCCGGCACGCCTCGAGCAGCGCGTCGACGAACCAGCGCACGTCCTTCGACGAGCCCAGCGCCACGATCGGGTAGGCGACGAGCTGGCCCGGCCCGTGGTAGGTCAGGTCGCCGCCGCGCTCCACCTCCACCACGCGCACGCCGGTGTCGTCGCGCAGCAGGTTGCGGTCGAGGTCGGCGTGGCGACCCGCGGTGTAGACCGGGTCGTGGGTGAGGGTCAGCAGCACGTCGCCGATCGCGTCCTCGACCCGGCGCTGCCATAGCGAGCGCTGCCAGGCGAGGCCGTCCTCGTAGACGACCTCGCCGCAGGGGACGTGGTGCAGGGTGGCGGCCACGGCTAGTAGCCGATCTCCGCGTCCCAGTCGAGCGACTCGGCGACCTGCTTGACCTCGGTGACGAAGCGGGCCGCGTCCGCGCCGTCGAGCAGCCGATGGTCATAGGTCAGCGACAGGTACATCATGTGGCGGATGGCGATCGTGTCGCCGCCGTCGGCCTCCATGACCACCGGTCGCTTCTTGATCGCGCCCGTGCCGAGGATCGCGACCTCGGGGTAGTTGAGGATCGGCGTGTCCATCAGCACGCCGACGCTGCCGGTGTTGGTCAGCGTGAACGTGCCGCCCTGGATGTCGTCCATCTCGAGCTTCTGGTCGCCGCGGGCCTTGGCGGCGGCCTGGTTGATGCCGCGGGCCAGGCCGGCGAGGGTCAGATCGTCGGCGCCCTTGACGTTGGGCACGATCAGGCCCTTGTCGGTGTCCACCGCGACGCCGAGGTTGACGTAGTCGCGGTAGGTGACCTTGCCTGCCTCCCAGTCGGCGTGGGCGTTGACCTTCGGGTGGTTGCGCACCGCGAGGACCGCCGCGCGGGCCAGGAAGGCGAAGGGGCTGAGCGACACGCCCTCGCGCTGGCGGAACGTGTCCTTGATGCGCGCCCGCGTGTGCATGATGCGGGTGACGTCGACCTCCTGGATGGTGGTCAGCTGGGCGGCGTTGCCCAGCGACTCCAGCATCTTGTCGGCGATGCGCTGGCGGATCCGTGACAGGTCCTCGGTGCGCTCGCGCGCACCGTCGGCCTGCGGGCGCGGTGCCGGTGCCGCGGGGGCGGGGGCCGCGGCTGCCGCGGGTGCGCTCGGCTGCTCGGCTGCCGGCTGGGGGGCGGCCTGCTGGCTCGCCGCCGGCTGGGCGGGCTCCTGTGCTGCCGGTGCGGCCGGCACCGCCTGGCCGCGCGCGGCGCTCTCCACGTCCTCGCGGGTGATGCGACCGCCGAGGCCGCTGCCCTGGACCTGGGCGAGGTCGACGCCGCGCTCGCCCGCCAGTCGTCGCACCAGCGGGCTGGCGAGCGGTGGCTCGCCGCCCGTCGCCTCGGCCTGCGAGGGCTGCGGTTGCGGTGAGGCCTGCGGCGCGGTCGGTGCCGCCGGTGCCGGGGCCTGGGGCGGGGGCTCGGGTGGTGCGGCGGGAGCGGAGGCCGGCGCCTCGGCAGCGGGCGCCTCGGCAGCGGCGGGCTGCTCGGCAGCGGCGGGCTGCTCGGCGGGCGCCTCGTCGCCGGAGCCGATCACCGCCACCACCGAGCCGACCTCGGCGGTCTCGTCGACGTCGACCTTGATCTCCTGAAGCACCCCGGATGCCGGGGAGGGCACCTCGGTGTCGACCTTGTCAGAGCTGAGCTCGAACAGCGGCTGGTCGACCTCGACGTGGTCGCCGACGGAGACGAGCCAGCTGGTGATGGTTCCCTCGGTGACGCTCTCACCGAGCTGGGGCAGGGTGACCTCGGTTGCCACGGTGGTCCTCCTCGCGGGTGGCGTGTGCGGCGCGATCTGATCGTGGGGTGCGGGCGGCTCGGGCTCTGCCGCCTGCGGCGCGGGCTCGGGTTCCTCCGTCTGCGGCGTGGGCGCGGCCTCGGGCTCGGGCTCTGCCGCCTCGGCCTCGGCGCGCCGGCGCCGGCGCTGCCGCGTGGCCTCTCCCGGCACGTTCCCCGCGCGCCGCCGGCGGCGCGGGGCGGCGGCCGGGTCGGCCTCGGGTCGGCGTCGGCGTCGGGCCATGGTCTGCTCGGATCGTCGGGGTGGTGGTCGCTCCGGGCGGTCGCTAGCCGTGCAGCTGCCGGCCGGCCAGGGCCAGATGCGCCTCGCCCACGGCCTCGGACAGCGAGGGGTGGGGATGGATGAGCTCGGCGACGTCGGTGGGCAGCGCCTCCCAGCTGTAGATGAGCTGGCCCTCGGCGATGAGGTCGGTGGCGTGCGGGCCGACCATGTGGACCCCGAGCACCGGCCCGTTGTCCTTGCCGGCCAGCACCTTCACGTGCCCGGTGCCGCGCATCATCATCGCCCGGCTGTTGTGGCTCAGCGGGAACACGGTCTTGTCGTAGTCGATCCCCTCCGCGCGCAGCTCCTGCTCGTTCCAGCCGACCGAGCCGATCTCGGGGTGGCAGTAGTACACGCGCGGGATGGCGCGGGTGTCGATCGGGTGCACCGGCAGGCCGGCCACCTGCTCGGCCACCAGCAGGCCCTCCTGGAACGAGGCGTGGGCCAGCCCCAGGTAGGGCGGGGGCAGGATGTCACCGACCGCGTACACGCCCGGCAGGCTGGTGCGCAGGTGGTCGTCGACGGGCACGAAGCCACGGTCGAGGGTCACCCCGGCCTCCTCGAAGCCCATGCCCTCGGTGACCGGTCGGCGCCCGATCGCGACCATCAGCAGGTCGCCCTCGAGCTGCTCTTCGCCCCGGTCGCTCTCGATCGTGACGCGGACGGCGCCCTCGCCCTTCTCGACCCGCGTCGCCTTCGCCCCGGTGCGCGTGGCGATGCCCGCCTTCTTGAAGTCCTTGGCGAGCTGCTTCTGGCTGTCGATGTCCTCGCGGGGGACGAGGCCGTCCTCCATCTCGACGATGGTGACCTGCTCGGCGCCCCAGTCGTTCCAGACCGTGGCGAACTCCACGCCCACCGCGCTGGCGCCCAGCACGATCGGGCGCTGCGGTCGGCGCTGGAGATACATCGCCTCGTCGGAGGTGATGACCAGCTCCCCGTCGCGGTCGGCGCCCTCGATCGGCACGTCGCGCGGCGCCGAGCCGGTGGCCAGGACCACCCCACGCGAGCCGGTGACGGTGCGCTGGCCCTCGTCGGTGTCGACCACCACCGTGCGCGCGTCGGCGAGGTGGCCGGTGCCGGCGATGACGTCGACCCCCCGCCCCTTGAGCGCGCCCTGCAGGCCCTTGTGGTTGGTGTCCACGACCGTCTGCTTGTAGGCCAGGACGCGCTCCATGTCCACGCCCTCGAACGTGGACTGGACGCCGTAGTGGGCGCTGTCGCGCGTCTGGCTGGCGACCTCGGCGGACTGCAGGAACGCCTTGGTGGGCACGCAGCCCCAGTGCAGGCAGGTGCCACCGACCTTGTCGCGCTCCACCAGGGCGACCGACAAGCCGAGGCCCGCCGCGCGCAGCGCACAGGAGTAGCCCCCCGTGCCGCCGCCGAGGATCACGAGATCGTAGGTGTCCGCCATCACGAAAGCCCTGTCGCCCGGGTACGGTCCGTCGCGCTGACGCGCGCGCACGCTGCGGGGCGCGCACGGGAGCGCTCCCGGTCATCCTAACCGTCGTCGCGGCGACCTCACCCCTCGATAGGCTGCACCGCGAGGCGGCGTCGAGCGCCTCGAACGGGCAGCCGAGAGCGAGGAGCGACCGCCGATGGGCGCAGCGGACCTGCGGCGCACACCGCTTGCCAGCTGGCACGCCGGCCGCGGGGCGCGCCTGGCCGACTTCGCCGGCTGGTGGATGCCGGTCGACTACGGCAGCGTCGTGGCCGAGCACCATGCGGTGCGCGAGGGCTGCGGCGCGTTCGACCTCGGCCACCTCGGATCGGTGAGCATCACCGGGCCCGAGGCGGACGCGGTGGTCCAGCAGGCCTTCACCGTGGCCGTGGAGCGCCTCGAGCCGGGGCGATCCCAGTACGCGCTGTGCCTGACGCCGCAGGCCGGCATCGTCGACGACCTGATCGTGTACCGGCTGCCGTGGGGCTTCTGGACCGTGCCCAACGCGGCCAACCTCGCAGCGGTGCTCGAGGTGCTCGAGGACGCCGCGCGGGACCGCGACGCGGCGGTGGCCGAGCACGGGTCGCAGGTGGGCTGCGTGGCTGTGCAGGGACCGCGGTCACCGGAGGTGCTGGCCGCAGTGGGGCTCGACCCAGGCGAGCTGCGCTTTGGGCGGGCACGCACGCTGCCGCCGGAGGCCACCCCCGCGCAGCCCCCGCCCGAGGGCGGCATCCTCGCGCGCACCGGCTACACCGGCGAGCGCGGCTACGAGCTGTTCCTCGGCGCCGACGAGGTCGTCGAGCTGTGGGACCAGCTGATCGCGGCGGGCGCGCAGCCTGCCGGGCTCGGCGCCCGCGACACGCTGCGGCTGGAGGCCGGGCTGGCGCTGCACGGCAACGACCTGTCCACCGCCACCGATCCGGTCTCGGCCCGCCTGTCATGGGCCACGCGGCTCGGCGGCGGCTTCGTGGGGGAGGAGGCCGCGGCTCACCTGGCCGAGGTCGGGACCCCGCGCCGGCTCATCGGGGTGCGGGCCACCGGCCGCGGGGTGCCGCGTCCCGGCTGCCCGGTGCACCACGACGGCCGCGAGGTCGGCGTGCTGACCTCGGGCACGATGAGCCCGACGCTGGGGGTGGGCATCGGCATGGGCTACCTGGACCGCGCGGTGGAGGTCGGCACCGCGGTGACCGTCGAGGTGCGCGGCCGCGACGTCCCCGCCGAGGTGGTCACGCCGCCGTTCGTGCAGCCGGCGCCGCGCGAGGGCTGACCGGATCGTCGCCTCGCGCGCCGGGGCCCACGTCCTAGACTGCTCGCACCGTGAGAGTCCTCATCGCACCCGACTCCTTCAAGGGCACCCTCGGCGCGGCCGAGGCCGCCGCCGCGCTGGCGCAGGGCTGGCGACGCGCCCGGCCCGATGACGAGATCATCCAGCTGCCCCTCGCTGACGGCGGCGACGGGACCCTGGCCGTCGTCGAGGCCGCCACCCCTGGCGCCGAGCGGCGCACCGTCGAGGTCGCCGACGCCCGCGGGCGGGCCACCCAGGCCGACTGGCTGGCGCTGCCCGACGGCACGGCCGTGGTGGAGGCTGCCCAGGCCGTGGGCCTCGGCGACCTGCCGCCCGAGGAGCGCGACCCGCTGACGGCCACCAGCTACGGCGTGGGTCAGCTGCTGGCGGACGCGGCCGCCCACGCCCGCGCCATCACGGTGGGCCTGGGCGGGTCGGCCACCTCCGATGGGGGCGGCGGGCTGGCCACCGCCCTGGGCCACCGGCTGCTGCGCGCCGACGGCAACGGCGTCAAGGTCGGCGCCCGCTGGCTGACCGAGCTGGACCGCGTGGTCCCGGGGCCGCCGCTGGGGGTGCCGGTCGACGTGGCGGTCGACGTGACCAACCCGCTGCTCGGGCCCGAGGGCGCGGTGGCGGTGTTCGCGCCGCAGAAGGGGGCCAGCGAGCGCGACCTGCCCGTGCTCGAGCAGGCCCTCGCCCACCTCGCCGACATCGCCGAGCGCGACCTGCCCGGCGGGCCCTGGCGCGACCTGCCCGGTGCTGGCGCCGCGGGCGGCCTCGGCTGGGCGCTGGCGGCGTGGTGCGACGCACGGCTGCGCTCGGGCGGGCAGTGGATCGCCGAGCTCGTGGGGTTCGACGCGGCCCTGGCGCAGGCCGACGGCGTCATCTTCGCCGAGGGATCGCTGGACGCCCAGACGACCGGCCACGGCAAGATCGGCGCGCACGTCGCCGAGCGCGCCCGAGCGCGCGGGGTGCGGCTGCTCGCCGTGGCCGGCGCGGTCTCCGAGGGCGCCCGGGAGGTCTTCGACGACGTCGAGGCGCTGGGGCCCCACGGACTGGAGCGCCCGGCGGCGCTGGCAGCCGAGCGTGCCGAGGCGCTGGCCTCCCGCCAGCCCTGACGGGGGCTCGGCCCACCGGCGCGGACGCGGCGGCGCCGTACGGGCTAGTCTCCCCGCGTCCGTCGGAGACCGTCCTTGGTCGTGCGCCGGCCGACCGGTGCATGGGGCGCGACCCAGGCCGGACAGCGCCCGGCCCGGGTCAGGCGGTCCGAGCGCGGCGACACACAAGGAGCGGGAACCATGGGAGAGCTGCTCGCACCCATCGAGGAGGGCCTGGGCTGGCTGAGCGGAGTGGTGTGGGGCGAGTACCTGCTCGTCCCGCTGCTGCTGCTCACCGGGCTGTGGCTGACGGTGATGCTGCGGGGCCTGCAGTTCCGTCGGCTGCTCTACGCGCTGTGGCTGGCGCTGATCAAGCGCAAGGAGGTCGGCGCGGAAGGCGACATCACCCACTACGCCGCGCTTGCCACCGCCTTGGCAGCCACCATCGGGGTCGGCAACATCGCCGGCGTCGCGGGCGCCATCGCCATCGGCGGGCCCGGCGCGGTGCTGTGGATGTGGGTCACGGGACTGGTCGGCATGGCCACCAAGTACAGCGAGGCGTTCCTCGGGGTGAAGTACCGCCGCGTCGACGCCAAGGGCGAGCAGAGCGGCGGCCCGATGTTCTACCTGTCGCGGGGGCTGCCGGGGGGGTTCGGCATGACGCTGGGCGTCGCCTTCGCGGTGTTCGCCGCCATCGCCGCCTTCGGCATCGGCAACATGGTCCAGGCCAACACCGTGGCCGACAGCGTCAACGACCAGTTCGGCGTCTCCCCGGTGGTCACCGGCGCGGTGCTGACCGTGGCCGCTGCGGCCGTGATCCTCGGCGGGATCCGCTCGATCGGCCGCTTCGCGGCCCTGTTCGTGCCGTTCATGGCGGTGCTGTACATCCTCGGGGCCCTGTGGGTGCTCATCGTCAACGTGGATGCGCTGCCCGCCGCGATCGCGCTGATCTTCCAGGACGCCTTCAGTGGCACCGCCGCCACCGGTGGGTTCGCGGGCGCTGGGATCGCGGTGGTCATCCAGCAGGGCGTGGCGCGCGGCATCTTCTCCAACGAGTCCGGGCTCGGCACCGGTGGCATCGCAGCGGCAGCGGCCCAGACCACCCATCCGGTCCGCCAGGCGCTCGTGTCGATGACCCAGACGTTCATCGACACGCTGGTGGTCGTGTCCTTCACCGGCCTGGCGATCGTGGTGACCGGCGCGTGGACGCTGGAGGACGTCGCCAACCGCGAGGGCGCGCGCGTGACCATCGAGGCGTTCTCGCAGGGGCTGCCCGGCGCCTGGGGCGGCATCCTGGTGACGGTCGCGGTGGTGTTCTTCGCCTTCTCGACCCTGCTCGGCTGGAGCTACTTCGGCGAGCGCTCGATGGACTTCCTGTTCGGGCGGCGAGCGGTGGAGCCCTACCGCGTGGTGTTCGTGGCGCTCATCTTCGTGGGCGCTGTGGTCGAGGTGAACGTCGTCTGGCTGTTCGCCGACGTGATGAACGGGCTGATGGCGCTGCCCAACCTCGTGGGGCTGCTCCTGCTCTCCGGGGTCGTGGCACGCGAGACGCGCGCCTACCTGCAGCGCCCCGACTGGAAGGCGGTGGACGCGCCCGCGTCCGCCGGTGCGACCGGCGGCAGCGCCAGCGATCAGCACAGTGACCCACCCCCCGACGTGGGCTGACGCCGTCCCCTGGGGGCCGCTGGTGGCCGCCGGTGCCGACACCGGCGGTCACCAGCGGCCACCGGTCGCTACACTCCCGATTGCACAACGCCACCCTTGAGAAACGTCGTCGAGCGAGCAGGAGTCGCCGATGCAGAGCGACATCAC
>Ga0207421_10006772_pt1 | contig 12398 bp, 8 predicted proteins | sample SodLakKL_010_SED_4_FD_187542 | JGI IMG/M metagenome (GOLD analysis project Ga0207421, IMG submission 187542) | Alkaline sediment microbial communities from Lake Tanatar, Kulunda Steppe, Russia - 8KL_010_SED (SPAdes) (version 2) | ecosystem: Environmental > Aquatic > Non-marine Saline and... | reverse complement strand
GTGTGCGAACTTAACCCGCCGGTGAAAGATATTTCGTGGAATTCTTCTACCCATATGGTTTCACTGAACCCATAGGAATACTGAATAGAAAAAAACCGGTGCAGATCAGCTACGAGCTCCAGCTGATTATTCACCTGTGCACCAAAGCCCAAAGCTGTTTTATAATAATTAGCATACCTGCCCTGAGGTTTAATGCAGCTTACCCAGACATTTAATGAACGTTGATCTGATTCCGGTTCTAGGGTTTGCTCCTCGAGCACAAGCACCCATCTTCCTTCACCCAGGTCATACCTTACTTTTGCGCTTTTGCTCCAGATAATCCCGTCAATGCTTTGCTGGACATAAAGCGTATCATCTTCCAGATCATAATGATCTAACTGGAATACTGGATTTTCCGCCGGTATGATAGTCCAGCCGTCAAAAAGCTGATCATTGACCTGGTAGCGGATATAGTTTATATCTTCTCTCAGCTGAGGTATTCTCAGCAGATGTGAAACAGCATAAGAAAACAGAACTGTCGATGGAATCAGCAATAATATAATGGTACTGATAAGAACACGGTAGTGATGCAAGAATTTCATAGCTCTCCTCTTTGAAAAGGGCTGAACAAGCGGGAAAAAGAACATTTTTCCCGCTTAGAATAGCAAGATAGTCTATGGGAACCTCTCTGAGTATCGGGAGAAAGACCATTTTTTTGTAGTTTTTTTTACTACACATTTGCAGAATCTTATGACCCCATGGTAAGGTAAACAGACTTGCAGAAAATCAAACTGCACAATTAATGTGATATTTGCTGGATAGTCAGACACTCACATGTAAAAAACGGTGCCGGATGTCTAAAGATATTTTGGATTCATCTGCGGAAACAGCACTGCAGCTCTGTTCTGTTATCGGGCTGTGCCGGCAGAGGATATATAGCGGGTCCAGTTATACAAGTACAACCTGGACGTAAAAAAGCTTATTTCTATTGATGGAGAAGTTAGGACTGATTCAGAAAAATGAATAAAATCACAGGTTTACATAAGCCGAGAGTAATTGAGAATTCCCATGGATCATACAATCCTTTTCTATATTTAAGAACTCAGTCATCCACTGAAGGAACAGAGCTGATTATCAGACAGTACATCAATCCGCAGATGGATGCATTGAAATGGCTCGTACCGACAGGCAAGATACATAGGCTTTGCAGCAAAGACTCAAGCAGCTGCAGACGCACAAGAAATCAAATGATGCTGAAGCCAGGGTCTGCCTGCATTTTGACATTCCCAATTCTCTATTCCCGCATTCCCTGCAGGAACTGCCGATGAAACTCTTGGTATGGGGAGTGATTGCAGCGGTAATGATCTTAGCCCAGGGGTGTTCTCCCGAAGCACACGTTTGGGATCAGCCAGACAGTCTGGAATCTGGCAGAATCAATCTCTCCAGCAACGCTGCTTTCATGACTGCACCAACAGGTTTTATTGAAGAGAAAAAGCTGTTAGACAAAGAGTACGATGATTTCTTTCAGGTCTCCCCCAGACATTCCCTTTCCTTCGGATTGACAAATCACGATATCTGGATCCGGCTGGATCTTTCTGCGGCAGCCGATAAAACCGATACGCTCCATTCACATGAACTGTACCTTAATAACTCAGGCCTAAGCGAAGTTACCTTTTATATTCCCCGTGAATCTGATACTGAGGAGTATTATCAGGTCCTTCACCGCGGTCCTTCTGCCGGACGCGGCGGTCCTCAGGATGACCGGTTGTTTCCGGGAATTATCGTTCCTGAAGATGCTGCTGCTGACCTGCCTTTGTTTATCCAGATAAACACCTACACTACCGCCAACTTTCAGGTATTTCTTGAGGACACCTCATCATACCAGAACCGGACTGTGCACTTATTAACCCTGCTTGTGTTTCTTCTGGGGATAATTGCTTCCATTGTAGTATATAACCTGATTATCTTTGCAAGCATCAGACAGAGGCCATATGTTCTCTACAGCATCTACGGACTTTTACTTATAGCTTATCTAGTTGATGTAACCGGACTAATACATATCCTTGCTCCCCGGATGATATATTCTCCTTCCATCAGCGGTATCCTGATTGCCTTTCCTCTGGCTGCAGTTTATCTGGCTTTTGTCTGGAACTTCCTGAACATACCGCACCACAGTCCCAGACTTCTTTATCTCTACATCGGAGCATGGGCCAGCTGTGCTTTAGGAGTTATGCTTGTTCTCGCAGGTGCAGTTTTCATTGCAAACATGCTTGCCTTTATCCTTACCGGCAGTATTTCCTTGCTGATCCTCTTCAGTTTACTGCTCTGTTATCAAAGAGGATTCTGGGTCTCCCGTTTTTATCTAATTGCAGTCTTGTTCCTAATGGGAAGTCTCCTGATCTATATCCTCAGGGGAGTAGGTGCCGTTGAGCATTCGTTTTTCACCAGTTACGGGGTATATGTATTTGCTACATTAGAAGCAATGTTCATATCCTTCGCATTGGCAGCCCATTTCCGGAAACTGTATCAAGATAATATATCCCTGGCCAAAAATGAAAAAGAGTATTACAGAAAGTGGCTGGAAGCTGAATCTGCTTCTTCTGCGAAATCCGCCTTTCTTTCCAGGATGAGCCATGAATTACGGACCCCTCTTAACGGAATCATCGGCTTTACCGATATCCTTACCCGTACCCCCCTGAAGAGAGTACAGCACAAATATGTAGAAAACATATCTCTGTCAGCATCCTCACTGATGAATATAGTTAACGACATTTTGGATGTATCAAAAATAGAAGCAGGGAAAATGCAGCTGGAATACATGCTATGTGATATTACGGAAATTGTTGAAACTGCCGTTGATCTGCTGAACTTCCATGCCTCACAGAAACAGCTGGAGCTCATTCTGTCCATTGAACCGGACCTCCCCAGAAATGCTTTGATAGATCCCCTGCGGCTGAAGCAAGTCCTAGTTAATCTCATCAGTAATGCAGTAAAATTTACTAACAGCGGGGAGATAGAGGTTTCTCTTTCTTTCAGGCCAACTGAATCAGGAAAAGGAATCTATAACTTCTCAGTCAGGGATACAGGCATTGGAATCTCCGATGAACAGAAATCCAAGATTTTTGAAAACTTCGCCCAGGGAGATGAAACAGTTACCAGAAGATTCGGGGGAACAGGGCTCGGTTTGGTCATTGTCAATAATCTTATCAAAATGATGGGAGCCGAACTTAAACTTTCAAGCTCTCTCGGAAACGGGACGAATTTCTTCTTCTCACTGGCTGCAGAGGTTAAGGAAGAACCCAGGTATATCCAGCAAACCCTGGAACAAGGCATGACTGTAATCATTGCAGATGATCACAAGCATACTCTGAAAATGCTTGAGAAATCCTTAATAACATCCGGCGCTGAAGTTACAACCTTCAATTCCAGGGAGGAGCTGCTGGAAGGACTGAATTGTGTTAAAAACTATCCCATGCTGATACTTAACCTCCATATGTCCGGATCCAGCGGTATCGAAGCACTCAGGTACATCCGAATTACTATGGGCCTTACTGCTCAGCATCTGCCGGTATGTGTGCTCCATCATGCATTGGATGATGAGAACATTTTTGAGCAGTGTGATTCCCTGGATGTCCATTTCCATCTCACCAAACCGGTCAGAACCTGGGAACTAATCCAATGCATTGCAAATACAAAGGCCGGGAACGCTTCCGAGGTGAAGCACGGCAGTTCCCGGGAGAAGAAAATGCACGGACCTATAACACAGAAACCTTTACGGATAATTGTTGCAGAGGATCTTCAGCTGAACCTGATGCTTCTTCGGGAAAATCTGAAGTACTATCTCCCACAAGCTGAGATTTATGAAGCATACAACGGCAGAGAGGTAATCCGGCTTTACAGCAGTGCAGCACCGGAGCTCATTCTTATGGATATCCAGATGCCCGAAGTTAACGGGCTGCAGGCTGCAGAGGAAATACGTCAGCTGGAACAGCAAACAGGAGCTCATGTTCCAATTATTTCTATAAGCGCAAGTGCTTTTAAGGAGGAAGAGCTTCGGTGCAGAGAAGCAGGAATGGACGAGTTTATTTCAAAACCCATCGACCAGCAGAAGCTGCGCAATGTGCTTACGAAATTTCTGCCCAATGATCTCCGGTCTGGCACAGAAACAATAGAAGCTGATACAAAACCAGGTTTATTTCATACTCCCGAAACTGTACTGACTGGTATTGATTATGAAGAAGCTATGGAACGTTTCCACGAGAAAAAAGATTTATTCAAAGACATGCTGATGAGTTTCGCTGCTGAATACCGGACCATGCCTCAGCGCATTCGGGTTTTATTGGAATCCGGGGAACATGCCCAGGCAATTGAACAGCTACATGCCTTCAGGGGACTGACGAGCAATCTTTCGGCAACTAAGCTTTACCATATCTCCAGCAGTATCTTCAGAGATCTGCAGAAACCCGCAGCTGCAAGGGACAATATCCTTCTGCAAATAACCGAACTGGAGAAGGAAATGGAAAAGTTACATTATTCTGTACGGCAGCTTACCGGCGATTAACAGGAACAAAAGACAACCGAATGGACCTTGTCCTTGTACCGGTCATTGGTTATTCAGAATCCACTGGGTTGCCAGGAATCTCAGCTGTACCAAAGAGTCAATACCCAGTTTATGCTTAATACGGTCCCGGTGGGTACCTACGGTTGACGGACTGATACAAAGGATTTCAGCAATTCTGTGACTAGTTTCTCCTTCACCCAGCAGTTTAAATATCTCAACCTCTCTGGCACTGAGAGCTTCATAGATGTTTAATTCCAGAAGGGTTTTTTTTGAACCATTCCCAGTATCTCCCGTCTCCGATCGAAAAATATTTCCCTGGAGGAAACACTCACCCTGGAAGGTTCGCCTGACCGCTTTGGCAATCAGAGATAGTGAACTCTCCTTCGAAAGATATCCGTCAGCTCCGCTCTGCATTGCCCTCTGAACTTGCTCTGCCCCGGAGTGCATGGAAATCACCAAAATACGGCATGACTGGTAGCGGCTCTTAACAAGTTGAATTACATCAAATCCGCTCATTTCCTGTTTGAAAGAAAGATCAGTGATAAGCACATCCACAGAGATTGATTCTAAGACCTGGTCAATTTTCTCCGGTGATTCCAGCTCAGCAACCACAGATATATCTTCCTCATCAGCCAGGATGGTGCGGATTCCCTGGCGTATGAGCGAATGATCATCTAAGATAGCTACATGAATCATGACATGGAATAATAGTAACCATTGAATAAAAAATCCAGTCCAAAGGACAGACAAAATTACAGGAAACTGTAACAAAAAATTTGTTCGCGATAATACATTACGATATATAACTTTGAGAATTTACTTATTTATAGCCTGCATCACAGCTTCACCGCAAAAAGAGAATTGATTTCTTACCGGAATTCACTCAGCTGTATTTCTGCCGTCATCTGCATTCAGTCGGTGAAGTCACCTCTTTCTCTTTCAGCAGCAGGTATTCCTTTTAAGTTATTTGCTGTCAGTATCAACGCAGCTTATGAAAAAAGGAGGGGAGAACTGTCAGCCCCCTCCTTTCATGCGCTGTGAATCTATCACTATTATTCTTTCCGCCGTACCAGGAACTCTCCCTTAATCTCATCAATGTTTTTTGGATCTTCTCTTGCTCCTTCACTTATGACTAATCCAATACCTCTTCCGTCAAACGTTCCTTCAACATATTCCTCGACTTCCCCAAATTCCGTTATCTCTATTTCAAGCTCAACATCTTCGTCATCTTCATCATCTTCTGCCACTATGATTTCAAAATTCTGTTCATCTTCTACATCGATGAACAGTAAAACTCCATTGTCATAGGTTCCGGGTTCATCAATTTGCTCATCAACAGTTATAAATGCATACTTGCCCGTCTCAACATCTTCCAGTTCATCATTATCAGGATCCTCAATTACATCAACTATTTGATCAAGTACTTTCTCCACTTCTTCATGTTCTATGGACGGTGAAACAGCATAGATTACATTTTCTTCACCTTCTTCCTCAGGGAAAAAACCAATTGGTTCTTCCAGAATATCTTCTGGACCAGAAGATACCTGATATGGTTCGCCTTCAACAGTTAGCTCAACAGCTCCATCCAACTCTGTCTCGCCTAAGTCACATCCCATACTAAGACTTAATACGATAATGAAACATCCGGCAATTACCATCTTCCCAAACCGCATAAAAGAGATACCTCCTATACCTAAGAGATTATAGTTCTATGGTAAACCCCATAATTCTGCATGTAAACGATGGATTATCTGTTGGGAAACAGGTACAAAAGCATTAAAGGATGCTTGATGTCTAGATCATCAGGTGGGTGTTTATACCAATGCTGCAGCAATAGATTCATCGGTGATCAGAGTGGTAAGATGCCGTCCCTTGAGGGAAGCACGTACAGCTTCTGCTTTTTGTATTCCGCAAGCAGCACCGATTCTTTCCGGGATATTGAGAAAATCATGAAAATCTATTCCAATAATCCGGTGGTTGATCGGATGGTCCATCACATTCCCATCCTTGTCATAACTGTACCCGCAGATATGTCCTACGGCTCCTGCCTGCTGAATATCCTTTGCTTCCTCATGGGAAAGGAACCCGGCACGCACCAGGGCGCTTGCCTCCGGTGCATTGGAACTGATGCCGACCAGTGCTGCATCAAGGCTCTCAGTTCTGTGAAGCACCTCTCTGATCCAAGGCTCATTTAACAGAAGGTCCTTAACGAGAATATTCTTCACCAGCACTGGACACACCAGAGGATAATAACCGGCCTGCATTTTTCTCGATAATTCCCTCGCCAGCTCTGTTCCGTCGTACTGCGGGTTGGAAGCACCAAACCCGCCGGTAAGCTGAACCACCCCTGCCTTTGAAATATTTACTGTCTGCATCTGGTGAACCAGCTGGTAGAGCGTCATTCCCCAGGAGATACCGATCTGTATCCCGTCCCGCAGAATTGACTGCGTATATGATGCTGCTTCATTTCCTATCCTGCTTAGCAGTGTGATGTTCTCACTTTGTGAAACGACAACTGCTTTCTGCAGCTGATATCTCTCCTCCAGCTCTCTGCTCAGCGCTGCAGTATGGGATGATCCCTCACTGATCCGTATCTCAACGATACCTTTTTCCTTGCACTCCTTGAGGAGACTGGAAACCGTTGGACGGGAAATTCCGAATTCCGCAGCGATTTCCTGCTGGGATTTTCCATCCACATAGTACCGCCGGGCAATGGCAATTAAATCATCTCTGCTTCTTTGCAAAATGTTCTCCCGAAAGTAATCCTGCCGTTACATACAGCTCACTCATGCGATAACATCTATTGTTTAGGCGGCAGATGCAAACACTCACCAACTGCATCAGCAGCCGCCTCCATCAGCGCTTCTGAAACCGTCGGGTGACCGTGGATACACCGGGCCAGCTCATGCACCGTCACTTCCATAGCCATCAGCACCGCCGCTTCCTGGATAATTTCTGAAACAGAGGGCCCGAGAGCATGTACTCCCAGTATTCTGCCGTATCGCTGTTCTGCAACAACTTCAATATATCCCTCGGGACTGCCATGGGCAACAGCTCTGCCGTTTGCAGAAAAGGGAAATGTTCCTGTAATTATCTCAAACCGCTCTTCTGCTTCTGCCCGCTTCATACCCACACTGGCTGCTTCAGGAACAGCATACACAATTGAAGGGACATATCTCAAATCAGAGATCTGTCTCTCTATACCCAGAGCAGGCAGCGCTCTTCTTGCTGCATTTACCGCAGCAGTCTCACCCATATGGAATGCTGCATGGGCTAACATGCACTTTCCGTTTACATCACCTGGAGCAAAAATTCCCGGCTGAGAAGTTTCCATATAGGGATCAACCTGTACTGCGCCTTTTTCTGTCCTTACCAAGTGCTCCGGTATGCTGGAAAGCTCCGGCTGCCTTCCGGCAGCTGCAAGCACTGCATCAGCGGTTATCTGTGAACCGTCAGCCAGCTCAAGAATCAGTTCATCACCTTCCGGGGTTATCTTTTCAATTCTGCCTTCAGTATGCAGGTTGATCCCCCTTGATTTCAGCAATCCCGAAAATGTTTCAGATATTCCTGCATCAAAGAACGGGAGTATGCTCGGGGTCAGTTCTATGATATCAACGGAGGCTCCGAAGGCATGATAAATCACAGCAATCTCTATTCCAATGGCCCCTCCCCCGATTACCGCTAACCGCTTCGGGACTGTTTCGATATCAAGGATGGCAGCGCTGGTGTATACCTGCGGATGGTCCAGCCCGGGTATCGGCAGCTGAACCTCCTTTGATCCTCCTGCAAGGATAACTGATTTGCAGTGAATCGGTTCAGCACCTTCTACTTCTACCAGACTGCTGCTTACTGCCTTGCCCTTTCCCTTAACAACCTGCACTCCATGGGCCTTGAGCAAACCTGCAATGCCTGAAGTCAGCTTTCTCACTGTCTTGTCTTTCCCAATAACTGCCTGCTTCATATCAACAGCAGGGGAGAACCCTTCCGGGAGCACAATACCCCGCCATGCTGAATTCTTTGCTTCATAAATGAATTCTGCAGTTTTTGCATAATATTTTGTCGGTATGCAGCCTCTGTTCAAGCACGTCCCCCCCAGGGTATCCTGCTCAACAAGAATTGTCTCAGCACCGAGCTTGGAAGCTTTTACCGCAGCAATGTATCCTGCAGGCCCGCCGCCAATCACCGCAACATCACATGTATGCGCCATGGAAACCCCCTAAATAAAGGCAGACAAAGGCACTTCCAGATACCCTTGAATGCTCTGCATGAATTCAGCTGCTTCTGCACCGTCCATAATCCGGTGATCAAAGGTAAGACTTATTCCCATGATGCTTCTCTGCTTAAGCTCATTATTCATGAACCTGGGCAATTGCTGTACTGCACATATCCCGAGAATGCCTGCTTCCGGAGGATTGATAATCGGGGTAAAGGAAGTAATTCCGAACATTCCGACATTGGAAACGGTAAATGTTCCTTCCGACATTTCATCTGCCGTCAGGGTCCCGTCCCTTGCAGCTTCTGCAAGCTTTTTCATCCGCTGGGAAATCTGCAGCAGTCCCATCGATTGCGCCCCTTTCAGGACCGGAACCAGCAGTCCCCTCTTCGTTGCTGTCGCCGCTCCCAGATTAACTTCATGCCTGCAGATAACTTCATTGCCCTCAAGAACTGAATTCATTCTCGGATGTTCAGCAAGTGCCCTTGAAACTGCAAAAAGCACAAAATCATTAATGGTCAGTTTGTAACCACGCCGGGAGTTCAGCTCCTTGCGCCCTTCCATGAAACTGGTGACATCTAAATCCATGTGCTGCGTAACCATAGGAATTGTGCGGATACTCTCACTCATCCGCTCCCCGGTGATCCTCTGGATATTCGTCAAAGGAATACGGGTTTCCCTGATGCTTTCTGAACCAGGAAGATCAGAAGAAAATACCTTGCCCCCGTGCCCGCTTCCGGCAGTTTCTTCAATGGAAATGCCCTGCTCTTCAGCCATACGGGCAGCTAAGGGAGTAGCGCTCCTTGCTGCAGCAAGCACATCCCGTTCACGGATTTCTCCCCCCTGCCCCGAAGGGGTAATTCTATCAAGTGAGATATGCTGTTCCCCGGCAGCACGTCTGGCCGCAGGAGTAGCTGCTCTTTTACCCGGTCCAGAGACACTGCTTTTCCCTTCTTGAGCAAACTGAGCCGGAGACTGAGGTTCCGGTGCTTTTGTCTCAGGGGTGATTTTTTCGCTTTCCTGCCGGTGGGTATCAGGGATCTTTTCTCCAGGCTCACCTACCCAGGCAATAGGAGCAGTAACTGGAACCGTGCTGCCTGCCTGATAGAGCAGTTTCAGGACCGTCCCGGCACAATCAGACTCCAGCTCCATGGCAGTTTTATCTGTCTCAATTTCTGCTACGATATCACCTTTCTGTATTACATCACCTTCCTGGACCTTCCAGGAGATAATCACTCCCTCTTCCATGGCCATTCCGGTCTTGGGCATGATAATTGCTTCGGGCATATTGCCTCCTCCTTTTCTTAAAGAAGAGCATGAATTGTCTCAGTGATCCTTTCTATTGTCGGCACCACCTGTGCTTCTAGATTCGGATTGTAAGGAATCGGTACATCCAGCCCGCCCAGACGCTTTACCGGTGCATCCAAATAATAAAAGGCATCGCTGTCAACCACAGTGCTTACAATTTCTCCGCCGAACCCGCCGGTCTGGCATGCCTCGTGGACTACCAGTACTTTGCCGGTCTTCCGTGCTGAATCTATGATGCTTTTCCGGTCAAGAGGCACCAGCGTCCTGATATCCAGGACCTCAACATCAACTCCCTGCGATTCCAGGGATTCTGCAGCCTCCAGGCAGCGCGGAACCATTCTTCCATAGGTGATTACTGAAACATCTGTACCAGCACGTTTTACATCTGCTGTTCCCAGGGGAATACTATACGGTTCATCCGGTTCGGGAACCTCCCCTTTGCTCCGGTAAAGCAGCTTCTGTTCAATAAAGACAACGGGATTGTCATCCCAAATAGCGCTTTTTAAAAGCCCCTTTGCATCATAGGGCGTGGAGGGAATTACTACTTTCAGACCAGGCACATGGGCAACCCAGGCTTCAAGGCTTTGACTGTGCTGGGCAGCTGCGCCGGTACCGGAACCTCCGGGAGTCCTGAGCACCATGGGAACAGATGCCTGCCCCCCGAACTGGAACCGGTTCTTGGCTGCCTGGTTTGCCAGCTGTTCCATCGCAAGGGTAATAAAATCACTGAACATTATTTCTACAATTGGGCGAAGTCCTGTCATCGCAGCACCTGCGGCACAGCCGGTAATTGCCAGTTCGCTGATCGGCGTATCAAGGATGCGCTGTTCTCCAAATTCCTCATACATCCCCTTGGATACGCCAAAAGCACCGCCGTATACCCCGATATCTTCACCAAAGAAGACGATCCTTTCATCAGCTCTCATTTCCTCGCTCATTGCTTCCTGTATCGCCTGGGCATAGGTTATATTTCTCATTCTCCCTTTCTCCTTGATAGTTTATGCATAGAGGTCATCAAAAATCTGCTTAACCGACAGTTCCCCGCTGTTTTCAGCAAAATCCAATGCATCTTTCAACTCTTCCTCGACCTTCTGCTCTACTGCTTCTAATTCCTGGTTCGTAAAGACCTTTTCCTTAAGCACATATTCACGGTGCCGTTTTATGGGACATTTTTCCTTCCAGGCATTGACTTCCGCTTTATCCCGATACACTTGGGCATCGCTCTTTGAATGTCCCATCCAGCGGTAGGTATTAAGAACCATAAGCATAGGACCGTGCTCCAGCACATACTCCCGGGCCTTTTCTGTCTCCCGATAGATGGTTAACACATCATTTCCGTCCAAAGCGAGACCTTTCATTCCATAACTGTCCGCCCGGACTGAAATATCACTGATGTTCATACTTTTTTGTATATGCGTGGACATTCCATAGTAATTATTGATGCAGACAAAGAGCACCGGCAGCTTCCACACCGAGGCAAGATTTAATGATTCATGGAAAGCTCCCCCGTTGCTTGCCCCGTCTCCAAAAAAACACACAACGATGTTCGGCTTTTTCAAGTATTTCAGCGAAAGCCCAGCTCCAGTTGCTATGGGAATACCTCCGCCGACAACCCCGTTTGCTCCCAGGCTTCCTGCAGAAAAATCAGCAATATGCATACAGCCGCCTTTCCCTTTGCAGTAACCGTTTTCTTTTCCAAGGAATTCAGCCATCATTCGCCTGATATCCATACCTTTTCCTATCGCCTGGTTATGACCGCGATGGGTCTGGAGAATCAGATCTTCATGCTCAATTGCAGTACAAACCCCGATTCCTGCAGCTTCTTCACCGATACAGAAATGGGCAGTTCCATGAACCTTCCCCTGGATAAACAGTTTTGCTGCTGTTTCCTCAAACCTTCTGGTAAGCACCATCTTATGGTAGAGCTCTCTATGTATTTGCTTGGTCAGTTCCATACCGTTCCCCTTTTTCATGCAAAGAATGCAGCCAGTATAGGAAAAAGCCTTTTATTTGTCAATTGTAAAATTATATATTTAATATTTTACAATTGTTATATTTTCCTGGTGAAACCATGCCGAAAAACCAAAAAAATTGTGAGAAACTACCTCGATTAAAGATTGACACCCTTTCTCCTTTGGGATATTACTATGATTAATAGATATCCAGTAGATACAGGAGGAAGGGAGATGATCAGGACAGGCGTAATTAACTCATCTGAATTTGCCGGTACGTTGAACCTGGCTTACTTTCCTTTCTCACCGCTAGGGATCAGAAAGGAACACAGCTGCTGAAACAAAAGACTGCATATGTTTCTGCAGGTGCAAGCGTATAGAAAAG
>Ga0207421_10006771_pt1 | contig 12399 bp, 10 predicted proteins | sample SodLakKL_010_SED_4_FD_187542 | JGI IMG/M metagenome (GOLD analysis project Ga0207421, IMG submission 187542) | Alkaline sediment microbial communities from Lake Tanatar, Kulunda Steppe, Russia - 8KL_010_SED (SPAdes) (version 2) | ecosystem: Environmental > Aquatic > Non-marine Saline and... | reverse complement strand
GCTCAGCGCCTACGCCCGCGAGCGGCGCCTGGACAATCAGCTGTTGCAGTCGGGGATGACCGCCCTCCATGAGCTCTTCGGCCCGTCCTGCGGGGGGCTGGCCCGCCTGCGCCGCTGGGGGCTGCGCCTGGCCGACCACGCCGGGCCGGCCAAGCGCCTGGCCTTGCGCTACGCCAGCCACGGTCGCTGGACCGGCTGACGCCGCGCCGTCGGGCTACTCGGAGCCGCTGACTCGCCGCAGGCGGATGCCCAGCTCGCGCAGCTGCGCCTCGCCCACCTCGGCCGGGGCCTCGGTGAGCATGCAGGTGGCGGTCTGGGTCTTGGGGAAGGCCATGACCTCGCGGATCGAGTCGGCGCCAGCCATGAGCATGACCAGCCGGTCCATGCCGAAGGCGATCCCGCCGTGGGGCGGGCAGCCGTACTGCAGGGCGTCGAGCAGGAAGCCGAACTTGGCGCGGGCCTCCTCCTCGCCGATACCCAGAAGCCCAAAGACCGCTTGCTGCATCTGCGGGTCGTGGATACGGATCGAGCCGCCGCCGAGCTCGACGCCGTTGAGCACGCAGTCGTAGGCCCGCGAGACCAGCGCCTCGGCGTCCTGTTGCTGCAGCTCGGCCGGGTCCTGGACACACGGTGCGGTGAACGGGTGGTGCAGGGAGTAGAGGCGCCCGTCCTTCTCGTCGTACTCGAACATCGGGAAATCGACCACCCACAGCGGGCGCCAGGCGTCCTCGACCAGTTCCATGTCGTGGCCGATACGCACCCGCAGCGCGCCGAGGGCGTCGTTGACGACGCTGGCCCGGTCGGCGCCGAAGAAGACCACATCGCCCGCCTGGGCGCCGGTGCGCTCGAGGATACCCTGTACGGCGTCCTCGGTGAGGAACTTGACGATGGGCGACTGCAGCCCCTCCACGCCCTGGCCCGGGTCGTTGACCTTGATGTAGGCCAGCCCCTTGGCGCCGTAACGGCCGACGAACTCGGTGTAGTCGTCGATCTGCTTGCGGGTCAGCGCCCCCCCGCCGGGTACGCGCAGGGCCGCCACGCGGCCACGCGGATCCTGCGCCGGCGCCGAGAAGACCTTGAAGTCCACGTCGCGGACCAGGTCGGCCACCTCGATCAGTTCGAGCGGGATGCGCAGATCCGGCTTGTCGGAGCCGAAACGGTCCATGGCCTCGGCGTAGCGCATGCGCGGGAAGGGATCGGGCAGCTCGACGCCGAGGACCTGGCGGAAGAGCTGGCGCAGCATCCGCTCGGTGACCCCCATGACGGCCTCTTCGTCGACGAAGGCGGCCTCCATGTCGAGCTGGGTGAACTCCGGCTGGCGGTCGGCACGCAGGTCCTCGTCACGGAAGCAGCGCACGATCTGATAGTAGCGGTCGAAGCCGGCCATCATCAGCAGCTGCTTAAACAGCTGCGGCGACTGCGGCAGCGCGAAGAAGCGGCCGGTGTGGGTGCGGCTGGGCACCAGGTAGTCGCGCGCGCCCTCGGGGGTGGCCCGCGTCAGCATCGGCGTCTCGATGTCGAGAAAGCCCTCGTCCTCCAGGTGGCGACGGATCACCGAACTCACCCGGGCGCGCAGCTGCAGTCGCTGCTGCATCTCGGGACGGCGCAGATCCACGTAGCGGTGGCGCAGGCGCACGTCCTCGCCCACCTGCTCGTGCTCATCGAGCTGGAACGGCGGGGTCTTGGCGGTGTTGAGCACCTCCACCGCCTGGCCCAGGACCTCGACCCGGCCGGAGTGCAGGTCCGGGTTCTCGGTGCCCTCCGGGCGGTGCCAGACGCGGCCGGTGATGCGCAGGACGTACTCGTTGCGGGCGCGGTCGGCGGCAGCGAACGCCGCCTCGGTGTCGGGATCGACCACCACCTGCACCAAGCCGGCCCGATCGCGCAGATCGATGAAGATGATGCCGCCGTGGTCCCGCCGCCGGTGCACCCAGCCGCAGAGCGTGACTTCAGTGTCCAGGTGGGTTTCGCAGATCTCGCCGCAGTAGTGACTACGCATGGTTTTTTTCCGGATTGGTGGTCGGGCCAAAGGGGGGCAATGGTAAGCACGCCCCCCGGGGGGTGCAAGCAAACGGGTCGCAACGCGGCGGGACGCTCAGCCCTCCTTGAGGTCGAGCCCGATGAGCACCTTTTCTCGTTCGGAGAGGTCGCCGACCACCCGGCGCACGGGGGGCGGAAGCTTCTTGATCACCACCGGCGTGGCCAGGATGCGCTCGTCCTCGGCCAGCTGGGGGCGCTCGAGGATATCGATCACTTCCAGGTCACAGGAGGCGTCGTCGCCGTAGGCCTCCCGGATGATGCGCTCAAGGTTGCGGATGGCCCGTTCCGCCGCCGGCGTCCGCCCGGCGATGTAGAGCCGCAGGACCAGCTCGCTCACGACGCTCCCCCCGTCTCGGCACCATTGGCCACGTGCACGCCGTCTCCGGACAGGTAGTACTCAAGAACCCGGTCCGAGGTCGGCAGACCGCGCGCCTTAACGACATTCAGCAGCCTGCACAGCCTGCCGTCACGCTCGTCGCGGCGCAATTTGATCCAGACGTCGATAATGGAGGAGACATCCATGTTGCTGACACCATCACTGTAGTCGGGCAGCAGTTCCGTAGCCAGGACGGTCACGCCCTCGCGCTTGAGCATGTAGAACAGGCGCAGCAGCATCTCCTTGCCCTGGCGGTCGTCGTGGGGATCGCCCAGCGCGCTGGCCGGGTCGAGGACCACCACGCCCGGGGTCTGCCCCTGCACTGAGCGCATCACCCGCAGCAGGTGTTCCTCCCAGCCCAGTTCCACCGCCAGCAGCGGCTCCAGCACCAGCCGGCCGCTATCGATGCACGACGCCAGATCCAGGCCCACACTGCGCTGATTGCGCAGCAGCTCCTCGGTGGCCTCCTCGAAGCTGAGGTAGAGCACGGAGTCGCCGGCCCGGCACGCGGCGGCGGCGAAGGCTGCGGCGAAGCTCGTCTTGCCGGTGCCTGACTGCCCCGAGACCATCACCGCCGAGCCGCGGTACGGGCCGCCGCCCCCGAGCATGGCGTCGAGGCCGTCGACGCCGGTGGTGTGTCGCTCCGAGGAGGGCCGGGCCTCGAGCCGCGTACCGGTGATCGGGGACAGGAACACCCCTTCGTGATCGAGGAGGAAGGGGAACTCGTTGGTGCCGTGTCCGCCACCGCGGCGCTTGAGGATGCGCAGCAGGCGGGTCATGCGCCGGTAGCGCACCTCCTGGCGCAGGAGGATGACGCAGTCGGCAATGTAATCCTCCAGCCCGAAGCGCTCGCTGAAGCCGGAGTGTTCGCCGGAGGTGATCAGGGTGGTGGCGTCGCGCTCGCGGATCCAGTCGAACACCCGGGTCAATTCCGCGCGCAGGCTGTTGCCCGGGGCGAAGCTCTCGTCCATGCCGTCGATGGCGTCCACCACCAGCCGCCGTGCGCCGAGGGCGTCCAGGGCGTAGCCGATGCGCGCGAGCAGCGCCGTCAGCTCGACCTCACCGCCGGAGACCAGCTCGGAGCGATCGGGGCGCATGTCGAGGATGCGCCCCCGCCCCGCCGCCAGGTGCTCGTCCAGCGGGAAGCCGAGCGCGTGGGCGTGGCGCGTAAGGGCTTCCGGCGACTCGTCGAAGGTGGCCAGCACCGATGGCTCGCCCTGCTCCAGCCCGTGGCAGAAGAAGGTCAGCGCAATCGCCGTCTTGCCGGCCCCCGGGCCGCCGCGCAGCAACGTCGGCTGCCCCTCGGGTAGCCCGCCGTCGAGGATGAAGTCCAGACCCTGAATGCCAGTGGCCGCGGTCTGCGCCCCGCGCCGGGCGGCGCTGCTGCGCCGGGCGCGTTCGCTCGCGGAGGTGCTGCCTTGTGCCATGCCTTGCTCCGAGGTGGGCTGCCCGTCTGGCAGCGTGCCAAAAAGCGCCGACGGGGTCCAAGGCCGGCGCCGCGGCGTTTCAGCTGGAAGCAGAACCGGAGGAGCCAGCCGCCGCAGCCCCCGACTGCCCACCGCCACTGCCTGCGGAGGTGCCCGCCGATGACGCCGACTTGTCGCCGCTCTTGTCACTGCTCTTGTCGCTGCCGCCCTTGTCGGCGCCATTGCCGCCCCCCTCGGCGACGTTCTTGCGTTGGCCCGACTTGAAGTCGGTCTCGTACCAACCGCCGCCTTTCAGGCGGAACGCCGCCGCCGAGACCAGCCGCTTGAGCGACGCCTGGCCGCACTCGGGACAGTCGGTCAGCGGGCCGTCCGATACGGACTGGATGGCCTCGAGACGGTGGCCGCAGCCACAGCACTCATACTCGTAAATCGGCATCGATCCTCTCCCTCCTGGTCAACCACCCAAGCCGTGACGGCTTTTGAATGGGGACTGCCACGGCTGAAAACAAGGCCCGCCCGCTCAGCGGCAGAAGGGCCAGAACTGATACCACCGCCAGCACTGCAGCTCGTCCTCGCACTGGGCCAGCTGCTGCTCGTAGCGCCGGGCCCGGGACTCAACATTGCGGGCGACGCGCTGCAGGGTCGGCTTCTGGCGGTACGTGCCCCGCCGGTACCCGCCGTGCCCCTCGTGATAGGCCAGATACAGCCGCCTCGGGTCGTCCAGATCGACCCCGACCCGCTCCCGGGTGCGCTGGTTGTACCAGCCGATGAAATCCAGCGCGTCGCGCATCCGGGTCCGGTGGGCGTCCCAGTGAGCGGCATCCTCCCGATATTCGCCCCAGACCGGATCCTGCGCCTGGGCGTAGCCGTAGGCGGAACTCGGCCGGCGCCAGGGGATGATCCCGAGCAGCCGGCGCCGCGGCGGGCGGGCGTCGGCGATGAACGACGACTCCTGATGGACGAAGGCCATCTGGATGGGGATCGGCGTTCCCCAGCGCTCCTCGGAGCGCCGGGCGTGATCATACCACTCGGGGCTCTCCTCGAAGATGACGCAAATGTCGTCGATGTCCGATGGCTGCGGGCGATGGGCGCATCCGACCAGCACCACCAGCAGCACCGCAACCCCAAGGATCCGCAGGATTCGCCCTGGCGTCATGCCCGCCTCACGCGACCGGTGCTCAAAGAGGCGACAGGATACCCGATGTGGAGATCGGCGGGCGCAGGCTTTAGCCTGTCGGGCCATGAACGACGACCACACCGATCACCGCCCCGCGCTGCTGATCACCGGCTGTTCCAGCGGCATCGGCGAGACCGCTGCAGCGCACATGGCCCGGCGCGGCTGGCGGGTCTTCCCCAGCGCCCGCCGCAGCGAGGACGTGGCCCGCCTGCGCGAGGCCGGCTGGGAGGACGCCCTGGTGCTGGACCTGGCCGACAGCGCCTCCATCGAGGGCGCGGTGGAGCAGGTCGCCGAGCGCACCGGCGGGTGCATCGACGCCCTGTTCAATAACGGGGCCTATGGTCAGCCCGGCGCGGTGGAAGATCTCTCCCGGGCGACGCTGCGCGAGCAGCTAGAGACCAACCTGCTCGGCACCCACGAACTGACCACGCGGGTGCTGCCGTACATGCGCCGCCAGGGCCACGGGCGCATCGTGCAAAACAGCTCGGTACTCGGTTTCATCGCCCTGCCCTACCGCGGCGCCTACGTCTGCTCCAAGTTCGCCCTCGAGGGGCTCACCGACGCCCTGCGCCAAGAACTGCGCGGCAGCGGCATCCACGTGAGCCTGATCCAGCCCGGGCCCATCGCCAGTCGCTTCCGCGACAACGCCCACCGCGCCTTCCAGGCCCGGATCGATCCACAGAACAGCGCCCACGCTGCCACCTATCGTGCGGTGGAGCAGCGCCTGGCCGGCGCCGGCGCGTCGACGCCCTTCACGCTCGAAGCCGGGGCGGTGGCCGCCAAGCTGGTCCACGCCCTGGAGCACCCGCGCCCGAAGGCCCGCTACCACGTCACCGTACCCACCCACCTCTTTGCCGCCCTCAAGCGCCTGCTGCCCACGCGGTGGCTGGACCGGGTTCTGCTGGCGGCCACCGCCCCGGAGCGCCGCACCCGCTAACCGGGCTCAGACCACCTCGCCCTCGACCACCGGCTCGCCGCGCTCGAAGCGGAACGCGCCGTCTTGCACATCGACCCGGATGCGATCGCCCTGCCCGAAGTTGCCCTCGAGCATCTCCCGGGCCAGCGGGTTCTCGACCTCGTGCTGCAGGACCCGCTTGAGCGGGCGGGCGCCGTAGACCGGGTCGAAGCCCGCTTCGCCGATGCGGTCCAGGGCCGCTTCGCTGAGTTCGAGCGCCATGTCTCGCTCGGCCAGCCGCTCGCTGAGGTAGCGGACCTGGATGCTCGTGATGGCGCGGATCTGCTCCCGCGACAGCGGCCGGAAGACCACCACCTCGTCGATACGGTTGATGAACTCGGGACGGAAGTGGGTCCCGACGATGTCCATCACCGAGCTCTTCATCCGCTGGTAGTCCTCTTCCTCCTCCCCGGCCATGCTCTGGATGATCTCCGAGCCGAGGTTCGAGGTCATCACGATGACCGTGTTGCGGAAATCCACGGTGCGGCCGTGGCTGTCGGTCAACCGACCGTCATCGAGGACCTGCAGCAGGACGTTGAAGACGTCACCGTGGGCCTTCTCGACCTCGTCGAGGAGGATCACCGAGTACGGCTTGCGACGCACGTGCTCGGTGAGATAACCGCCCTCCTCGTAGCCGACGTACCCCGGCGGCGCACCGATCAGCCGCGCCACGGAGTGCTTCTCCATGAACTCGGACATGTCGATGCGCAGCATGGCCTCTTCCGTGTCGAACAGGAACTCGGCGAGCGCCTTGCACAGCTCGGTCTTGCCCACGCCGGTGGGGCCTAGGAAGAGGAACGAGCCATTGGGGCGGTTCGGGTCCGACAGCCCGGCCCGGGAGCGGCGGATGGCGTTGGCCACCGCGGCGATGGCCTCATCCTGGCCGACCACCCGCTCGTGCAGGGCCTGCTCCATGCGCAGGAGCTTGTCCCGCTCGCCCTCGAGCATCTTCGAGACCGGGATGCCGGTCCACTTGGAGACCACCTCGGCGACCTCCTCGTCGCTGACCCGGTTGCGCAGCAGCTTCATGTCGTACATGTCCGCCTGCGAGGCCATGTCCAGCTGGCGCTCCAGCTCGGGGATGCGCCCGTACTGCAGCTCGGACATGCGCTGCAGGTCGCCGGCGCGACGGGCGGTCTCCACCTCCTGGCGGGCGCGCTCAAGCTCCTCCTTGATCGACTGCGTGCCCTCGACCGCGGCCTTCTCGGAGTTCCAGATCTCCTCGAGGTTCCCGTACTCCTGCTCCAGCTCGTTGATCTCGTCCTCGAGGGTCGCCAGGCGCTTTCTGGAGGCGTCGTCCTCCTCGTTGCGCAGCGCCTCGCGCTCGATCTTGAGCTGGATCAGCCGGCGCTCGAGGCGATCCATCGACTCCGGCTTGGAGTCGATCTCCATGCGGATCCGCGACGCCGCCTCATCGACCAGGTCGATGGCCTTGTCCGGCAGGTTGCGATCCGTGATGTAGCGGTGCGAGAGCGTCGCCGCCGAGACGATGGCCGGGTCCGTGATCTCGACACCGTGGTGGACCTCGTAGCGCTCCTTGAGCCCGCGCAGGATGGCCACCGTGTCCTCGACGCTCGGCTCATCCACCTGGACCGTCTGGAAGCGGCGCTCCAGGGCGGCGTCCTTCTCGATGTTCTCGCGGTATTCGTTGAGGGTGGTGGCACCGATGCAGTGCAGCTCGCCCCGGGCGAGCGCCGGCTTGAGCATATTGCCGGCGTCCATGGCGCCTTCGGCCTTGCCGGCGCCGACGATGGTGTGGAGCTCGTCGATGAACAGGATGATCTGCCCCTCCTGCTGACCGAGCTCCTTGAGCAGCGCCTTGAGCCGCTCCTCGAAGTCGCCGCGGTACTTGGCCCCGGCGAGCAGTGCACCGAGGTCGAGCGACAGGACCCGCTTGTTCTTGAGCCCCTCGGGCACCTCGGCGTTGACGATGCGCTGGGCCAAGCCCTCGACGATGGCGGTCTTGCCGGTGCCCGGCTCACCGATGAGCACCGGGTTGTTCTTGGTCCGGCGCTGGAGGACCTGCACCGTGCGCCGGATCTCGTCGTCGCGGCCGATGACCGGGTCGAGCTTGCCCTGCTCGGCGCGCTCGGTCAGGTCGATGGTGTACTTCTCCAGCGCCTGGCGCTGGTCCTCGGCGTTGGGATCGTCCACCGCCTGGCCGCCGCGCACCTGCTCGATGGCCTGCTCAAGGGGCTCCCGCGCGGCACCGGCCTGCTCGAGGATCTTCGCCAGCCGGCTCTTGCCATCCTCGAGCACGGCGAGCACGAAGAGCTCGCTGGAGAGGTACTGGTCCTTGCGCTTCTGTGCGAGCTTGTCGGTGAGATTGAGCAGCCGCCCCAGCTCGTTGGACAGGTGCACCTCGCCGCCGGTGCCGGAGACCTGCGGCATCTGCTCGAGAGCCTCGCCGAGCTGCGAGCGCAGCTTGTTCAGGTTGACGCCGGCCTGCTGGAGCAGCGGACGCACGCCGCCGCCCTCCTGATCGAGCATGGCCAGCATCAGATGGACCGGTTCGATGAACTGGTGGTCGCGCCCCACCGCCAGGCTCTGCGCCTCGGCGATGGCCATCTGGAATTTGGTGGTCAGCTTGTCCATCCGCATGTCTCTACCCCCTTGGCCGCATCACGGGCCGACAATCCGCTCCACCGCGCTGCGGCGGTGGCTGGTTTCTTGTCAGGATAGATGGGGCAGCGGCGACGGGTTTTCAATCCGGCGCGGGCAGGCCGGCGACACGGTTGCGGCCCTGGCGCTTGGCCTCGTAGAGGGCCAGATCGGCGGATTTCAGGACCTCCTCGACGGAGCCGCCGTCGAGCACGGCCACGCCGACGCTGGCGCTGAGGGCCACGGTCTCGCCTTCGTAGACCAGCTCCAGGGTCTCGATGCCATTGCGGATACGCTCGGCCAGGGTCCAGGCACCGGGACCATCGATCCCCACGGTGACAATGAAGAACTCCTCGCCGCCGGAGCGGATGAGCACGTCGGCGCGGCGGACGGTCTCGCGCAGCTGCGCAGCCACCCGCTGGAGCACCGTATCGCCGCCGAAGTGGCCGAGGCGGTCGTTGATCGCCTTGAAGTGATCCAGATCGACCACCAGCGCCGCCAGCGGCTGCCGCGTCCGCCGCGCTGTCTCGCCGAGCTGATCGGCGATCTCGTCGAGGTAGAGCCGATTGTGCAACCCGGTCAGCGGGTCGCGCCGGGCCCCTTCGCGGGCCTCGCGCAGCAGCTCCATCAGGTCCACGTTCTGGTTGACGCGGACGCTGAGCTCCTCCTCCAGGAAGGGGCGGGTCAGGAAGTCGTCGGCCCCGGCCTTGAGCAGCCGCGCGGAGAGCAGCCCCGAGCCGTGACTGGAGACACCGATGATCCCCAGCCGCGGGGCCGCGTGCCGGCGGCGCAGCTCGCGGATCAGGGTGATGCCGTCCATGCCCGGCATGTTCTGGTCGCAGAGCACCAGGCGGATGGTGGCGTCCTCATCCGAGGTGATCCGTTCCAGCGCCTCTTGGCCATTGCCGGACTGGTAGCAGCGGAACCCCCAGCGGCTGAGCAGGTGCACCAGGTACTCGCGGGCCGAGCGGGAGTCGTCGACCACCAGCACGCCGATGGACCGGTTGCGGTGGATGCGCTGCAGGGTACGCAGCACCGAGTCCACCGCGTCCGGGGCATCCTTGAGGATGTAGTCGCACACCCCGGCCCCCACCAGCTGATCGCGCAGGTCGTCCTCGATGGTGGCGGTCAGAACCACGGAGGGGATGTCGCGCTCCACCAGGTCCCCGACCACCTCGCCGCGCGGAGCATCCGGCAGGTCGAGATCGAGCACGGCGGCGACGATCCGTTCACCGTCATGCTCCAGCAGCTGCCGCGCGGCGGCGCGGCTGCCGGCGACCAGCGCCTTCAGCCCCAGGGCGTCCTCGATGCGCCCGGCCAACCAGCCGGCCACGGAGCGACTGTCCTCCACCACCAGGATGCGGCCGGCGGCGTACTGCTCCTCGGACATGCTCACGGCTCCTCTCGGTAGATCAGGCTCGCCATCCGGCCGGTGGATCCGTCCCGGCGATGGGAGAAAAAACGCGCCCGATCCGTGTGCGTGCACCAGCCGCCACCGTGGACCGATGTCACCCCGGCCTGCCGCAGGCGACTCCGAGCCAGGCTGTAGAGGTCAGCGTACCAGCGATCACCGGCCGCGGGGGTGAGCCCCTCGGCCGCAGCCGGATCCCGTGCGCGCAGCGCCTCGGCCACCTCCGGCCCTACCTCGAAGGCGTCGGGCCCGATGGCCGGCCCCAGCCAGGCGTGGAGTTCGCCGGCCGGCACCGGCAGCGCCGCCACCACGGCCTCGAGGATGCCCGCGGCGAGGCCCCGCCAGCCGGCGTGGGCGGCGGCCACCGCCCGCCCGTCCCCGGCGGCGAGGAGCACCGGCAGGCAGTCGGCGGTGAGCACGGCGCAAACCACGCCGGCGCGATCGGTCCAGGCCGCGTCGGCACGTGCGCCGGGGGCGACCCGGTGCGCGGCGACCACCTCGGTGCCGTGGACCTGCTCCAGCCACACGGGCTCGGCGGGCAGACCGGCGCGGGTGCGCAGCAGATGCCGATTGGCGGCCACGGCGGACGGGTCATCCCCGGTATGCTCGGCCAGATTGAGGCTGTCGCGCGGCGCGGCGCTGCAGCCGCCGCAGCGCAGCGTGCTCAGGGCCCGCACACCCTCCGGCGCCGGCCACCGGGGCTTGAAGAACAGGCCACCGTCCACCTCATCCATGGCGCAGGGCCTCCAGCAGGTGGTGCCAGTCCTCCGGCGGCGGCGCCTCCCAGTGCATGGTCTCGCCGGTGCGCGGGTGCTCGAGGCGCAGATGGCGGGCGTGCAGGGCCTGGCGGCGGAAGCCGTCGAGGACGGCGCGCAGGGTGTCGCTCGCGCCCCGCGGGTAAACCGGCCGACGGCCGTAGACGGGATCACCCACCAGCGGCAGCCGGACGTGCGCCAGGTGCACGCGGATCTGGTGGGTGCGGCCGGTCTCCAGTTCCACGTCGAGCAGGGTGTGGGCGCTGAAGCGCTCCGCGACCCGGTAATGGGTCACCGCCGGGCGACCGGTGGCCACCACGGCCATGCGTTTGCGGTCCCGGGGGTGGCGGGCGATGGGGGCGTCCACCCGCCCGCCGGCGGTGGGGCGGCCGACCACCACGGCCTGGTAGCCGCGCCCCACCGTGCGCGCCTGCAGCTGCGCGACCAGGGCATGGTGGGCGGCGTAGGTCCGCGCCACCACGAGCAGCCCCGAGGTCTCCTTGTCCAGCCGGTGCACGATGCCGGCCCGTGGCAGGGCTTCGAGCCCCGGATCGTGGTGGAGCAGCGCGTTGACCAGGGTGCCGCCCGGATTGCCGGCCCCCGGATGAACCACCAGCCCCGCCGGCTTGTCCACGACCAGCAGATCCCCGTCCTCGTAGAGCAGCCGCAGCGGGATGGGCTCCGGGGCCAGCGGGGTCTCCGGCTCGGGCTCGGCATCGACGTGGATTCGCTCGCCGGCGTAAACCGGATCGCGGGGACGGCGCACGGCGCCGTCGACGGTGATCCAGCCGGCCTTCACCCACTGCTGCAGGCGGCTGCGTGAATAATCGGGAAACAGGGCCGCCAGGGCCCGATCCAGACGCTGCCCGGCCAGTTCCTCGGGGACGTCGGCTTGGTGACGGGGTCGTTCCATACGTATAGTACGAGCCTTTGCTATCGCTACAATGACGGGCCTGCATCAGGCCGCGGAGTCACGGAAATCATGCACCGCATCCAGCGCTGGGCCACGATCGCCCTGGTGGCACTCTTTCTGGCCGGCTGTGCCGGCACCGACCCCGACGGGGCCGCCGAGCGCAGCGTCGAGGAACTCTACGCCGACGCCCGCAGCAGCCTGAGTTCCGGGAACTACTCACAGGCCGTGGAGCGCTTCGAGAACCTGGTGGCGCGCTACCCCTTCGGCGATCACGCGGTTCAGTCCCAGCTGATGATCATCTACGCCCACTACCTGGCTGGCCAGCACGAGTCGGCGATCGCCGCCGCGGAACGCTTCCAGCGCATGCATCCGCGCAATGAGCACGTCGCCTATGCACTTTACATGAGCGGCGTGGCACGGCAGGCCCAGGGGCCCGGCGGCCTCGGCGATCTGTTCAATGTCGACCCGAACTTGCGCGATCCCGAGCCCAAGCGCCGCGCCTTCGCCGACTTCCGCGACCTGACCGAGCAGTACCCGGACAGCGAGTATATCGATGACGCCACCGAGCGCATGGAGCAGATCCGCACGGCACTGGCCGAGCATGAACTCCACGTCGGGCGGTTCTACTTCGAGCGCGGTGCCTACATCGCCGCGGCGAACCGGGCGCGCACGATCATCGCCCGCTACCCCGGCACGCCGGCCGTCGCCGAGGCCATGGGCATGCTCGCCGACTCGTACCGGGGC
>Ga0207421_10006770_pt1 | contig 12401 bp, 12 predicted proteins | sample SodLakKL_010_SED_4_FD_187542 | JGI IMG/M metagenome (GOLD analysis project Ga0207421, IMG submission 187542) | Alkaline sediment microbial communities from Lake Tanatar, Kulunda Steppe, Russia - 8KL_010_SED (SPAdes) (version 2) | ecosystem: Environmental > Aquatic > Non-marine Saline and... | reverse complement strand
GGGTAAATTCATCCACGGATTCATTTTGGCAGGTAGAGTCTGTTGTAAATGCTTTTTTATAATGTGATGTAGACAAAAATGAACCCTCACCGGTATAGTTATGCAATATGTGTAAAATTATACCTTCTATATCAACCGGTTAAATCCTTTATTTTTTGAGATAATTTTGTCCTAGATGTTAAATTCTGTTGTCGAGCCATTTTTTAAGGTAGGCAAACACTGCATCATTTTCTCTTTCATTATGCAGTTCATGATAGAGCCCCTCCCACAGCTTGAGGGTGCATTCAGCAGAAACCAGGCCCGCCAGTTTTTCCGAACCGGAGGAGAAAGTAATGCGGTCTGAAGTTCCATGCATAATTAAAAGCGGCAGAGTTATGTCCGCGGCCCGGTTAAAAATATAGTTTACGGCGTCAAGCATTCCTTTACCGAGGCGGGCAGATACCCGGTCATGTACCAGGGAATCGTTTTGGTAAGCGGCTATCACTTCCGGATCTCGCGATAAAGCTTTATGTTCAAGGTTGCTGGCAAGGCTTAAAGAAGGGTAGATCAAGCCAAAAACCCGGGCCATGGCGATTTTATGCTTTTGCCGGTCAAGGACAGTATGCAGGCCGGGGCTGGTAATTACCGCCCCGTTGATCCGGGGCTGACGCTGGATTAAGAAGAAAGCGACCAGGGTGCCACCCAAACTGTGCCCGTAAAGAAAGCGGGGTTTTCCGGGATACAGTTCTTCAGCCTTATTAAGCAAAAGGTCGAGATCATCTCCATAATGATCTAAAGAAGGGGTGTAACCCCGCAACCCCCCGGATTTGCCATGCCCTCGCAGATCGATAGCCACGGTGGCATAGCCGGCGCCGGCAAACTTTTCGGCCCAGTGGTGGTAGCGCCCGCTGTGTTCCCCCAGGCCATGCACCAGGCAGATAACCCCTTTAACTTGTTCAGGGTCCAATTCGCCAGGCTCCCATTTTTGGGCAAAGAGAGGGAGGCAGTCTTCTGCTCCCCAGGTCATTACTTCGTGTTTCATGTTAAGCACCTTCTTTAGCTGGATTCTTTTTTATTATATCAAAACAGGTAATTATTGACACTTTTAGATTTGTTTTTAAAGCCCGGCTTATTTCTGCGGGCCAATCTAGAAGGTGCCTCATCTATTTTCGCCACTATTTTTTAGGCTTTTTATGCTTTTTCTTTTTAGTCGGCGGTTTGATCAGGCACTTGCGGTCATAACCGATTAGATCTGTTCGCCCTGTTTTTTTTAAGGCTTCAAAAACCAGCCGATAGTTCTTTGGATTTTTAAACTGGATCAATGCTCTTTGCATCGCTTTTTCATGCTGTGATTTCGGGACATAAACTTTTTCCATAGTATGAGGATCGAGTTCGGTATAAAACATACAGGTGGCCAGGGTGCCGGGGGTAGGATAAAAATCCTGGACCTGCTGGGGCACGTGCTCGTATTTCTTAATGAACCGGGCCAGTTCGACTGCCGCATTTAAGTCAGAGCCGGGATGGCTGGACATCAAGTAAGGGACCAGGTATTGCTCCTTGCCCAGCTCCCGGTTTATTTTTTTATATTTCTTTTTGAAGTCCAGGTATGTTTTTTTATCAGGTTTCCGCATTTTATTAAGGACCTGTTCCGATACATGCTCGGGCGCCACTTTTAATTGTCCGCTGACGTGGTGTTCACAGAGTTCGTAGAAAAACTGGTCATTTTGATCGTAGAGCAGGTAATCATGGCGAATGCCTGAACGGATAAAAACCTTTTTTACTCCGTCTAAATTACGCAACCGGCGTAAAAGTTCAAGGTATTCACGGTGATCGGCTTTTAAGTTGCGGCAGGGTTTTGGGTAGAGGCATAGTTTGTCCGGACAGGGGCCCTCTTTTTCCTGTTTTGAGCAGGGCTTCTGCCGGAAGTTTGCCGTTGGTCCCCCGACATCATGGATGAAACCTTTAAATTCGGGATCGGCAATTAATATTTTTGCTTCTTCTATAATCGCTTCAATACTTCTTTTTTGCACCGTCCTGCCCTGGTGATAGTGGAGGGCGCAGAAGCTGCAGCCACCAAAACAGCCGCGGCTGCTGGTTAAACTAAACTTGACTTCTTTAATTGAAGGCACCCCGCCAGATTTTTCGTAAAGGGGATGATAGGTTCTTTTAAAGGGCAGGCGGTAAATCATATCCAGTTCTTCAGTGCTATGCGGTTCCGCAGGGGGATTTTGTATTACGTAACCCTGACGGTAAGGTTCGGCCAGTATCTTGGCCGTGCCGGCTTCCGTGTGCTTTTGCCGGGTAGTAAAGCTTTTAGCATAGAACTCTTTTGCAGCAGATATTTCCCGGTACGAGGGGAGAATTACAGTGTCACCCGGGTTTTCAATTGTCTTTGAGAAATAAGCGGTGCCGAGGACATAAGTAATATCTTTGATTTCGATTCCACTTTGCAGGGCTTCGGCAATTTCGACCACCGGTTTTTCGCCCATGCCGTAAATTAATAGGTCCGCCTGCGAATCAAGCAAAATCGAGGGCCGGATCCGGTTTTCCCAGTAATCGTAATGGGCCAGGCGCCGCAAGCTGGCCTCGATCCCGCCGATAATTACCGGCAGCTCCGGGTAGACCGTCTTTAATTTATTAGCATAAACAATCGTGGCCCGGTCGGGGCGGTGCCCTGTCCTTCCCCCGGGAGAATAAGCATCGGCCTTACGCCTTTTTTTGGCTACCGTATAATGGTTGACCATGGAGTCGATATTGCCGGCAGTCACCAGAAATCCAAGCAATGGTTTGCCCAGCTTTTTAAATTCATCCGGGTTTTTCCAGTCCGGTTGAGCAATTATTCCCACCTTAAAACCTTTTGCCTCCAGCAACCTGGCAATGATCGCCGTTCCGAATGAAGGATGATCTACGTAAGCGTCCCCGCTAATAATAAGAAAATCGGGCCGTTTCCAGCCGCGGCTTTCCATTTCTCCTGCTGTAATTGGTAAAAAGTCAACTGCCATGAACATTACCCGGTCCTTTTTATAAATTTCGCAGTAAAAGCATACCTTATTTGACTTATACATACAACAGATAGGGGCATATTTAAGCTTTATCAGGTTCGTTTTAATAATCCGGGTTGCCAAAACCGGTCCTTTAAACTGCAAGCTGCAGGGATTAAACCTGGACCCGGAGAATTTTAATTACAACCATTGGATACAGGTTGCCAGCAGTTCCATTTCTGTATTTTTCAGCCTAACAGAGTACTAAATAGTATGGTTATGAAAAACATACTATAATGAGAGCGCAGTTTTAAGCAAAGTTATAACTGGTAAGCAGCGAAACATTCTATTGGGATACAGTTATCACCAAAACAGGGAGGTCACCTTTGTACCGCGGATGGAAGGTAGCTATAGCCGGATTCTTAATTAACCTGATTACCGGGGTTATCTATACCTGGAGCATCTTTGCTTCCAGCCTGTACCAGGATTATGGCTGGGCCTATACCCAGGCCGCTTTACCTTATACCGTCTTTTTGTTTTGTTACCCCCCGGCAATGATTTTAGCAGGCAGGCTGCAGGATTTATTCGGGCCCCGCAGGATGATCATCATCGGTGGGTTTATTCTGTCCGGGGCAACCCTGGCCAGTTCGCTCATAATTACCCCGGCCGGAATGGCTCTTTTATGGGGCCTGTGTTGGGGCCTGGGGTTGGCCTGTAGTTTTGCTTCGGTAACCCCGGCTGCAATCAAGTGGTTTGCCAGGTCCCGTAAAGGGCTGGTTGCCGGAGTGGTAGTATTCGGCATGGGTATTTCTGCTTTTATCATGGCTCCGGTAATCGATTTTGCCTTAAAAACCCTTGGTTTGCAGTTGACTTTGCAAACGATCGCCGCTTTTTTGTTTGCCGGGGTATTTGTATTGGCTTTATTTGTAGAAAACCCGCCTCCTGCACCAAAAGAGGATCCTCCGCATAATAATCAGGAAAGTGATGATGAAGGAATTTCACCGACAGAAATATTTCGCTACCCCCAGTTCTATATTTTATGGCTGATCTTTTGTTTTATTGCCGGCACCGGGGTTACCTTTGTTAATCACCTTGATACAATTGCCAGGGTTCAGTTTTCGGTTGAACAGGGGTTCCTGATGGTTTCCATGTTTTCATTCTTCAACGCCTGGGGCAGGATAGTTTCAGGTGTGATGTCCGATAAAATGGGTCGGCAGAAGGCCATGTTAATAAATTTTTCCGCTCTTGCTTGCATGCTGGTGGCAATTATCTTTTACCAGGCTCCTTTTATGCTTGCGCTCGCTGTTACAGTAATCGGGCTAAGCTACGGAGGGTTGTTTACCCTTTTTCCGGCCATTGTTTCAGGACTTTTTGGCGACAAGCACTTTGGTTTTTTCTACGGTTTGATTTTTTCAGGGATGACGGTGGGCGCCCTTTTGCCGCTTGCTACCGGGTATCTTTTTGAAGTTAGTGGTGATTTCACCATGGCATTTATTATGCTTGCGGGGCTCTCTTTTACTGCCGTGCTGCTGTCTTTAACTGTTAAGCAGCCTAAAGGTAGTTGAACCTTAGAAAAGGTCAAACTAAAAAGTTTATCGTTTTGATCGGTGCTTTAAACCGGGTGCTGGTTTAACATCAGGATATAGCGGGAGATCCCCGGTTTGTTTTGAGCAGGAAAACGCCCTTTTCAAGCGAAGAATAAAAGGGCAGTTCAAATCAGCAAATTCCAGGAAAGGTGATTAAATGATTCCCCTGCAATATGAAGGAGACGTATTCAGGCCGCCCAGTGAAGCAAAAAGTTTGATTCTTCAAGCCACCATCGGCTGTTCCCATAACCGCTGTACATTTTGCGGTATGTATAAGAAAAAGAAGTTCCGGGAACGTTCCCTTGCGGAAATCAATAAAGATATTTCTTTAGCGGCAAGCTTCCTCCCTCATACCAAAAGGGTGTTCCTGGCCGATGGCAACGCTCTCGCTATGGACACGCATAACCTGTTAACGGTTTTACAATCTTTGACCCGGGCTTTTCCCAGCCTTGAAAGGGTTTCTCTTTACGGCAATCCCCAGGACCTGCTAAACAAAACTGCTAAAGAACTGGCCGAATTAAAAGCCGGGAAACTGGGAATAATCTACCTGGGAATTGAAAGCGGCAGCGCTTCAGTTTTAGAAAGTGTAAAGAAAGGAATTACTCCGGACCAGATTGCAGAAGGGGCTGAGAGAGCCAAGCAGGCGGGAGTGCCGCTTTCTATAACGGCAATAAACGGCCTTGCCGGTAAAGAAGGGACCGAAGAGCATGCTGCTGGCACGGCAGAGCTGCTAAATAAAATTGACCCGGAATACTTAGGTTTGCTCAGCCTGATGACCGTTCCCGGGACCACCATGCACAGACAATTTAGTGCAGGCAAGCTTACTCCCCTTAACCCATGGGAACTGCTGCAGGAAATAAAAATGATCGTTCAAAAACTTTCCTTATCGAACTGTGTATTCAGGGCCAACCATGCTTCCAACTACCTGCCCCTGAAAGCTGTCCTTTCTAAAGACCGGGAGTTACTGCTGGCAGAACTGGAAAAAGTGATTGATAAGAAAGCGCCGGGTTCGATAAAAAACGAATTCCTGCGCGGCCTTTAATCTCATTTGGTAAAAATTTGTTTGCTGAAGAGGGTTGTCTCTATGCTTTTAAAATATGGAACTACCTCGCTTGCACTCGATCTTCCGGAAACAATTCCCAATAAAGTGATTAGCGGTTCCTCACCCCGGGTGCTTGCAGATCCTCCAGGGTCGGTAAAGAAAGCTTTGCAGCAGCCGGTAGCCGCCCCGCCGCTACCTGAAACTGTAACCCCGGGTGAAACGGTTTGTATCCTGGTTAACGATGCTACAAGAGCTGCTTGCAGTGAAATTTTTCTACCTCCTTTAATTGAAACCCTGGAAAGTGCGGGCATAAACAAAAAAGACATTTTTATTGTTTTTACCAATGGTTCGCACCGCATGCTTACCAAAAGCGAGATGGTTGATTTGGTCGGTGCTGAAGTGGCCTCTGCAGTGGCAATGTATAACCATGATTGCCGGGACATGAGCAATCATATTGATTATGGCCTTACCAGCCGGGGCACTCCTGTTTACGTGAACAAAATGGTGGCCCAGGCCGACCGCCGCATTTTGACCGGGAGCGTGGTGCACCACTTTTTTGCAGGGTTTGGCGGAGGAAGAAAGGCCTTAGTTCCCGGTGTGGCGGGTTGGGACACAATTCAAAAAAACCACAGCCTGTTGTTGGATGAACGGGCCCATAGCGGCAGGCTGGAGGGAAACCCGGTCCATGAAGATTTACTGGAAGCGTCTTTTATGGCCGGCGGAGGGTTTTTACTCAATACTGTCCTCAATGAGCAAAACGAAATTTGTGGGGTTTTTGCCGGGGATATGGTTAAAGCTCATTTAGAGGCTTGCCGGCTGGTAGATGAAACAAACGGGGTTTATCTTGTAAATCCAGCTGATGTGGTGATAGCAAGCTGTGGAGGACACCCGAAAGATATAAACCTTTACCAGGCTCATAAAGCGCTGGACAACACTATCCGGGCAATGAAACCGGACGGCAGTTTGATTTTGCTGGCCAAATGCCCCGAAGGGATTGGCTCCGAAAATTTCGAGAAGTGGGCTGCCAAACAGTTGCCAGTGCGGGAGCTGGAAGCGAACTTAAAAGCGCAATTTGAGCTAGGCGGCCATAAGGCTTACACGGTTGCTAAATTGCTGCAAAAGGGAAAAGTTTACCTGTTATCTGATCTGCCGGCTGATAAAGCTAAACTAATTGGGTTTATTCCGGTATCTACTTTGGATGAAGCATTAAGTTTAGTTTACCAGGGGGAAAAGAGTCCTTTAACCTACATTTTCCCTCGCGGAGACCGGTGCTTACCAGTAATTGGAGATCCTTCAGAATAAGCTTTATGCAAGTTTTTTAGATCAGTTAATAGACCCTGATTGATTAAAAGGAAGGTTTGAAAGCATGAAAAAAACCAATGCAGCCAGGATCCTTGACCGGCTTGAAGTGGAATATGAACTGCTAGAATACGCAGTAGATGAAGCGGATCTCAGCGCTGAAGATGCCGCTCATAAAATGAACGTGCCGGTAGAGCAAGTATTTAAAACCCTGGTAGCGCGCGGAGACAAAACCGGGGTAATTATCGCTTCTATCCCCGGGAATAAAGAGCTCGATTTAAAGGCCCTGGCTAAATTAAGCGGCAATAAAAAGGTGGAAATGGTTCCTTCAAAAGAGATTCAGCATTTAACCGGCTACATCAGGGGAGCGGTTTCGCCCCTGGGTTTAAAGAGCGACTACCCTTACTACCTTGACCAAAGCGCATATGATTTCTCTAAAGTTGTTGTCAGCGCAGGGATGCGAGGGGTTCAAATCGGGGTTTCCCCAAAGCAACTTGTGTCGATTCTAAATGCTGCTACCGGTAAGCTGGTCCGCTAAAAAAATAAGGCATTCTTTTTTAAGAGAATGCCTTAAGCTCTTGTTCTTAATCTGGTGTACTATTCTATCTTACTGAGCCACAACGTTGGCTGCTTGTGGACCGCGATTGCCTTCGACAATTTCGAATTCTACAGTTTGACCTTCTTCAAGAGTTTTGAATCCTTCGGCCTGGATTGCGGAGAAATGAACAAAAACATCTCCATCTTCTTCAGTTTCAATGAAACCGTACCCTTTGTTAGGGTTAAACCATTTTACTTTACCTTGCATGCAATTAATTCTCCTTCACTTAGTAATGATTTAAAAAGTGCAACTTCGTCAAACCCTTTATCCTTACTAGGTGAAGGATAATAATTAGTTTGCCTGATTCGCATCTTTTTAACGTTGTTTATGACTTTAACATGTTTCAAGAAATAAAGCAAGTAAAAATCATGATTCCTGCGCTATTCCAGGTCCAATGCTCCGTTGGGGCAGGCCTTGATGCAGTCCATGCAGCCTTTACAGGTGGGAGCAAGCATCATTGGGTTCTCATAAGGTTCTTCCTGTGCAAGAATATCCAGCGGGCAGGCTTCCACCGCGACGCATACGCCGTTATTGCATTGTTCCGGGCGACACTTGTTGTAATCGAGTAATAGAATCCTGGGCATAATTCCCCCTGCCTTAAATTATTGCTACAATTTATTTGCTCAGCTGTGCTATATCTTTGATTGGGGCCGGTTCACCGGGGCAATGGCACCCCTCCAAAATGCAGCACGATTGAGCAGTGAAAATGTAACTAAAAACTTTAATTGCAATATTTGTATATGTTAATAATATACTTTAAGCTTTAATTTGTCAAGAACCCTTTTTCCCATACTATTGACGAGACAAGAGTTCATATTCTTTTTTAAAAACAAGCCCCGCGTTTTGAGTTTGGTGAATTATTTAGCGGGGAAAAAAATTAGATTGTCCTGACAGGGGATATTTTTTTGGCGGCGAATGAATTAATATTGGGAATAGCCTGATGGAGGTGAAATTCATGGAAAAGGTTATGCAGGTTAATTCCGAAGTGGGCCCGCTAAAAAAAGTTTTGCTGCACAGGCCCGGCCAGGAACTAAAAAATCTTACCCCGCGTTACCTGGAAGATTTGTTATTTGACGAAATTCCCTGGCTGGCCAGGGCTCAAAAGGAACATGACGGCTTTGCCCGGGCGTTGAAAGACAGCGGTGCGGAAGTCTATTATATTGATCACCTGCTGCAGGAAATAGTCGAAGACCCGGATGTAAAAAGTGAATTAATAAAAAAACATCTTAAAGCCAGTCCTTTGATCGAACCGGATGTCATAAATACAATCTATAATTACCTGAGTGAAAAAGAACCCGGACAGCTGGTCTCTACAATAATGGCCGGGCTGCCCAAGCAGGAAATACAGCACCTCAAGCAATACCGGACCTTGAGTGATTTAACCCTGAACAGCTATCCTTTTTACCTGGCTCCCCTGCCAAACATGTATTTTACCAGGGATCACGGGGCGATGATCGGAAATAAACTGCAGGTAAGCAGTATGTTCAACCCGGCCCGCAGGCTGGAAACCATCTTTTTGCGCATGGTCCAAAAATACCATCCCCTGTTTAAAGATGTCGATCTAACCTTTACCGAAGAAATCCCTTACGGTATTGAAGGTGGAGATGTCCTGGTGATCAACTCAGACACCCTGATTATCGGGTTAAGTGAGCGCACTACTGAAGAAGCGATTGAGTGGGTGGCTAATAAGTACCTGGTCGAAAAAGAGCTGGTTAAGCAGATTGTCGTCCTGCAAATCCCTTCCACGCGGACCTATATGCACCTGGATACCGTTTTTACCATGGTGGACCGGGACAAATTTCTTATTTACCCGGGAATAAGTGATACTCTCAGTGTTTACTGGCTGGAAAAAGGCAGGGCAGGGGTAGTCGATGCCAAAAACGGGTTTACTTTAAAAGAAGCGCTGGGCAAAACCCTTGGCGAAAAACAGGTGGATATAATTTATTCGGGTGCTAACGATGAAATTACCGCGGCCAGGGAACAGTGGGGCGACAGCACCAATACGCTCGCTGTCAAACCCGGAACGGTAATCTGTTACGACCGCAATGAGGCGACCAATGAAACTTTGCGTAAACACGGGATAGAGGTAATTGAAATAGATGGTTCCGAGCTGGTGCGGGGACGGGGTGGCCCGCGCTGCATGAGTATGCCCCTTGACCGGGAAGATTATTAACCCGCTGTTGCCGGGGTCCGTTAATCATGCTGGGTTATTAACCAGGCTGCGCTGATCAGCCGGAAACATCTCTTTTATTTAAGCCGGAGGTTTGTAGAGGTGCTCCCTGTCCGGCAATTCGGTGCAGAAATGATGCACCCAGAGGTATAAGTGGTTGAACAGGGCTAAAAGTAAAGCTGCCGGGGAAGCAAATATAATTCCCGGGATATATAAACCTAATGCTCCAAGGGCATATACCGCTACAGCGGTTGACCTAATTTTATTTTCAAGGGCTTGATTACTTTCGCTATCTTGTTCAGGTTTAAAATAATCCTCACCGGCAACCTGTTTGAAATTGCCGCTTCTGGCGAGTAAGTACAGGGTCCATAAAAAGGGAATTGCCAGAACCGCGATAAAAAGCAACCGGTTAGCGGCAGTAATGGTTAGAACCTCTTTGTTGGCCAGGCCGCTTGCGATAATAATTGCCACCCGCAGAACCATTAAGATGCTATAATCGGCCATGTAAGCCAGGTAGCCCAGCCGGGGTGCGTTCGTGGTTATCCAGCGGGTTTCCAGTTCGCTCCGTAAGACTACGACTATGTAAAACTGGTGTAAAATTGCTGCCAGCACCCCTGCCCATAACCACGACCGGGTGCTGATACCCCAAAATTCCCCGAAAAAATACTGTGGATAAAAGTTTAATGCTGCATTGGTTAAAGCTAACAGCAGGGCTAAAATCACAAGATGCCATTCTTGCTTTCTAAGGAGCTTTTTAAAGGTAGTCACTATAAGACCTCGTAATTTTAAATCGCGGTTTTATTTGACAATCAAAACATTGGTGTGAGCTAATTGTAAAACGGCGTTGCTTACGCTGCCCAAAAAGAGCTTTTTAACCCCACCCATACCTCTTCGCCCGATTATGATCAGGTCGAAATTGCCTTCTTCAGCAACTTTATTGATTTCTTCTGCCGGATGTCCGATCTTATAGATTGTATTAACCGGGATGTTGTGTTTTTTAAATTCGTTTTCCGCATCGGCAAAGTACTTCTTGCGTTCTTCAAATAAACGTTTATCTATTTTTTTCATTTGCTTCTCTTCTTCAGGGCTGAATGGATATTTACCCTGCCAGAAATCGGGTAAAATGGAGGTGGTTTCATGAACGTGGATAATGGTGACCTCGTTAATGTCGCAGGTTCCGACCATGCTGGAGGCTACCTCGATACATTTTTGGCTGTTTTTTGACCCGTCCGTAGCTACTAAAATTTTCATCTTAACCGTCCCCTTCTTTATATATTTGGATATCTAAATAATTCTATGCATAACAGGCCCTTACCTGCCGTCGCAAGAGGATAATTAAACAGCAAGTTGATAGAAAAGCTGCCGTGATTTTGACTGGGTTAATAAAACGACAGGTGACCTGGAGACCCGCAATAAAAAAGGTTTCGGGGTAGTCGAAGCGAATATATTTTGCAGATAGGTTCATAAATTATATTATCGCAGCAGAACAATATTTCAGGCTGTTGCAGGTTTCTTAGCAGGCAACCTTAACAGGCCGGCTATCTATAAAGGTGAAGACGAGCAGAGCTTTAAAATTTTGTTGATCAATGAAAAGGGAGTGCTTTTGTGCAAAAAGAACCGACGATTGAAAATATTAAAGAGGCCCGCACGCGGATTAAACCCCATGTTCACTGTACCCCGGTTTTTAGTTCGTCGACAATTAACCGGATCTGTAAAGCCAGGGTTTATTTCAAGGCTGAAAGCATGCAAAAAGTCGGCGCGTTCAAAGCCCGCGGAGCAGTGAATGCCGTTTTCAGCCTGGCTGAAAAGGAGATTGATTTAGGTGACGGCAGTTATAAGGGAGTAATTACCCATTCCTCGGGCAACCATGCCGCCGCCCTGGCTTATGCCGCCGCCTGCAGGGGGATTAAAGCCCACGTGGTGATGCCGGATAATGCCCCCCCGGTAAAGAAAGCCGCCGTGGCCGGATACGGGGCGGAAATTACTTACTGCCCTTCCACTCAAAAAGATCGCGAGGAAACCATGGCCGATATCATGGAAAAGACGGGGGCTATTTTCATCCACCCCTACGACAACCCCCGGGTAATTGCCGGCCAGGGAACCGCTGCTATGGAGCTGCTTGAGCAGGTCCCTGAAATTGATACGGTAATAGCCCCGGTGGGAGGGGGCGGCCTTTTAAGCGGCACCGCCTTAAGTGTTTCAGCTCTCAAGCCCAAGGCTAAAATTTACGGGGCCGAACCGGAAGAAGCAGACGACGCTTACCATTCTTTTCACAGCGGTAAAATCGTCCCGGTAGAAAACCCAAACACCATTGCCGACGGACTGCGGACTTCCCTCGGGGAGCTTACTTTTCCGGTGATCCGAAAAAATGTTTCAGAGATCCTCACCGTGAGCGAAGCGGCGATTGTTGAGGCCATGCGTCTGGTGTGGGAAAGAATGAAACTAATCATTGAGCCTTCGGCGGCGGTGCCCCTGGCTGCCTTGATCGCAAAAAGAGACCTTGTAAATGGTGAAGCTATCGGCCTAATTGTCTCAGGCGGCAACGTTGATCTGGATCAACTGCCCTGGCAGAAATAATATTGTTTCTGCACTGGCCATGTTGCAATTTGCGCTCATTGACGCTTATGGTGAAAAATTGATATAATTGTTTTAATAATGTTAGTAATTTTGCCAGGGTTCCTGCGCTAACCGGAGGTTTAACAACGTTATATGACCAGGCTCTCTTTGGATGAAATCGTTGCCCGGG
>Ga0207421_10006768_pt1 | contig 12403 bp, 14 predicted proteins | sample SodLakKL_010_SED_4_FD_187542 | JGI IMG/M metagenome (GOLD analysis project Ga0207421, IMG submission 187542) | Alkaline sediment microbial communities from Lake Tanatar, Kulunda Steppe, Russia - 8KL_010_SED (SPAdes) (version 2) | ecosystem: Environmental > Aquatic > Non-marine Saline and... | reverse complement strand
CGGGGTTGGGGGTTGCGCGGCTTGGTTTCAGCGGGGTTGGGTTTCAGCGGTTTTTGGTTCAGCTGTTATGTTTCAGCCACTGCTCTGCAAAAAACAGGTCAGCGGAATAGGTAATTTTGATATTGTCCGGGCTTCCTTCGACCACGCGCACCGGGTGGGCGGCGTGTTCAACCAGCGAAGCGTCATCGGTAGCGGCAAATCCGGTGCCGGCAGCCTTTTTGTAGGCGTTCAGCAGCACTTGGATCCGGAATATCTGCGGTGTCTGGGCCAGCCAGACGTTGCGGCGGTCCGGAGTGCCGGTAATGCGGCCGGACTGGTCCACCAGCTTCACCGTGTCCCTGGCCGGTATGGCCAGTATGGCAGCCCCTTCAGATGCCGCCAGCCTCAGTGCCTCTCCGACCGCATCCAGCGGGAAACAGGGACGGACCGCATCGTGCACCATCACCAGTTCCACTCCCGAACCCTGAAGGGCCTGCAGCCCATTGCCCACGGAGTCCATGCGCTCTTTTCCGCCGGGGACCACATCCAGCTTTACCTGTCCGGTCCTGCGGGCGGTTTCAATGCATTTGGCGGCGATGCCGTGCACGGTGTCCGCCATGTCGGCGGATGAGGGGATGACCAGGTGCCGCACCGCTGCCACCCGGAGGATGCGGGTGATGGTGTGGCCCAGGATGCTCATCGCCCCTATCTGCAGCAACTGCTTGGGCTGCCCGGAGTCCATGCGGCTTCCCCGGCCTGCGGACGGTATGATGACACCGGCTGGAGGGATCATTGGTCAGATAACGAGCATGGCGTCGCCGAAGGAGAAGAAGCGGTACTTCTTGTCGACGGCCTCCCGGTAGGCGCGCATCAGGAAATGAAAATCGGCGAATGCGGCCGCCAGCATGAGCATGGTGGATTCGGGACGGTGGAAATTTGTGATCAGCGCCTCGGTGATCTTGAACTCGTAGGGCGGATAGATGAACTTGTCCGTCCACCCCATGGCCGCTTTGGAATGGCCGCTGGCCGTCGTGCTGGTCTCAATGGCGCGAACGGCCGAAATGCCGCAGGCGACCACCTTGTGTTTTTTGGAGTTGAGCACTTCGTTTATGATGCGGGCGGATTCCTCGGAAATGTAGTAGTTTTCGGAATCCATGCGGTGCTTGGTCAGGTCCTCTACCTCCACCTGCCGGAAGGTTCCCCAGCCGATATGCAGTGTGACCGGCACCATGCGCACGCCCTTCTCCTTAAGCTTGCCGACCAGCTCCTCCGTGAAGTGCATGCCGGCCGTAGGTGCTGCAACGGCACCGCGTTCGCGTGCAAAAATGGTCTGGTACCGCTCCTTGTCGGCTTCCTCGGGCTTCCGCTTGATATAGGGAGGAAGCGGCATCTCACCGAGCTCGTCCAGCATGGCGTAGAGCTTCTCGTTGGGTTCGTCGGACAGGAAACGGATGGTGCGTCCGCGCGAAGTGGTGTTGTCCACCACCTCGGCCACGAGATCATCCCCGAAGTAGAGCTTGTTGCCTATCCGGATCTTGCGGGCGGGCTCCACGAGCACGTCCCAAAGCTTGTTTTCGGGCTGAAGCTCCCTGAGCAGGAACACCTCGATGGAGGCGTCGGTCTTCTCTTTTTTCCCCTTGAGCCGGGCGGGGAAAACTTTCGTGTTGTTGTAGACCAGACAGTCCCCCTTGTTGAAGTACTTGTGGATATCGGCAAAGGTCTCATGGGTGATCGACTTGTCGGCCCGGTTCAATACCATCAGTTTCGCAGCGTCTCTCGGTTCTACGGGATGGGATGGGATCTTCATCTTCTCAAATTCGTATCTGAAATCCGTCAATTTCATATTGGTCATAGTAATTTCGAAAAATGTAATATTATGTTGTAGAACTGCGAAAAGTTTAGTAATATAATACTTTTAGAGGCGTTTTACAAGTCTTTTTCTCTCATTCGGAGGTGTGCCAGAGCGGTCGAATGGGGCGGTCTCGAAAACCGTTGTACACTATGTGTACCGGGGGTTCGAATCCCTCCACCTCCGCATATTTCATGGCCGGTCAGGTTCGGCTGGATAACATATTATCGGAACCAGCCAAAATGACACAAAAAAAAACGCATTATCTGTTCATTTTCCTTGACATAATTTGAATGTTTTCGTTACGTTGTTGATATAACGTAAAAAAGCATACCGGCCGGCACCCATGCACGGCCAATCCGTTTCAAACAGGACCACTATGAGAATCCATACGATCGTATTTCTTCTTGCCGGGTTGCTGGCTATGCCGCTTGCGCAATCGCAGGCTCAATTCCGGTCTGAAACCGGATCCACGCTTGACCGTACGGGTCCCATTCTCCGCACTAGTGACCAGGACCGCACATCATTTCTGGGGTTGCAGGATTTCCGGATGGACCACTCCTACGAAGTGACCATGGGTTCGTTCGGCGGTGACATGTTCAACCGGAACACCTACACGAACACCATGCACATGATGTTCAGCGACCAGTTGTACGGACGGGTGGATCTCTCCATGTCCCACTCTCCTTTCGGATCGGGTTTCATGGGGCAGAATGATCAGCCCCAGTTCTACGTCCGGAATGCCGAGTTGAATTACAAATTCAATGAAAACACCCGTATACAGCTCCGCTTCCAGCAGATTCCGCAACATTACGGCTACGGGTACTATCCTTCCAATTACCGCAGAAATCACATGTATGACCCGTTTCGCGCATGGTAAATCACAGAGCACGGCAACACGCTGAGAACCATTCCATTTCCATTTGAATGACTGAACAAGAGCGTTCTCACTATTTGCTGCATGCCGCACTGGGTTTCCTGAGCATCCTTCTGCTGATACTCCTGGTTGCCCTGTTCACACGTATCATTTATCCCCGCATTGTTTCGGAGCGCACGGAAGTCAGCCTTCTCCTGAGTGAAGTGATCCAGGTGGAAGTGCGCAACGGATGCGGTGTGTCCGGACTGGCAAACCGTTTCACCTCCGTGATGCGCCAGAACGGCTTCGATGTGGTTGAATCGGGGAACTTCGACACTTTTGACGTAACCCGCTCGTTTGTTATCGACCGAAGCGGAAATCTGGACAACGCCCGCAGGGTTGCCCGCGCACTGGGCCTGTCCGATGACCGGATCATAAGGGAGATTTCACCTGATTTCTATCTTGACGCTACCATCGTGATCGGATCCGATTACGAATCTCTCAACCAATAACATAACACTGTCACCTATCCAGACGTACCTTTTTACGCTGCCTATGAACGAAACCCAGACTTCAACCTCACGCACCACCAGAAAAAAGAGACCTGAATTCCCCCCGCTTGTTTACCTCATAAACGAAGCCCTGCTTGAAAAAAAAGCAGAAAATGTGCGGGTACTTGATGTACGCAATCTGACCACGCTTACGGACTATTTCATCGTATGCCAGGGCGGTTCGGATACCCAGATCCGCGCTCTTGCCAACAATGTCACCGAAAAGATCAAGGAGCAGACCGGTGAGCATGTATGGCGAAAGGAAGGCCTTGAAAACAAAAAATGGGTCGTTCTGGATTATGTCGATGTGGTCGTTCATATTTTCAACGAGGAGACAAGGGAGTTCTACGCACTGGAGAAAATGTGGAATGATGCCGAAATCACGGACATCCAGGATGAAAAATCGTGATATCCGTCCATCGGGGAAGCTGAGCCGCTTTCTCCGGCTGATTTTCCCGGCGTTCCTGCTGATGCTGCCGCCGGTGCTGGGTCTTTGCATTTTGAGCGCATGTGTCTCGGGGGGGCAGAACCGCAGTGATCCTCCGGGCGCATCCACCCACCTTCCCGAAAAACCGTCCGGCGACACCACCGTCCAGTACAGTCCGGTCTACGTTGAGCAGGCCGTCATGGCGCCTGACCCGCCGGACCGGTACCTGCGCATCAGCGGACACCTGCCCACCCCCTGCCATCACCTTGCGCCCCCGGAATTCAGCATGGAGGCGGATACCCTGCGCATTACGCTGAGATCCTGGCAAAAACCGGATGTAATGTGTGCGCAGGTCCTGGAACCCTTTGTATATTACCTTTCGCTTGCAGCATATGACAAGCCCGTTCCGGCTCTGATCCGCGTGAATGAGGAGCCGGTCTCCCGGTGACTTTTTCCGAACCCTAAACTACTATTTCCATGCGTGTACTTGTTACAGAGCCCCAGCCCGGCAAGGGGATTGATCTGCTTTCCGCCCGATACGATGTCACTGTAGGCCAGCGCGGCGACTTTGACAGTGAAGAACGCCTGAAAGAGGTGATCGGCGGCTATGACGCCCTGCTCAGCTGTCTGTCCACTCCTGTCACGGGGGATGTGCTCCGTGCCGGCAAGAGACTGCGGATCGTATCCAACTATGCCGTGGGTTATAACAATATTGATGTGGAGACCGCGAAGGAACTCGGGATCCTGGTTTCCAATACGCCGGATGTGCTCACGGAAGCGACGGCCGACTGCGCTTTTGCGCTGCTGCTTGGGGTTGCCCGGCGCATGCGTGAGGCCGAGGACAGCCTGCGGGCCGGCGAGTTCGACGGCTGGCATCCGTTCGGTTTTCTGGGAAAGGAGATCCACGGCAAAAACGCCGGCATTCTTGGCCTGGGCCGTATTGGCCGCGCCTTTGCCCGACGCGCCCGCGGGTTCGGCATGAACATCCTCTACCACGACACCGCGCAGCTTGATGCTGCTGATGAAAAGAAATACGGGGCCCGGTGGGTGGATTCGGTCGACGAGCTGGCAAAGCAGTCCGACTTCCTGTCGCTGCACTGTCCGCTCACGCCTGCGACCCGTCATGCCATCAACAGGGAGCGGCTGGCCATGATGAAACCGGATGCCATCCTGATCAATACGGCGCGCGGGCCGGTAATCGACGAGGCCGAACTGGCCCGGGCGCTGCATGAAAAACGGATCGGAGGGGCCGGGCTGGATGTCTTCGAAGAGGAGCCTAAAGTCCACCCGGACCTGCTCACCGCGCCCAACTGCGTGCTGCTTCCGCATATCGCCAGCGCCACCGACGAGACCAGGGCCCGCATGAGCGCACTGGCCGCGTCCGCGATCATCTCCCACCTGGAGGGCAAGCCCGACGATGCCATACCCACCCTTGTCTACCGCCGGGAATCATAGCCGGATGACCGCGTCGCCTTCCGTTCAGACGGAATCCCTTACGATCATGAGGCTCGGGCTTCCACTGGTCGGGGCCCAGCTTGCACAGATCTCAATGAGTTTTGTGGATACGGTGATGGCGGGCAACTACCATCCCGATGACCTGGCGGCGGTGGCGATCGGTTCGAGCTTCTTCATGCCCTTTTTTACGATTTCGATTGGTGTCCTGATGGCGCTGAGCCCGATCATTGCGCAGCTTTTCGGGGCGAGGGAGCTGCATTCCATCGGCAAGAAGGTGCGCCAGGGCCTCTGGCTTGCGGTTCTGATGTCCGTGCCGGTGATTGTGCTGCTGAACAACCTGGGGCCGGTCATGGACCTGCTGGGCTTCGCCGACGAGGTGATCGGGATCACAAAGGGCTACCTTTTTGCGCTCTCCTGGGGCGTGCCGGCGGTATTCGCCTTTATGGTCCTGCGCTTTTTCAATGAGGCGATGGGGGTTACGCGTCCGGCTCTCTACGTGACGCTGGTCGGACTCGCTTTCAACATCCTGGGCAACTACACGCTTATCTATGGCCGGTTCGGGTTTCCGGAGCTGGGCGCGGTCGGCACGGGGTGGGCCACGGCCATCGTGTTCTGGGTCATGTTCCTGGCGATGCTCATCTACACTGCCGGCAAGAAGGCCTACCGGCGTTTCCGGGTGTTTCGGGACCTGCGCCTGCCGGAGCGGCAGCACATTGGCGAAATCCTCCGCATCGGCACGCCCATCGGCGTAAGCATGGGCATGGAGACCAGCATGTTCGCGGTCATGGCCCTGCTCATGGGCACACTTGGCACCACGGTTGTCGCCGCGCACCAGGTCGCCCTCAATTTCGCATCCATCACGTTCATGATCCCGCTTGGATTGTCGATGGCCATCACCGTGCGGGTCGGACAGCTTTACGGCCGGCGGCAGCTGTCTCACACCCGCTTTGCCGGCTATACCGGCATCGTCCTGTGCACCGCCATCATGTGCGGCACGGCGGTGCTCATGATGCTCTTCCCGCACCGGATCGCGTCCATCTACACGCAGGATCCGGAGGTTATTTCCATGGCGGCCAGTCTGCTGATCATGGCGGCTATTTTCCAGATATCCGACGGGCTGCAGGTGAGCGGTTCCGGTGCTCTTCGCGGGCTGAAGGACACCAAAATCCCCATGTTTGTGAACCTGACCGCCTACTGGGTCATCGGAATCCCGCTGGGCTACTGGCTCGGGATGGGACTGGAATGGGGCCCGCGCGGACTCTGGACCGGGCTCATTGCCGGGCTCACCATGGCCGCCATCCTGCACAACCTCCGTTTCCATTACATTACGCGGAAGTTCCGCAAAGAGACAGGTGCTTCCCCATAAACGATTCCCGGCCGCACAATAAACGATTCACCTGAAAATCCGGTTATGATTGGCACATACTGTCCTGCAGAAATGCGGGACACATCCAACTTTGGTGTTCTTTTTTCTTTTTATGACCGTATATATTCATCGCCTGGAAACATCCGTGCCCGAAACGTACTACGAGCAGTCCATTGCCTGCGAACTGATGCAGCGCAATGTAAGTGAGCGTGACGCCGTGAAACGGGTCCTTCGGAGCATCTATCACAATTCCGGTATACGCAAGCGGCACAGTGTGATCACCGATTTCAGCGGCTCCGCCGATCCGCCTCTTTTCTTCAACGGCGACGGCACCGTTACGGCTCCGCCGGACACCCGCAGGCGCAACGACGTATACACCCGCGAGGCGCGCAGACATTTCACCGACCTGGCCGGGAAGCTGCTCCGCAACGCATCCGGCATCAGCAAAGAGGATGTCACACACCTTGTCACCGTCTCCTGCACCGGGTTTTTCGCGCCCGGACCCGACTATTATGTCGTTCGCGACCTGGGCCTGCGCAGCACCACCCAGCGTTACCATATCGGCTTCATGGGTTGCTATGCGGCATTCCAGGGGCTGAAAATGGCGCACGCCTTCTGCCAGAACGATCCCGATGCCGTCGTGCTGGTCCTGTGCGTGGAGCTGTGCACGCTGCACCTGCAGTTCAGCGACGACACCGACGCCATGATCTCCGCTTCCGTCTTTGCCGACGGCGGCTCCGGCGCGCTTGTCAGCGCACGGACCCCATCCACCCGCGGCCCCGCACCCCTTGAAATGCGCTCCTTCCACAGCGACCTTACCTCCGAAGGCGAGGGTGACATGGCCTGGACCATCGGCAACCATGGTTTTGAAATGCGGCTGTCGACCTACGTGCCCGAGATCATCCGCACCAACATAGGCCCGGCGCTCGACACCATACTGGCCGGCGCCGGCCTCACGCGCGACGACATCACCCGGTGGGCGGTCCACCCCGGCGGACGCGCCATCCTCGACAAGGTGCAGGAAGCCCTGGAACTGGACGACGAGCAGATTGCCGCCTCCCGCACCGTACTTCGCGAATACGGAAACATGAGCAGCGCCACCATCCTTTTTGTACTCAAGGAACTGGTGGATGCGTACCGTGCCCCTGAACCGCAAACCGTTTTCGGCATGGCGTTCGGGCCCGGGCTCACCATCGAGTCCGGCCTCTTTCGCATTGCTCCACTACCCGACAAACCCTGAAAATCCTGCTGATTCACGATGACCGAGAGACCGTCATATGGCGCTGACGATCGTGCGCGCTATCTGTCCAGCCGCCGCCCGGATCTTGTCGAGTGGATGGACCGGTCCGACTGCGATCCCGTCAAGCTGCACAACACGTACCGCTATTTTCCGGTCATCAACCGGCTGATTTCCCGGTGGGGCGCCGTCTACCGCCACTACATCCGTCCGCAACTACGCAAAGGGCAGCGCTTCACCCTGTTGGATGTCGGTTCGGGCGGCGGCGATATCACGAGGAATATACACGCGTGGGCGGCGCGTGACGGGTTTCTGCTGGATGTTACTGGCATTGACCCCGATGGCAGGGCGCTCGAATATGCCCGCGGCGGTTCGGGCGCAGATCGCGAAGACCTGCCGGATCGTGAGGGACTGCCGGATCGTGAGGGACTGCCGGATCGTGAGGGACTGCCGGATCGTGAGGGACTGCCGGATCGTGAGGGACTGCCGGATCGTGAGGGCCGGGAGGATCATGGGGGCCGGGAGGATGCGGAGCCGGCAGGTTTGCGTTTTCTGCAGGCGGATACCGGGCGTCTGCGCCGGGAGGGCAGAACATTCGATTTTGTCGTCTGCAACCACGTCCTGCATCACCTTTCCGACGAAGATATTGCGGCGTTTCTGGATGATCTGGCGGCACTGTCCGTCCGGCGGGTGATCTGCAGCGACATCGAACGCTCGGCGATCGGGTATGCCCTTTTCTCGGTCGCCACATGGCCGCTCTTCCCGAACTCGTTCATTCGTGCCGATGGACTCATATCCATCCGGAAAAGTTATAGGCCGGACGAACTCCGGGCCGTTCTGCCTCAGGGCTGGCGCGTGGTCCGGCAGTTCCCTTTCCGTCTTCTGGTTTTATATGACAAAACAGATTTGAACCGAAATGTATCTTTCTGAAAAGAAAACATATGACCTGATCATTGCGGGAGCCGGTCCGGTGGGGTTACTGGCGGGGATCCTGGCGCAACAGGCCGGACTGGATGTTCTGTTGCTTGAGCGGAACAGCGAACCGATCCTGCATTCCCGGTCCATCGGGATCCATCCCCCGTCACTGCAGCTGATCTCGGAAGCGGGGTTGCTGGAACTGTTTCTGGAAAAAGGGCTGATCATACGGCAGGGACACGCCATGTCCCGTCACCACGAACCTATTGGCACCCTTGACTTTCGTGCGATTTCACCGCCTTTCAACTACATCCTGACCATACCGCAGTGGATCACGGAGCTGATTTTCTCACAAAAACTGATCGAGCTCAAACCGGGGATCCTGCAGCGTGGCATTGCGGTCACGGGCTTCGAACAAAAACAGGATCACTGCGAGGTGGCAGTGGAAGAGACCTGGAACGGCAGGACCATGACCCTGCGCGCAAAGCTGGTCCTGGGATGCGACGGGAAACGGAGTACGGTCCGGCAGCTGGCCGGGATCTCTTTCGATGGCGGGCCCTATCCGCATCGGTATGCCATGGGTGACTTCACCGACCAAACCGGTTACGGCACGGATGCGGTGATTTTTTTGAGTCCGGGCGGACTCGTGGAGTGTTTTCCGTTGCCAGGCGGCATCCGGCGATGGGTGATGCAGCTTGACCAGGCGGATCCGGCAGAGAAGGCCCCGGCTTTTGCGGAGCAGGTGCAGCAGCGATGCCGTATCGGTCCCGATCCGGCAAATTGCTCCATGTATTCCGTTTTTGGCGTGGAGCGTTACCTGGCTGGGCGTTTCTGGAAAGGCAGGGTGGTTCTGGCCGGCGACTCGGCCCATGTTGTCAGTCCCATAGGCGGACAGGGCATGAACCTGGGCTGGATCCATGCCGCGGAGGCGGTTCGTGACATGGCCTCCGTCATCCGGGACGGGGTTCCGTTGGATGTCGTTTCGCGCCGGTATGATCGCAATGCGCGGAAACGGGCCGGAAAAGTGATCCGTCGGGCCGAATTCAACATGCTTTTGGGCAATCGCAGCCGGTTTCCAGCCTTGCGCAACCGGGCGGTTCGCCTGTTGCTGGGCACTCCGCTTAGCCGATCGCTGCGCCAGCGTTTCACCATGCAGGGACTATAAAAAAGCCCGCTCATCCGTGGATGGCGGGCCAATGCAAGTAGTAAGGCCTGATGTTCCTTACGTTGGTTAAGGTTGCATATATAATAACGGAAAAACAGCCGACGATGTCAAGGGATTACCCGAGCATTCGCCGGGCTTCGTGGTAACGCCGGGCCACGGCATCCCAGTCAACGACGTTCATGAAGGCGCGGACGTAGTCGCCGCGACGGTTCTGGTATCTGAGGTAGTAGGCGTGTTCCCAGACATCTATCGGCAGCAGCGGGACCGTCACCATCGGCGACAGGTTCTGGTGCTTCTCTGCCTGGAACACAAGCAGCCGGTCGCCGAAAGGCTCCCATGCCAGAATGCCCCAGCCGCTTGCCTCCACGGCACCGGAGGCGGCGATGTAGTGCGCCCTGAATTTTTCGAAACTTCCGAAGGATGCGTTGATGGCCCGGACAAGATCGGCATCCTGTGGTTCACCGCCGCCATCCGGACTCATGACATCCCAGAAAACATCATGCAGGAAGTGCCCCGCACCGTGGAATCCCACCTCCTTCGACCAGTGCTTGACCAGTGAAAAATCGTCATTTTCGCGTGCTTCCTTCAATTTGGCCAGCGCGTTGTTGAGTCCGTTCACGTAGCCCTGATGATGGATGCTGTGATGGAGCTCCATGGTCTGTGCATCGATGTACGGTTCCAGGGCATCGTAGGAGTAGGCGAGCCGCGGCAGCTTGTACTCTTCCGGATGATCCCCGGCAAAAGATGCCAGTCCGGCCGATGCGGTCATATCAGACAGGTTTTTGGAGGAGGCGGTGGATGCGGAAGCCAGGGACGACCCCATTCCGACCGTTCCGAGGAAAGCAAATCCTCCCAGCGTGGATCTCAGATAATCTCTTCGATTCATAAGGCCTCGATTTTATTACGGTTTTTTATGGCAGTATTCTCTTTTAACACCGAAACAGAAAAAAAGGTTGTCCGGTTCACTCAGTCGGGATTCCTGCGGAAAGCGCTGGCGGCATCCATCAGATTCCCGGCCATAAAAAATGGGATGGACATGTTTTGCGCTGGAACCCGGCTTCACGCGAAAACCTCCCGGCTTCACGCGAAAACCCGGGTTATTCCAGAATGGATGCGGCCACCACGGTGGCCACTTTGGCGCGCAGGTCCACCACGCTGGTCGTGTCGTCCGGATAAACGCGGTTGGTGAGCAGGATTACCGCTGTGCGGGTATCGGGATCCAGTACCATGGACGTGCCGGTGTAACCGGTATGGCCGTAGGTGTTCCTTCCAAAGAGATCCCCCTGGTTGGATGCGAACGAGGAGGCCAGGTCCCATCCCAGTGCCCGTCCAAACGGTTCGAAACCGGCCGGAGCGGTCGTCATGGTGCGGACGGTGGCCGGGGAGAGGATCCGTTTGCCGTTAATGACGCCATCATTCAGCATCATCGCGGCAAAAACGGCGAGGTCGCCGGCGGTGGAAAAGAGCCCCGCATTGCCCGAGATGCCACCCATCACTTCACGTGCCAGTGGATCGTGCACGATACCGGCAATGACCCCTTCCCGTCTGTTGTAGACGGTGGGTGCGATGCGGTCCAGGGTTTCCAGGTCCACCGGCTCGCCGATGGGCAGGAAAAAAGTCTCATCCATACCGAGCGGAGCGTAAAGGTTGTCGCGTGTCCATGAGTGCAGGTCGGTTCCCGTGACGGCTTCCACTACCTGTTGCAGGGTGATGAAGCTCGGGCAGCTGTAGGTCATTTCGGTGCCCGGGACGGCACGGTCGGGAAGCGCGCACAGATGGGTCATCAGGTTGTCCCCTGCTTCGTCGCCGAAAGCTCTCTTCAGTTCGCGTACCGGAGCGTAGGAAGGCAGTCCGGCCGTATGGGTCAGCAGGTGGATGATACGGGGCTGGTCGCGCAGCGGAAGATCTTCGCCACCAAACCTGGCAAATTCCGGCACGTATTTGGATATCGGATCGGTGAGCCTGAGACGTCCGTCTTCCACCAGTTTCATTGCGGCCGTGGCTGTGGCAAGGGGTTTGGTGAGCGAGGCCAGGTCGAAGATGGTGCTGGTCTGCATATTCTGCAGCTCGGGCACGCGCCGGGTCCATCCCCACGCATTTTCATAGACAATGACGCTGTCGCGGACCACCACCAGTACGGCGCCCGGGGTGATTTCGGACTTAACGGCATCGAGGATGAGCGAGTCGACCCGCATGAGCTGGTTGCGGTCCATTCCCATCTCTTCCGGCGAGGAATAGGCAAGGGGTTGCGCTGACACTTTTCCGGCCCACATGGCGTGGCCGGGCAGGAGGCCGGCGGTCAGCGCCAGCAGAAAAATCAGGTATCCGTGTTTCATCTTATAACTGTCCGTTAGATCGAGTAGGAAGATAAAGATAACGTGTAAAGCACAATATATCTTTATCTGTTCTCTCACACCACCGTATGTACGGTTCCGTATACGGCGGTTCATGAAGCCATTGAAAGTTTCAGGTGATGGTTGGTCAGGCGAATGAGCCCCAATGATTCAAAGAACTTCGCCGGACCAGGCGATCGGCTAATGCTTCCCCCTGTCGGGTGCACAGGAGGCTTTCACTCCCAAGCGGATGCGCCCTGTCGGGCGCAC
>Ga0207421_10006767_pt1 | contig 12403 bp, 11 predicted proteins | sample SodLakKL_010_SED_4_FD_187542 | JGI IMG/M metagenome (GOLD analysis project Ga0207421, IMG submission 187542) | Alkaline sediment microbial communities from Lake Tanatar, Kulunda Steppe, Russia - 8KL_010_SED (SPAdes) (version 2) | ecosystem: Environmental > Aquatic > Non-marine Saline and... | reverse complement strand
TCACCCGCGGAAATCACCAAGCCCCCGGTTCAAATCCGGGAGTCGGGACTTTTCTTTTTAGGATTTGAACCCCGGTTCACGAGTAAATATATAATTTACGAGTTGTTGGAATCTTTGATTCCGACTTGAATCCGGGACGAACAAATTCAAAATTTGTGAGTAAGAGGAATTTTTAATTCCTAGTGGTCGGGACCATTTTTTCTATTGATGATCGAGTAAACAGCAACAGAAACTAACCCGGCAGGAATTCCTAATTTCATCTTAAATCCAGGTATCATCCAACCGTTCTCAGGAACAACCCGTCCTTCTGTTTCCATCCTGATATTCTCAAAATCATCTTGCAACTCAAGATCACCTCCCATCCAACTTAGATAATAATAAAAATCCTCAAGATGTCCTTCCTCTCCATCGTCTACCCAGGTCGTGAAGCGTAAAGCGTCTCGGAAATAAAATTGATCATTAACCGGGTCGATATTGACCCATCCACCCGAACCGTTTTCCGATACAAATTTTGTTCTTATCCAGCCGTGTCCTCCCCATCTTTGACCGCCGCGATCATAAAGGACACCTAGCTCCATCCAAGTGGGTATACCGACCGCTCGAGACAATGAAGCATATAAGAATGACTGCTCGTCACAGTCTCCGGTACCGCTCTCTAAAACCCATACAGCATGTTTAGGTAAAAGCCCAGGTCTCCCGATCTCGTACTCGATATTGTCATTTATCCAATCATAAATGGCTCTAGACTTATCGTATACGTTATCTTCTCCCTCAACTATCTCCTCAGCCAAACTTTCTATCTCAGGATGCTCTGGCTGGATCATCCAATCGTCCTGATCGTCATTATTCCTATCTCTCTGAAGCTGCCATTGGTTCTTATTATACTGTTCTTTCAAATCCTCCGGTATGTCGGCGACGGTTCCAGACTGCTCTCCGGAATAATCCCAAGAGATGGTCCTAGTTCTAACAGAATAATCGATCTGTATCTCTTCCGACTCATGAGCGCTGATCTCATTATCCCAAGATTTCCATTCAGATCCATATTTACGATGAAACTCAGGATCAATATTCCAGCTCATATCATCTATATATTGGATATCATTTTCCGTGATATTGTAAGGTAAAGCTAATGTGAGAGTATAATTCAATGAGTTATCTCCAACGTTATCGATTTTTATACTCCTTCTTATCGTATAATCAGCTTCCTCCGGATATACCCTTCCAACACCCCATGGACCATAAAGGAAATCCATTATCGGTCCTAAAAATAACGCAGATAAGATAAGAAAAGCTATCAACAAAACTATTACTCTTTGTATAAGAGAGGCCCCTTTCTCCTTCTTATGAAGAGAGCTTCCCTCAAACCGGCTTTTACTACGATAGTAACCTTTACCGTCCGTCTTTTCCATCATACAAAGTAGGATTTCAGTTTTATATAATTATTAGGTATCAGCCGACTTCTTTTTTTTCTCTTTCACTTCCTCTATCTTCTCTTCTATGACCTCTGGAAATATCTCGTTATAAAGATACAAGATCAAAAAGCTTCCGTATACGAATCCTATTATCAATACAGCAAATGAACCAAATAGTTGTTCGTATCCGAAGGTCCAAACAAAAGTCATGATGAAGGCATGAATACCACCCAAGAGTAAAGCTCTACCAAAATACCTCCAGAACTCTCCGAGAGTGCTTCCATAACCTATTATGCCCCCGGTAGAAGCACCCACGAAAGTGTAGTTACACGAAATCAAAAATACAAACAACAATGTTGTAATATCTAAAGATACTAAACCAGCTGAATACGCGAAAGTGAAGACCATCATCGCCGCTATCCCGGTTCCGAACGCCAACCCGTAAAAAGAAGTGTCGTAATTCAACCTGAAAGGTTTTTGGATCATCGCGAATAGCTTTATCGTCTCCACTAAAAGGACGATCCCAAAAGCCCAAATCATATTATCTAAAGGAAAATAAAGAGAAAAAAACCCCACAAACATTCCTACCGCGAGTCCCGCCAATACCATGAACAAAGCTTTGTTAGCCTTAAAATATCTCTCGAACTCGCCTAGGAAGTAGTAAAGGACGATCATCGCAGGGATGAATACGACTATCCCCAATATCGTAGGTGGACTAAACATAAACGTAATTAATTAAAGAGGGATCTCCTCAACTGTGTGATATTCAGGACCAGTTTTCTTTAAAATACTCTTTTTGAGAGTTAACTGCTCCACTTTCCAGGTGGTGAAATCTTCGTCCTCATATTTTTCTATAGTGTTTTTCAGTTTTTCTTTGTTCTTTCCACCTTTTACCCGAGCCACGGTGATGTGTGGAGAAAATTCTCTATCATCTCTATCAAATCCTAGGGGGACTAGTTCTTCTTCTACTCTGTGAGCGATATCTGAAAGAAGGTCGAATTCTTCGCTCTGTGAAGTTTGACTCTCCTCAGGAGATACTTCCGATCCTATCCAAACCACCTTCATGAAACCTAGATGAGGAAATGCTCCCGTGCCTTTTAGATCGATCTCGAAAGGTTCATAGGACTCTATTGCGAAATCAGTCTTCTCAACTATCTCATCCACCATATCTTCTTCCGTGTCCCCCAGAAATTTGACCGTCATATGGAGTTGGCTGGGATCTACCATATTGAGAGGAGCACCTGTTCTCTCCAACTCATCCATGAATTCATGCATCTTCTCCGTAGGCTCAACATCTATCGAGATGAATCCTCTAAATGTCATGGTCTCCTATCAGAAAAGCCTTTCTTAATTCTTTCGGGAAGTTTAATTTCTATCCCTTTTCACAATATAGATTCACCTAACATTTATATCTTAAACGTACTTCAAGTGACTAAAAGGTGTCAAAAGATGTCAAGAGGAGACAGAGCAAATGATGAGCTACGTGAGACTTCTATAGAATCTGGCTACCTGGAAAATCCGAAGGGATCAGCTTTGATAGAGACCGGAAAGACCAAGGTTATCTGTACCGTCATGGTCGAAGAGTCCCTTCCACCTTGGATAAACGAGGAAGAAGCAGATCACGGATGGCTTACTGCAAAGTACGGTATGCTTCCAGGCAGTGGAGAGGAAAGAATAAGACGAGAAAGAAAAGGAGCTAAAGGTAGAACCAAAGAGATCCAGCGTTTGATAGGAAGGAGTCTGAGAGCAGGCATAGATCTCAAGAAAGTTGGACCGAGAACTCTTTGGATAGATTGTGATGTCCTTCAGGCAGATGGTGGAACAAGAACGGCATCTATCACTGGAGCTTGGGTGGCTTTAAAGCTGGCCGTCCAAAAGATGATAGATGATGGAGATATCGATGAAGATCCGATGAAAAGACAGGTTGCAGCGACGAGCGTAGGTATTATCGCAGATGAAGAAAGACTTGATCTCTGTTACGAGGATGATTTCAACGCGGACGTGGATATGAACGTGGTGATGGACCACGAAAAGAACTTCATAGAAGTTCAGGCCACCGGTGAAGAAGCCGTGTTCACTAGAGACCAGCACGATAGGCTTCTTGACCTTGCTGAAAAAGGGATAGAAGAACTGATAGAGACACAGAAAAGAGCGTTGGAGTGAGATATCACATTGAGATTTTAAAACTTTTACCTTCCCTTTCTATATACTCAAATAGCTTTTCGTAAATATCGTGAGAAGAAAGTGTTTCCGTATCTCCAATAACTATCAATTTTCTCTTTGCTCTAGTCAAACTAACGTTGAGTCTTCGCAGATCTCTCAAAAATCCTATGACACCGTTTTTATTACTTCTCGTTAGAGACAATATGATCACCTCTTTCTCTCTACCCTGAAAACCATCCACAGTATCCACTTCTAAATCTTCCTGATCAACTTTCTTTTTTATCTGATCAGCCTGGTCCTTGTATGGGGTTATTATACCGATATCGGTAGCTTCTAGGCCAAGTTCCATGTACCGAGAGGCAAAATCCTCAGCAAGAACTGCCTCCCCTGGATTTTCTTTTGAAGTTGAACCAACTTTAGTCCTCTCAGGCATCTCTCCCTGAGTATCCAATAATGATAAAGGCATGCGGGTATCAAGTATATCTTTAAACTTCCCTTCTAGCTCTTCTTCGATCAAATCAGATAAAGTGTGTCTCCTTACAGAATCATCTGCGATCAATTCTCCGTCATAAAATTCATCCGCAGAAAAACGCATTATCCTCTCATGCATCCTGTACTGGGTCTTCAGCAAGCTCTTGACATCATCACCATAAAGAGCTATCAACCTCTCGAACATCGTTTCATCTAAACCTTCATCTTTGGCCTTTTCATTCAAAATAGTTGGAGGAAGCTGTTTATGATCTCCAGCCATTACTAACTTGTCAGTTTTAACTACAGGTATCAAACAGGATGGTTCAGTCGCCTGAGTTGCCTCATCTATAACACAAAGATCGAAATCTTCCTCTTCCAACGCCTGAGATGCAGAAGATGAATTGGTAGAACAAACCACATCGGCTTTATCTAAAACCTCCCTCACGGCCTTCTTTTCCAGGTCATCTACCTTTTCAAAAAGTTCATCCACTTTTTCCTGTATCTCCAATGATTTGGCCATCTCTTTCATCTTATTAGGGGGTATTCCTCTACTTCCTTTACCCTTCTCAGCCAAGTTTTTTATAGCTTCATTACTGAGACCTCTTCTCCACCGACCGCTGGGATAAGTGTATTCATCCCGTTCATCTTTCAGACTCAAAGCTCTTTCTCTAAGCTCCTGTGCTTTTTGGTAGGTCTCGTTCTTTTCTAATATAAAATCTAACGAGTGCTCCCTAAGAATAGGAGTTACTCTAGCAGGATGACCGACTCTTACCACTTCTCTACCTCTCGAGACCAGATGTTCAACTAAATTATCCACCGCAACATTTGAATCCGCACAAGCTAATATCTCTTTATCCTTTTCTATTGCCTGCTCTATTATCTCTACTGAAGTGACAGTTTTTCCCGTTCCTGGAGGTCCATGCACTAAATGAAATTCCTGTGACCCAATAGCTTTTTTAACCGCCTCTTTCTGGCTTTCATTCAACTCTCTGTTGCAGAAATAAACTTCATTCTCAGGATCGAACTGCCTTTCTTTTTCTTTCAAGAGAGTCTCTATCAATCTCCTTTTTCTCCCTTTCAAATCTTTTATCTTTTCAAGAGCATCTAACATCCTTTGGTAAGTTATATCGTTAACGTAAAGATCGACACGAACTTTGTCATAGATCCAATCTGGAGGTCGATCGTCGAAAGCTGCTTTTAGAGAATATCCTGTCTTTTCAAGAACTGTCCCAGAAGGGTTATCATCGGATAGTGGTTCGTTTTTGCTGATCCTAACTAAATCACCTACACTTATTTCGGTTTCCGGGATACCGTCTTTCCTGACAAATTTTACCAGAAACTTGCCTCCCAACCCTGTTCCTTCATCTCTAGCACGGGCATTCAAGATAGCCCTGCCTTCCTTCTGCCTTTTCCAACCTGAAAGCTTTCTCATCTCCCTCTCGTGTCGTTCCATCTCTTCTTTTCTCTCAAGTTCTACAAGGTCGCTAAAGTGCTCTACATACTCTTGAACCGAATATTCCCTTCGGGTTATGGATTCAGGACTTCCAGGCTCAACTATACTCAGGTCTTCTGGTCTCGACATGATGTGCTGTCAATCAAGGGTTGTAATTTAACTCTTATCCTTTTCTCAACCATAAAACGTCATTAAAATACCAAAAATTATTTTAGAAAATTCATTATTCTCTCCATGATGGAAAGATACGACATAGGAAAATTCTTGTTGGGACTCGGAAGTTCCGTGATAGGGATCAAAATCATCATTCTCTGGTATTTTATGTTCTCTCCTGGAGGTATCGGACTTCTCTTGATAGGGATATATCTTATGTCGACTTCTAAAGAAACTTGGAAAGAATCAGTAAAGAACATCCTTCCCTTCAGGCCCGGAAACCTTTTTAGATTTCCCAGATTACCATACTTTCAAACAGGTATCATGGTACTCCTTCTTTTAGGGTCTATGTTCATGATACTTCCCTCCAGTTATGGAGGTTTTATCTTGATATTATTCGGGCTAGCGATCTCTCAATCTATTCTAACGATCTTCAAAAAGAACATAAAAGACGAATCTAAAATTTTGATGGTCTTTGAATTTCAACTCTTCATATTCTTTTCCACTTTCATATATGTGAATTTTGAAAGATTCTATTTCCTAAGTCGCGGTTCCGGGTACATTCAATCTTTCTTTTTATTTATAGCGTGGTTTTTACAATTCCTATATATGTATTTTAAATTTTTAAAATGATGTAGCCTAAGGAGAAAAATCGGAAAAGTCAAATAGGTTCTGATTGTTTTTATAGAGCGATGTTGGACAGGTACAGAGCTATATTAGACGGTGAGGTTGAACCTTACTACATCAAGGCAAAGAAACAAGGCACTAGTAAAGACTATTCTGAACTCACCCAGGATGAGTTATGGGGGGAGATCGATGAATTCAGACGAGAAGCCGAGGTACCTCCTCTAGATCTGAAGATAGAACTAGCTAAAGAGATGGTCAAAGCATGTGAACTCTGCGAACGGGGTTGTGGAGTCAACAGAGAAAGGGGTGAAAAAGGATATTGTGATGTCAACGAGCCTAAAATCTCATCGGAGTTTCTTCACATGGGAGAGGAAAGAGAATTGGTGCCTTCACATACCGTTTTCTTTGCAGGCTGCAATTTTGGATGTGTATTCTGTCAGAACTACGAGATTAGTCAGTTGAACCGGGGAAGGGAAGTTCCTTCAGACATACTCGCAAAAAAATTAGAATCTAGCGGAGGAAAAAACGTAAATTGGGTGGGAGGTGATCCTACACCTAATCTGCCTTACGTCCTAGAAGTTCTGCAGAAGATGAATAAACCGGTTCCTCAAATTTGGAACAGTAACATGTATCTGAGTGAAAAATGCATGAAGCTTCTAAGTCAACTGATGGATGTTTATTTAACAGATTTCAAATACGGGAACGATGATTGCGCGAGAAAACTTTCAGATGTTGAAGATTACACCTTCGTTGTCCGAAGAAATCATCTGATAGCTGAAAAAACAGGAGATCTGATAATCAGGCACCTCGTTTTGCCCGGCCATCTAGAATGTTGTACTAAACCACTGTTGAAATGGATCGATTCTAACCTAAAAGATCCAAAGTTGAATATCATGACCCAATATAGGCCTGTCTGGCACGCAAAAGAATATTCTAAAATAAATAGATACCTCAGCAGAGAAGAAAAGAAAGAGATAAGAAAACTCCGCAAAAAATACTCCTGATAGAGAACAGAAGTATTAAAAAAGAGTTTATCAATACCACTGTTAACGTTAATAGTAAGCTTAAGTGATAAGATGGGAAAAAAAGACGATAACGACGGCAAAAAATATGAGGACTTCAACCAGTGGTATAACGAGATCGTAGAAGAAGCGGGGCTTTGCGATAAAAGGTATCCAGTCAAGGGGATGAACATATGGACCCCTTACGGCTGGAAGCTGATGCAGAATATAGATAGAGAGACGAGGAGATTGGTGAATGAAACAGGTCATCAAGAAGTAAAATTTCCACTGCTAGTACCTCAGAAAGAATTCGAAAAAGAAGCTGATCACATCGCAGGTTTCGAAGACGAAGTCTATTGGGTAACTAGAGCCGGACGAAACGAATTAGATATCCCTCTTCTTCTCAGACCAACCAGCGAAACAGCGATGTATCCCGTCTTTGATTTATGGGTACGCTCTCATGCTGATCTACCACTCAAAATATATCAGATGGTGAACGTTTTTAGATATGAGACCAAGCAAACTAAAGCGTTCATGAGGATGCGGGAGTTCCATTTTTTCGAAGCACACACCTGTCACGCTACCGAAGAAGGTGCGGAAGCTCAGATAAAAGAGGATCTGGAAATTATGGAGGACCTCTCCAAAAAAATCTGCATGCCGTATCTCGCTTTGGTCAGAACTGATTGGGATAAGTTCCCAGGAGCCGAATATACTGTAGGTGCTGACGCTTTGATGCCTACCGGGAGGACTCTTCAGATGGCTGGGATACACCAATACAAGACCAATTTTTCCGAGGCCTACGATATCACCTTTGAAGATGAAGACGGAAATCATAAGAACGTTCATCAAACCACCTATGGGATGGCGGAAAGATTGGTAGGGGCGATAGCAGCGATCCACGGTGACGATAAAGGATTGGTCCTTCCACCGGAGATAGCTCCTATACAGGTCAGGATCATACCGATAATCTACGGTGATGAAGAAAAAGTGCTTACTTACAGTGAGAAAATCAAAAAAAGATTGGAGGAAAAAGGAATAGATGTCGACATAGATGACAGTGACGAAAGACCAGGAAGTAAATTCTATGACGCCGAATTGAAAGGTATTCCTCTCCGCCTCGATATAGGGAGTGATGAGTTAGAGGAAGAGAACGTTACACTGGTTAGAAGAGATACTGGGGAAAAACGCAGCGTCACCAAAGAAGAGATCGTAGATGAGATCGGATCCACCTTCGAAAAGATGCAGGAAGACATGTACGAAAGAGCTAAAGAAGAGCTGAAGAACAATATAGAAGAGATAGAAGATCTATCTGAGATAGATGAGGAAAAGATCTATCGCGGAGGTTGGTGCGAAAAAGAAAGTTGTGGTAAAGAGATCGAAGATATCACGGGAAGAGATATACTTGGAATTCCCTACGAAGAAGAAGATTTTGAAGGTGAATGCATACACTGTGAAGAAAAAACTGATACCTTAGTCTATATAAGCAAAACGCATTAAAAACTTCTTCTTTCTATTCTTCAATTGAATATAACAGATAACCTACGATACCGAACGCGATCAGTACTACCGAAACTGCATAGACACCTATATCGGTCCAAGTTCCATGAAGAAGTGACCAAGAAACATAGAAGGCTAGACCTGACCCAGCTAATAGAGCGTAAAATAGGGTCAATATGTTCCTTTCACTCTCTGTGTGGTCGTTCACTGACATGAAAATGGATAGAAAAAGGGGTTTATTAATATGTTTTCCCGAAGCTCAGTCTGCAAAATGAGATTCTCCGAACGGTTCGGGATTCAAACCTTTTCTTTCCCTGATCTCTCTAACTATCTCTGGTTGTAGTTTTTCTGGTACCTTCTCAAAGCCAGCGTGCTCCGTTGACCAGAGTGCTTTTCCTCCAGTAGCGCTTCTGATATCTCCAGAAAATCCAAACATCTCTGAAACTGGACATTTAGCAACAATATGAGAATCGCTTCCTTCCTGATTCATGTCTATAACTTCTCCTCTCCGCTGCTGTATCTCAACGTTCACGTTACCCATCAGATCAGATGGAACATCGATGAATACTTTCTGTTTCGGTTCGAGCAAGATCCTTCCGGCCTGACATAATGCACCTGAGATCGCATTTTTGACTGCGGGAATCACTTGGGCAGGTCCACGATGGATAGTATCTTCATGCAGTTTTGCGTTGACTAATTTTACTTTCACGCCCTTCAATGGTTCTCTAGCTAATGGTCCTTCGTCGCATAGTTCTTCAAAGCCCTGTTCGATCAATTCCATAGTCTCGTTTAGATACTGAATACCCTTTGTCATGTTCAAGAGTACATTATCTTCAGTGAAGTTGACAAAATTCTTAGTCTCTTCTTTATCCATGCCTAATTCTCTTAGATCTTTAGCTAGTTCAGTCTTATTCTTTATTTTACCATGGACAGAGATATCCCCTTCGTCGATGGCCTTTACAACGTCTTCTTCAAGAGGTTCTACATCAAAATAAAACCTGTTGTGTCTATTGGGCGAGATACCCATGAATGTTCCACCTAAACCTTCGATAGCTTCTCTGTAAACCACAATTGGTTCTGAAGATATGATAGGTACACCGTGTTCTTCCTGTATCCTATGTTCTGTGATCTCCAAATGTAATTCACCCATACCTGAAATCAAATGCTCGCCTGTCTCTTGATCGATCTCTATATCAATAGAAGGATCAGCTTTCGCCACAGATCTAAGGACTTCAATCAATTTTGGTAAGTCTGAGGTGTTCTTTGCCTCGATAGCTTTGGTAACCACGGGTTCAGAAAAGTGTTTCATCTCTTCGAAGGGAACCACATCCTCCACCGAAGTGATGGTAGAACCTGCGATGGCATCTCTTAAACCTCCTACAGCAACCACGTTTCCTGCTTTTATCTCATCTACAGGTATCCTATCGGCTCCTACGCTCAATGAGACCTGTTGTACTCTATTTGTCCCGGGCTGATCGTCGATATATAACTCCATACCATCCTCTACCTTACCACCGAAGAGCCTTCCCACTGAAATCTCACCTGCGTGTTCGTCCATCAAAATTTTCGTTACCATCATTGCTGTAGGACCTTCTTCAGAGCAGTTTATCATCGTCTGGCCCACTTCACTCTCTTCGTCTCCTCTCCATATATGCGGTATCCTGTACTTTTGAGCGGTTATCGGATCTGGCATGTGCCTGATAACCTGATTCAAAAGGACCTCGTGTAAAGGAGCTTTTTTCAACAGCTCACGCTCCATTTCTTTACCCCCCTCCAAATGCTCATATATTTCCTTGAAAGTGATCCCTCTCTTTTCCATATAAGGTACTGATATAGCCCAATTTTGTAAAGCGGAGCCGAAAGCTACGTTTCCATCTTCTACGTTCAATCTCCATTCATCTTTGAATTCTTCAGGAGCGTTGTTTTTTATGAGTTGATCAACATTTCTTATTATTTCGTGGAAACGCTGCTGCATCTCTTCTGGATTCACATTCAACTCTTTTATCAATCGATCAACCTTGTTTATAAACAAGATCGGTTTTACCTTTTCTTTCATCGCCTGTCTTATAACGGTTTCTGTCTGCGGCATCACGCCTTCCACTGCACAAACTACGATGATCACTCCGTCTACTGCTCTCATAGCCCTTGTAACGTCTCCTCCAAAATCGACATGGCCTGGAGTGTCTACTAGATTGATCAGATACTCTTCATCTTCATAATTGTGCACCATCGAAACATTTGCAGAGTCTATGGTTATACCTCTCTCCTGTTCTTGTTCGTCAAAATCGAGCATCAGTTGTTTACCCGCCAATTCTTCAGACATCATGCCCGCACCAGCGATGAGATTATCGCTGAGGGTTGTCTTTCCGTGGTCTATGTGTGCAGCAGTACCTATATTACGTATCTGCTCCGGTTTTTCCATCAACTTTCTAGCTTTCTGTACGTTCTTCTCCTTTCTACCCATAAAAATCACCAATAATATAATTTAGTGGTCTTAATTTCATCTAGCCGAAGCCGCCATCCTCTCGGTCTCTTCTTTTTTGGAAACTCCAAAACTGTTCCTGTCCTTTCTAGATGCCATTATTATTTCTTCAGCTAAACAAGTAGAGATATCTTTTTTATTCTTATAAGACGCTTTGACCGCACCCTGAGTAATTTTCGAAAGTGCGAGAGATATCCTCCTGCAGGGAGAAACATCTACAGCCTTAGGTACTGAAATACCACCATAAGTTATCTGAGTAGTCTCTTCTCTCGGAGCGCTGTTTTCTATGGCATCTACCAAAACTTGGACCGGATTTTTCTCAGCCCTTTCATGTACTATATCCAGCGCCTCTCTTACAACATTGTATGCCTTAAGCTTCTTACCTGTAAAATCCTCAGTTCTCATCATATTATTTATAAGTCTCTCAATGATACTGATTTCTTCTTTTTTAAATCTCTTATTTGCATGGGTCCCTCCGCTATGAGGTAGAAGTATAGGTAAGAGATCTATATATTTCTCTAATCCAGGATCATCCACATCTACTTCTTTCATATCATATTTGCCAAACAAGAGAGGCATATCGAGTGACTCATACAATTCTTCTCTATCACTTTTAACAGTTTTCTGTTCTTCAGTTTCTTCTTCAGTCATATCTTTTCACCTTTTCGATCATCTCAAGGGTTTCTCTTTCCTACCAGCGATCAATTCTGATAAAGCCACACGGTTGACTTTCACAACTTTGTATCTTACACCAGGTATATCTCCTTTAGCTTTGCCCCTCATCCCACCTATACCTTCTATGAGTACTTCATCGTGTTCATCTATGTAGCTTATAGCACCCTCTCCAGGAGCGAATGCAGTTACCTGTCTACCATTCTTTATCAACTGAACTTTGACACACTTTCGTATGGCAGAGTTGGGCTGTTTTGCTTCTATGCCCACTTTTTCTAAGACAATACCTTTCCCCTGCGGAGCTCCTTCAAGTGGGTCTGTCCTTTCCCTGAGACCTAATTCTCTCTTTTTGTAATCTTTATCGCTCCATCTGAACTTTTGTCGGTTCTTTTTTAATTTCCGTGCTGAATTCAATCCATTCGCCACTTTGCTCAACTCCTTTAAAGTGATCGTGATTAAATTGATGAAAAGG
>Ga0207421_10006766_pt1 | contig 12403 bp, 9 predicted proteins | sample SodLakKL_010_SED_4_FD_187542 | JGI IMG/M metagenome (GOLD analysis project Ga0207421, IMG submission 187542) | Alkaline sediment microbial communities from Lake Tanatar, Kulunda Steppe, Russia - 8KL_010_SED (SPAdes) (version 2) | ecosystem: Environmental > Aquatic > Non-marine Saline and... | reverse complement strand
CGACGCCGACGACCGACCGCCGGCGTCCCGGTCCGAAGAGCTGGCCATGGCCGGTGCCTTGCGCCTGCTCGGCGACGTGCGCAACCTGGCAGCCAGGCAGCGTCGGGACGTCGCAGCCGGCTTGTTCGGCGTCGAGGTCCCCGCGCTCGTCGAGGTGCCGCTGCTCGGCGGCGACGTCCACGATCTGGAGGGTTTGGACGCGATCGCCAGCACGCTCGTGACCGGGAGGGCGCGATGACCGATGACCGCCACGACCCAGGCCGGCAGCCTCGCGATCCAGGGGCCGACGACCCCGAGGAGGCGGACACCTCGACGTCGGAGGACGAGGCGCAACGCGACCCGCGGCGTGACCTGCCGTCAACGGCACTCACCGAGGTGCCGACCGGACACGCGGCGCCACGTCCACCTCGGCGGACCGGGGTGTTCCTCGACCCCGAGGACCTCCGGGAGTACGTCAGCGGCCTGCTCCGGGCCAGCCTGGGCGGGCACGAGGTCGATGCCTTCGGCAACATCACCTTCACCCACGAGGACGCCCGGGTCTTCGTCACCGTGTCGGGCAGTCCCGTGGGGCCGCAGGTCGGCGTCTTCTCCGTCACCAACCTCGACGTCCCCTTCACCGCTGAGCTGGGGCACTACCTGCTCACCACGAACCACACCCTGGGCTTCGGCGCCTTCAGCTACGACCCGGTGCACCAAGCCGTGTGGCTCCGGCACACCCTCTTGGGCAGCACCCTGGACCTCCCCGAGCTCCAGACCGCGGTGATCGCCATCGCCACCACCGCTGCCCGCCTCGACGACCAGATCCGCGACCGGTTCGGGGGGCGAACCTTCCAGGAGGCACCCAGCGACCTGCAGCGCCGGGTCGAGCCGCCCGAGCCGGGCGGTGACCGACCCCCGCCGAACGCTCGCGGCTACCTCTGACCTGGCGACTGGGCCCCCCGGTATCCTTCCAAGGCCCGCCAAAGGGGCGTGCGCCCCTTCCCGGGGAGCGGGAACCATCACCTGCTCCCGCACGTCACACCACCCACAGCGCGTCCCGTCGACATCGGCCGAGGTCCAGGGTGAACCAACCACGCACGGCACCGCTCGGGCTGCGCATCGCCGGCCGACTGGGGGCGATCGTCGCCCGGCTCGTCCTGATCGTGGTCATCGTGGCCGCCACGGGGGTGCTGATCGGGGCGATGTTCCTGCCCGGGGCACTGGCCGTCGATCAGCTGCTGGCCACGGTGCGCTCCGACGTGCTGGACATCCCGCCGCTCGGCGAAGCGGACACGCCGCCGCAGAACTCCTACGTCTACGCCGACGACGGCACGGAGCTCGCCGAGCTGACCTTCGAGGAGAACCGCGTCCCGGTCGCCCTCGACGAGATCCCCCAGGTGGCCATCGATGCCGTGCTCGCCACCGAGGATGCGGCCTTCTACGAGCACGAAGGCGTCAACCACCTCGCGATCGCCCGTGCGGCACTGACCAACTTCCGGGCCGGTGGCATCGAGTCGGGTGCCTCGACCATCACCCAGCAGTACGTGAAGATGACCTTCCTGAGCCCCGAGCAGACCCTGGCACGCAAGCTCGAGGAGGCGATCTACGCGATCCAGCTCGAGGACACGTTCACCAAGGACGAGATCCTCGAGCGGTACCTGAACCGGTCGTACTTCGGTGTCGGCGTCTACGGCATCGGGACCGCTGCCGACCGCTACTTCTCCAAAGACGTCGGCGACCTGACCCTCGGAGAGGCGGCCATGCTCGCCGGCCTCCTGCGGGCCCCCGAGGCCAACAACCCGATCAACTCGATGGACAACGCCGAGGCTCGCCGCAACATCGTGCTGCGCCAGATGGCCCAGCACGGCTTCGTGACCCCCGCCCAGGCCCAGGCGGCGATCGATCAGCCGCTGGAGGTCGAGCTCTCCGACCCGCCGGCCCCCTCCAACCCCTTCTGGGTCAACTGGATCTCCCAGCTGCTGGTCAACGAACGCGTCGCCGATTCTCTGGGGACCCAGACCGACGCCCTCCAGGCCATGGGCGCCACCACCGATGAGCGGCGCCGCTTCGTGTTCCAGTCGGGCCTGAGGATCCACACCACCCTCGACCTCGAGATGCAGGAGGAGGGTGAGGCCGCCCTGCGCCGCGCCCTGCTCACCGAGGACGCCGGCCCGGAGGAGATCGCCCGCTCACCCATGGGCTCCATCGTGTCGATCGAGCCGGGCACCGGCGCGATCCGGGCCCTCGCGCTCGGACCCTACGGCTTCGGCAGCTGCCTGGAGGACGGGCGCTGGGCCGACCAGCTCGAGTCCGGACAGCTGCTGTGCGACCGCACCACGGTCAACGCCGCCGTCCCCGGGATGGGCGCCTCGGGCCGGCAGCCCGGCTCGGCCTTCAAGCCGGTGGTCGCCGTCGCGGCGATGGAGGACGGGCTCTCGGCCGGCCTGACCCTCGACGCCCGGGGCCCGCAGCCGATCGCCGGCTGCCCCGACGGCTCGACCGACAGCGGCCTGTGGGAGCCGCGGAACACCGGCGGCAACGACGTCCTCGACATGTACGGCGCCATGGCCCGCTCCAGCAACGTCTACCACGCGCTGCTGATCGGCGAGATCGGGCCCGACCGCACCGCGGAGATGTTCCGCCGGCTCAGCGGCTACGACATCCCCGACAACGACATCTTCTGCCCGCTGGCGCTCGGCGCCACCGACATCTTCCCGTTGGCGATGGCCAGCGCCTACGCCACCCTCTCGAACCGCGGCAGCTACTGCGCCCCCCACCCGATCGAGCGCATCGAGGGCCCCGACGGCCGGCTCATCTGGGAGCACAACGGCGACTGCGAGCAGGTCATCGACCAAGAGGTCGCCGACCGCGCGGTCGACCTGCTGGCGGGGCCTGTCGAGGCCGGCGGGACCGCGCCCGGAGCGAACCTCGGTGAGTGGCCCACCAGGGGGAAGACCGGGTCGACCAACGACAACCGGGACGCCTGGTTCGTCGGGTTCGTGCGGCAACTGGCCACCGCCGCCTGGATCGGCTACCCGAACAACAACCGTATCTACGAGACCGAGGCCCAGGCCCGCGAGGCCTGCGGCCAGCCCCTGGAGAGCAACCCCCGGGAGTGCCTGCGGACCGACCCGCAGCTGCTGCGCAACGTCACGATCGCCGGTCGGTCCTACGGGCAGGTCTTCGGCGGCACCATCCCCGCGCCGATGTGGGCCGACTACATGTCCCGGGTGGTGCAGCGCTACGAGCCCGAGGACTTCCCCGACCCCGGCCCGATCCCGACCGCGCCCGTCCCGGACCTGCTGCGCGCCAGCTCGGTGGAGGAGGCCGAGGACATCGCCCTGACGGCCGGGTTCCGCTTCGCGACCACCGAGGTCGAGGACTACCGGTCAGCGGGCACCTTCGTCGGCCAGTCCCCCACAGCCGGCAACACCCAGCCGCTCGGTGCGATCATCGTCCTCGAGATCTCCGACGGCACCGGAACGCCGCCGCGGATCCCCGAGGTCATCGGACGCACCCTCGATCAGGCGTCGCAGGCCCTGTTCGCTACCGGCTACCGCAACGTGTTCTCCCGCAACGTCCAAGTCGACGACGAGGACCTCGTCGGGTTGGTGGTCGGCGTCGAGCCCGGCGTCGGCACCCCCGTCGACCCGCGCGATGGCAACCACCGGATCGTGCTGCTGATCGGCGTCGACCCCCCCGAGCCGGAGCCTGACGACGACGACGAGGACGACGAGGACGACGACGACGAGGACGACGACGACGAGGACGACGAGGACGACGACGACGAGGACGACGAGGACGACGAGTGACCCGCCGTCTGGTCGGCACGCTCGGCACGGTGGCCGCGGCCGGGGCTGCCTGCGTCGCCTACGGCACGATCATCGAGCGTCGCTGGTACCGCCTGACCCGACTGCGCGTCGAGGGGGTGCTCCGCCATCCCGGCCGACGACTGCGCATCCTCCACGTCACCGACCTGCACCTGCTGGCCCGCCAGGAGCACCGGATCAGCTTCCTCCACGAACTGGCCGGCCTCGAGCACGACCTGGTGGTGGCCACCGGTGACCTGTTGGGCGGTCCGGACACCGAGGAGGTGGCGGCCGCGGCGCTGGCGCCGCTGACCAGCGACGGCCGACCCGGACTGGTCGTGCTCGGCAGCAACGACCTGTTCGGACCCGTCCTGAAGACCCCTTGGAGCTACCTGACCCAGCCCGACCGTCGGATCACCGGGGTACCACTGGACACGGCCCGGCTGGTGGAGCGCCTCGGCGAGCACGGGTACCTCACCCTCAGGGGCGCGACGGTGCAGGTCGCGACCCCGGCGGGGATCGTGGCGGCCGGTGGGTTCGACGACCCGCACCTGCTGACGACGGTGCTGCCACCCGCAACCGCCGTGGCGCCCGACCCCGCCACCGACGCCGTCCTCCACCTCGGTCTCGTCCACGCGCCCTACCTCGCCGGTCTGGACGTGCTGGTGGACGCGGGGCACGACCTGCTGCTGGCGGGACACACCCACGGGGGCCAGGTCCGGCTCCCGGGTATCGGGGCGTTGGTGGCCAACTGCGACCTGCCGCTCGAGCAGGCCCGTGGGCTCTCGACGTACCGCGACCGGTGGCTGCACGTCTCGGCGGGGCTCGGGCACAGCCCTTACGCGCCCTTCCGCTTCGCCTGCCGCCCCGAGGCGACCCTGCTCGAGCTCACCGGCTGAGCCCTCCGTCCCCCGGGCCCAGACCGGACCCCGACCGGTTCGCAGGCACCGGGCGCGGTGTGTACGCTCCCCGGCGCCCTCGTCGAGGGCCGCACGCCCCCGGGATGTAGCGCAGCTTGGTTAGCGCGCCTCGTTCGGGACGAGGAGGCCGCCGGTTCGAATCCGGCCATCCCGACCAGCAGCGTGCAACGACGGACGCGTGGCCCGAGGTGGGTCGCGCGTCCGTCGTCTGGGTGCGAGGCTGCGCCCGTCGATCACGCACCACCTCGAGGTCCCCGCGAGGAGCCCACCATGGACCTGGCCCGGCTGCAGGGGATGATCAGTGCCACCTACGGGGATCAGGATCGGGCCCGTGGGGTCGATGCCACCTTCGGGTGGTTCATCGAGGAGGTCGGGGAACTGTCCCGCGCGATCCGGCGGGAGGGCCACGACGAGCGGGTCGTCGAGTTCACCGACGTGCTGGCGTGGCTGGTCAGCCTCGCCGATCTGTGTGAGGTGGACCTGGCGACCGAGGTGGAGGTCCGCTACGGCAACGGGTGCCCGAAGTGCCACCAGAGCCCCTGCGGCTGCGGCGCGCTGGACCCGGCACGACCCTGACACCCCGCAGCGGGGCGGCGGCCCGGTGGAGCGACGCAGCTCACCGTCCGAGCCAGCCATCGACCAGGTCACGGTGCTCGGCGACCCAGTCGGCGACCGCCCGCCGTTCCTCACCCGGGGGTGCGTCCTCGAGCGCGACCTGGAGCGACGCCAGCTCCGCCTCCTCGAGCGTGAAGGCCGCCAACCACTCGGCGACCTCCGGATGGTCGGCCACGAAGCCGTCGTGGACCACCACGTCGATACGCTCCTCCTCCCCCAGCGCCCCCAGCGGGTCCTCGAGGTTGCGCAGGTCGTAGCGTCCGTAGGCCGGGTGCGGTTCCCACAGGGTCACCACGATGGGGCGCTCCAGGGCGACCGCCCGATCGAGGGCGGCGAGCATCGCCCCGGTCGACCCGGTGGAGAGGGTGTACTCGTCCTCCAGCCCGTAGGCCGGCAGCACCTCGTCACGGGAGATGCGCACGTGACCGCTGCCCGGCTCCACACCGACGATCTCCCCGCCGAGCTCCTCCCCGCGGCCCTCCAGGTCGGCGATGGAGGCGAGGTCGCTGTCGGCAGGGACCGCCCAGGTCAGGCGCGCACCCTCGTACCAGGTCCCCAGGACCTCGACGTCACGGCCGTGCTCGACCAGCTGGGGTGCGTGGGTCTGGGGCAGCCAGGCGCCCGTCCACAGATCGATCTCACCGTCGGCGAGTTGGGCGTACAACCCTGCGACCACGGTGACCTCCCCGGTGCGCACGATGCCTCCGGGCGAGGTGGTGTCGATCCACCTGAGCTCGGCCTCGAACCCCTCCGCCTCCAGCAGGAACGACCACAGCTCCGCGGTCGCCCGGACCTCGGCCCAGGGCAGGACCCCGATGGTGATCGCCTCGTCCTCGGGCGGGGCGCAGCCGCTGAGCAGCAGGGCGAGGACCACCCACGCCGATGACCATCGGCACACCCACCGTCGAGGACGCTCACTCATGGTCGGGCCGCTCAGCGGCGGTAGGCGGCGCATCGTCCACCCCTAGGTCGCGCGAGTCAGCCGCGAACTCGCGCTGGTCGGCAGTGAGCTCGTGGCGGGCAGCCTCCAGCTGCTCGTGCCCCTCATCGAACTCACCGTCCCGCTGCCCCGTCGCGGTGGTGGGGTTGCTGCGGGTGGTGGCCCCGCCGTTCACCCCGTTGGCCAGCTCGAACTCCTGCTCGGCGAGCTGAAGCGCCCGCTCGCGCAACTCCAGATCCCGCTCACGCAACTCCAGATCCCGCGCCCGGAACTCCTGCTCGCGGTGGGTCGCCTCAGGGAGCGAGGCTGGCGGGAAGCGCGGTCCCGATCTCGGTTCTCCGCGGGGCCGTTCCTGCTGAAGTCCTCGGAGCAGGGACCAGGCGGCCAGCAGCAGGACCACCAGGAAGGGCAGGCCGGTGGAGATCGCGGCGGCCTGCAGCGCAGCCAGTCCGCCCGACAGCAGCAGCGCCGCCGCCACCAGACCCTCCGATACCGCCCAGAAGACCCGAGTCTGCACCGGGGTGTTGGTGCTGCCACCGGAGGTGAGCATGTCCACCACGAATGAGCCGGAATCCGAGGAGGTGACGAAGAACAGCCCGACCACGATCGTGGTCACGACCGAGGTCACGGTCGCCAGTGGGAACTGGTCCAGCAGCGCGAACAGCGCCGAGGAGAAGTCCTCCTGCACGATCACACCGAGCCCGGCCCCGGCACGCTCCAGCTCGATCGCGGTGTTGCCGAACACGGTGAACCACAGGAAGGACACCATGGTGGGGACCAGCAACACCCCCAGCACGAACTCCCGGATCGTCCGACCGCGGGAGATCCGGGCGATGAACATGCCGACGAAGGGGGACCAGGAGATCCACCACGCCCAGTAGAACAGCGTCCAGTCCGCGAGCCACTGGCCGCCCTCGTAGGTCCCGGACCACAGCAGCGTGTCGATCAGCGTCTGGACGTAGTGACCCACGTTCTCGACGTACGCCGACAGCAGCAACGTCGTCGGACCAGCCAGGAACACGAACGCGAGCAGCAGCGCGGCCAGGTTGATGTTGATCTTGGAGATCCGCTGGATCCCGCTGTCGAGTCCGGCTGCGACCGAGGCGGTCGCTGCCAGCGTGATGACCGCGATCAGGATCATCTGGTTACGGATGGAGAGGTCCCAGCCGAACACGGTGGCCATACCGGAGTTGATCTGCATCACCCCGAAGCCGAGCGAGGTGGCGACCCCGAACACCGTCCCGAGCACAGCGAGCGTGTCGATGGTGTGCCCGAGGCCACCGTGGATCCGCTCCCCGAGCAGCGGCTGGAACAGCGACCGCATCGTCAGGGGAAGATCGCGACGGAAGCCGAAGTAGGCCAGCCCGAGTCCGAGAACGGCGTACACCGCCCACGGGCTGAACCCGTAGTGGTGGAAGGTTATGTTCATCGCCTGCTGTGCGGCGTCCTGGGTCTCGGGAGCGACCCCTCGGGGCGGTTCGAGGTAGTGGGTCAGCGGCTCGGCAACGCCGTAGTACAGCAACCCGATCCCCATGCCGGCGCTGAACAACATGGCGAACCACGACAGCGTCGAGTAGTCCGGCTCGCTGTCATCGGGGCCGAGCTTGATGCTCGCGTAGGGCCCGATGGCGAGGTAGAGGCTGAAGGCGAGCAGGGCCGCCACACCCACGATCAGTAACCACCCGAAGCGCGCGGTGATGAAGCTCTGCAGGGGAGTGAAGAGCCGGCTTGCGGTGTCGGTGAACACCCCGGCGAAGACGGCGAACCCGACCGTGAGACCTGCTGAGACCGGGAAGACCACCGGATGGACGTTCTCGCGCAGGAAAGCGATCATCCGTGACATCGTGGCCTATCTGTCGCGTCACGCTGTCGGACGCTAGCGCAGGGCGACAGCCGCTGCCCGGTCGGCGCGAGCGGGTCGCCCGGACCTCAGCTCTCGGCGACGACGAGTTCGGCGAGCTGGATGGTGTTCAACGCCGCACCCTTCAGCAGGTTGTCGCCGACGACCCAGAGGTTCAGGCTGTGCGCATCACCGAGGTCCTCACGGACCCGACCGATCAGCACCTCGTCGCGACCGGCGGAGGCCAGCGGCGTGGGGTAGGCCAGCTCCTCGCCGTCCTGCCCGGTGCCGTCCTCGACGAGCAGACCCGGAGCACCGGCCAGGGCCAGCATCGCAGCGTCACGCTGGACCGGATCGGCGAAGGTCATGCGTGCCGCGATGGCGTGACCGACGACCACCGGCACCCGCACGCAGGTCGGTGAGACGCGTAGGGCGGGCAGGCCCAGGATCTTCCGGGACTCGCGGACGAGCTTCCACTCCTCATCGGTGTAGCGCCCGTCGGTGAAGGACCCGCAGTGCGCCAGCACGTTGAACGCGATGGCCTTGGAGAAGGCCTGCGGATCGAACCCGGCCTCGACCTCGCTACCACCGGTGACCAGTTCGTCCGCACGCTCGAGCATGACCCGGCTCTGGGCCAGCAGCTCCTCGATGCCCGTGCGCCCGGCCCCACCGGCCGCCTGGTAGCTGGTGGCGACCATGCTGGTCAGTCCGAAGGCATCGTGCAGCGGCTTGGCCGCCACCATGAGCACCATCGTCGTGCAGTTCGGGTTGGCGACGATGCCACGTGGACGACGGCTGATCGCGTCCGGGTTCACCTCGGAGACCACCAGCGGCACGTCCTCGTCCTGGCGGAAGGCGCTCGAGTTGTCGATGACCACCGCCCCGCGCTCGGCGGCGATGGGTGCCCACTCCTTGGACCGCGCGCCTCCGGCGGAGAACAGGGCGATGTCGACGTCGTCGAAGGCCTCGGGCGTGATCGCCCGGACCTCCACCTCGCCGTCCTTCCACGGCAGTCGCTTGCCCGCGGAGCGCTCCGAGGCCAGGAACACGGGATCGCCGTCGAGGGGGAACCCGCGGCGGACAAGCTGGCGACGCATCTCCTCACCGACGGCCCCGGTGGCACCGACGACCGCGACCTTGGCACCCATCACTCGTTCTCCTCGGTCAGCAACGCGTCGTCCCCGAGACCGAACACGGCGTGGACGGCCTGCACAGCGGTCTCGACGTCGTCGCGCGACACCACGACGGAGACCCGGATCGTCGAGGTGGAGATCATCTCGATGTTGACCCCGGCCGCCGACAACGCCCCGAACATCTTCGCGGCGACGCCGGGGTGGGTCTTCATCCCAGCCCCGACCAGCGAGACCTTCGCGATCTCCTCATCGACCCTGACGCCGGCGGCACCCACCTCGTCCGACAGGGGTTCGAGCACCCCGCGCGCCTTGAAGGTCTCGCCCCGGGGCAGGGTGAAGGAGATGTCCGTCCGACCGTCCGCCGAGACGTTCTGGACGATCATGTCGATGTTGATGCTCTCGTCCGCGAGGGTGGAGAAGATCCGTGCCGCCACACCGGGCCGATCGGGCACCTGCTGGATCGTGAGCTTGGCCTCGGACGTGTCGTGGGCGACACCGGAGATGATCGCGTCCTCCACCGTGTCCTCCTTGGGGCCGACCCAGGTGCCGGCTGCGTAGCTGAACGATGAGCGCACGTGGATCTGCACGCTGTGGTTGCGTCCGAACTCGACGCTGCGGACCTGCAGGACACCTGCGCCCTGCGCCGCCATCTCGAGCATCTCCTCGTAGGTGATGCGGTCGAGCTTGTGTGCCGTGGGCACGATGCGGGGATCGGCGGTGAACACCCCGTCGACATCGGTGTAGATCTCGCAGACATCCGCCCCGAGCGAGGCCGCCAGTGCGACGGCCGTGGTGTCGGAGCCTCCGCGGCCGAGGGTGGTGATGTCCTTGGTGTCCTGGCTCACGCCCTGGAAGCCGGCGACGATCACGACGTTGCCACCGTCCAGTGCCTGCCGGACCCGCCCCGGCGTGATGTCGACGATGCGGGCTTTGCCGTGCACCGCGTCGGTGATGATCCCGGCCTGGGAGCCGGTGAACGACTTCGCGGGCACCCCCCGCTCGTGCAGCGCCATCGCGAGCAGCGACATGGAGATGCGCTCGCCGGAGGTGAGCAGGATGTCCAGTTCACGCTCGGGCGGACGCTCGCTGATGCGGGCCGCCATGGTGACGAGGTCGTCGGTGGTCTTGCCCATCGCGGAGACCACCACCACGACCTGGTTGCCGTCGCGGTGGGTCCGGGAGATCCGGTCGGCCACCCTCTTCATGCGGTCGACGTCACCGACGGAGGTACCGCCGTACTTCTGGACCACGATCGCCACGCTGGCTCCGGTCGTGCCTCACCGAGCGGGGACATCGAGGTGGCCGCTCGCCCACCAACCGGCGAGGGTAGGCCGCCGCAACGGGGACCATCGTCAGGTGCCCCCGGCGATGGTTGAGCCTGCTCGCAGAGCCCCTGCTGCGCGTCGTCCACAGGCTGCAGCCGACCGGGTGCCGGTGGGGCGGAGGACACGGCATGCTCCAGCCCAGCAACAGGACGCTGGCATGCGTGACAGCGAGGTGGCACGATGACCGCATCGGAGCACGAGCGACACGAACTCGCGGCGAAGCTCGAGGAGTTCCTCGGGCCTGACCAGGCGGCGACGCTGATGGAGCACCTCCCCCCGGTGCGGTGGGATGAGTTGGCGCGCCAGGACGACCTGCTCGCGCTCCGAAGCGACGTCGACGGGTTGCGCGGCGACGTCGACGGGTTCAAGGGTGAGCTCCACGACCTGCGCAACGAGATGACCCGGACCAACGACCGCATCGACCACCTCACCGAGGTGATGGAGCTGCGGTTCGAGGCCCTCGGTGATCGCATCACCGCACACGTCGCCGAGCGCGTCGACAGCCAGACGAAACTCCTGGTGTTCAGCCTGCTCGGAGCGGTCCTGACCGCCGCTGCGATCGCCCTCGGATCGAACACCCTCTGAGCGACCATCCGTTCGCTCGTGGTCAGGCTCCGAGCTCACGACGGCCAACGAACGCACGCCCGAGCGTGACCTCGTCGGCGTAGTCGAGATCCCCACCGACCGGCAGGCCGCTGGCGAGGCGTGTCACGCGGACGTCGTGATGGGTCAGCAGCCGCGACAGGTACGAAGCCGTCGCTTCCCCCTCGACGTTGGGGTTGGTGGCGATGATGAGCTCCTCCACCGGTTCCTCGCCGATCCGCGCCAGGAGCTCCTTGACGTGCAGCTCCTCGGGACCGACCCCGTCGATCGGGGAGATCGCTCCGCCGAGGACGTGGTACCGGCCGCGGTACTCACGGGTGCGCTCGATCGCCAGAACATCCCGGGGCTCCTCGACCACGCAGAGCACCGCCTGGTCGCGGCGTGGATCCCGGCAGATCTGGCACTCCTCCGCCTCGCTGACGTTCCAGCACCGGGCACAGAAACGGATCGTGTCCTTGACGCGGGTGATCGCATCGGCCAGCCGCTGCGCGTCGGGGCCATCGACCTGCAGCAGGTGGAACGCGATGCGCTGGGCGCTCTTGGGTCCGACGCCGGGCAGACGCCCTAGCTCATCGATGAGGTCCTGCACCGCGCCTTCGTACACGACCGCTCCGTCCAGACCTGGACCCGTCACAGGGATCGGAGCGGCCGACCGCGCTTGCTGGCGCCGCCCGCCGACCCACCTGGCCGAGCGTACCGACGGCTGCAGCCCGTCAGGGTCAGGCGTCGCTGGCCGGACGCTCGTCGAGCAGCTCGGCCCCGAGCTCACGCTGCAACAGCTCGTCGACGTCGACGGCCTGCGTCGGACGGTCGAGCTCCGCCTCACGGACGTCCAGCTCCTCGACCCTGTCCACCGACGACGGCGCCGGCTGCTCGAGGACCGGCGTCCGAGCGTCGTCCGGCGTGACCGAGGGAGGGATCGGACGGCGATCCGATGGTGCGCCCTCCACCTCGACGTCGATGCGCAGCTTCAGGCCGCAGGCGCGTTGGAGCGCGGCGGTGAGCGCGCCGCCCAGTTCCCCTCCACGGGCCTGGACAGCGTGGAAGGAGGCGTAGCGGGGGGCGTAGCGCAGGGTCAGGACCTGGTTGCGCACCGCCACGGGGACCGCCGGCTCGAAGATCGCGTGGTGACGGCGGGAGGACTGCTTGAGCAGCTCGAGCACACCCGGCCAGTGGGCCGAGACGACGGCCAACGGGTCGTCCGGTGACGGCGAGGTCTCCTCGGAGCCGCCCACGGCT
>Ga0207421_10006765_pt1 | contig 12405 bp, 11 predicted proteins | sample SodLakKL_010_SED_4_FD_187542 | JGI IMG/M metagenome (GOLD analysis project Ga0207421, IMG submission 187542) | Alkaline sediment microbial communities from Lake Tanatar, Kulunda Steppe, Russia - 8KL_010_SED (SPAdes) (version 2) | ecosystem: Environmental > Aquatic > Non-marine Saline and... | reverse complement strand
AAACCGGTGGCATCAAACCATCCGATATTCATGCTCAAATCTATGATGATAAAAATCTGGATCAGTACCACCTTCTTGGAATGGCGTTAAATAATATTGAGCTCTATTGCGGCGACCGGGTGGCGACAACACATGTAACCGAGGATATGCTTACAAAAACAGGCTGTTCAGCAGAAGATATTGAGGGGTTTGTAAACTATCCGTTAAGCATCAAGGGCGTTGTCGTGTCGATGATCTTTCACGAACGTGAAGGACGTGTAAAAGTCAGCCTTCGCGGAAAATCGGTGATGGATTTGAATCAGGTTGCACGGAAATTTAATGGTGGCGGACATTTCAACGCCGCAGGAGCCTGGCATTCCGGCCCGATTTCAAAAGCCAAAGAAGACCTGGTTTCGGTTCTTGCCAACATGTTTTGACAAAAGACCCCTATCATGTCATGTGAATTTTCCAACCAGGAATGAATCGTAAACCAAACAGGTGACTACCATGAAGATGTGCCTTCTCATAATCATTGCATTGTTTTTTACAGGATGCGGGAATGGATCCGAAGCCGATGAACCGTTTGAGGAACGTGCCCGGGATCTGGGATTTATTGAAGTGATAAACGATGAGTTGGAACAGATCCTGAATGTCGATGCCGTACCGGAAATTATTGGCGACGGTTTTGAGTGGTCGGAAGGACCGGTTTGGGTCGAAGAGTACCAATTCCTCCTTTTTTCGGATGTACCGGAAAACAGAATCTATAAATGGACCGAAAGTGACGGTATTTCGGTGTACCTGGAGCCGTCAGGATATACCGGTACCACTGGACAGGAGGGGTCGAACGGTTTGATCATTGGCAACGACGGGAGCCTGCTCCTCTGCCAGCATGGGGATCACAGTATCGCACGCATGGAGGCACCCCTGGATGACCCCCGGCCCGAGTTTTTCATTATCGCTGATCAGTACGAAGGAAATCGGTTCAACAGCCCGAATGACCTGGTGCAGCACAGTAGCGGGGATATCTACATGACCGACCCACCGTACGGACTGGAAGGGTATGCGGACGATCCGGCCCGTGAGCTTGATTACCAGGGAGTCTTCCGGATTGATACCGACGGTGCGGTCCATCTTCAGACCGATGAGCTGACCCGGCCCAATGGACTCGCTTTTACACCCGACGAACAGCAACTCTATGTCGCTAACTCGGATCCGCGACAGGCTATTTGGATGGTCTATGATGTCGGCGATGACGGAAACATTTCCAATGGCCGTCTGTTTTATGACGCGACCGACAAGGTAGGGGATGAACCGGGCTTGCCGGACGGTATGAAAGTGACATCCGACGGGTACATATTTGCCACCGGCCCCGGAGGAGTCTGGATTTTCACACCGGAAGGGGGGCTGCTTGGAAAAATAAAAACCGGTGAGTTTATTTCGAATCTGGCTTTTGATGAATATGAGCAGACCCTGTATATGACCGCGGACTCCTATTTGTTGCGATTGGAACTGTGACTGGCCTGCACCATATCCATTGGAATCCGGCTTACTCCTTTTTTTTCAGCTTTTTAAGTTCTTCAGCCATCACTTTTTGGTGATAGGGAGTAGCCCAGAACCGGGCGAATTGCTCCAGTTCTCGCTGCAGTGATTCGTTTCTGGGGCTTTGTAGCGCAAAACGTGTACTCTGTTTGAGCTCCTTGATCAGGTCGGGGTTGATTCGTGATAATTCCAGCGCCCATTCCCAGGTGTTTCTGCGGAGTTCCGAGGTGATGGAGAGTTTGTTGATCAGACCGGTATTCAGAGCCTCTTCGGAACTGATGGTCTGATTGCTTCCCAGCCACTCCAGCGCACGCGATCGTCCGACCCGCTCAACCAGCCGTGTGATGCCGCCCCATCCGGGAGGAACCCCAAACCGGGCCTGGGTGAAGGCAAATCCCGCCGTTTTACTTGCGATGGCAAAATCAAAGGCAAGCAGTAGTTCACAGCCGCCACCCTGGACTTCACCATTAACACACGCCATGGTCCAGAACCGATTGTTTTCAAGCCGTTCCAGAATACCGGCCATTCTTTCAGCCATTTGCCGGCTCTGTTCCTCGGTCTTCAGGTCGGCGAACGCTTTGATATTCTGGCCGGAGGCAAAATACTGATGCCCGGATCCGCTAAGCACAAAAACCCGGATGTTGCCGTTATTTTCGATTTCACCGAGTAGTTTCTCCAGCTCATCCATAACGGCAAAATCGATGGCATTGTTGGATTCCGGACGGTTTATTTCGGCCCAATATATATGTTTTTTCTTTTTTACTTCTACAACGGCCACAATGACGGGATTAGAGGGTTATGGGAACATTTTTGAGTTGCAACCGGGTTAGGCCGATACTTCATCATCAATCCATTTGAGGTAGTCGTCATTACCCATTACAATGGGAAAGGCGATGATGCACGGGCAATCATAACTGTGAAGTTCCTTGACACGTTTTTCAAGAAGAGGAAAAGCCGAAACCGTTGTTTTGGCAATCAGAACGACCTCCTGTTCTTTCTGGACGGCGTTCTCCCAGTGGAAAAGTGCAGACATGTTGTCCAGAATATTGGTACAAGCTACAAGGTGTTCCGAAATAATGGTTTCACTTATGGATTCCGCTTCGTTTCGGTCTGAAGCGGTAATGTAAACGAATACATGTTTCATAACCCGATAATATAACCGTTCCGTAAGATGAATTTACGTCCATTCCGGACCAAATGTAATCAATCACCAGCTAATAGAAAAATGAAGAGGTTCATAAAATGGAGACCGCTCCTCTTGCGTTGAAAAAACATGATATTTTCAGTATATTAAAAGGCTAATTTCCAAAGAATGACCTGTTTGGTAATTTACAATCCGGCGGGTAACATCGATATTGCCATTGACACAACTGCGAGAGTGGTGAAATTGGTAGACACGCCAGATTTAGGATCTGGTGCCGAAAGGCTTGGGGGTTCGAGTCCCCCCTCTCGTACAGAATGACAGGCCTGGCCAGGTAATGAAATCATGCGAACGCGGCCCGGTCGATGATGATTTATATGAACCCCAAAAAGAAGTTACGTGAATATATCCGTTGAAGATAAAACGAAAGTAGATAAAGTCCTCACCATATCGGCTACAAAAGAAGAGTTGGAGCCGCGGTTTCAAAAAGCATACAAAGAGTACCGCAAAAAGATCAACATGCCCGGTTTTCGTCCGGGACAAGCTCCCGTTTCGATTGTAAAAAAACGGTTTGGCAAGGAGATTGAATCCGAAGAGATCAATAATTATATCCAGGAGGTATTCCGTGATGAGGTTGTGCCGAAGTACGATCCCGTAGGTGAGCCGCAATTTGAGGATATGAAATGGGAAAATGGCGAGCTGGAAGTAAAAATCGGCATCGGAGTCAAACCCGAATTTGAAATCAAGGAGCTCTCCTCGTTCACCATCGACAAGATGGTGCATGATGTCGACGACGATGAAGTTGAGGAAGAGGTGCAGCAGAGCCTGAAACGGGCCGGCTCATGGAAAGAGACGGATGAACCGGTTCATGAAAAAAGCCGGGTGACCGTAGATGCGGTACCGCTTGACAAGAAAGGGGCGCTTCAGGAAGAAGAAAAGGACGCCGATAAAGAACTGGACCTCAGTGATGATCAAAACAAGGAGTTCCGGGATGCCCTGAAAGGCGCAAAAGCCGGCGATACGGTTACCGTATCCCTTGGTGAAGGCGAAGATCAGGAGTCCTTTCAGCTAACAGTAAAGAAAGTGATGGATCTTGAGATACCGGAGCTTGACGAAGCGTTTGTAAAACAGGCCACAAACGGCGAAGTAACGAGTGTTGAAGATTACCGCAGCAGAATTAAAAGTCAGATCCAGAACTATCTGGACCAGGTATCCGGTGATATGGTCAAACAGGAGATTATGGATGCATTAATTGATGCCCATCCCGATATTGAAGTACCTGATGTCGTGCTCGGCAAGTTCCAGGAGGCTCTTGTGGACCGGTTAAAGCAGCAACAGCAGGGGCAGCCGCTGCCGGACGATTTCGATGAGGAAGCGTACAAAGAGTCCATTAAGGACGATGCTTTACGCGAAGCTCGCTGGGCATTTATCATTGATGAATTTGAGAAGAAATACGACGATATTGAGATAACCCCGGAAGATGTTGATGAACGTCTTGCCACCGAAGCGGCACGATACGGACTTCCCGCTGAAATGGTGAAAAACTTCTACGCACAATCGGGAGACCAGCTTGAAACCCTGCGCCGGAATATCCGGACAGATAAACTTTTTGACCGGATTGTGAACGAAGTAACACTGAACGAGCTTTCTAAAGAGGCGTATCAGGAAAAAAAGAAAAAAGAACGTAACGATAAGAGCGATTCATGAATCACTGGAAACAACCCATCATCGACGAAGAAAGCTTTGGCGGCGTACAGCCCCAGAACAGCCTCATCCCCATGGTCATTGAAACCACCAACCGGGGGGAGCGGGCATTTGATATTTACTCCCGTCTGCTGAAAGACCGGATCATCATTCTCGGTACTCCGATCAATGATGCCGTTGCCAGCAGTATTGTGGCACAAATGCTGTTCCTGGAGTCGGATGATCCTGATAAGGATATCCATCTCTATATCAACAGTCCGGGTGGTGTGGTATCATCCGGCCTGGCGATTTACGATACCATGCAGCATATCCGGAGTGATGTCGCCACCATATGTATGGGAATGGCTGCATCTATGGGTGCCGTGCTGCTGGCATCGGGTACCAAAGGAAAGCGTTCCGTGCTGCCCCATTCACGTGTTATGATCCACCAGCCGCTGGGCGGAACGCAGGGTCAGGCAAGTGATATCGAAATTGAGGCCCGGGAGATTATCCGGATCAAACAGACGTTGAGCGAAATAATTGCTAAACATTCTGATAAAAAGACCGATGAAATCATTAAGGATTCCGATCGGAACAAATGGATGGACGCCAAAGAGTCTTTGGATTATGGCCTGGTAGATAAAATACTGGAGCGCCCAGCCGTTAAATAATCATACAGCAATGCAAAGCCCGGTAATATGAGTGACGAAGAGAAAAAAATACGCTGTTCTTTTTGCGGACGGTCAAGCCACGAAGTAAGCAGTATGGTGGCCGGACCCAGTGTCTATATCTGTGACCAGTGTATCACCGATGCCTCGGGTATCGTTAAAAACGATCTCTCTCAAGAGAAAAAGATCGAGCAGGATTTCCGCAGTGATCTCAAGCCTGTGGAGATCAAAGCCTATCTCGATGAATATGTCATTGATCAGGACGAGGCTAAAAAGACCCTTTCCGTAGCGGTGTACAATCACTATAAACGGATTGCAAATCCGCAATTCGATGACGATGACTCCGAAATTGAAAAAAGCAATATCGTATTACTGGGGCCGACCGGATCGGGTAAGACATTGCTGGCACGAACCCTTGCTGGTATTATTGATGTGCCGTTCAGCATCGCTGATGCCACGGCACTTACCGAAGCGGGTTATGTGGGCGAAGATGTGGAGAGCATTCTCTCAAACCTGCTTCAGGCTGCCGACTACGATGTAGCGCGTGCAGAGCGGGGAATTGTCTATATCGATGAAGTTGATAAAGTGGCACGTCGCGGCGATAACCCTTCCATTACCCGGGATGTCTCCGGCGAAGGAGTGCAGCAAGCCCTTCTTAAAATCCTGGAAGGTACCAGCGCCAATGTGCCGCCCAAAGGCGGACGTAAACATCCGGAACAGAGCTTTATCACGATCAATACCAAAAATATTTTGTTCGTGTGCGGCGGCGCCTTTGAAGGGCTCAATGAGATCATCTCCCGGAGGCTTTCATCCAGCAGTATGGGATTTACTGCCAACCACATGGACAAATTTGACAAGGATGATCCGCAGATTTTCACCCATGTGGAACCAGAAGACCTTCAGAAGTACGGACTGATACCCGAACTCATCGGACGTATTCCCATCATCTCCGGATTGGAGGAGCTCTCCGAAGAGGCCATGGTCAATATCCTGTTGAAACCCAAAAATGCCATTATCAAACAGTACCAGAAACTGTTCCGTATGGAGGGAGTGGAACTGGAGTTTGAGGAGGAGGCTCTTAAAGAGGTCGTCCGGCTGGCATTGAAACGAAAAACAGGCGCCCGTGGATTGCGATCTATATTGGAGCGGTCTATGCTGGATATCATGTTCACACTGCCGACCATGAAAAACATCGAGCGTTGCATCATTACCAAAGATACCATCGTTTCGTCCGCACCACCCATTTATAAAAAGCGGAAAGTATCGGCGTAAGTCCCTCAATCGGGGCATTATCAAGATCGTCCTGTTGTCCAGTGGTACGGGGAACGGCCGATTTCCGTTCTTCCGGCAGGTTTACGGGTATCCGCACGAAATAGCGTTTGTCATATATTCGTTATAATGTACGGATGTGCTGCGGTAAACAGAGCCTGTGCCGGAGCAACGAACTCTATATTATAAACGCCATGTTTTTTAAAAGTACCTCGAACCGGATAAAAGGCACACTTGTCTTCTTTCTGGTCATCACCGCGATTGGATCGTTTGTTTATACCCAGTACCTGATCGGAAAAATTCGCGAAAAAGAGCGATCCGGGGTGGAGCTTTGGGCCAGAGCCATGGAGTATAACAGCAAGCCTCATTACCAGGAGACCCGCAACGAACTTGAGCGGATTATGTCCGAGATTTCGATCATGGAAATGATCGGGGAGCGAACCCGGAATCGCTGGATTTCTGCCCTTCAGCGTGCCGAATCGGATCTCTCGAACTCCTCTCTTGATTTTGTGGCATCAGAGTTGATCATCAAAAACCGGTTTGAAATCCCGTCGGTGGTAGTTGATGAGGATCTGGAAATTCTGCATTCGCGTAATACCGGAAACCGGACCCTTGACGAAGATATTATAACAGAATATGCATCGCTGAATGAGCCCATCCGCATTGAACTGGGTGCCGGTGATATGGTGCAGGAGCAGTATGTCTATTATGGTGACAGCGGGATTATTCGCACGTTGAAGTATTTTCCCTATATACAGTTCGGCCTGCTGGCCCTCTTTCTCGGAATGGGGTACCTGAGTTTGAGCAGTATCAAACGTACCGAGCAGTCGAATCTCTGGGTTGGAATGGCCAGGGAGGCGGCCCACCAGCTTGGAACACCGCTTTCCAGCCTGTACGGATGGGTTGAATTGCTCAAGGAAGCGAACAATGACAAGGAAACCCTGAATATCGCTCATGAGATATCAAGTGATCTGCAACGGGTGCAGACCGTTACTGAGCGTTTCAACAAAATCGGATCGATTCCGGAATTGAAACCCCGGAGAATGGGCCCGATTATACGGCAAGTATTAGAGTATCTGGAGAAGCGAATGCCTCAATTGGGTAAGCATGTAACGTTGAGCATGGACGTTCGGTCCGACAAACGCATTCCAATAAACCAGGAGTTGTTTGCCTGGGCGCTTGAGAACCTGCTGAAAAACTCACTCGATGCAATTGATAAAAACAGTTCCGATGCGAGTGTCCATGTGGAGGCTCATGAGCATCATGGATATTATGTGATCGACATCACTGATACCGGCAAGGGAGTCGAGAAAAAATATCGCAGTGAAATTTTCAATCCCGGATTCAGCACGAAGAAAAGAGGATGGGGCCTGGGATTGAGCCTGACCCGGCGTATTGTTGAGGAATACCACAAGGGCAAGATTTTTGTCCATAAATCGGTTCCCGGTGAAGGAACGACATTTCGGATGATGTTTCGGATGGCACCACAAAATGATGTGAAAAATGGCCATTCCGAACCAGAAACAGAAGAGAAACACGCTTAGGTTTAATCCTTTCCGAACCCGCGCCTGGATGCGTAATCGGAGAGTTCCGCCTTTAACAGGTTCCTGCCCCGATGGAGCCGCGACCGGATGGTGCCGATCGGTACATCCAGCATATTTGCAATTTCTTCATAAGAAAAAGACTCAACATCACAGAGCAAAACAACCGTTCGAAAATCCTCCGGCAACCGGCTCAACGCTGTCGAAATATCATCATCCATCATTGCACCGAACATGGTTGACTCCAGGTCGGTGGTATTGGACTGCTCACTGCGGATGGTTTCATAGAAGGGCTCGATCTCGTCGTAATCGACCCTGGCCGGTCTTTTTGATTCTTTTCTGTAGTTGTTTATGTAGGAGTTCTTCAGAATTCGAAACAACCATCCTTTGGCATTTGTCCCCTTCTCGTAACTGCTGAAAAAGCGGAAAGCCTTGACAATCGTATCCTGAACCAGGTCTTCCGCATCATTTTCATTCGCAGTAAGCTTCAGGGCAAAATTGTATACGGCATCCAGGTGAGGAAGCATTTCCTCGTTAAAGTCTTGTTGTTTCTGAGTTTCCTCCCTCGTCAATCTGTCCATTAAAGACCAATCATTTAAATGAGATCACGGTTGAATGGTGATGGGATCGATCGAACAAAAAATGAAGTAACGATGGTTTCTGACAGATGGGTGATTTCTGTGCCGGTCTGTTCATTTTCTCGGTCCCTCTTATTTGCAACTGCTGTAATATACACAGGTTCCCGTTTTGAATTGTCATGTCATTCAAAAATGGTGGCTCCTGAGTAATGATACATAATATCAGATAATTATCCGGGTCAGTTATCAATATTTTCGTAAATGTTAACAACAAGCCGGGTAGCATCGGTGAACTGTAAACTTCTGAAAGCCTGATCGGAGAGCAGTAACCGGTTTTCGGATGTCCGGTCGTTAATCAGCACGAACACTCCGCGTCCGTTATCCGGGTTTTCAACATATATAATAGTGCCAAGCGAAAGGCCCGGATGTGCGGCAGTGAGACTTTCGGGATTATATAAGTCACCACTGGTTGTCGTTGTGCCACGCTTTTCACCGGGGTAGTGTGATACCTGAATCTGGCTGGTTCCATCGTGGCTCGCCTGTACCTGGTAAGGGTTTCTCCGGGATGAGGTAGCTGCCAGCAACAAGGTTATTTCGTCGCCGGAACGGACATCACTCACGGACATACCCGGATTCAGAGCCCTGAAATCGTAGAGGTCCATTCCGTGATATTGAAGCAGTTCCGGAATGGAATCCTGTTCGCCGACCCGGTGGCGGACAAACTTGCCTTGAGGGCTGCTCTCCATATCCCACTCGGCTGTGACCGAGGGCGGCGGTGTGGCCCTGCTGCGGATCCTCAGCTCCTGCCCCACTGCAAGACCGGTATCTTCAAGTTCGTTGAGCTCCATCAACTCATCTATGCTCATATTGTATCGGGCAGCAATACGATACATCGTATCGCCCGGCCTGACCTCGTAATAGGCGGGTTCGTCCGGGTCGGCAAAGGTGGTATCATCGGTTGGAACAGTATCACCGGCAACAGGTGCATCATCCGGATCTTGCCTCTCCGGAGTGGCATCGGCAGAAACGTCGGTCCCGGAAGGGCCCCTGCGCTGTCGAATAATCATGAGTTCCTGGCCTATGGACAGGGCGTCACTTTCCAGTCGATTCCATTCCCGGAGATCATCGGGGGAAACATCATAGATTCTTGTGATCCGGAACAGGGTCTGACCCGCTTCCACTTCATGATAGATGGTGTCGGCGACCATCTCCATGTCAGAATCGGCATCGTCCGGGGCATCCGGGGTTATATAGAGTTGCTGACCGACACGCAACGTATTATCCGGGAGGTTGTTCCAATTACGAAGCTGCTCGATGGTGACATCATATTGTCGTGATATGCTGAACAGGGTCTCGCCGGCACGAACCGTGTGCGTGTGCTGTCCGGATTGTGCCAAAACGTGAACGGGAAGTAGTAAGAGAAATAATAGCAGAAAGATGCGCATAATCGAAAAATCAAATGTCGTCGGTATACAATTCATTTTGTGCCTGTTCCAGTTCTGATGCGGCGTGGTGGTCCTGGGTTTTCCGTGCTATCGATATACCGGTGATATATGTTTTCATCGCAAATTCCGGTTCATCGATTCGTTCATAAAGTTTTCCAAGATGATAATAGACTCCGATATAATCGGGATCATTGTCACGGATAAACTCAAAATGGGATCGCGCTGTTTGAAGGTCATCCAATTTCAGGTATTCGAGTGCCAGGGCGAACCGGGAGAAACTGTCGCCCGGATCAGAATTGAGAAATGCCTGAAGTTTTTCTGCTCTTTCCACGTTCATGAGTAAAACCATTAAATGATGTTGTTTCTAACGTATGGCACAGGAACGACGTATAAAAAAAGGAATATTTCGGTGTAGTTATCTGCCCTTATATCGCTCGGAGATTTCTTCGATGGAATCGCCGCCGTATTTTTCCAGGAATGCATTCGCCAGTACCGGGGCAATGACATTTTCAGCCACTACAAGTGCTCTGGGCAGCGCACAGACATCAGATCGTTCATATCGGGTATCCTGTGACTTTTTTTCTATGATATCAACGGTTTTAAGAGGCTTGAGCATGGTTGGGATGGGTTTCATCACACCGCGGATAATCAGGGGCAATCCGGTAGTGATGCCGCCTTCAAGTCCGCCGGCCCGGTTGGATTCTCGACCGTAATGGTCATCTTCCCAGGTGATTTCGTCGTGGACTTCGTGTCCATGCCGTCGGCCGGATTCAAAACCAAGTCCTATTTCCACCCCTTTCATTGCCTGGGTGCTCATAATTGCCTGTGAGAGTAATCCCTCCAGTTTCCGGTCCCAATGGACGTATGTCCCGAGGCCAGGCGGGAGCCCGGTGACAACCAATTCATAAATACCGCCGAGTGAGCTTCCGGCTTTGCGCCGTTTTTTGATCTCCTCGACCATCTCCCCGCCAATCCGGTCGTTGAGGCACCGGACATCGGAGTTGTCGGCAGTATCAGAAAGCTGCTCTGCTCCGTTTGCCACAATCGGATCCGCAATTTCACGGCTCTCTTCCCAGGAGTCATAGCCGGCTTTTCCGATACGGATGACATGCCCGCCGATACGGATTCCAAAATAGTTCAACAACTCACGAGCTGTGGCACAACAGGCTACCCGCATGGCCGTTTCGCGGGCGCTCGAACGTTCAATGACGGGCCGGATATCATCAAACCGGAATTTTTGTAATCCGACAAGATCGGCATGTCCGGGGCGTGGTACGGTAATCTTTTCAACATCTCCTTTCACCGGGGTGGCGGACATGACATGTGGCCAGTTGGCTTCATCCTTGTGATAGGCTTTATTGATTAATTTGAGGGCGACCGGGTGGCCCATGGTTTTGCCAAAACGGACACCGGAAATAATTTCTGCCGCATCCTTCTCAAAAGCCATACGGCCGCCTCTCCCGTATCCCAGTTGCCTGCGTGCCAATTGTTTTGCAATTGCTTCTCGGCTGAGGGGAAGGCCGGCGGGCAACCCTTCGATGATGCCCATTAGCTCCGGCCCATGAGATTCACCGGCTGTTAAATATCGAATCATCAGTTAGAAGTTGTCGTGGAAGTAAACGGGTGAGAACAGAGAACCCTGCTCAGATTATTGAGCCATACAGGCAGGGAATATAGGAAAATCCTCCCAGAAGTATCGCGTTAGTCCGGCATCAGAATAATTAAAACTGGTGACTGATGCTCAACTGAACCAGTCCGCCGGTTTCGCTGTAGGATGTACGGCTGACATCAAATTTAAAATCGCTGAAACCGATGCCCAGACCGATGCCGGCTCCGGACAGATCGATCCGCCGGTCGGTTTTGAGCTCTTCGTTTTTCAACCGGTCATATCCAATGCGCAGGTTGACATTTTCGGAAAAAAGGATCTCCAGCCCCATTCGTGCATGCCGGAACAGATGTCCGGTAAAACCCGGATCCTCCTCATCATCAAAAACAGGCAGCTCCCAGCGGTTTAGCGAATGCAGCGCGAGGTTGAACCGGAGAGGCAGGTGCTGAAGCCGATGTGTGATACCAGCGGTGATGGTGAATGGCAGGTCTTCGCCGGTTTCATCAAATTTGGTGAGCTGCATCCCCAAGTTCCGGAAAGAGATGCCAGCATGGGTGTAATCATTATTGAAACTGTAATGAAGGCCGCCGAACAGTGCGATGGCAGTCGACTGGAACGTGTCATACCGGCTGCTGATCACCTGTATTCCAAGCCCGCCCTGCATCAGGTCAAACACCGGACGGGCAATGGCTGTACTCCAGGAAAAATCGTAAGAACTGAATGAACCGTGTTCCTGCCCGTCGCTGTCGGTACGGGTAAAATCGCCATAGTTGACAAACCGAATCCCGGTAGCCACGGTTCCTATGTTATCGAGATGGTAGGAAAAGTCGGTTGTTGCCAGATAGATATCGGAAAGGTGATTCAGATAGGAAACGGAAAGTACTTTATGCGATGTTTGTGATAAATAAGCAGGATTTACCGTAAAGAGGGAGGTACTTCCCTGATCGAGTGACACA
>Ga0207421_10006763_pt1 | contig 12407 bp, 10 predicted proteins | sample SodLakKL_010_SED_4_FD_187542 | JGI IMG/M metagenome (GOLD analysis project Ga0207421, IMG submission 187542) | Alkaline sediment microbial communities from Lake Tanatar, Kulunda Steppe, Russia - 8KL_010_SED (SPAdes) (version 2) | ecosystem: Environmental > Aquatic > Non-marine Saline and... | reverse complement strand
GGGCCGGCTTAAACTAATAATAGTTGTGCCGGCCCTTTTACATGAAGAAAAACTAAAAATGTATTTCAGCACATATTATGGTTCAGATCGGTCCAGTTTAAGAAATTAAAGCATGCAGTTTGCAATCTATAATCAGCTATGTGTAAAATATTCGCGGATGAATTAGAGTAGGATTTATTTTTGGACAAACAGGCAGGGCTTGACAGGGGTTCTTTCTCGGCTAATAATTCATTTAAATACACCAAGAAGAAAGTGTTTGCTCAAGTGCTGCCAGGCTAAAATATAGCACTGCTCTGGCTAAAGATTAATAGAATAAATATAATTCTTAAAAGGAGTTATCAGTTTGCAGACTATCCACCGGTTAATCTATGAAGATGCCAGGGAAATAAAAGCTTTAGAGAATGAAAGTATCGACCTGGTTGTAACCTCACCACCCTACCCGATGATTGAAATGTGGGACCGTTCATTTGCGGAGATGAACCCGCAGGTCCGGCAATTTCTTGATAAAGGTGAATATTCCCGGGGCTTTGAATCAATGCATCAAGTTTTAGATCAAGTTTGGCAGGAGCTTTACCGGGTCATGAAAGATGGAGCTTTTGCCTGTATTAATATCGGTGATGCTACCCGCACCGGGAATAATCGGTTTCAACTTTTTACCAACCATGCCCGGATCCAGAAGAAGTTTTTTGACCTGGGGTTTGATGTTCTCCCTCTCATAATTTGGCGCAAGCAGACCAATGCGCCAAATAAATTTATGGGCTCAGGGATGCTGCCCGCCGGCGCATATGTGACCCTTGAGCATGAATATATCCTGGTTTTCCGGAAAGGAGACAAGAGAAAGTTTTCCTCTCCTGAAGAAAAATATAAAAGGATGCAGAGCAGTTATTTCTGGGAAGAAAGAAATATCTGGTTTTCCGACCTGTGGGATTTTAAAGGTGCCAGACAGGACCTGGATAACCGGAAGCTCCGGGAAAGAAGCGGCGCTTTTCCCTTTATCCTCCCATTTCGCTTGATTAATATGTATTCAGTGTTTGAAGATGTAGTGCTTGATCCTTTTTGCGGCACGGGAACCACTGTAATGGCGGCTATGGCCCTGGGCAGGAATAGCCTGGGTTGTGAAATAGACCCGGGGTTTGCTGAACCGGTAAAGCAAAGAATTTATGAGGAGTGGAGCCTGCTAAACCGGTACAACCTGGACAGGATCAAAAACCACCTTGCCTTTATTGAAAGTAGCAGAGAGGACAGGCTAAAGCATAAAAACAGCTATTTCGGTTTTCCGGTGATGACCAGGCAGGAAAAAGATTTAAAACTGTCTTTCATCAAAACTGTTGAAGAGGAGTCGGATAAAAGCTTCAAGGTTTCATATTTAAGTGACCGGTATCTAAAAGCACTTGACCCGGAACTGATCACGTTAGATGACCTTTGTTATGACGAAGATATCCAGCCAGGCCTTGATTTTATGGATGAAGTTTGACATTACTCCTCTACTATAAAAAGTGTGGTTACTTATTTACTTAGCTGAACTGTGTTTTGGGCTGGTGCCGGCGCTTTGCGGGCAATGGCGTCGACTTGAGCTACAGTTTTCGCTATGGTTACACTCTGGCATTTCTCATCTATAGCACAGACCTCGGGGACCTTCATCGATCCAGGTTGACCAGCTAAAACCTTTATCTAATTGACCATTGTGACCGCTCCATTGCAATGTCCGCAGCCAATAATACCGCATGGTGCTAGCTAAACAGAAACGCAGTTCTTAATAATAGAACTGTGCTAGGCCTGATTAGGTATACATTTCCTGTAATGTCAGGTATAATACAATTTAACGGAACCGGATGCAGTTTAAAGTTTGATCAAGAAAGATCCGGGGTCTTGTTTTTTCTTTTGCTTTTAGTATTTTTAAACCGGGGGAGTTCCATTGCAGGATCTCCCGGGTTTTAATGTACCTGTAATTATTATACTAAGATAGAAGAAAGGAGTGGAGTAGATACTTGAACCATCCTGGCAATTCAACAAAGTACCCGGTGCAGTCGCTCGAAAAAGCGCTGCAAATTATCAATATAATGAAAGAAGGGCCCTATGACGGGATCCGGATCAAAGAGATCAGCGAAAAATTAAATTTAGGCAAAAGCACAGTCCACCGCATTTTAAATACTCTAGTGGCCCATGGTTACGTGGAACAGGGCGAAGATAACAAGAAATATCGCCTGGGGTGGAAATTTTTTGAGGTAGGCAGTGTGATCCCCCGGCAGCGCAATTTAAACAACATGGAGTTAAAGGTGCTGTGGGATCTATGTGACTTTTATGAAGAAACGGTTAACCTGGGGGTTAGGATAAATGACAAGGTGGCGATCGTTGCCAAGGCGGATCCTGAAAAAGTTTTATTTAAAACCGGGCCATACCTGGGTGAACAGGAGCCAGTCCATGCCACTGCTCTGGGTAAGGCGTTGATCTCTGAACTAAGCGAAGAAGAGTTGGATAAGATTTTTGCCAGTAAGAATTTGGAGCAGTATACTGTTAATACTATCACCAGCCTGGCGGAACTAAAAAACGAACTTGAAATAGTTCGCGAGCAGGGATATGCCCTTGATAGAGAAGAGCTTTCAGTCGGCCTGGCCTGTATAGCCATGCCGGTTTATAACTTCAGCAATGAGATCACTGCTGCGCTCAGCATCAGTGGGCCGGCTTTCAGAATGGACCAGCAAAAAATCATAAACTGCACGAAAGGACTTAAGCAGGCCTGTGAGCAGCTTTCAGCTTATTTTGGCTCATCCAACAACCGCAAATAGCCCTTTGTTTCTACCCTTGAAGAGTTTAATGTTTAGTTGATTACAATAGTTAAAATATTGTATTTATGGAAGGGTTTATTTTTTTGTCTCATATTTGTTCTATAATATAGAACCCAGTATTTTAATTTGAAATTTTTTTTGTGATCTAGCAGGAGATTAAAATGTTAGCTCGAATAGTATAGCTCATCAGAACAAATTAGATATTATTTTTAATTGGTAAACAACTCGATTTAACTACCCGGTTTCTTTTTACCCGTAATGTTTAAAGTCTGCACTTTAAGTTTAGCCAATTTTTTAAGGTAATCACAGTAGCCCGTAGTTCTTAAGAGCCGAGTAGAATCACAAAAGAAAGCGGCTGAAATATGAACCGGATAAAGAAGATGGTAGCCTCGATAACTGAAGATGTAATCAATCTCCGTCGAGATTTTCATGTTCACCCGGAACTCGGCTTTGAAGAAGAACGTACCGCAAATGTTATTGAAAAATACCTGCAATCTCTTGGGATTAAAACCCGGCGAATATCAAAAACCGGCGTTGTCGGGATGATTGAAGGAAGTAGGGAAAAGCCGGTTTTGCTCCTTCGGGCTGATATGGATGCTCTCCCGGTAGAAGAAAATAATGATCTTCCCTATTGTTCACAGTGCCCCGGAGTGATGCATGCCTGTGGTCATGATGCGCATATGGCTATGTTACTTGGTGCTGCTAAGATACTCAAAGATATGAGTGGTGAACTTGCAGGCAGCATCAAACTTGTTTTTCAACCTAATGAAGAAGTAGCCGGGGCGCTTGAGATGATCAAAGAAGGAGTTTTAGAAAACCCGGGAGTGGATGCAGCTATGAGCATGCACATCTGGACGCCCTTAAAAACAGGGCAGGTAGGGGTTTGCACGGGGACAGTCATGGGAGGATTGGATATTTTCAAAATAACTATCCGGGGTAAAGGTGGACATACCGGTTATCCCGAAACAGCAGTTGATCCGGTCATTACTGCTGCCGATATCATTCAAGCTGCCCAGCGGATTCAAACCCGTGAAATAAGTGCACTGAAGCCTACGACAATCATGTTTGGTTGTATTAATGGTGGACAAAAAGCCAACATTATTCCTGACACAATTACTTTGGAAGGATCAGTCCGGATGCTCTATGCCGATTACGAGACTGAGAATCCCATGGAGCGATTTAAACAGCTGGTGGAAAAAGTAACTGCTGTCCATGGCTGCACTGCAGAAGTTGCATGGTACCGGGAAAATATTCCATTGGTTAATGATCCCTTTATGGCACATCTGGCCTCTAAAGTAGCAGAGGAAACAGCCGGTAGTAATGCCCTGGTGCCGGATTTGGCCTGCATGCCCAGCGAAGATTTTTCGGAATTTACCGCCCGTGTTCCCGGTGTTTTTGTGTTCCTGGGAACCGGAAACAGTGAAAAAGGAACTGATTACCCGCATCATAATCCACGCTTCAATATCGATGAAGATAGTATGCCACTGGGAGTGGAAATGTTTGTTCGTTTTGCAGAAAAATATTTCCGGGAATGGGGTGATCAAAAAAGCGATAATGAAAAGGATGTTTAGAAGAAAAGCGCGATAATCTGGAAGGTTATTTTTAACTTAATGGGGGTATTTAAATGTTTAGTAAAAGTAAACTATGGATCTTGTTGGTGTTAGTTGTTGTTTTTACTGCCGGCTTGATGTTGATTGCAGGCTGTGAAGAACCGCCGGTAGAAGAAGAGGAGGTTGTGGAAGAAGAAGAGGTTGTGGAGGAAGAGGAAGCTGTAGAAGAAGAGGATGAGGATGAACCTGTTCTTGACGAAGTTCTCGAGGTTAGGCTTGCTTCTGAAGAAATTGAAGGTGACTTTATGACCGTCTGGGCGGAAAACTTTTCCGAACACATGTATGATTGGTCAGACGGCATGTACCAGTTGGATGTCTATCCGATGGGAACCCTCGGAGACCTTCGTGATATTAACGAGCTGGCCCAACTGGGTGTTGTGGAATACGTATTCTCCGACTTTGCCTGGATCGGGGCTTTTGTGCCTGAAGCACAGGTTTTCGGGCTGCACTACCTTTGGCCGGAAGAGCGCCCCTGGGAAGTGATGGAGTGGGTAGTTAAGAACGGCGAAACAATGGATATTCTCGAAGAAAGTTATCGTCGTGAAGGCCTGGTGCCTTTAAGCATTATGTTTGAAGGCTGGCAATGGATGACTTCGAATGAACCAATTGAAACTATTGATGACATGCAGGGTTACGATGTACGCATTATGGGATCCGATATGCTTAATGAACAGTATCTTGCCCTTGGGGCATCTCCTACGCCGATGGACTACGGGGAAGTTTACAGTGGTTTGCAAACCGGCCTGATTGACGGCCAGGTAAACCCGCTTTTTGCGATTAAGAGTATGGACTTTTACCTGGAGCAGGACTACTTTACCCAGATTTTTGCAGAACCTTTTGTTGGCATTCCGACCATAAACATGGTTTTCTTTGACTCATTGCCGGAAGAGGTTCAGCAGGAACACCGTGAATGGTGGGCTGATGCCGTTATTCCTGCGGCAAACTGGATTAACGAACGACACGAATCAGACTTGAATGCCATGTTGGATGATCGTCCCGAAATTGAAGTAAATGAAATTACCGGTGAGGCACAGGAAGGTTTCAGAGAAGCAGCAATGCCCTCACACGAAGTTTTCATCGAAGAATATGGCGGACCTAACGCAGAGGCAATTTATAATGCCCTGGTCAGTGATATCGAGCAGGCTATGGACGAGTTGGGAATTGAACAGTAAAAGCAGATAAACCGAAGGTAAACCCTGCAGCGGCTTAAGACCCGCTGCAGGGTTTTTAAAAGTGAGGTTAATCAGATGAATGCTTTTTTCAAAACTGTCGGTAAGATTGTAGACTGGTTTGAAGTGTCAGTTTTAAGTATTGGGGTTTTCATCCTTGCTGCGCTGCTTATAGCAAATGTAATCGCCCGGAACTTCTTCAGAAGCATATATTATGCTGAAGAACTCTCTATGATCCTGGTAATTATTATTACCTTCGTCGGTTTGAGTTACGCAGTTCGCAAGGCAAGGCATATCCGGATGGGAGCTATTTTTGATGCGCTTAACCCTAAGGTGCAAAAAGTGGTGCTTTACATAATTACTGGTTACAGTGCATTTATCATGTTCTTAATGGCTTATTATGCCTATCATTACGTGGCAACGGCCAGGATGACTATGCAGCTTACTTCTTCGTTGCGGATACCTTACTGGATGATCGTGGTGATTGTCGTTGTAGGTTTTTTTATGGCAGGAGTCCAGTATATCCGGACAATTATTAAAAACATTTACGAAGAAGATGTTTGGCTCTCACCAGAACAGCAGAGCGAGTATGAAGCAGAAGGATAAATCTTTCTATGAAAGGTGGTGAGAAATAGTTGCTATTTTTAGGCTCTAGTATGTTAAGCAAGTTATTATTGGGTTTTCCTTTTATGGTAGTGATCATGGGATCATTGATTCTTTATTTTTGGATCTTTATGCCTGATTTTAATATGCATGTTTTAGTGCAGCAAGTAGTTAGCGGGATAAAACCACCGGCCCTGGTGGCAGTGCCCATGTTTATCTTAGGCGCGTCGATTATTACCTCCGGACAGGCGGCGGGAAAGCTGATTAACATGGTTAAATCTTTTGTCGGCCATATTCCCGGGGGGTTGCCGATCACCACCAATGCCAGCTGTACTCTTTTTGGAGCGGTTTCCGGTTCAACCCAGGCCACCGTGGCAGCAATCGGTGGAACTATGCGTCCCATGTTGTTAGATGCCGGTTATCCCAGTGCTTATACATTGGGGTTAATTATCAATTCCAGCGACATAGCTTTTCTGATTCCGCCCAGTATTGGTTTTATAGTTTACGGGGTGGTTACCGGCACCTCCATCGGAGAGCTTTTCTTAGCCGGGATTGGGCCCGGTATTCTAATATTCCTGTTGTTTTCTATTTACAGCTTTTTTTATTCCAAGTATAAAAATATTGGCCAGCTTCCCAAGGCTAACTGGGAGGAAAGAAAGGCTTCAATTAAAGATGGCCTTCCGGTAGTTGGATTTCCGGCAATCATTGTCGGCGGGATCTATGGTGGAATTTTTAGCCCCACCGAGGCGGCAGCTGCCGCTGTGGCCTACGCTCTCTTTTTAGAACTGGCTATCTATCGTTCCTTAACAATTAGCAGGTTAGTGGACTGTTTTTTACAGACCGGGGTTATAACCGGTGTAGTGTTTATCCTGGTCGGCGCCGGCCAGGCCCTGTCCTGGTTACTAAGTTTTTTACGTATTCCGCAGCAGATTCTTGGTCCTATGTTCGGAGCTGATCCAACATATTTAACCGTGATCTTGATTATTGTGGTTTCTTATTTCGTAGCCTGTATGTTTGTTGATCCGATTGTAGCTATCTATGTGCTTAGCCCGGTATTTGCGCCTTACGTGATTCAAGCCGGCGTGGATCCGGTGTTGCTCGGGGTTTTAGTTACCCTTCAGGCGGCAATCGGTTCTGCTACTCCACCCTTCGGCTGTGATATCTTTACCGCCCAGCTAATTTTTAGGCGGCCTTACCTGGAAGTGATCGGGCACACACCGCCGTTTATTATTATTTTGGTCCTGGTTACCGTACTGCTGGTGGCTTTTCCAGACATAGCGCTGTTTTTACCAGATACTGCGCTAATAGATTAAAACCAAGCATATTTCTTAAGGAGGTCACATTGTGTTTTACCGGGCGAAACCGGGGCAGGTTAGTTATGGCGAAGCAATCGGTATTTTACTGCTGGATAGCGAAGTGCCATATATCCCGGGTGATGTGGCCAACGCTTCCACATTTAATTACCCGGTCCGCTTCGCCAGGGTTCCCGGCTTAACCGTGGAACGCATATTTAACCATGATGCTAGCCTTCTTAATGACGTCGCTGCGGCAGCTGATAATTTAAAAGCCAACGGGGTCCGGGCTATTACCGGGGACTGTGGTTTTATGGCTATTTTTCAGGAAAAACTGGCTGATACTATCGGCATCCCCGTATTTATGTCCAGCCTCTTGCAGGTGCCGTTCATTAACATGTTACTTGGCAGTGATAAAAAGATTGGCATTATAACCGCTAATGCCGGTTCTCTAACCAGTACTGTGTTAAAACCATGTGGAGCTGATCTGCCTGGTAAAATTGCAATCCGCGGCCTGGAGCATTGCCCTTATTTTAGCGAGGCCTTTATCGAGGAGAAAGGCACTTTGGACAGTAAAAAGGTTGAAGAGGAACTGCTGGATGTTACCAGGCAATTGATTGACGATGTTCCGGAGATAGGAGCCCTGCTTTTGGAGTGCAGTGTGCTGCCGCCTTATGCTGCCTCTGTGCAGCAGGCTACAGCTTTGCCGGTTTTTGATTATATTACCATGATCAACTATGTTTACTCGGCGGTGGTGAAAAACAGCTTTAATGGTTTCATGTAGCACTTTAATTAGGAATTTTTTTAATTATGACTGGAAAAATGAAAAAAACTGAAAGGAGGAGTTAAATATGCCCCCCGTTTTCCCTGTTGATGAATATCAAAACAGGATCAAAAAAACCAGGCAAAAAATGGCCGAACAGGGCATTGATTTGTTGATTATATCGCAGCCGGCCAACATGAACTACCTGACCGGTTATGACGGGTGGAGTTTTTATGTGCACCAGTGTGTGCTTGTCCACCAGGAGCAGGAAGAACCGGTCTGGATTGGCCGGGGCATGGATGCCAACGGGGCCCGCCTGACAACTTTTCTTTCTGAAGAAAATATCATTGAATATGCCGACGATTACGTGCAGTCAACAGTTAAGCACCCCATGCATTTTGTAGCCGGGATAATCAAGGAAAGAGGCTGGGATAAAGCTGCAATCGGGGTAGAGATGGATCAATTCTATTTTCCCCACCGGGCCTATGTTTCCCTGGAAGAATCGCTGCCAGAGGCAAAATTTAGTGATGCCAACGCCCTGGTTAACTGGGTGCGAGTAGTTAAATCGGATATGGAAGTTGAGTTTATCAAGCGAGCCGGGAAAATTTCTGAAAAGGTAATGGATGCGGCCAGGAATGCCATTGCTGTCGGTGTCCGTGAATGCGATGCCGCAGCTGCGGTTGCCTATGCCCAGTATTCCGGAACAGATGAATATGCCGGTGATTATCCTGCGATTGTGCCTTTAATGATGGCAGGAGAAGCAACCAAAACCCCTCATTTGACCTGGACTGAAAAAGTTTACCAGGAAAATGAAGCGGTTTTGCTGGAACTGAGCGGCACTTACCGGCGGTACCATGCCCCGATTGCTCGCACAATCTACCTGGGTGATGATCCCCCGCAGCTGCTTACAGATACTGCGTCAGTAGTCCTGGAGGGTTTGGACAAAGCCCTGGAAACTGTCAAACCAGGGGTAACTGTGGAAGAGGTGGAAGCAGCCTGGCGTAAAGGCATTGCCCACTCCACGGTGGTTAAAGAATCGCGGATCGGTTATTCTTTCGGGCTTAATTACCCTCCAGACTGGGGTGAACAAACGATCAGTATCAGGCCGGGTGATAAAACCGTGCTGGAACCGAACATGATGCTCCATCTGATCCCCGGTATTTGGTACGATGAGGTCGGGTTCGAGGTGGATGCCAGTGTGCGTGTTACTGAAAGCGGCTACGAATCTGTTTATGATTATCCGCTTGAGCTCTTTATTGAGAAGTAAGCGCTATTTGCATGGCCCCTTTTGTTAACATACCGTGGTTTAAGCAAATACTTATTAAATGAAAGGAGATGGGATCTTGTCTAAGAAAAATGTGTTAGATTTCATCAGGATGAAGAAGGAGGGCGAGAAGGTTGCCTGGGTTACTGCTTACGATTTCCCCATGGCCATGTTTGCCGAGCAGGCGGGTATGGACATGATTTTAGTCGGTGATTCCCTGGGGATGGTTTTACTCGGCTACAAGGATACTGTTCCAGTAACTATGGAAGACTGCCTTGCCCATTGCCGGGCGGTTCGCCGGGGTGCTCCCAAGACCTGGGTGGTTGGTGATATGCCTTTTGGTTCATATCAGGCCAGTGATGAAGAAGCAGTGAAAAATGCAGTTCGCTTTTTAAAAGAAGCTGATATGGATTGTATTAAATTAGAAGGTGGCGTGCGGGTGGCCAGCCGGATCAAGGCAATTAACGAGGCTGGGATTTTGGTGATGGGTCATATTGGACTAACCCCACAGAGCGCCGGTCAACTTGGTGGATTCAGGGCTACGGGTAGAGATGTAGAATCAGCCCGCGGGGTGATTGAAGATGCCCTGGCTGTTCAGGAAGCGGGCGCTTTTTCAATTCTTGTTGAAGCGGTTGCCCCGGAACTGACCGAATTTCTGACCAAAAAACTTGATATTCCAGTTTATTCGATTGGAGCAGGAGTAAAATGTGACGGCCAGTTGTTGATCTGCGGCGATATGCTTGGCCAGTTCCAGGCCTTTACCCCTAAATTTGTCAAGGTTTATGCCAATGTTGCCGAGACATGTGTCAATGCTTTCAAGCAATATGCTTCGGAAGTGAGGAATGAAGAGTTCCCAACCGAAGATCACGTCTATCCACGCAAAGACAGCCTGGAAGATTTTCAAAAGTTGTTTGACGAATACAGTTAAGCATGATCAGGGATTTAAAGAATTAACTATTATATGATAAATCGTGGAGGTTGTTGAAAATGTCTTTTAAAGAGATTGAGAAGTATATCGAGGAAAAAACTGCGTTCCCCTTGCGGGATCGTTATGATTTGCCCACATCAAAACACACTTTCCCCGACGGTTCCCATTACCGGATTGAAATTGCCGGGATGGAAACCATCTCGAACTTAGAAATTATGAGCAGGGAAGCAGAAAAAAGAAAAGTGCCGGTTCACCGGGTTATTTCTACCGTAAGGGGAGCAGCTCTGATGGATAAAAAAGAGCTGGAAGAATATGCTCAGTTTGCCGCAGAAAACAACTACGAAGTAATAATTAATCCCCTGCCCAGCCGGGGCTGGGATAACGGCAGGCAGTTTACCACCCCGGAGGGTTATGTTTCCGGGATGCGCCTCCGGGGCAGTGATAAGGTATATGAATGGTTGCAAGAATTCGACCGCTGCCTGGAAGCGGGCATACGCGGCTTTTTAATTCCAGATGAAGGATTGCTCGCCCTGGTTACCAAAATGAGGGAAGACAAAGTTATTCCGGAAGATGTTAGATTCAAAGTATCAGTATTTGCCGGACACGGCAGTCCTCTGGGGGGCAAGCTCCTGGAAGATATGGGAGCCGACAGTTTTAACCCGTTAGGTGATTTAACTCTGCCCATGTTGGCTTCGATTAGAAGTACTGTGAAACTGCCCCTGGATGTTTATGTCAGCCTGGTTGAATCGATGGGCGGGTTCCAGCGTTTCCATGAATGCCCTGATATTGCGCGCATCAGTGCACCGGTTTATTTCAAGATCGAACCGGGCCGCTCTGAGGCTGAAATGTATAATGCCTGGGTGGATAATGGTTTGGTTGATCATCTTGCCGCGCACCGGGTAAAAATTGCCCAGATTTGCATCGAATGGGTAGAACGTTCCGGGTTAGACCTGGTCTTAAAATCAGGCGGCGAAGATCTTTCTGTTCCAAAGCCGGCTGCGCCGGTTAAGAGCTAGTTTGCTTAAAGAACCAACTGCCGAGAATTATAACGGGAGAGTTTAATCGCTCATCAAGAGAAAGTTTGCTACTCAGCCGTGTTCACGTTTGGACGGGGGCACTACAGGTAAAGCGGATGCAATGAACGACGGAGCAAAGGTTGTAGCTGGTCGGTTTGCATGGAGGTAAGCCGACGAATGCAGGGGAGACGGTTCGAGCGTGTATAAGCGCAGCGAAGGCCAAAGGGAAGACGAAAAAAGTATCCTCCCTGGTTTAAAGTAAACCCAAAGCGGAAGTCTGCAGCTTAAGTCGCAGTTGTTGCCCGCTAAGAGCCGGCACCAGTCTAATGTGCAGCATGGTTGAGTAGACAAAAAAAAGAGATATGTAAGGGGTTGAAGTATAATGAGTGCAAACCCGCTAGCTACAGCCTTGTATTCCTTAAAGCAGGCGGCGGAACTGGCCGGCCTGGATCCCAAGGTGGTAGAGCTGTTGAGTGTGCCAAAAAGAACCATGGAGTTTACTTTTCCCATGCGCATGGATAATGGGGATGTAAGAATAATTAGTGCTTACCGGGTTCACTGGTGTGATGCCCTGGGCGGTTTTAAAGACGGTACCCGTTTCACAGAGAATCTCACCCTTGATGAATTAAAAGCTTTGGCTTTGTGGATGACGATCAAGCATGCCGTAGGAGGAATTCCTGCCGGAGGTGGTAAGGGCGGTGTGGTAATCAACCCGGAAGAGCTCAGCGAGTGGGAGCTGGAAAGACTTTCCAGAAATTTTATCCGCCACCTGCCGATGAAAGGGGCCTGGGTAGATGTCCAGGGGGCGGATATTGGAACGAGCGATAAAACCCAGGGATGGATGCTTGATGAATACGAAACGATCATGGGCTACCATAGCCCGGCGGCGATTAATGATAAGCCCACTGCGGTAAGTGGAACGGTGGGGACTACAGAGGCGACCGGACTTGGGGTTTACTATGTTTTTGAGCAGGCC
>Ga0207421_10006762_pt1 | contig 12407 bp, 10 predicted proteins | sample SodLakKL_010_SED_4_FD_187542 | JGI IMG/M metagenome (GOLD analysis project Ga0207421, IMG submission 187542) | Alkaline sediment microbial communities from Lake Tanatar, Kulunda Steppe, Russia - 8KL_010_SED (SPAdes) (version 2) | ecosystem: Environmental > Aquatic > Non-marine Saline and... | reverse complement strand
CACACACATATGGAAGTTGACCCGCTTCTTATGCTCGGCGCTTCGACCGGTCTTGTCCCCTTCGCAGAACATAACGCCGCTCCTCGATGTTCTATGGGAGCTAACATGATGAAGCAGGCCTTAGGATTGAACGCTTCGAATTATAGGACCAGGCCAGACACGAGAGAACATCTTCTTCACTACCCTCAGTTGTCGCTTATGCAGACTGAGACCATGGATCTGGTCAACTACAATAAAAGACCAGCGGGACAGAACTTCGTGGTAGCTGTCATGCCTTATCACGGTTATAATATGGAGGACGCTATCGTGATGAACAGGGCCGCGATAGATAGAGCCCTAGCTAGATCCACCTTCTTTAGAACTTACACCGCCGAAGAAAGAAAGTATCCCGGCGGTCAGGAGGATGAATTCGAGATTCCAGACCCAGACGTTAGAGGAGCTAGAAGCGACCAGCAGTACAGTAAATTGGATAAGGACGGGTTGATAAGTCCTGAAACCAATGTGGACGGAGGCGAGGTCATCGTAGGTAAAACGTCACCACCTAGATTCCTTGAAGAGGACACAGACCTGATGGCTCCTCAGAAAAGAAGAGAGACCTCCGAGATAGTCAGACCTAGAGAAAAAGGATGGATAGATTCTATAATGCTCACAGAATCAGAGGACGGGAGTAGAGTTGTAAAAACGAAGATAAGAGACCAAAGGATCCCCGAGCTCGGTGATAAGTTCACTTCTAGGCACGGTCAAAAAGGAGTTATAGGTAAGATGGTGGAACCTGAGGACCTGCCGTTCACCGAGGAAGGTGTTGTTCCTGACCTCATAGTGAATCCACACGCGATGCCGTCGAGGATGACTGTAGCGCATATGTTGGAGATGCTTGGAGGTAAAGTCGGAGCTTTAGAAGGTAGATTCATCGACAGTACTCCTTTCAGCGGTGAAAGCGAAGATGCTCTGAAAGAGGCCTTGAAAGAGGCGGGTTTCAAGTCTAACGGCACAGAAATCCTTTACGATGGAAAGAGCGGAGAGATGCTTGAAGCGGAGATATACATGGGAGTTATCTATTACCAAAAATTGCATCATATGGTATCTAACAAACTCCACAGCAGATCTAGAGGACCGGTTCAGATACTGACGAGGCAGCCCACGGAGGGACGTTCTCGTAAGGGCGGTCTGAGATTCGGTGAGATGGAGAGGAACTGCCTCATAGGCCACGGCACAGCCATGGTAATAAAAGATAGATTGCTAGACCAGTCCGACGGTACTACAGAATATATCTGCGGTAATCCGGACTGTGGGCATATAGCCATACTAGACAGCAACGGAGAACTGAGATGTCCCGTCTGTGGAGAAAAATCCGATATACACCAGATACAGACTAGTTTCGCTTTCAAACTTTTGATGGATGAGTTGAGATCGCTTGGAGTCACCATGCGTTTGAATGTGGAGGATCAAAGATGACACAAAATAGAGGTATCTCTAAGAGGATAGGTAGTATACGATTCGCTTACATGTCACCCGAGGAAAAAAGAGATCTTTCCGCTACAAAAATAATCACGCCTGACACTTATGACGACGACGGTTTTCCTATCGAGATGGGATTGATGGATCCTCATCTCGGTGTGATAGAACCCGGTTTACGATGTAAAACGTGCGGAGGTAGGGTGGACGATTGTTCCGGCCATTTTGGTCACATCGAATTAGCGATGCCGGTGATCCATATCGGATATGTAAAAGAAGTCAAAAAGTTACTAAGGTCAACATGCAGCGAGTGCGGCAGAATACTTCTGCCTGAAGAGGAAAGCAACCAATATGTAGAGAGGATGGAAGAGATGAAGAACATGGGAGCGGATCTTTTAGACACTCGCTCTCTAGCCAAAGATATCTCTAAAGAGGCCAGAAAGAACAACGTCTGTCCTCACTGCAAAACCGAACAGCGGAAGATAAAGTTAGACAAACCGACTACCTTCCGTGAAGAGAACACCAAATTGACAGCTAAAGAAGTAAGAGCGAGGTTGGAAAGGATCCCTGACGAGGATCTTTGGCCTCTAGGTATAAACCCCGAGGTCACCCGGCCGGAATATATGGTTTTGAAGGTACTTCTAGTTCCCCCTGTAACCGTCAGACCATCTATAACCCTAGAGTCCGGTGATAGATCGGAGGACGACCTCACCCACAAACTTGTGGATATATTGAGGATCAACCAGAGGTTGAGGGAGAACAGAGATGTAGGTTCTCCACAGCTCATCGTCGAAGATCTTTGGGATCTGCTGCAATATCACGTCACCACTTACTTTGATAATCAAACTTCGGGTATACCACCAGCGCGTCACAGGAGTGGGAGAACCCTAAAAACATTGATACAGAGATTGAAAGGGAAAGAAGGACGATTCAGACAGAATCTGAGCGGGAAAAGAGTCAACTTTTCCGCCCGTAGTGTTATATCGCCCGACCCGTGGCTTTCGATAAATGAGGTAGGCGTTCCAGAGAAAGCTGCACGAGAACTCACCGTTCCGTTGAAAGTTACACCTATGAACCTGGAATATGCAAGAGAGATAGTGGAAAGAGGTCCTTCAGCCACAGAGGACGGAGAGTATCTCGCCGGTGCGAACTACATGATAAGACCTGACGGTAGAAGGATTAAAGTCACTGAAAAAAATTCTGAAACCGTAGCAGAGAAAGTCGAGCCCGGCTTTACGATAGAACGAGAGCTAAAAGATGGAGACATAGTACTTTTCAACAGGCAACCTTCACTGCATCGTATGTCGATGATGGCCCACGAGGTGAAGGTCGTTCCTGGAAAAACTTTCAGACTAAATCTTGCCGTCTGTCCACCGTACAATGCGGATTTCGACGGCGACGAGATGAATCTTCACGCCCTTCAGAGTGAAGAAGCAAGGGCTGAGGCAAAAGTCCTGATGAAGGTCCAGGAGCACATTCTCTCTCCAAGGTTCGGCGGACCGATCATAGGAGCGATACAGGATCATATCAGCGGGCTTTTTTTCCTCACGCATGATAATCCCTCATTCGCTAGAGAAGACGTGGTAAGTATATTTTCAAACCTGAAAACCGAGAGTTTTCCCGACCCAGTAGAAGAAGATGGTGAGAAAGTCTGGAAAGGCAAGGACATCTTCACACATTTTCTGCCCGACGGTTTGAATATTGAATTCCAGGCTTCTATATGTGAAAAATGTGACACATGCGATAAAGAAGAATGTGATATAGACGCTTATGTGATAATCAGGGATGGAAAATTGGTCAACGGGACCATAGACGAAAACGCTGTGAGTCCTTTCGCCGGAGATATAGTGGATAAGTTGGCTAGAGATTACGGGGCCGATGTTGCGAGAAAATTTATCGATCAGATCACCACTATCGCTCTTGGTGTCATAACCTTACGGGGCTTCACCACAAGTATAGACGACGAAGAGATCCCTGACGAAGCTATAAGGCAGATCAACTCTTTACTAGATAAGGCAGAAAATAATGTGAAAGAGCTGATCGAAGCCTACAGGGCCGAAGAACTGGAAGAGCTTCCTGGCAGGGGGCTCAAGGAGACACTGGAACTGAAGATAATGAAAGAACTCGGTAAAGCTAGAGACAATGCCGGACAGATAGCTAGCAAACATCTCGGATTGAGTAACAACGCTGTTGTGATGGCTAGAACAGGCGCAAGAGCTAGCATGCTCAACCTGACCCAGATGGCCGGTGCATTAGGACAGCAGGCGATCAGGGGAGAAAGACCTAGTAGAGGTTTCGAGGAGAGAACGCTCTCTCATTTCAAGAGGGGCGAACTGAATGCTGAGTCAAAAGGTTTCGTGAAGTCATCTTACAAAGAAGGTTTGAATCCCGTGGAGTATTTCTTCCACAGTATGGGTGGTAGAGAAGGTCTCGTTGATACCGCCGTCCGTACCAGCAGGTCCGGATACATGCAGAGACGTTTGATAAATGCACTCGAAGATCTTATGGTGGAGAACGACGGCACTGTAAGAAATTCGGCAGATACAGTCGTCCAATTCAAATACGGAGAGGACGGTGTGGATCCGATGAAGAGTAAGAGAGGAGAGGCAATCGATATAGAGGATGTTATCCGTGATTTTAAAACAGGGGGTGAGGAATGATGGCAAAGAAGGACACCATAAACGCTCTAACTCGTAGAGGTCTAGATGAAAAAACTGCGAAAAAACTTGCGGACGAAGACTTTCTACTAGGCGACGTGAAATCCGCCTCAAAAGAAGAGTTAGAGAAAGTTCTCGAGGAAGAGAAGGCAGAGAAGGTTAAGGAACTTGTAGGTAAGAAAGGCAAAAAGAAAAAATCGAAACAAAAAAAGAAGAGCGAAGATAAACAAGAGATCAAAAAATCAGATGATTTTCTACCGGATAAATTCGACGAATTGGAGGGGACGGCGAGGGAAATAGAAGATCTAGCCGAATCTAAAGGCTATGGACTTCCTAGAGCGATCATCACTGAGACTGCAGAGGGCATTGAAAAACACGGTATCCCGGAAGACGATTATGAAGATGTACTCGAGATGATAAATGAGAGGTACCAGAACAGGAAAGTCGATCCCAAGGAATCTGTCGGTATAGTCGGCGCTCAATCCATAGGAGAGCCGGGAACACAGATGACCATGAGAACATTCCACCATGCCGGTGTCGCGGAGATAGGAGTTACTCAGGGACTGCCTAGGATGATCGAGATAGTCGACGCAAGGAAGGTCCCTAGCACACCTTCTATGGAGGTGCATCTTGAAGAGGGGCTGAAGGACGATAGAGATGAGGCAAAGAGGATCGCTTCTAGGTTGGAGATAACTCGATTAAAGGATGTTGCTGACGTCGAGATAGACATGGCTGAAACGAACATAGTTATAAAACCGGATATGGAGAGGCTAGAGAACAAGAATATAGAATTGGATGATATAGTAGAAAAATTGAGCAGCTCTAGAGGGATCGAAGGAAAAGTTACCGTCTCAGGAGACGAGATACACATAGCCGTAGAAGAAGGTAAATTCAGTCTACTCCACGAGTCAGTAGAAAATGCAAAAGAGATGAAGATCAAAGGCGTTAAGGGTATAGAAAGAGGCGTCATCAGAAGGGACGGAGGAGAGTTTGTGATATACACCGAAGGTTCTAATCTTGAGAAAGTTCTAAAGATGGATGGTGTCGACATTGAAAAGACAAAGACCAATAGTCCCTTCGAGATATACAATGTGCTCGGTATCGAAGCCGCAAGGAATGCAGTTATCCATGAAGCTAAAAACACCCTGGATGAGCAGGGTCTAGACGTCGATATACGTCACGTCATGCTTGTGGCGGACATCATGACCAACGAAGGGGACCTGAAAGCCATAGGTAGACACGGAGTCTCCGGTAAAAAGACGAGCGTACTGGCAAGAGCTGCCTTCGAGATCACTAGTCAGCATCTTTTGAGAGCTGCTATAATCGGAGAGGAAGACGAACTCAGCGGTGTCGCTGAGAACGTGATAGTTGGACAGCCAATAACTCAGGGAACCGGAGATGTAGATGTCAAATATACGGGGTTTCCATCCGGCATGAATGCGCAAAAAGAGGAAGAGGAGTAAATTCTTTAAAAAATTCTAAATAACAGCATCATGATGAAGAAGATGATTACTATAGAAAGGTAGTGATAGAATGGATGTGAATAGGGAAATCAGGATGGCCGTCAACACGGGAACGGTCGATTTCGGTATCAAAGAAGCGAAAGAGAACATAGAGGATGATGAGTGTGAACTTTTGATAGTGGCGTCCAACTGCCCCGACGAGAGTTTGAAGGATAGCAAGGAATATGATGGTGTACCTATATACGTTTACAAAGGAAACAACCAACAGTTAGGATCTGCGGCGGGAAAACCCTTTGCTGTTTCCGCTATCTCGATAAAAGATGTTGGTAATTCGAACATATTATCTTTGAGGGCGGAATAAAAATGTCAGAAAGCATGGAAGATATCAGTTTCAATGAAAAAACACTTAGGTACATATCTGTTTTCGAGAAGATCACAGATGCTGAAGTCGTTGACTGTATAGATATACCCGAAAAAGTCATATTTATCGTGGAGAAGGGGTCTATACAGAAGGCCATCGGTAAAGGCGGCAAAAACGTCACAAAGATCAGTGACGCGATTGATAGGAACGTGCACGTAATTGAATATAGTGATGATGCAGAAGAACTGCTCAAAAATATATTTTACAGTTACGACGTCAAAGACGTGGAGATCGAGGATAAAAACGGGGTGAAGCATGGAACTGTAGAAGTGGCACAGGAGAACAAAGCTCGTGCGATAGGAAAAGAAGGTAGGAATCTCTCGATCGCAAGGAAGATAATGATGAGGCACTCAGACATATCCAGCGTATCTGTCGCGTAGTATTTTGGGTGTACCTCTAAAATGAAGAAAAGGAGCTATCTCTTTTTCGAGCTTCCATCTATTTCTGCATTCACATTCAGGTAAAGCCTTCAATATCGAGATATCCTGAGTCTTGTTGAACTGCTCTAGATGCTCGATTATGTCATCCGTACATTCTTCACAGTTATCAGCACCACGCTTCGAACCTACCCCCGCTTTTGAGACGACGATAGGTACTTCGATATCTTTGGCAGAAGTTAGTGTCTCTGCCAAGGACCACAACCAAGGGGTGCTGTAAAGATTCCTATGCCAAAGTTCTTCCAGTAGCGTCCCCCGCTGTATATTTATTGGGTTTATGGATATGATATCGGTTATATTCGATATTTTATTTATCGAGTTCTCAAGATCTTTGATGGCCTCGTTTTCTGTCAGAAAAGGAGGTTTCAAAAGCAGGTAAGTTCTTATCGATACTAGGTCGGATACTTTATCTACGGAGTCCTTATAATCTTGAAATGAAAAACCCTTATTGATACAGTTCTCGAGCACAAAATCGTTAGCGCTCTCTAGTCCGAGAGCTATCTCCAACTCATCTACAGCTTGGGAAAATCGTTCGACTCGAGTTCTATCGACGAATTCAGGTCTGGTCTCTACGACTATTTTTTCCGCATCGAAGCACTCGAGTATCTTTAGGGCGGTATCATCGTCTATCTCTTCTGTATCCAAGAAGCTCCCTGAAGTGTATATCTTAACGATTTCTTGATCTTCATAATTGGAGCGCGCGGTCTCCAACTGTCTTTCTATATCCTTTTTATATACATCTGGATTGGTATCGGTGTAATAGCCGCACATGGTGCAGCCTGAATTATAAGATCTGTAACAGCCTCTAGTACGGAATATTAGGGAAAAAACGTCCTTTATCTCTTCGTTGTAGAGTTCTTCTTCCTCCCAGTGGGCGATAAGATCTCTTCTATCGCTCCTCGAGGTTTTTCGATGATATCTTTTGATATCAGACTTCAATCCCATATATCTGGGATTTTTCTTATGATAATAAAAGTTTTTCTTCTCGATAGAGAAAATTCAATTATATACCTTCTACATTACGGTTAACGAGTACTTATGAAAGTGTTACGAGACAAATCCAAGATGACGAAATTCCTATTACTTTACAAGTCGGCGGTGGAAAGACCAAACAGACTGGCAGATCTTGCCTCTGAGTTGGGCATGAGCGAGCAGGCAGTATCAAATTACATATCCGAGATGGAGGAAGAAGGTCTTATTGATAGGTCCGGGAGTTTTTATCGTCCCACCTCTGAAGGCATGGAACTGGTGAGAGAGGTTGTTTCGGAGATGGGATCATTTCTCGACGAGGCCAGCGATAAGATAAATTTCATCTCAACCTGCACGGCTATAGCTTCTGAAAATATCCAGAAAGGAGAAAGAGTCGGTCTCAAGATGAAGGATGGATTTCTTCATGCTTCGCTAGAGGAGTCTAACAGTATGGGGACAGCCCTTAACGATGCGAAAATTGACGAACCGTTAAGAGTGGGAGGGCTACAAGGTATAACGGAGATGGATCTCGGCGAACTCTATCTTTTGGAAGCGGACATAGATGGAGACGCAGAAAAAAAGGTTGGATCGTTACAGTCAGAGATGGACTCTGTCGATTACGATAAACTCGCTATAATGGGGGAGATGCAGTATGGTCTGTCCAATATGATCGGTATAGAGCCGGACATACAGTTCGCTCCAGTAGATTCAGTAATAAATGCGGCGGAAAAAGGACTCGACGTCCTGTTGATTCTGTCAAAAAAAGATCTCGACGAAGTTTTAGAGAAACTCAAAGACAGGAACAAAGGTCTAGATGAAGAGTACAGGATAGATTATACCGTGCTTTAAGTGACGATAGGTATATCTCTACCGCAGTTGGGGCATTTCCCGTCCTCTAGATCCACTATTCCTGAGGAGAAGTAAGAGCGTGAAAGTATTGTCGTGTTACAGTTCGGACATCGTGTATCGTTATCGGCTCTCATATTGCCCAGATAAACGAAATTGAGTCCCGTTTTTTTAGCTATCTCTCTGGCCTCTTCCATCTTATCGGGCGAAGTCGAAGGCGTATCCCTCATCTCATGATCCGGGTGGAAGCGTGAAAAGTGTACGACATTATCTCCTCCTAGATTTCCTTTGACCCAGCGGGAGAATTTCCTCAATTCCTTCTTAGAATCGTTGTGACCAGGTATTATCAGGTAAGTGACTTCAACGTGGACATCATTTTCGACCGCTCTTTTTGCGGTCTCTAACACTGGTTCCAGTTCGGCTCCAACGATCTCCTTGTAAAATTTTTTGTTGAAGGCCTTGATGTCTATGTTCATGGCGTCGAGATAAGGTATTATCTTTTCTAGTGGTTCATCTTCGATGTAACCGTTGGTAACATAGACCGTATATTTGTCGTAGTTGGTCTTCAATTCCTTGAAAACGTCGTAGCTGAATTCGTATGATATAGTGGGCTCGTTGTAAGTCCAAGCTACTCCATCATGCTGTAGAATAGCTTCTACCATATCCTCAACTGAACGCTCTTTGAGATAGGGGCTGTCCGGATCGCCGCAGGAGAGTGAAGCGTTCTGGCAAAAATTGCAGGATAGGTTGCATCCCATGGTTCCGTATGATAGGACTTTACTTCCAGGATGAAAGTGATACAGAGGTTTTTTCTCTATAGGGTCAACAGCTAGAGAGGCCGTCTTGCCGTATATCAAGGAATACAGAGTGCCTTCTTGATTTTCTCTGACATTGCAGAGCCCTCTTTTCCCTTCAGATATCAGGCAGTTATGAGGACAAAGATAACACTTTACTTTGCCTTCTTTTCTTTCCTCCCAGTACATTGCTTTTTTCATAGTATCATATTATACGTCGATATATACAAATATATTTCCATCTCTCACCCATGCACCTCAACATCGGCGACTACGTGGAAAACATGAGGCGCATAAGATTTTATCTTTTTGATGTCAGCGATCTCAAAGCTTTGGGATATATTTTCTTCCAGTTCCTCCTTCACATCTTCTGGATATTTTTTATCCAAGCTTCTAGTGTGATAGTGGATTACTCCGTCGCTTTCCAAAAAATCCACCGCCTTTCCTAAAAAATTCCAGGTCTCATGAAGATATCCCATCACTACTCTATCTGCCCCCACAAGTGAAAAATCCCTATTGTCGCCGTGCCACGCCTCGACGATGTCTTCTACTTCGTTAAGCCTAATATTTTCTTCTAGGTATCGGAAAGCTGTCGGATTTATCTCCAGGGAGTAGATCTGTTTTGGGTTCCCGTGTACCGCCATGGGAAGAGTAAAATAACCTATACCGGCGAACATATCTAATACCGTGTCGCTCTCCTCGACTTCTTCTGCCATCCTGATCCTTTCGTCGATATTCCCGCTGGAGAACATGAGCTGAGAAGTATCTAGCTTGTATTTTACACAGTTTTCAACATGGACCGTTTCAGTCTCATCACCGTATATCTTCTTTACAATCGGTTCTCTTTTCGCACCTTCTATAGATCCCTGGAGCATCACGGTTTTGGCGTTCAAAACTTTGGAATAAACTTCGGCTATGTGTTTTTTATGTTCCAACAATTCGTCAGGGAGTTTGATGAAGAGGACGTCACCTATCATCTCCCAGTTATCGGGGAGCTGTCTTTCTTTTGATTTAGGAAGATCGATCTTATCTTTTATGCGTTGATATGGGCTGGTCTTTTCCTCTCTGAAGTCCGGATCGGTATCCAAACAGTTACCACCTTCTTTTACCGGAAATATTAACTTATCACCTTCTCTTCTTATAGACCTACTAGGATCGAGATTATCTTTTTGTTTGAGTCGTTGGAGAATTTCTTCTCCCTTATCTTTTGTTACTTTCAGCACGGGATGGGCTTCTTCACTCATGCATTAATCCTATGACGTTCGGTCACATAAGTATTTTATAGTCATGGTGATTAATACTATGCTGATGTTTGAGAAACATCTGGTCGTGGTATCAGTCTTTATAATCTTTATCTCTCTTTTCTCTTTTCCCATCAGATCTAATACGATATCTGATCATGAGATCTCCGATCAATATTTCACTAACCAACTTATAGATGAAATCGATACTCCGAGTATTGAACCAGGTAGTGATAGCGAGTTGACGATCACACTAAAAAATCCCTATCCAGATGATATGAATATGAAAAACACTACCTTCTATATTAGCATTTACTGGTTAAGCTATCTCGAGACCGATAAGAATATTTCTGAAGTGGAAGAACCGCCTGTTTTCGATATCGAAGAAATAGGTGTAATAGAAGAGATCGGTAACCTATCAAGCGGAGAAACTATCGATCTAGAATATATAATCCGAACTTCAGAAGATACAGAAGAAGGTGTCTACTCCATAAAGTTCAGACTCGATTTTTCCATAGACAATGAGAATCAAACCATGAAATCGAGGGGATACTTCTCAGATGAAGATTGGGAGGAGGCGAAGAGTCCTGAGGAAGGGATAAATGTTACAGAACTTGACAACCTTACAGATTTTGATGTCAGCGGAATTTTGCCCGATAGCACTTTCGAAGTGAGAACTCCCGTTCCACGTTGGCCTCAGTACGCACTCGGTATCATCACTGCAGTCTCAGGAGTTTTAGCAGTGATGTTTTATATGCAGGAGAAATACGGTTCATTTCCAAAACTAGAAAAGGCTTTTGATAACTGGACCAGTAAACTTGAGGAGTTCAGGAGCAGATTTAAGTAGAGGTTTGAGAAGCGCTGAATGGCGATCAATATCTCCCTTTTCCTCTATCACTCGCTTGGGTTTTTCCTTCTTCAATATGCTTATCAATTCATCTATCTCATCATCAGAAAAGTTCCTGAAGACTTCTCTTATCTTCATCCCTCTAGATATCCGGTTGCCTATATCCTGCTGCCATCTCTCATGATACTCTTTCAACCTGTTCGCCGACAGGTCACCTTCCTCTAGGGCATCCATAACAACGTCGGAGCAGATATCAGCAGCTTTCAAGCCGAGGTATATACCGCCTCCTGAGAGGGGCTTGACTTGACAAGCCGAGTCTCCTACGAGGCACAATCCGTCATCTACAGTCTTTTCTAGATTCCCTAACGGTATCGTTCCGGACAGGTAAGTTATCACTTTATCATATAGACCCTTGGATTCGAGAAAGTCCATCAGATGTTTGTAAGTATTACCGTCGTCTGTAGCGAGTCCGATCAGCTTTCCCGTTGGAAACGGCACTTCATAAAGAAAAAAGCCCGGAGCTATCTCATTACCCATGTGTATCTGGATCGAATCATCTTTTGAGGGTACGACTGCCTGAACAGCGGGAAGGATTTCTTCAGGTGATGGTAGACCAGCGGTTCTTCTCACCACAGAGGTCGGGCCGTCGGCACCTATCACCACATCGGCCTTCAAGGTCTTTTTTCTCCCTCCTCTCAAATATTCTACTTTTCTTTTCTCATCATATGAGGTCCTTTTCACAACAGACTTGAGTCTGATCTCAGCACCGGCTTTCGCGGCTTTCATCGCCATCTCTTTGTCGAACTTAGCTCGATCGATCATTACCGCTTTCTCACTTTTCGCTTCGATGGTCAAGGTTTCACCCGAAGGTGAATTTATCACCGCCTTCTTCGGCTTTTGGATAACACTGTTAGTACCGGTCATTTCGACAACGCGAGGACTGACTAGGCCGGCGCACTGAACAGGTTTGCCTATCACTGCGTCCTTCTCCAAAACGACTGTCTCAAATCCTGCATTGGCGATGTTCTTCGCGACTCTTAGACCGATAGGGCCCGCTCCTGCAACGACGACTTCTGTCAAGGTGATCCTTGAGAATGTTCACATCTTTTTAACCTTTCGGCCTGGAGGTGTAGTATCCTGAAATTGTTAATATTTTCTTTTTTGTTTTTTCTTTCCTTAGTCATGATATCACTTCCAGAACCAACTTTCAGCATACTGAAAGATCCTTTCAGGAGGTAGTTTTCTCAGGAAAGCACTTTCAGGAGTATCATAATGTC
>Ga0207421_10006761_pt1 | contig 12408 bp, 7 predicted proteins | sample SodLakKL_010_SED_4_FD_187542 | JGI IMG/M metagenome (GOLD analysis project Ga0207421, IMG submission 187542) | Alkaline sediment microbial communities from Lake Tanatar, Kulunda Steppe, Russia - 8KL_010_SED (SPAdes) (version 2) | ecosystem: Environmental > Aquatic > Non-marine Saline and... | reverse complement strand
TCGGCAGAGGAAGAGGTCCAGCTGGCACAGCGGATCAAGCAAGGAGACCAGGTGGCTCTGGAAAAGCTGACCAAGGCTAACCTGCGCTTTGTGGTGTCTGTAGCCAAGCAGTATCAGAACCAGGGCTTAAGTCTGCCAGACCTTATCAACGAGGGTAATCTTGGACTGATTAAGGCTGCAAAGCGATTTGATGAAACGCGCGGTTTCAAGTTTATCTCCTATGCCGTATGGTGGATCCGTCAATCCATCTTACAGGCCCTTGCCGAACAGTCGCGTATCGTAAGGTTGCCACTGAACCAGGTGGGCTCGCTTAACAAGATCAAAAAAGAAGCATCAAAACTGGAACAGCAGTATGAGCGTCCGCCCTCTGCCGAAGAGCTGGCGAATGCCCTCGAAGTCAATGAGGATAAGATCACTGAATCGTTCAGGATATCCACGCATCACGTATCCGTGGATGCCCCCCTGGTTCAGGGTGAAGATGCCAGTTTGCTGGACGTCTACGTAAACAATGATTCGCCCAATGCTGACTCCAGCCTGATACACGAGTCACTCGCCCGTGAGATTCAGCGCTCACTGGCTACACTTACGGAAAAGGAGCGGGATGTCATCAACCTGTATTTTGGTATCGGCATGAATCATGGACTGACACTTGACGAGATTGGTGCCAAGTTTGACCTCACCCGCGAGCGGGTTCGTCAAATCAAGGAAAAGGCCATCCGCAGGCTGAAACACACCTCCAGGAGCAAGCTGTTAAAAGCCTACCTTGGACAATAGATCTAAAGATCTTCGAAGGGCATGCACATTACCTTAAACCGCTTGCCCTTTTTTTGTATCCTTTTGTTGTACTTCAAAGATATTATCCATGACTCGTTTCCCAGCTATCATGACTGCCTTGCTGGCAATATGCATGGCATTTGCCGGCACAAGTGAGGCAAGAGAAGTTAAGGTGCAGGTGGCCGTCACTGCCGACGTGCACGCCCGATTGTTCCCATATGATTTTGTTGCCAACCGTCCGGCAAAAACTTCCATGGCCAATGTGCACTATATGGTGCAATCATTGCGTGCAAGAGAGCGCAGCAATCTCATACTTCTGGATAACGGTGACCTGATCCAGGGTACGCCAGCAGCTTATTATGCAAACTTTGTGCAGGAAGCCGAGGAAAACCTTTTCAGCCGTGTGATGAACTTCATGAGGTATGATGCTGCTACCATTGGAAACCATGACATTGAAGCTGGCCCTGAGGTGTATGATCGTCTCGTGGAGGAGTTTAATTTTCCCTGGCTTGGTGGCAATGTATTGGATGCGGAGACGGGCGAACCCTACTTTAAACCTTATACCATCATTCAAAGGCAAGGGATAAAGGTAGCAGTGTTGGGGCTGACCACTACAGGTGTTCCGAACTGGTTGCCCCCACACCTGTGGGAGGGCTTGGTATTTGAAGACATGGTGGAGAGCGCGCAATACTGGATAGACCATATTCAGGCGGAAGAAGAGCCGCATGCGATTATTGGTTTGTTTCACAGTGGCTTTGGTTCACTGGACCCAGACCCCGAAGATCATCCCCTGGAAAATGCCTCAGGCTATATCGCCAAACATGTGCTTGGTTTTGATGTAATCTTCTCTTCCCATGACCATCGGCGAAGAATACAAACAGTCAGCAATACCGCTGGGGAGAATGTGCTCGTAATGGGCCCCGGCCATTTTGCTGAAAACCTTGCCCTGGCAGAGCTGACCTTCAGGAGGGAGTCCCGTCGCGAGCCCTTTGACTTGATAGATGTGCGTGCCGAAATGATATCTTCTGACAAAGCTGTGCCCAGTCACCCATTCATCCAGCGATTTGAAGATGATGTGCAGGAGATATTGGATTTTTCCAATCAGGAGGTAGGCCGCATAACCGAAGACATGCACTCCATAGAGGCCCTGTTCGGCAGTGCACCCTTCACGGATTTTGTCCATCATGTGCAGCTTGCCCTTACCGATGCTGACGTCAGCTTTACCGCCCCGCTTGCCTTTGACCAGACCATCCGCAAAGGAAAATTGCACATGCGCGACTTTTTTCGCTTATATGAATATGAAAACTACCTGTATGTCATGGAATTGACCGGCCAGGAAATTCATGATCACCTGGAATATTCTTATGGCCTTTGGTTTAACAGGATGCTTAACGAAGATGATCACCTGTTGAAACTGCGGCGTGACCAGTTTGGGCGCATTCCCGAAGACAGCAGGGGGCGTGGCGCACTCCGCAATCCACCCTATAACTTTGATTCTGCAGCCGGGATCAAATACAAGGTTGATGTCAGTGCCCCTGCTGGTGAACGGGTAGATATCCTGGAAATGGAAGATGGCAGTGCTTTTGACCCGGATGCCACTTATCGTGTGGAGATCAACTCCTACCGCGGCAGTGGTGGCGGCGGTCATCTTACTGAGGGAGCCGGCATAGCCCGGGAAGAGCTCTCTGAACGCATCGTATTTACCACTGATCGCGACCTGCGCAGTTATATGATTGATTATTTCAGAGATCTGAAAGAATACGAGCCTGTAAGCCGGGATAACTGGAAGCTCATCCCCGAAGAATGGGTTCAAAAAGGCAGGGAAAAAGACATGCCATACCTTCGTCCCTAGTGTCATGTCAGCGCTACTTTAGCCGGCCCAAGTCTTGATCTTTTTCCTCATCTCTGCAAAACATAAAACACTTACATAGCTCATGCTATGCACGGTTCTCTTTTTTGAGCTAAGGAAAAATCGCTGCGACTTATGCGACACAGTAGCATTGACACGACACCAGTGCCAAGAATTGGAAGAAAGCAATGCATGTTAGTAAAGAAGGTCTTCGCGTAAGGTCACAGAGGCTTGGAATATGTGGTCGCCTCTTTTCAGTACCATGCGAAGGACTTGTCCTTCGCGTCCGGTTAATGCGTTCAATACATCATCAAATGACAATTGCGCATAGGGGACACCATTCAGGGTGATGATGCGATCACCTGCCCAAATGCCTGACTCATATCCTGTAGATCCGGGTCTCACATAATGGACAATAAACTCCTGCAGCGACTCACCCCTGGCAACCACTTCCATGCCAGTCAGGCTGGTGTTGAATGGCCTGCTACGCCCTGCACCGGGACGCAAAATGATCTTTTCACGAGGATAATCCAAATACAGCACATAGCGTGTCATAATCGCACCTCCGATGATTCCCTCCCAATCCAGATCACGGCCATGAATCCTTAGAAATTCAGCATCCGGATACAAGACCAATGGCTGTTCTACCTCGACGCCACCCAAGATCAGTTTTTCAACACGGCCAATTTCACCCCTTAAATTACCACTTATGCCTTGTCCCAGGAAACCTGGCAAGGTATGCGCTGACATGTTGATGTGTTCCTGGTTGAGATACATGGCATGGCTGGCTCCCAGGTCCAGCAGAAGGTGCGTGGATAGGGTGTCGCCACAAGCACCTATGATGCTGGACTCGACATAAGGTTTGCCGTTGACGAGTTTTATCGGCAAAATGTCACTGCGTCTGGTTACGCGGTACGTGTTATCCTGGTATACCCTTAATGATTCATTGCTATAGTCTATTCGCATCGGAAAATGCTTAAAAAAATCGTATCCGAGGATGCCAAATACCGGAAATCCAAATACTTCAGAAAGGGGCATGACATTTTCAGGGACGATGATCATGTTCTTGTTATGACCAGTGATTCCCCGCATGCTGATGCTGACATCGTAAGAGATGACTCCCTCCACGATGCCCTTCCCGCCAAGTCCATATAACAGCACGGTGTCATCAATTTCAATGTCCAGAAAATCCATGATCACAGGCTCGGTGAGGATCGTTGTCGAAACCCCCGTGTCCAGGATAAAATGCAGGGGTCCAAAGCCGTTGATTTTCAATGGTATGACGGCCAGATTGTTGCTTACCTTGATGGGGATATTTACTGCACTCCGGTCTCGGTTAAACCGGAACCCGCTTTCATCTGCCTTGGCAATTGGAGAATACACAGCCAACAATATGCAAGCTGCAATGATCCATCTGATTAATCCAGTGTACATGTGTTGATCTTAACAAAAACTTTACCAAAACGTCTTAAAAATAATAAATTATTTTTTATTGGAAGGACTTTTTTATACAAAGGGCAAAAAATGCATTTGCTTATTTTGCCAGCATGTCAGCATATTGAAATGGAAAGAATTCTGGAGTTTTAAGGAGGCTGGACTCGTTTGCATCTCCATTGCACAAGGCGCATGGTGGGATCATTGCCCCGCCAGTACGTTCATTAGATGTGATTGCAGTTGCCTCTGCATACCGCTGATCAAAGGATAATTTACTAAGGAGTGGAAAGGTTAACAGGGGATACCGCGCAGGGACTATGCACGCGTTAATACATGTTGATTGATGTCTTTTGCGATTGCCGGACCTGCATAGATAAAGCCGGTGTAGACCTGTACGAGTGAAGCGCCGGCATGGATTTTTTCGATCGCATCATCTGGTGAGAGGATGCCGCCAACGCCAATGATAGGAACTTGCCCCCCTGATTTATGATGCAAATAGGCTATTGTTTTTGTGGATTTATGCTTTAAAGGTTTGCCGCTTAGCCCTCCGGAACCCATGCTGGCAATTTTCTCCTTTGAAGTGCGGAGGTCATCCCGGTGAGGGGATGTGTTGGTGGCTACAATGCCTTGCAAATCAGCTTCATTTACAATCTCCAGGACCTCATCCAACTGGTTATCTGTAAGGTCGGGTGCAATCTTGAGTAAAATGGGTTTTGGGGATGGTTTTTGTTTGTTAATTGTTTGTATGGCCTTTAGTATCTTCAATGTCTCCTCTTTGTCCTGCAGCTTTTCCAGGTTTTTGATGTTGGGACAACTGATGTTGATCACGAAATAATCCACCAGGGCATAAAGCTTTTCAAAACACACACAATAGTCATCTGCGGCCTTTTCATTGGGGGTATTCGTATTTTTACCTATGTTGCCACCAATGATTACTTTTGGGTCATTTTTGCGGAGACGAGCAATGCAGGCCTCCACACCTTCGTTGTTGAATCCCATCCTGTTGATGAGTGCCTGGTCTTGCGGGAGGCGGAACAACCGCGGCTTTGGGTTGCCTTTCTGCCCTTTTGGTGTAATGGTGCCAATTTCTACATGGCTGAATCCGAAGTCGGCCAGGGCATTATAAAGCCCCGCTTCCTTGTCAAACCCCGCTGCCACGCCAACGGGATTGCTGAAGCGCAAACCAAAAAGATTTCTTTCGAGGCGTGGGTCTTTGACTACAAAGCTTTTTCTTACCTGTGCGCTTGCTCCGGGGATGGCTAAAAAAAGGGGCAATAGCTTTGCTACTGCCCGATGGATCCATTCAGGAGGAAAAACAAACAATATGGGCCGGATGACTTTGCTGTACATCAGTGCATGTACTTAAAATGTGTTTATGTATTGTCTTTTGTTTCCTTCTTTTCTTCATCCTTGGGGTCTTCTTCATCCCCGGCTGTTTTATCACTGGCCTCATTCGCTTCTGCATCCGGATCGCTGATCATGTCTTCTGCAAGGAGTATGCGGTACCAGGCAAATATCTTTTTCATGTCCGAAACATGTACCCTGTCTTTGTCATAATCCGGTATTGCCTCTTCAAAAGCGGTTTTTAATGCATCGGGTGATGCTTTGGGATCTGGTCCTTCCTGACCTTCATATTTCTGATGGATGGCCCATAACACTTCCTTCAGGGGCATGTCTTTTTCGTAGGTAAACACGCTGATGTCCTCAAGGGCAGACGAACGGTCAGTGGCAAATACCGGCATGCGTTTGCCGTCTTGCATGGATTCTACGATTAGCCCGTTTCTTGTCTGGGCAATAACTTTATAAAGTCCGGGCTTTCCGGATACCGTCATGATTTTACTCAGATCCATTGTGATTTATTTTGATTGGTGACAGAAAAACAGATTGCATATATTGGTCGATGCAGCATACAAAAATAATGAGAATTCCATAATCCATTGCCTTATGAAAACATTTGCAGGCTGTGCAGCTTCTTGTAAATGCCATCCTTTTCAAGCAGCTCCTGGTGCGTGCCGGTTTCCACGATGCGACCTTCGTGCATCACACAGATCAGGTCTGCATGAATGATCGTAGACAATCGGTGGGCGATTACGATGGAAGTGCGGTTTTGCATGACGTTGAGCAGGGCTTCCTGTACCAGCTTTTCTGATTCGGTGTCGAGTGATGAGGTGGCTTCGTCGAGGATGAGGATGGGTGGATTCTTCAGCACGGCCCTGGCAATGCTGATTCGTTGCCGCTGCCCACCTGATAACTTCCCGCCACGGTCGCCCACGTTGGTGTGATACCCCAGGGGGCTTTCCATGATGAAATCGTGCGCGTTGGCAATCCTTGCCGCCCTGACAACCTCCTCTTCTGTGCTGTCTGTGGCCCCAAAGGCAATGTTGTTGTAAAAGGTGTCGTTGAAAAGGATGGGATCCTGGTTGACGTTTCCCATGAGCTGACGCAGGTCTTTGATGCGAATGTCTCTGATGGGAATTCCATCGATGCGGACCTCGCCTTCTTCCACATCATACAGTCTTGGGATCAAATCAACAAGTGTGGATTTGCCCGCTCCGGACTGCCCGACCAATGCAACTTTTTGCCCTTTTTGTATGTGCAGGTTGATGTCTTTCAACACGTAGGCGTCTTCATACCGGAAAAACACCTTGTCAAACACAATGTCTTGTGAAAAGCTGGACTTTGTTTTGGCGTCCATTGTGTCCCGAATGCTTACTTCCGCTTTCAGGACATGGTCTATGCGCTCTGCAGAGGCCATTCCTTTCTGGATGTTATACCATGCCTTGGAAAAGTTTTTGGAAGGTTGAATGATCTGGGAAAAGATGCCGAGGTAGCCGATGAAGGCCTCCGGCGGCAGCGTCGCGTTGCCGCTAATTACCATGGAGCCGCCAAATACCAGGATAAAGATGACCACGGTAGTGCCCAGGAATTCGCTGACTGGCGAGGCGAGATCCTGTCTGCGGTACAACTTATTCATGATGCGGGTGTATAGGTTGTTCAGGCTACGAAAGCGTTTCCGCATCTTATCCTCTGCATTGAATGCTTTCACGACCCGGAGGCCTGAAAGGGTTTCTTCCATGACAGAGAGGATAATGCCCAGCTTGCTTTGCCCTTTCAGCGCCGTAGGCTTGAGTGTGCGGGCAATGCGCCCGATAACAAAACCTGCAATGGGCAGGAGGACCAGCACAAAGAGTGTAAGTGTGGGGCTCATCAACATAAGCCATGCCATATATACAATTACCGTGATCGGGTCACGGAAGGCGATGGAAAGTGATTGCACGATACCAATTTCGATCTGATGCACGTCGTTGGTCATGCGCGAGATGATGTCGCCCTTGCGCCCCTGTGAATAGTAGGCCAGCGGCAGATCCAGCGTTTTCTGATAGATGTCGTTGCGGATATCTCTGACCACGCCATTGCGCACAGGGGCAAGGTGGTAGAGCGCAAGGTAACGGAACCCGTTTTTCAGCAAGCTGGTGATGACTACGATCACACTGATGAAAATCAGCGAAGCCATTTCCCCATATTGTGTGGTCAACATGTTCATGTAGTAGTAGAAGTTGTTGATCAGCACCTCAAAGTCAAGCTGCATGGGCAGCAATTCATAGGTGCTGTGATGCGAGCGGAAAAGCAAGCCCACAAAGGGAATGACCATGTTCAGGCTGAACAGGCCAAAGATGACAGAAAGCAGGTTGAACAGCACATTTAATGCCAGCCTTGTCCAATAAGGAATAATGTAATGTGTGATCTTTTTAAAGTTCTTCATTCCCTTGGTTTTCTATCTGTTCAGTAGCTGCTGTCTGCCTTTTTTCGTTTTATTAAGCAGGAAGGGCCGGTGCCTTAATACTTCTTCCGTGGGAGGATTCCGGTATAATTAAATGGGGTAAGCGCTTTGATCCTGGCTTTTTCTTTCTCCGGGATATCCAGCCCATCCACGAATTTGTGGAGGTCTTGCATGGTGATGGCCTCTTCTTTCCTGGTCAGTTCTTTCAGTATTTCGTAGGGGTTTGGATGACCGATGCTTCGCAGGATGCTTTGTATGCCCTCAGCGATGACGACCATATGCTGTTCAAGGTCCCTGTTGAGTTGTTCCTGGTTCAGGGAGATCTTGCTGAGGCCTTTCATGGTAGCCTTGAGGGCGATCAGCAGATGGCCGACGGGGACACCGATATTCCTGAGGACGGTGGAGTCGCTCAAATCACGCTGCAGGCGACTAATGGGCAGCTTAGCAGCGAGGTGCTCAAAAAGCGCGACGGCGATCCCGGCATTTCCTTCGGCATTTTCAAAATCAATGGGATTGACCTTGTGGGGCATCGCTGAAGATCCGACTTCACCCTTTTTGATTTTCTGCTTAAAATAATCCATGGAGATGTATGCCCAGCAATCCCTGTCCAGGTCTATCAGGATGGTACTGATGCGCTTCAGGCAATCAAAGATGGCTGCAAGGCGGTCGTAGTGGTCTATCTGTGTGGTGGTTTGCGATCGGATCAGTCCCATCTCCGACAGCAGCTTATCGGCAAATGCAGGCCAGTCGACATCCGGGAAGGCCACATGGTGCGCATTGAAATTTCCCGTTGCGCCACCAAACTTTCCTGGAAAAGGTAAGGATTTGAGTTCCTCATGCTGGTTGGCCAGCCTTTCCCTGAACACCAAAAGCTCTTTGCCCAGGCTGGTGGGCGAAGCCGGTTGCCCGTGTGTGCGTGCCAGCATCGGAATGTCCATCCACGCTTCAGCCAATGCATCCAGACTGGCAATCAGCGCATCAATTTGTGGGTTCACCACCTCTTCCAGGGCTTCCTTCAGTGAGCATGGTACAGCCGTGTTGTTAATGTCCTGTGAGGTAAGTCCGAAGTGTACCCATTCCCTGTAATCTTCCAGCCCCAGCGCATCAAAACGTTCCTTGATCAGATACTCTACCGCCTTGATGTCATGGTTGCATTCATTTTCAATCGCTTTGACCCTTTGGGCATCATCATGAGAAAAGCCGGTGGCAATGTCCAGGATCTTTTCTTTATCCTGATCCCCCAGGTCTCTGAGTTGCGGGATAACGCGCGCCAGGGCCAGCAGGTACCTGACCTCCACCATCACCCTGAAGGATATAAGGCCCTCCTCTGAAAAGTATTTTCGCAGTGGTGCTGTTTGTTGCTGATAGCGCCCGTCGACCGGACTGATTTGTTGAAGCATGTGCATGGCTGTTCTCTTTGGTGCCTGCTTACCTCTTCTTGCGTTTCTTTTGTGCTTCTTGTTGCTTGGCCAGCTCTTCCATGCGCTGCTGCCACTTGGACTTTTTGACCGGTTTCTTTTTGTTGGCCTCAATTTTGGCATGAAGCGCATCTTCATCAATCACCTTTTTAAACAGGAACATTTGCGCAAAGGTGATCACATTGGCCAGGAAATAGTAATAGCTGAGGCCGGAAGCGAAGCTGTTGAAGATCGCGAGCAGCATCACGGGCATAAAGTACATCATGGTCTTCATGCCGGGCATCTGGCTGCTGGAACTCATCATCTGGGAGTTCATCTTTGTATAGATGATCATGGATCCGGCCATCAGCAGCGTAAACAGGCTTACATGGTCGCCATAAAACGGAATGGTGAAGGGCAGGTCAACGATGGAATCATAAGATGACAGGTCATCGGCCCACAGGAATCCTTCCTGTCTCAGCTCAATGGAAGCGGGGAAAAAGCGGAAGAGGGAGATCAGGATGGGCAGCTGCAACAACATGGGAACACATCCTGCCATGGGGTTCACGCCTGCCTTTTTATATAGTGCCATGGTAGCCTGCTGCTTTTTCATGGCATCTTCCTTATTGGGAAACTTCTTGTTGAGCTCTTCGATCTCAGGTTTCAGCAATCGCATCTTGGCCTGTGACATATAAGTCTTGTAGGCGATAGGCAGCAATACGATCTTAAGAAGGATGGTGAGGATCAGGATGACGATCCCGTAATTCAGGTTAAAACCATCCAGGAAGTTGAAGACGGGAATGACCAGGATGCGGTTAATCCACGAGGTCAGGAAAAAGCCCCAGCCTAACGGGATCTGTCTTTCAAGCTGAAGGTCATATTGTGTCAGGTTGCGGTAGCTGTTGGGACCAAGATACCATTTCATGTGGTAGATGTTATCCTGTCGTGCGCTGAAAGGCAGTACGATGGAGGCCGTGACCTCTTTCAGGTAGTCTTCTTCGTCTTCATCAAGCGCCGTACTGGAAACATCTGCTTCGGCAAAGCCTTCTTCGGAGATAAGTGTGGAGGAGAAAAACTGTTGTTTAAAGGATATCCACCTGATTCGTGTGCGCAGGCGCTCCGACCCGTCACGCGTTGGCCTGATCCTCGACACGTCATCGTTGGCATATTTGTAATAGACTGTGCTGTTATTCTGCTCATTGTCCCTGTTGCGCTCACTCCTTGGCAGCTTCGTGCGCCAATCCAGGTTGAGGAAGGTCATGGACCTGTTGATTGCGGCATCCGTACCAATGAAGCGTACATCGAAATCGAGCATGTAGTCCTCTCCGCGTAGCACGTAAACAAACTCAATATAACTGGGGCGCTCTTCGGTATGCTGGTTGGTGTAAGCACGCATGCTGAAGCGCTGTTCTTCCTCTCCGCTGATCTGTACCTTTTCGTGATCAGCCAGTGGCTGGTTGTTCAGGTAAGGGGAGAAATACAGGTTTTCGGTCGACACATTCCTGTCGTCAGAGAAAAAGTGCATGGTGAAGCGGTCCTCATCCAGGCCCTTGAAAAGCATGAGCGGCTCCTGGTCCCATGTCCTGTAATCTTTGAGCTCGGCGGAATGGATATGACCTCCGCGCGCACTGATGATCAGTCGCAGCACTTCGCTTTCCACCGTATAGTAAGCTTCCTCGCCAATGGCTGTAGCGGAAAAGTGTCCCATGCGTTCTCGCAGGCGTTCCTCTTCCAGTGCTTCCTGCAGTTCAGGGTCTTCTGTTACGATTTCAGGCTCCGGAATGGTGTCCTCGGCCAGTGCCACCTCTTCTTTGGCTTTTTCGGCCTCGATGGCTTCGATTTGTTCACGTTCGGCTTCCAACCTCCTGCGTTCAGCCAGTTCTTCCTCACTGGGAGCCATCCACAGGCTGTATCCGATGATAACAACGGCGATCAGGATAAGCCCAATGATGTTGTCTCTGTTCATATATCAAAATGTTTTACCGGAACAACAGCCCTGTCAGGGACAGTCGTCATGGTATCCGGAATTGCCTGCAAGGCAACTTGCCTGATGTTTTTTTGCCTTTGGCAAAGGCGGTTTTTTCGAGTGCAAAGATAAGCGAAATGATCGAACTGGAGATGGCGGTAAGCTGCAGAAATTACTTCCATTTTTTTGCTGCGCTCACAAAGCTGATAAATAAGGGGTGTGGCTTGTCTACCGTGCTTTTGTATTCGGGATGAAATTGTACGCCTATAAACCACGGATGGTTGGTGAGCTCAATGATCTCTACGAGCCCTGATTCCGGGTTGATCCCACTTGCAAGCATGCCAGCCTTTTCAAAGCGTTCCAGGTAAATATTATTCACCTCATACCGGTGTCGGTGGCGCTCAGAAATATGCTGCTGATGATAGATCTCAAGAATTTTAGATTCGGGTTTAAGGTCGCAGGGATAGGCGCCCAGTCGCATGGTGCCGCCTTTAATGTGTACTTTTTTCTGCTCTTCCATGATGTCAATGATGGGATGGGGTGTTTCCGGATCCATCTCGGTGGAATGTGCGTATTGAAGTCCCAGCTGATTTCGGGCAAACTCAATCATGGCACATTGCATGCCGAGGCAAATACCCAGAAATGGGATACCTTGCTCCCTGACGTACTGTATGGCCTTGATTTTTCCTTCTATGCCGCGATCTCCGAAACCCGGCGCCACAATAACGCCTTTAAGTCCGTGCAGTTGCTCCTCCAGGTTTTTTTCATCCAGTTGCTCCGAATGGATGAGTCGCAGGTTCACCTTGCAGTTATTGGTTGTCCCGGCATGGATCAGTGATTCGATAATCGATTTATAGGCATCCACCAGTTCCACGTACTTCCCGATCAATCCGATGTCTACGGTGCTCTTCGGTGAGTCCAGCCGCCTGATGAACTGTTCCCAATTCCGGAGTGAAGGACCCTTGCGTGCGGACACTTTCATGGTATTCAGTACCACCTTGTCAAGCTGCTCTTCCTTCATCAGCAGCGGGACTTTGTAAATGCTGCTTGTGTCAATGCTCTCAATCACAGCGCTGGCGTCTACATTGCAAAACAAGGCAATTTTGTTACGGATGGGATCATTCAGGGGTTTTTCCGTGCGACATACAAGGATGTCAGGCTGCACTCCATACTCCAGCATGGTTTTAACTGAATGCTGCGTGGGCTT
>Ga0207421_10006758_pt1 | contig 12413 bp, 6 predicted proteins | sample SodLakKL_010_SED_4_FD_187542 | JGI IMG/M metagenome (GOLD analysis project Ga0207421, IMG submission 187542) | Alkaline sediment microbial communities from Lake Tanatar, Kulunda Steppe, Russia - 8KL_010_SED (SPAdes) (version 2) | ecosystem: Environmental > Aquatic > Non-marine Saline and... | reverse complement strand
AAAAGCAACTTTAGAGAGAGGCGAGAAGAAGAATTATAAGGACAATGGGGTATAAATTTTATAAACATATTATTCTGTGACTTGGGTGTGACAAGTGTGTGTTATAAATTATGCGAAAGGTTTAAGAGACGGCACATTTAAGCATATGAGTGCTGGAAGAAAAGATAATCCAGCAGGTGGTAGTATGGATACTAACCATATTTATGAAGAGGGCTTTCACGGGTTCATCCACGGATTCTGGTCGGGATTTTGTCCGCACAACGCGCAGGAGGTGCTATTTTTCGGAGTTACATAGTGCAAAGTGAACTGGGTGTTGTGTGTGGATATAGTAGTTTTTATGTAAAATTTTATTATTATTTTATAAAAGGTGGTGGTCACGATGAAAGCAAACAGCGGCCCTGGGAAATTCTTTAAAGTGATAGCATTGGCTGTGCTATTATCATGTTTGCTGTTTTCCCAGGATTTTGTTCAAGGAAGTGGCAGCGGCGAAAATGAGTACGAGCTTCCGGAGAATGCACTGGTATTTTTGGATATTGACGAAGCAGAAGATGTGGAAGATTCGGTCGGGTTTACTATGGATTACCTGTTTGACTGTCCGGAAGCAAGCGCGGTAATGAATGATTATATTATAGGTGAAGGCATGGATGATGTTTTTTACCAGACAAAAGGAGTGGGAGAAGACGAGTGGCAGGCAGTATTTGATACTGAGATGGGTCACCCGGAAATTGTTGACTTGATTACTAAGGAGCAGGAAATAGACTACTATGACTATATGGAGGGAGAAACAGAAAAAGGCACCTGGATGATAGAAGATATAAAAAAAGGCGAGGTCACTTTCGTGGAGAATGAGCAAAGGGAAGGTGTAGAGATAACGGTATATGAGGATGAAGCGCGTGAAGAGCAGATAAGCGAGGAGATAATTACAGATGACAACGGTGAAGCTAGCAAGGAGCTTAAACATGGAGAATACTGGTTTACTGCCGTTTTGGAGGATCACCAGGACTACGAAGGGGATCTGATATACGAGGGTTCTTTTAAAATCGAGGCTGAAGACAAAGAAGTAAGCTTCACCATGGATTTGGCAGATACAGTAAAAGTGGAAAATGCAGAAGAATTAAACTGGGCTCTGGAGCAGGAAGAAGTGGAGACCATTGTATTTATTGATGATATAAGTAACCATGAATTTGAAGCAGAGATTGAAGCACAGCTTATAGACGGAGCTCAATATGAACTTGAGGGTGATTTAATAGTTACAGCGGACAATGTTCACCTTAGGGACCTGGTAATTACAGGGGATCTTGATAAGCAGGGAGATAATATAACAACCGAAAATGTAGAGATAACCTCCGACGGCGGAGGAGGAAATTTAACCCTCGATGGTGCTGAGGCTGCTTTATATGATGTAGAAGTGGAAGGCCAAATAGAAGGCCAGGGCTCTCTCGAAGAGTACCAGGACTTGTTATTCTATGATGGGGTGTTGAACCTTAATAAACTGGACTGGTTTGACGGGGAAGAAGCCATTCAGGAGGCCGTAGATGAGGTAGATGTTGCGGGAGACACCCTTCTTGTAGGAAGCGGAGAGTACGAAGAAAGTGTAACCATAGAGGCGGAAAACCTGACCCTGAAATCAGTAAAAGAGCAAGAAGCGGTAATCGATGCAAAAGGATCCGGGCAGGCCCTGTGGGTAGACGGGGTGGACGGTGTAGAAATTAACGGTTTTACCATTAAAAACTTTATTTATGAGGGTATCTATTTTGATGAAGGACAGGAGCAGGAAGGTTCAAATGATATCAGAGTGCTTCATAACCATATAAAGAACGGTTTATATGGAATACTGACTGTAGATTCAACTGATGTTTATTTTGCCGACAACCGTTTGGAAAATAACCAGAAAGCCGGGATTTATGTAACACACACTGAAAGTGTAACTGGTACCGAGATTACCGCTGTGGAAAATTCTATTGATTCTGAAACTGGCCTTGGTATTGAAATTGAAGAACCCATAGAAGATAGTAACCTCAATCTTAAGCAAAACCAGGTAGACGTTAACCAGGAAGGTATCAGATTTGCGGATGAGCTAAACGGAAACCATATTGTTCTCGAAAACAACAGCATTAAAGCCATAGAGGAAGGGATTTATTTTAGCGATTATATAGAGGAAAGCCACATTTATATCCAAGATAATAGTGTTGAAGCGGTTGAAGATGAAGGGATTGAATTTAATAGTCTTCTTACTGATGTTGAAGCAGAAGTCAAGAACAATGAAATTGTAACCCATGACGATGAAGGAATAGAGTTTGATGAGATGGATAAAAGTGCAATAGATATCCTAAACAATGAAATTGTAACTTATGACGATGAAGGGATTGAATTTGATGATATAAGCGAAAGTGACATGAATATTTACGGTAATGAGATTGAAGTAGAAGATACCAGGGACGGAATAGAATTTGACGACGAGATTATTCAAAGTACCGTAAACCTTGAAAACAACCAGGTTGAAACGCTCCGGAGAGGAATAGAATTTGACGACAGTATAATAGACAGTACCGTCACTATTAATGACAATGAAATTGTAGCCGGATCAGTGGGGTTGGAATTTGATGACAGTGATCAAAGTAATGTGAGCATTAAGGGCAATAACATAATTGCTGAAGAGGGGAGTATTTATGAAGACGACGGAATATATTTCGATGAGGTAAAAGACTCCGAGGCAGCCAGTTTAGTAGAAATCAGGGATAATACAATTACAGGTAACCATGCGGGAACAGGTTTTGGGGTAATTGCTTTGGGTAGCGTCGAATCCAGCATCACCGTAAAGAATAATGAGCTTGCTAACAATCTTACGGGCATTGAGATTCCTGCCACCCAGACTGACCTGGAAGAAAAATTATTGGTGGGAGGAGATGAAGAAGAGGAGGAAAACTATTTTGAAACCAACGAGGTGCATGCAAGAATTCACCTGGACGATAAAGACAGCATAGAGCGAATAAAAGACAATAATGAATTTGAAGAAGAAGTAATAATAGAGGAGGAACCAGAAGAAGGAGAATTTGAGATTGTGGATAAAATAGTGGAAACTTATAGCATTAGTGCCGAAGATACTGGTGCAGATGCCGGTGAAGAAGGTGAAATATTAGTTATAGCCGAAGATAAATTTGGAAACCCGGTAGAAGGTGAGGAAATAGAAATAAAGGACGATGATGGTCTTGACGGCATAAATGAAGGCGATACGGATATTACGGACGAAGAGGGGAGAGTCACCTTTGAATTTAACGAAGGCACCCTGGGAGGATACGATGTGGTCTTTGCGGCGGAAGACAAAGAGATTACCGACACTGCGCTGGTAAGCGTGTATGAGGTTTTAACTACTTTTGAAGAACACTATGACGAGGATAATACAACTAATGTGATGTCGGTAGCTTTTTCTTCCGATGATGACAAAGTGGTATCCGGTTCCCGGGATGAAACCGCCAAGGTTTGGGATGCAGAAACCGGGGAGGAAAAAGTTAATTTTGAAGGACATGGGTATGATGTGTTTTCCGTAGCTTTTTCCTCTGATGATGACAAGGTGGTATCCGGTTCTCGGGATGAAACCGCGATGATATGGGATGCAGAAACCGGGGAGGAAGAACTTACTTTTGAGGAGCATGGTGGTGTATGGTCGGTAGATTTTTCTTCCGATGACGAAAAGGTAGTTTCCGGTTCTGGTGATGAAACCGCGATGATATGGGATGCAGAGACCGCAGAAGTAGAAACAACCTTTCGTGAGCATGATGATTTTGTTGCCTCGGTTGTTTCGGTGGCCTTTTCTTCTGATGACGAAGAGGTAGTTTCCGGTTCCCGTGATGACACCGCCAGGATTTGGGATGCGGAGACCGGCGAGGAAAGGCTTATATTTGATAAACATGATGGATCTGTATATTCGGCTTTTTCTTTAGATGATGAAAAAGTGGTTTCTGGTGGCTCTGACACCGTGAGGATATGGGATGCCGAAACCGGTGAAGTAGAGGTAACCTTTGAGGAGCATGAAAGTTTTATAAGATCGGTAGATTTTTCTCCAGATGACCGCAGGGTAGTTTCCGGTTCCTCCGATGAAACCGTAAAAATATGGGATGCCGAAACTGGGGAATTGGAGGCTAAATTTGAAGAACATCCTGATAGAGTTGAATCAGTAACTTTTTCCTCCTGCGGCACTAAAGTGGTTTCTGGTGATAGTGATGGTATTGCTAAAGTATGGGATACAGGTCTGAAAGCCCCTGTTTTTGAGGTAGATATTACCGGGGTTAATGATCCGATAAAAGAAGGTGAAACCCTGGAAGTAGACCTAGAGGTAAAAAATACCGGGGATATTGAAGGCACCCAGGACATGAAGCTGGAGAAAAATAGTGAAACCCTGGATGCACAGGAAGTAGAGGGACTTGGTGCAGGTGAGACAGCAAATATAACACTGGCCTGGGAAACAGAAATTAATGAGACAGGAGAATACCGGCTGGAAGTTAACAGTTACAATGACCGGGAGTGGAAGGACGTTGAAGTAACTGCACGGAAAGAAAAGGTGGAAAACGAAGATGAACTAAATGACGCGCTGGATGATGAAAGCATAAGTACTGTTATCCTGGCTAACGATATTGAACTCACTCAAGTAGTGGAAATTGATAGAGATAAAGTTACCCTGGATTTAAACAATAATAACCTAAACAATTACGGGGTGCTAATTGAGGGTGAATATGTAACGATAATGGATGGTGGAATATATCCAGAAGAAGGCCAGGGAACTACAGGCACAGATGATCAATATGATGCAGCAATTGGAATTGAACAGGGTGGCAACACTGTTTTAGACAATATATCTGTTGCTTACACCTGGGGTGGTAATCCTGTTCATGTAACAAACATGGGGAATGCTGAGTTAAAGATTGAGGATTCTGGTATCGACTCTGGAGAAGGAGAAGATGTGGCAGGTATCTACTTTACCGCAGGAAGAGCCAATTTAACAGGTAATATTTTTGCAGGTGACCGTGGAGTTGTGTTTGGAAATTATGCGGACGTTAAAATAGAAGATGTTAGTGGTAATAAGTTTAATGTGGAAAATAAAGGAGTTAATTACGCAGCAGATGATTTTGCTCCATTTAATTATACCAAGCCACAATATACAGAGCATATTATAACAGGAAACGCTTATGCGGAGGAGTTAGCAGCATTTGGGGAAGAAGAAGGAAGAGTGAAATTCCAGCACAATGACTACGATGATTTTCATGAAGAATCAGACTTTGAAACAAAAGAATCTGTGAATGGAATTTTGACAGCTCTTGTAACTCTAGATGCAACAGGTGTAGACGCAGCGGATTTCAACAGTCTTACAGAGACAGCAGTATTTGAGTTGATGGTGGCTAGCTTTGGTGATAATCATTTAATTGAAGCGGATAGTATTGAAGAAACTGAGGAAGCCGGAGAATACGAAGTGGTGTGGACAGATGTTCCTGATCCGGATGAAGCTGCCGTTAGAGTTCTGGATGCAGTAATTTGGCACACGGGTCAAAGAGGTATAGAAGGATGGTGGGAAGAGTAAGCTAGAGTTGTTTCAGCAAGCATATAAAAGCCTTTTATATTCTATTTGGACAAAAAGTTACATTTTTCATGGAAGGAACTACCCTGGTTTTCGTTGAAAGTGTATTTAAGAAATAAATACATAAAAGGAGGCTGCTTATGTGTGTAAGAGATACTAATAAAAGTAGAAACAAATTTAGCTTTTTTATTTCTGCTATGGTGTTTTTGGTGACACTATTTTCGGTTCAAGTATTTTTATACGAAAGCCAGGAATCAGTAATGGCTTCAGATGAAGTAGAAATACCCGATTCAAACCTTGAAGAGGCAATTAGGAAAGAACTTGGCTTGGACGAAGGGGAGCCGGTTAAGCAAGAAAACATGAAGGAATTGACTAGTTTAAGTGCAACAATGAGTTTGATAACAGATTTAACTGGTCTTGAACACGCGGTAAATTTACAAAGTTTGAGAGTTGGATTTAACGGAATAAGAGAAGTTGAACCGTTATCAGATCTAGAAAACCTAGAATTATTATGGTTAAACAGCAATTATATTAGTAATATAGAACCGCTTTCAGGTATGGATGATTTAGAGAGTCTTAGATTAGGAGCTAATAATTTAGATGATGAGGACTTAAAAATAATAGGGGAATTTGAAAACTTAAAAAGACTTGATATAAATCATAATGACGATATAACTGATATGCAGCATTTATCGGGGCTAACGGAGTTGGAGCGTCTTAGAATAAATAGTAATGATTTAGGAGATAAATCCTTAGAAGTTGTGTCTGAGTTCCACAATCTTGAAGAATTATCTGTTAGGTGGAACAAAATAACTGACATAACTCCACTTACCAATTTAAAAAATTTAGAATGGCTAGAGCTTTGTTATAATGATATAAGTGATATATCTGCGCTTTCTGAATTAGAAAATCTTAGTTTTTTGGAAGCAGAAAGTAATAATATAAATGATATAACTCCGCTTTCTGACTTAAACAACCTAAATAGTTTAAGACTTGCTAATAACAAAATAGAAAACATAGAACCGTTAGAACAATTAACTACTATGGGAAATTTGCAATTACAAAATAATAAAGTAGAAAGTTTAAAGCCATTGGCTGCGTTGAATAATCTACATACTTTAAATATAAGTAATAATAATATAAGTTCGGCTGATGTTCTAACAGTATCTTAATTAGAAAATATAACCAGCATCTATCTTGCTGACAACAATTTAACTGAAGATGAATTGAAGCCTATTTGGGAAATAGGTAATTTGTTTACGATTGATTTGAGTGGTAATGATATTGGGATTGAGAAGATAGAAGGAAAAATGGAGGATATTACACAGTTAAATTCATTGTATCTTGATTCAATTGATATTAATGATAATGATCTCTCGGTGTTTCAGGAGTTTTCCAATTTAACTACTCTTTCTTTGCAAGGTAACGGTCTCGAAGATGTATCTTTGCTTTCAGAAATTAGCAGTTTAGAAAGTCTCTATTTATGCAGGAATAATATAAACAATCTTGAGCCAATAGCTCAATTGGATGATTTAAACAGACTTTACTTGAGTGAAAACAATTTAATAGATATTGAGGAGATTGGCAATTTAAAGAAGCTTCAGTGGCTTGACCTCGGGTATAATCATATTGAAGAAATTACACCAATTTCTGGTTTAAGCGAGTTGGAATATTTGTATTTGGATGGGAGTAATATCAACGATATTACTCCTTTGTCCAATATAAAACCCTTAAGAAATCTCTTTTTAAGCGATAATAATATTACCAGCATAAATGCAATAACTGAAACTAATCATTTAAGGCATCTATATATTGAGAATAATTATTTGGATATATCTCCAGGAAGCGAAACTCTGAATATAATTAAGAATTTAGAAGAAAAAGGCGTTGAGGTAAGTTACGAACCTCAAGATGAAGATCCTTCCCCGCAATATGAGTTAACCGTTAAAGTAGAAGGGCAAGGTGAAGTTACACCTGAGCCCGGTGAACATAGCTATGTGGAGGATACCCAAGTTAATTTAAAAGCCGTTCCTGACCCCGGTTGGGAATTTAAAGAATGGAAAGGGGATGATGTAAAGGAGGAAAGAAGTAAAGAAACCACTGTGTTAATGGGGGAAAACAAAACTGTAGTTGCTGTATTTAAAGAAGATGAAGACAAGGATGTAAATTTAAATATTGAAGTAGAGGGAGAAGGTGTAGTGGAGCCCGAACCAGGCAAGCATACTTATGATAAAGGAGAAGAAGTCACCCTATCAGCAATTACTGTCATGGAAGGATGGGAGTTTAAGAAATGGGAAGGCAATGTGGAAGATCCTGAAGAACCAGAAACTACTATAATCCTTTCAGAGGATGAAGAAGTAACTGCTGTTTTTGAGCATACACTTGTAGATGAGGTTCAAGAATACGTTGAAGCTAAATATGAAGGTACTATCACTGCAGGCTCTGAAACAGGTAACCTTGTTGAAGGAGAAGAATCTGAACTTGTTAAACATCCGGTTACCGGAGGAGAAAATGTGGTATTTGCCCTAAACTGGGAGGGAAGTGAGGTTAAACTTTCGGTGTATAACCCGGAAGGGGAGTTGTATGATGAAATAAAAAGCAGTGAACCTCCCGTTAGTATCAAGGTTTCTGAAGCAGAAGCCGGTGAGTGGAGTTATAAAGTAAAAGCTCGGAGTGTTGATGAAGATATACTTTCTTACGCTGCTATGACAGGGGTAACAGGTCTTGCCCCTCCGGAAAATGCGCTGGTCTTTTTAGATATTCATGATGGTGAAGTAGAGGGTGCAGTTGGCTTCACCATGGACTACCTGTTTGAATACGAAAACGCCAGTGCAAAGATGAACAATTATATGATTGACGAGGGAATGGACGAGTTGTTCTACCAGATACCTGGTGTGGCCGATGATGAATGGCAGGGTATTTATGAGCGTGACATGAGCCACTACAATATAGTGAAACTTATAGGTCAGCAGGAAACTATAGATTATTACGATTATGTTGAAGGAAGCATGGAAGAAAGCACCTGGGAAATAATCGTAAAATAGGAGGGAACAAGGTGTCTGGTAGTCTATAGAAAAAGTTTTATAATGTACAAACTAAAGGCCCGGAAACAGATACCAAGTTATTTCCGGGTCTTTTATAAAAATTTTTAGTAAAAATTTTTATAAAAATGGTTTTCTGTGACACAAGTGTGACAGGTGTCTGTTATAATTTATGCGAAAAGTCAATTAAAGCATTATAGATGTATAATAAGAATTTGTAGGGGATATACGAAAAAGGTGGAGAAGTAACAGTAGAAGCGTTGCCTGGGCAAGGATACGAGTTTACCGGTTGGGAAGAAAACGGTAGTAAAGTTTTTGGGGAAAAAGATTATACTTTTACCGCAAAAGAAGATCGTGAACTGATAGCCTGTTTTAGCCTGGAAGAGCTGCGGTTAAAAGAAGTTAAACCCGGGCCTGGCGAAGTTTACCCGGAAGAAGTAGAAGAGTTTGATGTGATATTTAACGCCCCTGTTCAACTGGCAGATGAGGATGAGGATGAAATAAAAATTGTGGTTGAATATGACAATTATAAATTTGATATCAAAGATTTTGAGGTTACGGAAAAAGGAAACGTAGTCAACGTAACGCCTGAATATCCTGTCTCCCCCTTTATGGGTATAGAAGCGTGGTTAAAAATTGATGAAGGATGGGTAGAGTCTGTTGATGAACCTGGTTTGAAAAATAATTATATAGAAAAGAAATATTATGTGGTGGAATAAAAAATAGACTGGCACTGTGAAATAGGGAAGGAGGGATATTGATGATGGAAAAAAGAAAGATCGGTTTATTACTTTTATTATTAATATTGGCTTTAGGGATTGGTGCGGGAAGTGTTGAAGCGTTACCCGGTTTAGAAGTTGAAACTGAGACCCCAGAAGAAAATCTTCAGAGCGAATATAGCTTTCCCGAAAATGCACTGGTATTTTTAGATATTAATGAAGAGGGGCAAGTTGTAGATTCCGTGGGCTTTACCACTTCTTATTTGTTTGATTATAAAGATGCAGCAACTGAAATGAATGAATATATTGTTGATAAGGGATTAAACCACCTGTTTTACCGGATATCAGGCGAACAGGAAGACAAATGGCAGGCAATCTTTGACAGGGAAATGGAACATGAAGAGATAGTTGATTTAATTACCCAAAAAGACAGTATCAATTATTACGATTATCAAGAAGAAGAAGTGAAGGAAGACGAATGGAGTATTGGTGTATCCGAATACGCCAGGGCCATGGTAACTGGAGTAAACAGTAAAAGCAGAGAAGTGGATTTAATAAAAGATTGTGGAAGTGCCGAAAAGGTAGAAGTTCCGGCAGATATGGAAGTAGATTTTGAGTGGCTTCTGGGCAGGGAAATGTTATTTAACATAGATGATAATGATGTGATGATTAACAAAGAACCAGGTGAATATGCTCTATGGTAAGATGCCGTGGAAGTAAATGTAGAGGAGAAAGAGCTGAAGTTGTTATCCGAGGATATAAGTTTAAACCTTGCGGGTTATATTGAAGAAGAAAACAAGGTTTTTGCGAGGTTTAACGGGGTTAAAACAGAAATGAAGGATCTGGATGGAGAATACGATTATGCCAGGGTAGTTGTAGACAGCAATAATCGCCTGTTATTAGACATTTATAACTGGATAGACGGTTATATGGTAGTTGATGGAGTAGATGATGATGTTCTTATCTGCCGGGGAGGGGCGGAACTGGATATCGATGATTTTGTAATCAAAAAGCAAGGTGAAACTATATCGGGAGATAATTTGGAAGAAGGGGACATGTTTTTCTTTAATAGTAAGGCAAATAACTCTTTAGGTGAAGAGGGCTTTGCTGAAGTATACAATGCAAAGGTGAATGGGGCAATACAAGATGTTATGGATAATGGTATAGAAATAAAAGGGGCTTATTACCAGTACGATAAAACCCGGGTGGCTCCAGGGGAGGCTCTTTATATCGAAGAAGATAGTTTGAATAAATTTGACCGGGAAGCTGCTGCTGAAATGAAAGATGTGGGGGATATTGAATTGTATCTGGACCGTGCCGGTGAAATGGTGTTTGTAAAAGGGGGGCTGGAAAAACAGGATTTTTATGAGTATCCCCTGATCTTGCAGGAAAATATTGAGATTCATGAATATGGTAATAATGGTTTGATTGAAATTACTGGCAGGAGCTTTATTGATGATATTATATATGAAGAGAAAGCTATTAATGAATTAAATATTATAAAGATGGATGAGCTCAAACTGCAGGAAGGTAAGCCTCTACCGTATGATAAAACATATCCGCAGGATGGGTATTATATGTATTCTGTATTTGGTGATTATATTGAACACTGGGAAATTGATGAAGATGGACTGGCAGTAGATTCTTTTGAGGCTGGAGGGGCAATAAGAGAAGATTATAATGAAAAAGAGGGTTACATGCATGCTATCGCAGGAAAAGATATGGAAGAGATAAGCCCGGATTCTACAACCATATATGCAATTTCTGAAGAAGATGTAAGTAATGAGGGTGTACAATATGTGCTGCCCCTTGTTTCTTTTGATGAAGATTATGATTACCAGCTTGGCAAATCCGGCATTGGGCCCGTAGCGCATGAAGAAGAAGCGGTGATTAGCGTTATCTATAATTTCAGGGACAATAAACTGTTAGGCTTTGGTTTTTTTAACAGGGGAAAAAGTGACCTGGTTGAACCGCTGTACCCGGGAAGTTCCTTTCTAACTATAGAAGATGGATACAGGGGAATAAGTGATGATACCATGGTTTTTGATATTCAACATGGAGAGGTAAGTACTGACCTGCAAAGGTACAAATGGGGGGAACTGGAGGGAGATGATTTTGACTTTATAGCTGAGGCCGATGTATACCTTGATTACCATGATGTTTGCTGCCTGGTAGTACAAGAAACTGATGAGCATGTCCCTGAGCTATTTGATCGCACTGCAGTTATAGATAGTGTCAGGTTTAGGTGGAATGGTGAAATATATCGTATATATGCCTGGGTCGAAGGTGAAAAGCAGGTAATAGATGTAGCTGCAGATCAGTTGGGAGAAGATGAAATAGAGGGTGCCGACCTGGGCAAAGGCAGGGAGAGTGCAGGTGAAGTAGTGATACTTTCCCTGGAAGAAGAAACCGGTGATGTCTATGAAATTAAGGATATACAGGAAGAAGATATGGAAGCAATAGTAAACAAAGAAATCGATGAAGATGGTGTAAATGTTGCAGATCGCACGGTAGAAGTAGAGGGAGCTGAATATAAATTAATTGATGATGGCTATGTATACGATGTAACTGAAAAAGGTGAGAAAATAGAAGAAAAGAGGCTGCGGGACCTGGACGATGGAGATACTATAAACATCATACTGGAAAAACAGGATACTGGTTATGCAGAATTAATCCTCAAGGGAGAAATGGAAAGAGTAAATCCATTTCTCCCTTGATAGGATATTGTGATTTTTCCAATATTAATTTATTTAATCGAGGTGGTTTATCATGAAAAGATTGTATTTTTTTCCGCTTTTGGTTTTATCCTTATTTTTAATGAGTGGTTGCTTTGATATGGAAGCAGATATTACCATAAAAGAGGACAACAGCGGGGATATGGAATATGTTATTGCCGCCGATGCCGGTATGTACGAAGCTTTTAAAGAAGAAGAAGGGGTGGATCTTTTTAAATACATTATGCAGGACTACGAGTTGAAGGAAGATATTGAAGTGACTGATATTTCCAGCGATGACCGGGAAGGTTTTAAGCTTGCCATGTCATTTAACCGTTTAGAGGATATTGTCGGCGATAGGGGAGGTATT
>Ga0207421_10006757_pt1 | contig 12414 bp, 12 predicted proteins | sample SodLakKL_010_SED_4_FD_187542 | JGI IMG/M metagenome (GOLD analysis project Ga0207421, IMG submission 187542) | Alkaline sediment microbial communities from Lake Tanatar, Kulunda Steppe, Russia - 8KL_010_SED (SPAdes) (version 2) | ecosystem: Environmental > Aquatic > Non-marine Saline and... | reverse complement strand
CCGCGCCACATCGAAATCCAGGTGCTGGCCGACGAACAGGGCCATGCCGTCCATCTGGGCGAGCGGGACTGCTCCATGCAGCGCCGTCACCAGAAGGTCATCGAAGAGAGCCCGGCGCCAGGCATCACCGCGGCGGAACGGGCCGACATCGGCGCTCGCTGCATTGCCGCCTGTCAGCGTCTGGGCTATCGCGGTGCCGGCACCTTCGAATTTCTCTACCAGGATGGCGAGTTCTACTTCATCGAAATGAACACCCGCATCCAGGTGGAGCACCCGGTGACGGAAATGGTGACCGGTCGTGATCTGGTGGCCGAGCAGATCCGTGTCGCCGGCGGGGAGGCGCTCTCATTCAGCCAGGACGACATCGAATTCCGCGGTCACGCCATTGAATGCCGAATTAACGCCGAGGACCCGGAGCGGTTCATTCCGTCACCCGGCCAGATCAACCTCTACCATCCGCCGGGCGGGCCGGGAATCCGGGTGGACTCTCACGTCTACACCGGCTACGTGGTGCCGCCGCACTATGACTCGATGATTGGCAAGATCATTGCCTGGGGCGAGGACCGCCCCAGCGCCATCGCCCGCATGCGGACCGCGCTCAGCGAGCTGGTGATCGAGGGCATTCAGAGCAATCGTCTGCTGCACCTCAACCTGATGGCCGATCCGGGCTTCCGGGCCGGCGGAGCCAACATTCACTATCTGGAGAAAAAGCTCAACCTGCGGTGAGGGGCGATCAACCCAGCAGCATGCGCACGCCCACCAGCAGCAGGAATGCGGCAAACCCCCGCCGTAGCCAGTGGGCGGGCAGGCGCGATGCCAGTCGGGCGCCCAGCGGCGCGGTGATCACACTGGCCACGGCAATGCCCGCCACCGCGGGCCAGTAGACATAGCCGGTGCTCCAGGCCGGCAGCTGGTCCTGGCCGGTGCCGGCGACGATGAAACCCACCGAGCCCGCCAGCGCGATGGCGACATTGCCCACCGCCGAGGTGCCCACGGCCCGGCGCATTTCCGCGCCGGTCCAGGCCATGAACGGCACGGTCATGGTGCCGCCACCAATGCCCAGCAGACCCGACAGGGTGCCAATGACGCCACCCACCCCGGTGACCACCGGCGGCGGCGGCATCCGACGACCCTCGGGCACCCGCCCGCTGAAAATCATTCGGGCCGAGAGCAACAGCAGGAATGTGCCAAAGATGATCTGCAGGGTGCGCCCCGGCATAGCCACCGCCAGCTGTGCCCCCACCACGGCGCCACTCATCAGCCCCAGCAAAAGCCACGGCAGCACCGAACCGACGATATTGCCCAGTCGCCAGTGGGCCTGAGCCGACGACAGGCCGGTGGCGATGATCGTCGCCAGCGAGCTCGCCACGGCCAGTGGCATGGCCACGTCCATGGCATAACCCTGGGCCACCAGGACCGCCAGCAGCACCGGCACCACGATCAGCCCGCCACCGATGCCCAGCAGCCCGGAGAAAAGGCCCACGGCAACGCCGGCGGCCAGATAGATGAACAGACTCAGCAAGGCTTTCCCCGGCCAATGCGAAGCCGCGGATTATGACAGATAACGGTCCCCCGGCGCTTTGCTCTACAATGCCAGCCATCGCAGCAGCATGAATCGGAGCGGGAGGACATGCGGATCAAAAGCGTCTGCATCATGGGCGGCACGGGGTTCATCGGGCGCCAGATCGCCAACCGACTGGCCAACGCGCCGGTGTCCATCAAGGTGCTGACCAGCCGCCGCGAGCGCAATCGCCACCTGCTGCCGATCCCCAACCTGCAGCTGATCGAGGCCGATGTTCACGACCCGCAGCAGCTTCAGCATCATCTGGCGGATGTCGATGCGGTGATCAACCTGGTGGCGATTCTCAACGAGGAGAACAAGCCCGGTCGGCGATTCGAGGATGTTCACGTCCAGCTGGTGGAAAAACTGCTGGTGGCCTGCCGCGACAATGGCGTCCGGCGCCTGTTGCATGTCAGCGCCCTGGGCGCGGACCCGGAAGGCCCCAGCCGCTATCAGCGCACCAAGGGGGAGGGTGAACAGCTGGCCCTCGCCGCCAACGGCGACGACCTGGCGGTGACGGTATTCCAGCCCTCGGTGGTGTTCGGCCCGGCGGACAGCTTTCTGAACACCTTTGCCAATGTGCTGCGAATCGCGCCGTTCATGCCGCTGCCGACGCCGGACGCCCGCTTTCAGCCGGTGTACGTGGACGATGTGGCCGCCGCCATTCAGACCACCTTCGAGGACCGGACCAGTTTCGGACAGCGCTACGAACTGGGTGGCCCCACCGTCTACACGCTGGAAGAGCTGGTGCGCTACGTCGCCACGCTGCTGGAGAAGCGTCGCCTCATTGTCGGACTGCCGGACGGACTGTCACGGCTGCAGGGGCGGATCCTGCAGCACTTCCCGGGCAAGCCCTACACCTATGACAACTACCTCTCCACCCGGGTGGACAACGTCTGTCAGCACAACGGGCTGCCGGACCTGGGCATTCATCCCACCGCGCTGGAAGCGGTGGCACCCGGCTATCTGGGCAGCGGCAACAGTCGCTGGCGATACGATGAGTGGCGGCGCGAGGCCGGCCGGGACAACTGAACATCGCCATGACACCACCGGCGCCAACGACCTATGAAGTCGGCGGAGCCGTGCGGGATGCCCTGCTCGGACTGCCGGTGGACGAGCGCGACTGGGTGGTGGTGGGCGCCACCCCGGATGACATGGTGCGGCAGGGCTTTCGCCCGGTGGGCCGGGATTTCCCGGTGTTTCTGCACCCCGAAACGGGCGAGGAATACGCCCTGGCCCGCACCGAGCGCAAAGTGGCGCCCGGCTACCGGGGGTTCGAGTTTCATGCTAGCCCCGACATCACCCTCGAAGCGGATCTCGCCCGCCGCGACCTGACCATCAACGCCATGGCCCGGGACACCGACGGCCGCCTGGTAGACCCCTACGGCGGTCAGGCAGACCTCAGGGCCCGGCGCCTGCGCCATGTCTCCGATGCCTTTGGCGAAGACCCGGTGCGTATCCTGCGCCTGGCCCGCTTCGCAGCACGCCTCGCGCCCCTGGGCTTTGAGGTGGCCGAGGAGACCCGAGCCCTCTGCCGGACCATGGTCGAGGCGGGCGAAGTGGATGCCCTGGTGCCGGAACGGGTCTGGAAGGAGACCAGCCGGGCACTGATGGCCGACGCTCCGGGCGCTTTCATTCGGGTGCTGCGGGATTGCGGCGCCCTGGCGGTTCTGCTGCCCGAAGTGGACCAGCTGTTCGGCGTCCCCCAGCCGGCCCGCCACCATCCGGAGATCGACAGCGGCGAGCACACCCTGCTGGCCTTGAGCCAGTCGGTCCGGCTGGACGGCGATCTGCCGGTGCGCTTTTCGGTGCTGGTGCATGACGTGGGCAAGGGGCTCACCCCGGCGTGGATGCTGCCCGGCCATCGGGGTCACGAGGAGCGGGGCGTGCCGCTGGTCGACGCCCTTTGCGAGCGACTGCGGGTGCCCACCGAGTGCCGGGATCTGGCCCGGGGCGTGACCCGTTATCACCTTCAGTGTCACCGGGTGCGGGAGCTCCGCCCGGAAACCCTGCTGCGGCTGCTGCAGGGCATTGACGCCCTGCGACGACCGGAGCGATTAACCGCCTTTATCCGTGCCTGCGAGGCGGACTACCGGGGCCGCCTGGGCCTGGAGGACCGCCCCTATCCCCAGGCGGCCTATCTGCATGAGGCGCTGGAGCGCTGTCTGGCCGTCGACGCCCGGGCATTCGTGGATCAGGGGCTGCGGGGCCCGGCCATCGGCGAGGCCATGGAAAACGCCCGCCGGGAGGCGCTGGAGGCACTTCGGGCGTCGCATCGCTAACCGACGGACCCCGTCCGGGCGTCCGCCCACTGTGCGCGGTCGAGCTCGAAGATCTCCAGTGAGGCGTCGACGTCGCGGGGCCGTGGCCCCACAAACGGACGAAAGGCCAATCGGGCATCCGGTGTTGCCGCGGCCCTTACTGGTCCGCTGGCCAGAATCGCCGGGCCGCGGGCGTAATCACAGAGCCGGGCGGCGGTATTGACCATGGAGCCGAAGCTTCCGTAAACCCGCCAGCGTTCACCACCGATGCTGGCCCGCACCACCTCGCCGGTATGGAGGCCGATACCCAACGGCACGGGTGAGCCGTTGCCGGGCGGCTGGCGGGCGCCGTCCAGAATATCCAGGGCGCAGTGACAGGCCCGCGCTTCCATGGCCTCGCCCTCGAAGACCGCCATCAGGCCGTCGCCCTTGAAGTTTTCGATATACCCCCCGAACTGCTCCAGGGAGCGCGCCTGCTGCGCCATGTGGAGATTCAGGGTGTCCACCAGACGATTCGGATCAATGCTTCGGGACAGCGCAGTGAAGCCCCGAATGTCGGTGAACATCACGCAGGCGGAGATCAGACGGGGCCGTCGCAGCAGTTTGTCGACTTCCGGCCCGGCGTCCAGAACCTCGCGCAGTGGTGGTGATATATAGCGGTAAAACCAGGTGCCCTGCCCCCAGTCCGGCATCCTTGCCCCCAAAAGTTGCCCATCCTTGCTCCCGCTATTAAGTACTAAATTAAATTCTTTATGCCGACAAGCGCTCCCGATGATCGGCGAAGGAAAACCCGGGCAGGGTCAGGGGCAGATGCCGACCCAGCCCCAGCACCTTGAACCGCTCGCCCATTTCGTCCGGAAACAGCAGGGGTTTGGCTTGCTGGGCGAGCTCCGCGGCTCGGTGGGGGTCGCCGGCCGCCGCGGCCTCCAGCAGCGCCGGCAGCCCGGCGCCGGCCAGAAAATTGCCCTGGGTGGCGAATCCCAGCACATCCAGGCCCGCCTGACGGCCCGCCCGGGCCGCCAGGGTGAAATCCACCGAGGCGGTGATGTCCTGCAGACCGGGCCAGAAAAACGGATCGTCATGGGCCCGGTGGCGATAGTGACAGAGGAGCGTCCCGGTACCCCGCTGGGGGTGGTAGAACTCGCGGCGCGGATAGCCATAGTCGATCAGCAGCGCCGCCCCGGACTCGAGGCTGTCCGCCAGCGCCTGGATCCAGGGGGTCAGCCCGGCACACCACTCAGAGGTGTAGCCGTCGGGCAGGCGCTCGCCCCGATCAGACTCGATGGCCGCCACGGCGGCGCTGAGCTCGGCGTCCGCCGGCCGCTCGCGCCAGCACAGATCCCCCCGGTCATCCACGCCCACCCCCAGCTGATGGACGCCCCGGGGCTGACGGCGGAACCGGCGAACCGGCAGGGCGTCCAGCACCTCGTTGGCCAGCACCACGCCCCTCAGCGGCGTATCGGGCAAGCGGTCCAGCCAGACCACCCGATCCTTCAGCGCCGGCACCCGGGCCTCCAGGGTGGCCGCCTGCCGGGCCCGCAGATCGGCGCTGACTTCCAGAATGAGGTATTGCCGTGGCAGGGCATCCAGCCGGGCCAGTTCGGCGAGTCCATCCGCCGCCATCTGGCCGGTGCCCGCGCCGTATTCCAGCACGGTGTCGCCATGGCAGCCTTCGAGAATTCGGGCCACTTCCCGGGCCAGGGTGCGGGAGAACAGGTCGCTCATCAGCGGCGCGGTGGTGAAGTCACCGCCCGGGCCGAAGCGCTCCTGGCCGGCGCTGTAGTAACCCAACCCCGGGGCGTAGAGGGCCAGCGCCATGTAGTCGGCAAAATCCAGGCAGCCCCCGGCCATGGCAATGGCCGCGTCGATGCGCTCGCGAAGGGCCTGGCTGTTGGCCGCACCGGCGGCATCCGGCTCCGGCGGGGGCGGCGGCGTCTGACGAGCCACCCTCAGGGCTCCAGGGGGGTGACCAGATCCACCGACACCGGCTGAAACGCCCGACTGACGTCACCGCTTTCCGCGAGCTCCGCCCACAGGTCGGCGTAGCGCCGGCCGTCCACGGGATGCCGCTCGTCGGGCGCCAGATCGGCCAGGGGTTTGAGAACGAACGCGTACCGGAGGATTTCGTCCCGGGGCAGGATGGGGACGTTGTCCCGCACCTCGTTGCCCAGGGTCAGCAGATCGATGTCCAGGGTCCGGGCACTGAAACGCTCCGCGCCGCGGGTTCGGCCCTGGGCGGTTTCGATTTCCCGGCACGCCGCCGCCAGTTGCTCGGCGGTCTCGTCGGTCTCCAGCCCAGCCACCAGGTTGTAAAAATCATCGCCTTCAAAACCCACCGGCGGATTCTGGTACACCGGCGAAAGATCCAGTGATCCATACCGCTGGCGCAGGGCATGAACGGCGGCGCGGACGTGATACTCGGGATCGATATTGCTGCCGATACTCAAATAGGCGCGGGTCATAGAGCCTCTTGCTGACTGCGTTCAATGGTCACACCGACCCCCTGGGCCGCCGGCACGGCACCGGGCTTGTGCAGGGTCAGCTGGACGCGCTGCACCGCCGGATTGTCCAGCGCCTGCATGGCCAGCCGATCCGCCAGGGTTTCGATGAGTTGATAACTGGACTCGGCGGCGGTGCGGGTCAGGGCCTCCGCCAGCCGGGCGTAATCCACCGCGTCCTCCAGCGCATCGGAACGGGCCGCCGGCGCGGTGTCCACACTCAGCCGCAGGTCGACCCGCAGGCGCTGGGCGAAGGCCCGCTCCCAGTCGTGCACGCCAATCACCGCACGCAATTCAAGGCCCTGCAAAAAGACAGTGTCCATGGCTCGGCGAGCATTCCACGTCGCAGCGGGCAGCACAAGTCCGCTTGACCCCACCCCGGGCAGCGGGTGGAATGCGTCCATGATTGAGGGGTTGCTGCTGATACTGGGCTATCTGGCGGGGTCGGTGTCCGCCGGCATACTGGTGGCCCGGGCCCTGGGACTGGGCGACCCCCGGGAGGCGGGCAGCGGCAACCCGGGCGCCACCAATGTGCTGCGCCTGGGCGGCCGGCGCGCCGCGGCGATCACCTTGCTGGTGGATGCCCTCAAGGGCGTCATTCCCGTGCTGATCGCCCACGCGGCCGGCCTGAGTGAGCCGTGGCTGGCCGCCGTGGGGCTGGCCGCGTTCATCGGCCACCTCTATCCGGTGTTTTTCGGCTTTCGCGGCGGCAAGGGCGTGGCCACCGGCTTCGGGGTGCTGCTGGCCTGGTCCTGGCCGGTGGGCGTCGCCGCGCTCCTGACCTGGGCGGTGGCCGCCGGCCTGGTGCGGATCTCCTCGGTGGGGGCGCTGGCGAGCTTTCTGCTGGCCCCGGTCTACTGCCTAGTGCTGGTGGACTCGCCGACCCTGGCCGCTGCCACCGCGGTCATGACCGCGCTGATCATCTGGCGCCACCGGGGCAACATCCAGCGGCTGATCAACGGCACCGAGGGTCGACTGGGTCGCTCCTAGGCCCCCGGCGGCCGTAGCTCGTCCAGCGGCCATCGGGGCCGGACATCCTCGTCGGCGGTCTCCCGCTCGCCGGCCGCCAGCCGACAGAAACCGGCATAGGCAATCATGGCGCCATTGTCGGTGCAGAACGCGAGACGGGGATAAGCCATCCGCGCGCCCTCCGACGCGGCCACCTCCCGCAGTCGCTGCCGGAGCACCTGGTTGGCACCCACGCCCCCCGCCACCACCACGTGCCCTACGCCGGTCTGGCGCAGGGCACGGCGGATCTTGATGGCGAGGGTGTCCACCACCGCGTCCTGAAACGCCCGGGCCACCGCCGCCCGGGTGTCCGCGCAGTCGTCGTCCACCTCGTCCACGGTGTTCACCACCGCGGTTTTCAGGCCACTGAAGCTGAAGTCCAGCCCCGGCCGATCGGTCATGGGGCGGGGAAAGCGAAACCGCTCCGGGTCACCATCCGCCGCCAGTCGCTCCAGCTGTGGCCCGCCGGGATACGGCAGCCCCAGGCGCTTGGCGGTCTTGTCAAAAGCCTCGCCGGCGGCGTCGTCCAGCGACTCGCCCAGCACCTCATAACGACCCACGTCGGCCACCCGGACCAGCAGGGTGTGACCGCCGGAGACCAGCAGGGCCAGAAACGGAAAGGCCGGGGGATCCGCCTCGAGCATGGGGGCCAGCAGGTGAGCCTCCATGTGATGTACCCCCAGCACCGGCCGGTCCAGGGCCCAGCCCAGCCCCCGGGCCACCGCCGCGCCCACCAGCAGCGCACCGGCCAGCCCCGGCCCGCGGGTGTAGGCGATGCCGTCCAGGTCGTGGCGGCTTAACCCGGCCTCGGTGAGGGTCTGCTCCACCAGGGGCACCACCCGCTGGACGTGATCCCGGGAGGCCAGCTCCGGCACCACGCCCCCGTAGACCGCATGGGTGTCCACCTGGCTGTGAAGCTGGTGCGCCAGCAGGCCCGCCGTGCCGCTGTAGACCGCGATCCCGGTTTCGTCACAGGAGGTTTCGATGCCCAGAATATTCATTCGGGTGGATGGCCCCGGCGTCTTTTGCATTGAACGGCGCCGGGGCCTATACTGCCCGGCTCGATCGGAAACCGCCGATTCTACGTCGATTACAGCAACACGGTAAGGTCAGAACTCTATGCCGAGCGTCAAGGTTCGCGAGAACGAGCCCTTCGAAGTGGCCCTGCGCCGCTTCAAACGATCCTGCGAAAAGGCGGGTGTCCTCTCCGAGGTACGCCGCCGCGAGCACTACGAAAAGCCCACCCAGGAGCGCAAGCGCAAGCAGGCGGCCGCGGTGAAGCGCCACGCCAAGCGGGTGCAGCGCGAAAACCAGCGCACCCAGCGCCTTTACTGAGCGGACCCCGCCCGTGAGTGACCTGAAGACCGGCATCATGGATGCGGTCAAAAATGCCATGCGTGCCGGCGACAAAACCCGCCTGGGCACGCTGCGCATGATCAGCGCCGCCATCAAGCAGAAAGAGGTCGACGAGCGTCGCACCCTGGACGACGCCGACGTACTGGCGATCCTGGACAAAATGGTCAAGCAGCGCCGGGAATCCGTGGCCCAGTACGAACAGGCCGGCCGCCAGGACCTCGCCGATGCCGAAAAGGCGGAAATCGAGATCATTAACGAGTTCCTGCCCCAGCCCCTCAGCGATGACGAAATCGATGCCCTGGTGGCGGAAGCCATTCAGGCAAGCGGTGCCGAGTCCATTCGCGACATGGGCAAGGCCATGGCCCTGCTGAAACCCCAGGTGCAGGGCCGGGCGGACATGGGTGCCGTCAGCGCCCGGGTCAAGCAGCAACTGAACTGATCCACCGCTCTGCCCCACGGCCGAGCCTTGCCGTAGAGTAAGGGTTATGGCCGGACGAATCCCCGATCACTTCATTGACGAGCTGCTGGCGAGGGTCGACATCGCCGAGGTGGTGGGAGAGCGGGTTCAGCTCAAGCGCTCCGGCAGCAACTACCACGGCCTGTGCCCTTTCCACGGCGAAAAAACCCCCTCCTTCACCGTGGCCGCCGACAAGCAGTTCTATCACTGCTTTGGCTGTGGCGCCCACGGCAGTGCCATTCGCTTCCTCATGGAATACGACCGGCTGGAGTTCCGCGAGGCCGTGGAGCAGCTGGCCGGGATCGTCGGCATGGAGATCCCCGAGGAAGCCCGCCAGGCCGCCCCCCCACCGGAGACCGGCGGCCTTTATGACGTCCTGGAACGGGCCAACCGCCACTTTCAGGCCTGCCTGCGCCAGCACCCCCAGCGCGACCGGGCGGTGAGCTACCTGCGCCAGCGGGGCGTGAGTGGTGACATCGCCCGGCGCTATGGCATCGGCTTTGCACCGCCGGGCTGGGACAACCTGCTGCAGGCCCTGGGCGAGCCCGAGTCACTGAAGCGCGCCGGCCTGGTGGTGGAGCGGGACGGCAACCGCACCTACGACCGTTTCCGCGATCGCATCATGTTTCCCATCCGCGACCGCCGCGGCCGCACCATCGCCTTTGGCGGACGGGTGCTGGACGACGGCGAACCCAAGTATCTGAACTCCCCCGAGACCCCGGTGTTCCACAAGGGCCAGGAGCTCTACGGTCTCCACGAGGTGCTGGAGGCCGACCGTCACCCCCCGGATATTCTCGTGGTGGAGGGCTACATGGACGTGGTGGCACTGGCGCAACACGGCCTGCCCCGGGCGGTGGCCACCCTGGGGACCGCCACCTCCACCCGCCAGGTGGAGCGCCTGTTCCGGGCCAGCCGCGACGTGGTGTTCTGCTTCGATGGCGACGCCGCCGGGCGCCGCGCCGCCTGGCGGGCCCTGGAAGGCGCTCTGCCCGCCATGCGCCAGGGCCGTCAGGTGCGGTTTCTGTTTTTGCCGGAAGGCGATGACCCGGACGACCTGGTTCGCCGGGAAGGCCGCGAGGGCCTTGAGGCCCGCCTGGCGGAAGCCACCCCACTATCGGATTACCTCATACAGCGGCTGTCCACGGACATCGACATGCAGGCCATGGACGGCCGGGCGCGCTTTATCGAGCAGGCGGTGCCTCTGCTGCGCAAGCTGCCGCCGGACGTCTACCGGCACATGCTGATGGAGCGGGTCGCCGGCCTCGGCCGGCTGGAAGCCGACTATCTGGAATCGGTGGTGGACCAGCGCCAAGCCGCGCCGACAACCCGGCGCCCCACCGAATCGGGCCTGGGCGGCGACGCCAGCGCCGTGCGCCGCACTCCGGTGCGCCTGGCCATCGCCCTGTTGTTGCAGCGACCGGCGCTGGCCGCCCGGGCCGGCGACCTTGAGGACCTGGCGGGGCGGGATGATCTGCCGGGGCTGCCCCTGCTGGTCCAGCTCCTTGAACTGGGCCGCCAGGAGCCCCATATCACCCCTAGCGCGATCCTGGAGCGGTTCCAGGACAGTGAATTCGAATCCGCCCTGTGGAAACTGGCCACCTGGGATCACCTGGTGCCGGATGCCGGGCTTGAGACGGAGTTTATGGACACCATGAACCGCGTGCGACAGCTGCTGGCCCAGCGTCGGCTGGAACATCTCAACCAGCGACTGCAGTCCGGGGAACTCACGGCGGCGGAATGGGCCGAATGGACTCGGCTGAAGTTGTGAACTGAAAAAGTCGTGCTATTATTTACGGTTCCGCGTGATATGCGCGGGCCCACCGGCCCACCTCAGCATCGGTAGCTTATGGCAGCTCAGGACCAGCAATCCAAGATTCGCGAACTCATCGCCCGCGGCAAGGAGCAGGGTTACCTGACCTATGCCGAAGTCAACGACCATCTGCCCGACGACATTGTCGAGCCGGAGCAGATTGAAGACATCATCGGCATGATCGCCGACATGGGCATCCCCGTCCACGAGACCGCCCCGGACGCCGACACCCTGCTGCTCAGCGACGGCGCCGTGTCCACCGACGAGGACGAGGCCGAGGAAGCCGCCGCGGCCCTGGCCGCCGTGGACGCCGAGTTTGGCCGCACCACCGACCCGGTGCGCATGTACATGCGCGAGATGGGCACCGTGGAGCTGCTCACCCGGGAGGGCGAAATCGAGCTGGCCAAGCGCATCGAGGACGGCCTCGATCAGGTGCTGGGCGCGCTGTCCGGTTATCCCGAGTCCTCCCGCACCATGGTGGCGCTGCATCACGGCATTCAGAACAGCGAACTGCGTCTCACCGATGTGGTGGCGGGCTTTCGGGACATCACCGACCTGGTGGATCACGTCCCGGAGCTGGTGGCCACCCAGCAGGCCGCTGCCGCCGAAGCCGCCCGGGAGGCAGAAGCCGCCGCCGAGGCCGCCGGCGAGGATGAGCCCCCGCCCGCCGACACCGGCCCGGACCCGGAGCGGGCGGCGCAAATTTTTGATCGCATCGAAATGCTCCACAACGAAATGCTCGAGGTCCTGGACACCGAGGGATCCGACAGCCCCCGCCTGGGGGAGATCCGCCAGGAAATGCTGGGACTGTTCCTGGCCATCAAGTTCGTGCCCAAGGTCATCGAGGGCCTGGCCAACAACCTGCGCAAGGCCGTGGAGCGGGTGCGGGCCGCTGAGCGCGAGGTCATGCGCGTGGCCACCAAACAGGCCGGCATGACCCGCAAGGACTTCATCGCCGCCTTCCCGGGCCGCGAGACCGATCCCGCCTGGATCGATGAAATGATCGCCGCCGGCAAGCCCTACAGCAGCGGTCTCAAGAAGCATCGCCAGGCGCTGCTGGACGAGCAGTCCGAGCTCATGCAGATCCGCGAACTCACCGGCCTGCCGCCGGCGGAGATCAAGGACATCAACCGCCGCATGTCCATTGGCGAGGCCAAGGCCCGCCGGGCCAAGAAGGAAATGGTCGAGGCCAACCTGCGGCTGGTGATCTCCATTGCCAAGAAGTACACCAACCGCGGCCTGCAGTTCCTGGACCTGATCCAGGAGGGCAACATCGGCCTGATGAAGGCGGTGGACAAGTTCGAGTACCGCCGCGGTTACAAGTTTTCCACCTACGCCACCTGGTGGATCCGCCAGGCCATCACCCGGTCCATCGCCGATCAGGCCCGCACCATCCGCATTCCGGTGCACATGATCGAGACCATCAACAAGCTCAACCGGGTCTCCCGGCAGATGCTCCAGGA
>Ga0207421_10006755_pt1 | contig 12414 bp, 12 predicted proteins | sample SodLakKL_010_SED_4_FD_187542 | JGI IMG/M metagenome (GOLD analysis project Ga0207421, IMG submission 187542) | Alkaline sediment microbial communities from Lake Tanatar, Kulunda Steppe, Russia - 8KL_010_SED (SPAdes) (version 2) | ecosystem: Environmental > Aquatic > Non-marine Saline and... | reverse complement strand
CGGGTCTACCGGATCCACCGGGTCTACCGGATCCACCGGGTCTACCGGATCCACCAACGACCTAGGCCCGTCCCCACCACGATCGTCGACCACGGGGACGGAAGCGAATTGAGTCCCTGACACTGCGTAGGACACCGAACTCACCGGTTCGTCGATACGGAACACCTGCACGAAACTACTGCCCTCGCTATCGCCTCCACCCTCGGCGCCGGCCGCGGCGGGATCCAGGAGGGTATCCAGGTCTTCCCCGCGCTCGATTGCAGCGATGATCTGCTCGGCCGTCTGGGCCGTGGCGGGAGCGAGGGCGCCATCGGCAACCTCGGCGTCAGGACCCGTGAGCATGTCTTCGGTGATGGCGATGGACTCGTTTGCACCGAGCTCCAGCGCCGGAGCGTCCGGAAAGCCGAGCGAGACGAAGGCACCGTCCAAGGTGTTGATCTCCTCACCAAGGAAGACCTGGTCCCCTGCGGAAAGAACGCGCTCGGTGCCGTCGGCACTCGTCGCGACCACGGTTCCCAGAACGGATTGGACGGTAGCGACGACGATTTCACTGGCCATGTTCATGCCCTCTCGGCGAATTCATGTTGTGTTCCATGACTGAAGACTAGGCTGACCGGATCCAGAAGGGCAGATGTCCAAAGGTACAGGGTCCACCTCCCAGCAGGGGCTGGTGGCAACCGGGGCACGGCCCGGAGGGCCACCCATCAGGCGGGCTGGCGATCCTCGACGCGCATCAGCCGAAGCACCAGCTGCACGCGGTCCTCGACCCCGAGCTTCTGGAAAGCAGCGCCCAGGTGCATCTTGACCGTGCGCTCGCTCAGCCCAAGTTGGAGCGCGATCTGCTTGTTGCTCGCGCCGGTCGTCACCGCCAGGGCAACCTCCCGCTCGCGCGGCGTCAGCCGATCGAATCCGGGGGGTGGTTCCGCCGGATTCTCGGGCTGCACGTTCCGCAGGGTGCGGATCATCCGGCCGATGAGGCCGGAGCCCACCCAGAGGCCGCCGCTGGTGACGGTGTTGGCCACCGCCCGCAACTGTGGCAGCGCCGCCAGGCTGTGACAGTAGCCATGGGCGCCCGCATCCAGCGCCACGATGCCTTCCTCGTCGTTGGGACGTCTGGAGTGCACCACGACCCGATGCGTCGTGCAGCGCGCGCGGACCTGATCCAGCCAGTCCCCGAGATCGGCTCCAACCCAGCAGATCGCCACGCCGGTTGGGAGCGCGTCGGGCAACGGGGGCCGCAGGACCCGCGCACCGGGAAAGGCCTGCACCAGGCGCGGTGACGGCTCGGCACTCCTTGGAGTCAACAGGACATGCATATCTCAACGCTCCGAGAACGACAGGTCCCAGGCCCGCAGCACGGGCTTGAGAAGGTATTGCAGCACGGTCCGACGCCCGGTGAGGATGTCCACCTGGGCCACCATCCCGGTCATGATCGGATGCTGTTCGTCGAAGCCCGACTCCGCGGTACGCACCCTCACCTTGTAGAACGTGTTGCCATCATCATCGGTGATGGTATCGGCACTGATATGCTCAAGGACGGCATCGAGCCCCCCATAGATGGCAAAGTCATAGGCGGTGATTTTTACCTTGGCGTCCAGCCCGGGGCGCAGATAGGCGATGTCCCGAGGCGACATGCGGGCCTCGATCAGCAACTGGTCATCCAGCGGCACGATCTCCGCGACCTCCCGTCCCGGCGAGATCACGCCGCCACGGGTGGTCACGAACAGGCGCTGGACGATACCGCGCATCGGCGCGCGCACCTCCGACAGCCGCACCCGGTCCACCAACGCCGTGCTGCCTTCCTCCAGCTGTTCGATCTGACCCAGCGTGTCCGAGAGTTCGCGTCGCCACTCGTTTCGGAAATTCAGCCGGACCTCGCTGATCTTGGCCTCCGCCTCGTTGATCGCCGCCGTCAGGCGACTGATCTGGGCGCCGGCCTGGTCGCGCTGACCCTGCAGGTTGGAGACGTCGCGGCGGAGCCGCAGCACCTCGACCTCGGAGACCGCGCCGCTGCGTACCAGCGGTTCGGTCACATTGAGCTCCTGCTGCGACAGTTCCAGGGCGCGCACCGCCTGCGTCCTGCGCGCGCGCGCCTCGTTGAGTTCCTCGCGCCGCTGTTCCACCTGCTTCTCGGCAATCCGGATCCGGGCCTGCAATTCCTGCAGGTTTTCTTCGTACAGCCGCTCCTCCTGCTCGAGGATCGAAGGGCGGACGCTCTGCAGGTCGGGCGTGATCAGGAACGGGGTATCGGTCAACAGGGCCGTCAGCCGCGCTTGGCGCGCGCGCAATGCCGATTCACTGGCCCGCGCCTCACCCAGTTCCGACAGGAAACGGGTGGGATCCACCCGGAGCAGAACCTGATCCTGCTCCACCACGTCCCCTTCGCGGACTAGCAGATCGGACACGACGCCCCCGTCCATCGACTGAATGATTTGCAGCTGCTGCGAGGGGATCACGCGGCCTTCACCCCGCGCCACTTCGTCGATCTCGGCCACCGCGGCCCAGTAAATCAACAGCACGACGGCGAAGAGCATCGCGTAGAGCAGTGCGCGCGCCCGCAGGGGCTGCTGCTGTATTTCGGCCCAGTCGGCGTCCGCGGCCCAGTTCCGGTGGTCACCACCGCCCCGCGTCAGCCAGGGCCGAAAGATCCGGTCGAAAAGGGGTGCGCGCGGAGGCCGGTCCGCGACCGCGCCGTCCTGCACATCCTGGCTGGAAGGTCTGGAAACGGTCATCCTCTGGCCTTCCCGACCCGCCCTTCGCGCAGCGCCTTGATGACGTTCTCCCTGGGCCCATCCGCCACGACCCTTCCCTGGTCCATCACGATGATGCGGTCGACGAGTTCGAGCAGCGATGTCCGGTGCGTGACCAGGATCGTCGTGCGTCCCTTGATGAACTGGCCCAGGCGCCGCTTCATCGCCTGTTCGGTCGCGTTGTCCATCGCGCTGCTCGGCTCATCGAGGACCAGGATTCCGGGCTCGTGCAGCACGGCACGGGCGATGCCCACCGCCTGCTTCTGCCCGCCCGACAGGCGCGCGCCCCGCTCGCCGACCTGCATGTCGATCCCCTCGGGGTGGCGGTTGATCAGGTCCTCGATCCCGCTGATCTCGATCGCGCGGATGATGGCCTCGTCGCTGGCCAGGGCGTCGCTAGCGACCAGGTTCTCGCGCAGACTTCCATAGAAGAGGGTGACGTCCTGACCCACGTAGCCAATCCCGCGACGCAGCTCGGCAGGGTCCAGCTGGCGCACGTCGATGCCATCGACGAGCACCGCACCCGAGCTGGGCTGGTAAAGCCCCAGGATGAGCCTGGCCAGCGTGCTCTTGCCCGATCCCACGCGACCCAGCACGGCCACATGCTCGCCCGGCTCGATCCGGAAGGAGACGCCATGCAGGGCCTGCTGGGGTTGCTCCGGGTAGGCGAAGTTGACGTCGCGGAACTGGACCGCGCCCTGGAACGCCTCCCGGCTGAGGAAGTGCGAGCCCGGCGGGCGCTCCACCGGCAGAGCCATGATCCTGTTCAGGGCCTCCAGCGCGGTGGACGCCTGGTGATATTGCATCAGCAGCCCGGCGGTCTGACTGATGGGCGCCATCGCCCGCGACGAGATCAGATAGGCCGCGATGAGCCCGCCCATGCTGAGCATGCCATCCATCAACAGGAACACGCCCAGCACGATGATCGACACACCCACGGTGTGCTGCGCCCACTGCGCGGTGTGGGTGACGCTCGCGGTCATGAAACGGTTCCTGGCATTGATGCGCGCCAGATTGGTCGTGGCCCGTTCCCAGATGGACTGGATCCGGTTCTCCGCCCCCAGTGTCTTGACCGTCTCCGCCGCGGTCAGGCTCTCGACCAGCGTGGCATTGCGTTGCGCCGCAATCCGGTAGCTGGTCTCGGCCAACGCATGCAGCCGGCGATGGATCACGGCGGCATAGAGGAGCAGCAGCGTTGCGCCGATCACCACCGGGATCGCCAGCGGCCAGGCAATCAGCGCGATGATGGCGATGAACAGCAGCGCAAACGGCAGATCGACGAAGGCGACGACGGTGGCCGAGGAGATGAAGTTGCGCACGGACTCGAAGGCCCCAAGGCTGGACGCGAACGATCCGACCGACTGCGGCCGGTGTTCCATCCGCATCCCCAGCACCCGCTCCATGATGTGCGCGGAAAGCTTCACATCCGCGCGCATCGCGGCCTTGTCGACAAAATGACTGCGCATCGTGCGCAGGATCAGGTCTGCGACGAGGACGCCGAGCACGGCCACCGCAAAGACGAACAGCGTCTCCGTGGCGTGATTGGGCACGACGCGGTCGTAGACGTTGAGCACAAACAGCGGCATGGCCAGCGCGAACAGGTTGATCATCACCGCCGCGACCAGCACGTCGCGGTAGAGGGGACGGTTCTCCCCGATCACCCGCCAGAACCAGTGGCCCTCGCGCTCCCTGGACACCCTCGGGCCGCGTGCGTCGAGGCGAAACTCGGGGCGCACATAGATCGCGCGTCCGGCGTAGCGCTCCTTCAGGCGCTTGAGCGGCACCTCGATCAACGCGTCGCCCAACTCAGGGTCGATGACCTTCGCCACGCTCCTGTCGGCGTTCCAGCCGGCCAGAACCCAGGCCTCGTTGTCCTTCAGCAGCAGAATGGCGGGCAACAGATCATCCTTGAGCGCCCGCGGGTCGTGGCGGACGATGCGGGTGGTCAGCCCCGCACGCTGGGCGGCACGGCCGACCAGCGCGGGCGTGAGGCGTCCGTCCGCCACCGGCAGCCCCGCCATGGCCGCATCGCGGGTGAGCTGTAGCCCGTGGGTCCGGGCGATCAGGATCAGGCTCTCGACCAGGGAATCCGAAGGCTCGCGCTCACGCGGCAGGTCGGGATGTTCATCCTTCGATGCGGCAGGATCGGGAGCCGGGGTGAGGACCTCCAGCGGAGGGGCCTTCTGCCCGGGCAGCGCGCGCTCGCCACCAGCGGGCGCCCCCGACTCGCCGCGGACGACCGATACCGACCCTTCCTTTCGCTCGATTTTGGCCACGCGCCTGCCTACTCCAGTCCCGGGGTTTGTTCGGCCGGGGCATCATGAATTATCGACTTGGAAGAACAGAACTTGAGGTCCGTCTACGGACGGATCACGCGGATCGGCGCAATGCTGCTCCCACCCCTCAAGGGTGGGCTAGTGCGCGTGAGGGTCACCGGAAAGGCGACATCGGCATCAGGCTCTCCGGCCGGGTGAACCGGTTGATGTCGACGGACATGCGTCCCATCGTTCCGGTCATCTCCGCCATGGAACGATTCATATGCGACATCGAAGTGTTCATCGTCCCGATGTTGCCCGCCATGCCGCGAATGTTCACCGCGAGGTCGCCCATGTTCTCGCTCATGCTGCGCACGTCGGTCGCCATCAACTCCATGCCCACGCGCACCCGGTTGAAGTCCGCCGACATCCCTGCCTGGCCCTCGACCATGCTATCCGCCATCACTTCCATGCGCCCGGCCATGAAGGTCATATCCGCAGCCATCGTCGACACGTCCAGGCCCATCTGCGTCACCGCCTTGGTCATCGTGCTCATGTCGCGACCCATGTTGAACATGAACAGGCCCATACCCAGAAAGGCCAAGGCCACCCCCACCAACAATACCCCCACCCCGGTCACCCGGGCCGCCGCGATCATCTTCGGATTGGGCGGTTGCCCGGTCTTCTGGTCGGACATCGTGCTCCTCCTTCGAGGCCTCGTTATCGTGATGGCTCCTGCGGCACCGGGGACCCGCCTGCCCACGTTCCGCGGCAATCCCCTCGACCTGATCGCCGGTCCGGTCGTGGCCGGCTCGAGGCCGGCCAGCCCCCCGGAACCCGTTGGCCAGCATCCGCATCCAGCGGCAAGCAGGAAACCCCGAGAGTGTAGAGGAGTTTGCCCCCAACCGAGAGGATTTCGGGCAACAGCGAACCTGAGCATCACGAAAGCTCCGCCTGTGGTCCGACCGGTGTTGATTCAAGGGGCGCGGATGTAGGAGGCCAGCCCTTGGCCGATGGGTTTCCCGGCGCCAGATCGACGAGAGGGCTCGCCTCCTGCGGGGGAAGGCGCATGCGGAGAGTGCGTTGTGCACGACAGGACCGCCTGCGGAGCTTTCGTGATACTCAGGACAGCGAAAGAGCCTCTGGAGTGCGGCGGCTTGCCGCCGCTTTCGCCCCCGCCAGCGGCTGAGCCCAACAGCGGGAGCAAGCTCCGGCACCCCAGAGGCGCTGCGTGACCCACAGGGGCTCTGGCAACACTCGCAACGCGGTCGGCGATCGGACACACTTGCGCGGGCTTCCGACACGGATCGCCGGCTGAACCCCGAGGCGCATCATCTTGGACCTGTTGTGGCAATACACGCTGGTTTTTTTGGCCGCGGCGACCCCGTGGCTCGAGATCGTGCTCGTGATCCCGGTCGCCATCGGCCTGGGGCTCTCCCCGATCCCGGTGACCGTGGTCAGCTTCGCCGGCAACGCGCTGCCCGTGTTCGGCATCGTGGCACTGTTCCGCGCGTGGGAGCGGCGGCGGGGTCCGGTGCGCAGGAGCTGGACTCCGCGCGCGCGTCGCGTCTGGGACCGCTACGGGCTGCCGGGTATCGCGCTCGCCGGACCGGCCGTCACCGGCATCCATCTGGCCGCCGTGATGGCACTGGCGCTGCAGGCCGACCGCCGGCGCACGGCCGTGTGGATGACCCTGAGCCTCGCCATCTGGTCTGTGGTCACCCTGCTCGTCACCCTCGCCGGCTTCGAAGGGTTCCGTTGGCTCTTCGGAGGCCACTGAGCTACCCTGCCGATGTTGATTCGAAGCGTCCGGCCCCGGGATTGCGTTGGCGATCGCGGCCGGAGGCCGCTCCTACCGGGAGGCTGTCTTGACCGGGAGCCCGGGCGCGAAATGTGCATTCCCTGGTGGCATCAATGGGGCGGGTAGCCCTGAGACCTGAAACATTGCCGCCCGCTGGTGCAGCGACCGCTTCGTTCTGGTGCGGCCCGCACCAGAACGGTTCACTGCTGAGCGGCCTTACCCCTCACCGGGGTACCTGCGCGCGTCGGGCATTTGCGGCCCGTACGCCCCTGTAGAGCCCACTGCGCGATCGAACCGATTCCCGTTTCTCGCTCCTCCACTTCCGATACGAGGTAAAGCATGAACCGACCCGAGACCCAGAACCCCGAGCTCCGCGCCTGGGTGGATGAAATCGCCACCCTCTGCGAACCCGATCGCGTCCAGTGGTGCGACGGTTCCCAGGAGGAATACGACCGGCTGACGGCGGAACTGGTGGAGGCCGGAACGTTTAGGCCACTGGATCCCGAAAAATGGCCGGGTTGCTTCGCCGCGCGCAGCGACCCCAGCGACGTCGCCCGCGTCGAGGATCGCACCTACGTCTGCAGCGTGAACAAGAAGGACGCCGGCCCGACCAACAACTGGGTCCCACCGCGCGAGATGAAGAACACCCTGAAGGGCCTGTTCGCAGGCTGCATGCGCGGCCGGACGATGTACGTGATCCCGTTCAGCATGGGCCCGCTGGGCTCCCCGATCGCCCAGATCGGGGTCGAACTGACCGACTCTCCGTACGTGGTGGTGAACATGCGCATCATGACGCGCATGGGCAGCGCCGTGCTCGACGTGCTCGGCGACGGGCCGTTCGTGAAATGCCTGCACAGCGTCGGCGCGCCGCTGGAACAGGGTCAGAAGGACGTGTCCTGGCCGTGCAACCCCGATACCAAGTACATCGTCCACTACCCCGAGGAGAAGAGCATCGTCTCCTACGGCAGTGGCTACGGCGGTAACGCGCTGCTCGGCAAGAAGTGCTTCGCGCTGCGCATCGCCTCGACCATGGCCCGCAACGAGGGCTGGCTGGCCGAGCACATGCTGATCCTCGGCGCGGAGGCGCCGGACGGGACACGCACCTACATCGCCGCCGCCTTCCCCAGCGCCTGCGGCAAGACCAACCTGGCGATGCTGGTGCCGCCGGAGCCGTTCCGCGAGGACGGCTGGAAAATCACCACGGTGGGCGACGACATCGCCTGGATCAAACCCGGACCCGACGGGCACCTGCGCGCGATCAACCCGGAGGCCGGCTTCTTTGGGGTCGCCCCGGGAACCAACGAGCAGACCAACGCCAGCGCGATGGCCACCATCCGCAGCAACAGCATCTTCACCAACGTGGCGCAGACCGACGACGGTGACATCTGGTGGGAAGGCCTCACCAAGACACCGCCGGCAGGTCTGACCGACTGGCGCGGCGAGCCCTGGGATCCGGGCAGCGGCAAGCCCGCCGCCCACCCGAACGCGCGATTCACCGCGCCGGCCTCGCAGTGCCCGACCATCGACCCGGCCTGGGAGGATCCGGCCGGGGTGCCGATCCACGCCTTCGTCTTCGGCGGACGGCGTAGCACCACGGTGCCGCTGGTGGTGCAGGCCTTCAACTGGAACTTCGGCGTCTACATGGCCGCGACCATGGGCTCGGAAACCACCGCCGCCGCGTTCGGCGAGCAGGGCAAGGTGCGCCGTGACCCGTTCGCGATGCTGCCCTTCTGCGGCTATCACATGGCCGATTACTTCAACCACTGGCTGCAGATCGGCCGCGAGCTCGCCTACCCACCGAAGGTGTTCGGGGTGAACTGGTTCCGGCGCGGCGCGGACGGCCAGTTCCTGTGGCCCGGATTCAGCGAGAACATGCGCGTGCTGAAGTGGGTGATCGACCGGGTGCACGGCAACCGCCCGGCCCTGGAAAGCTCGCTCGGGCGCATGCCCAAATACGAGGATCTCGACTGGCGCGGCCTCGAGGACTTCACCCGCGAGCAGTTCAACGAACTGATGTCCATCGACCGCGAGGCCTGGAAGAAAGAGGTGCACTCCCAGGACGAACTCTTCTCCGAGCTCTACGACAAGCTGCCGAAGGAGTTCATCTTCATGCGCGAGCTGCTGCTCTCCAGTCTCTGGCGCTCACCCAAGCACTGGGGCCTTGCGCCGGAGCGGACATAGGTCGTTTTTCGACGGAATAATACCGCCACGGACGGGCACGGACGTAGGAGGCCAGCCTCTGGCCGATGGGACAGCCCCAACGCCTGATAGGCGAGGGGGCTCGCCTCCTATAGGGGTGGAGGCACATGCGGGCTTTTCATGACGATCAGACTCTTCATTCCATCCGTGTGCATCCGCGCTATCCGTGGCTTGTTTTCATCCTCCGGGGTGCCTTGCCCGAGGGCATGAGAGGATGCCTTGCACCCACAACGCACTTCTGCTAACGTTCACCGCCTTTCGTGAACGTCGAATCCCTTACTGGAGTTTTTCCATGGCACGAGTCTGCCAGGTGACGGGCAAGCGCCCGATCACGGGAAACAATGTTTCCCACGCCAACAACAAAACGCGTCGGCGCTTCCTGCCGAACCTGCACTCGCACCGGTTCTGGGTGGAGAGTGAGCAGCGCTTTATCCGTCTGCGTCTGAGTAGCAAGGGGATGCGCGTGATCGACAAGCGCGGCATCGACGCCGTGCTGGCCGACCTGCGCGCACGCGGCGAAAAGGTCTAAAGGAGAAACGACATGGCCAAAGGCGTACGCGACAAGATTCGGTTGGTGTCCAGTGCCGGTACCGGACACTTCTACACCACGACCAAGAACAAGCGGAACATGCCCGAGAAGATGCAGATCAAGAAATACGATCCCGTCGTCCGCAAGCATGTGATGTACAAGGAAGCGAAGATCAAGTAAGGCCCTGCAGAAACCCTGGCAGGACCCACAAGGCCCGGTTCCATCCGGGCCTTTGCGTTTCGGGCCCTTGTGTTCATGGTCAGGCTGGCGGGTTCTCCTTTTCCACGGCCGTCTGCGCCCAGCGCACCATGATCTGCCCCCAGCGATGCGCCGTTGACGGATCGAGTTCCAGTTTCGTGTAGCGGCCCCCGTCGCGGACCAGAATCCGCAGCAGAGGCACGCCGGAATCATGGATGATCTGGCGCAGTTCGATGACCTCGCCAAAGGGGGCTTCGATGGAGTCCATGTCGTATCCTCGCGTTAACGTGAAAGAACGCGGTGCGCGTCCGGGGCGACCCGTAGGGCGGAAGAGCGCGGCGCCATCCGCCACACGGCGTTCGTACCGCCCCAGCGCCTGCGGCAACGCTGGCGCCAGATGGCGGATGACGGCCTTCGGCCTCTTCCGCCCTACGCCTCTTTCATCATCGGGGGTGCTTCACAACCACGATGCATGAAAGTTAACCCTATTGGTCGATTCTGTAGGTCGGGTTAGCGTAGCGTAACCCGACGTGCCGGGGTGCCAGAGACAACGCTTCTTTGCGGCCACGGGTGTGGGCAGGAAGAACCATGAACCAAATCGATCCGCCCCTCGATCGCTCCTGGGTCCGCAGTTGGCCAATCCGCCTGATCGCTTCGCACACGGCCCACGGCAGAACTACGTTCGTGGGCCCCCAGGGCTTATGCTTGCAGACCTGAAACCACCGCCGGCGCGACAGTCCGGCACCTTCCCGCCCATCGTCACGGACAGACCCATCAGTCACCGAACATGGCACTGCCGCTGAAAACCAGTCTGCTGCCGCCGGATGCCCCCGAGGCCAGGTCGTGCACCTGCCTGCGCGTTCGCGCCGACCTCCCGCCCGCCATCACCCTGAGCGACGGCTGCCTGATGGTCGCCCCGGGCCTCGAGTCCATTTCGGGCAGCGGCAGCGTCGAGGAATGGCGGATCGACGGTTCCTGTCGCGTAGGGCGTGCGGGCCGGGTCCACCTGCTCGAGCACGCCGACGTGCTGTTCGCGGCCTGGCACCAGCCCGACGACCCGCTGGCGGACAACGCCCACCGGGCCTACCTTGACCTCTTCCAGGCCATCCGTGCGCGCGGTTTCCCGCACCCGATCCGTATCTGGAACTACTTCAGCCGAATCCACGGCGACGAATGCGGCCTGGAGCGCTACCAATCCTTCTGCATCGGCCGTGGCAAGGCCCTCGACGAGCTCGGCGTCACCGAGGAAAGCATGCCCGCCGCCACCGCGATCGGGACCCGCGCCGCCGGCCTGTTCGTCTACCTGATCGCCACCCGCAACCCCGGCCAGGCGATCGAGAACCCGCGTCAGGTCAGCGCCTACCGCTACCCGGAGCAGTACAGCCCCGAGAGCCCGGCATTCGCCCGCGCCACCCGTATCGAAACCGATCTGGGCCCGCAGTTGCTGCTGTCGGGCACCGCCAGCATCACCGGGCACGAGAGTCGGCACATCGGCGACTGCGCCGCCCAGACGCGCGAAATCCTCGCCAACCTCGACGCCCTGCACGCGACGGCGGGCCGCGACGTGCCACCCCCGGCCTGGCTGCGCGTCTACCTGCGGCGTCCCGAAGACCAGCCCGAGGTCGCCGCAATCCTTGCCCGGCACTACCCGCGACCTCCCGCCCTGCACTGGGTGTACGGCGATGTCTGCCGACGCGAACTCCTGGTGGAGATCGAGGGCGTACATGCCCGAATTGCCTGAGGTCGAGACCACCCGCCGCGGCCTGGAACCCCACCTGCTCGGCCGACGGATCCACCGTCTGACCCTGCGCGATGCCCGGCTTCGCTGGCCGGTCCCCAACGACCTGCCCGCGCGCCTGGCGGGGCATTGCGTGCTCGGGCTGAACCGGCGCGCGAAGTACCTATTGCTGGAGACCGACGGTCCCGCCCTGCTGCTGCACCTGGGCATGTCGGGGAGCCTGCGCCGCTGCGCCCCGGGAACCCCGCTGCGAACCCACGACCACCTGGTCTTCACGCTCGACGACGGCTTCGAGATCCGCCTGCACGACCCGCGCAGATTCGGCTGCTGCCTGCCACTGCCCGAGCCCCCGGCGGTACATCCGCTGCTGGCAGCCCTGGGTCCGGAACCGTTGGGCGACGACTTCGATGGAGAGTATCTACACCGGCTCAGCCGCGGCCGCCGCGCGGCGGTGAAATCGTTCATCATGGATCAGCAGGTGGTCGTCGGCGTGGGCAACATCTACGCCAGCGAATCCCTGTTTCTGGCCGGCATCCGGCCTGGCCGTGCGGCGGGGCGGGTATCCCGGACCGGATACCGGGAACTCGCCCGGCACATCCGCGCAGTGCTCAGCGATGCCATCACCCAGGGCGGCACGACGCTGCGCGACTTCGTGCGCGAGGACGGCAGCCACGGGTACTTCCGCCAGCACCTGCGCGTCTACGGCCGCGAGGGCCAATCCTGCCTGACCTGCGCGACCCCGATCCGCAACCGCCGCATCGGCAACCGCGCCAGCACCTACTGCCCGACTTGTCAGCGCTGATCCAGACAAGCAATCAACGGCGCGCCCCGTACCGCATTTCGCACTAGTGGGCCATGCGGGAAGTTCGGTGACTATGGAGCACAGCCAGACGCGCCGGAGCAAGGCGGGCAAGTGCAGGAATAGCCACTCTATTTCAAACTTG